>Ga0097621_100001475_pt1 | contig 16109 bp, 11 predicted proteins | sample KBSMisM72_FD_73165 | JGI IMG/M metagenome (GOLD analysis project Ga0097621, IMG submission 73165) | Miscanthus rhizosphere microbial communities from Kellogg Biological Station, Michigan, USA - KBS Miscanthus M7-2 (version 2) (version 2) | ecosystem: Host-associated > Plants > Roots >... | reverse complement strand
TGGCCGCGGCATTTCCCGACCTTGGGATCGGGTTCGCAGGAGTCGCGCTGGCGTTTGGATTGACGGTTCTTACCATGGCGTACGCGATCGGGCACGTTTCGGGTTGTCATCTGAATCCGGCCGTCACTGTGGGTCTGATGGCGGGCCGCCGGTTCCCGGTTTCGGAGTGTCTGCCCTACATTGCCGCACAGGTGCTGGGTGGCATTTCGGGAGCTGGCGCTCTCTACATCGTCGCCAATGGCAAATCGGGATTTGACCTGAGTAACGGCTTCGCCGCGAACGGATTTGGAGCACATTCTCCCGGAGGGTATTCGCTGCTCTCCTGCTTTGTGGCCGAGGTTCTGCTGACTGCGTTCTTTCTCATCATCATCATGGGTGCAACCGACAAGCGTGCTCCTCAAGGATTTGCTCCCATTGCGATCGGCCTTGGGCTGACACTGGTCCATCTGATTGGGATCCCGGTCACTAATCTCTCAGTGAACCCGGCGCGCAGTACGGGGCCTGCCCTGTTTGTGTGGGGTTGGGCAATAAGTCAACTGTGGCTTTTCTGGATCGCACCCCTGATTGGAGGGATCCTTGGAGGCGTCGTGTACCGTGCTGCCTTTGCGCAGGAAGTCACCCCCCAGCTGGAAATTTCTCAGCTAAAAGAACGGCTGAAGGCCGGGGCCTAAAATTAGGGCTGGCAAATGGGCGGGTTCAGAACGCTTGGGCAGGAACGTAATTGGATCGTTGTTTTCCTGAATCTGGTTGTCGATATGGGACAGTGGCGCTAGGGCGCGCTTAGGTTCCATGGGCGATTCTGCGGATGCGTGCAGGTTGAGGTGACTTCAACGATGATTCCCTCGTCCGCGCGAAGTGACGCATCGCCGACCACGTCGTTACCATCACGATCAAGATAGGTGGATAACAGCAATCGGCCGGGCGTGTGCGATACGCATGCAGGTTCATGACCTAGGTTAAGGATAATGACAGTTCGGTCATCTCCATGGGATCTTTCGTACAGCAAAACATTCCCCTGAATCCTTATTGCATTGATTGCCCCGCGTGTAAGCGCTGAATTGTGTCGCCGTAGTTCCACCAGACGGCGGTAAAGATTCAGTATCGATCGAGGATTCTCCCGCAAGGATTGCACATTGCAAATTGCATGATCCGGCCCCAGTGGCAACCAGGGCTTCCCCGAGGTGAATCCCGCAAGGACCGACTTGTCCCAAGGCATGGGAGCCCGCTCGGGATCGCGTCCTAGTCCCCGTCCAGGCTCATTTTTCTCAGCCGGATCCTGAACCTGCTCCGATGATATGGGAATATCTTTCATCCCAATTTCCTCCCCGTAATAAACGGTTGGGGTGCCGCGCAATGTGAGCAGCAGCATCGCTGCAACCCGCGCCTGTGCCTCACCAATTCTCGAAGCGATCCTGGGCTTATCGTGGTTCCCCAACACCCAGTTTGGCCAGGCTCCCGGAGGCAAGGCCGCCTCATATTCTTCCACGATCCGAGCAATACTCGCCGCATTCCAGGCAGTCTGCAGAAGCTGAAAGTTGAACGGTAGATTCGCTCCTCCCAGATTGTGCCCGTAATAAGTGACCAGCAGATCGATCGGAAGGTAAATCTCACCAATCAGAACTCGATCCGCATAAGCATCAATTACGCTTCTCATCTCGGCAATCATGGCGTGGACCTCGGGTCGATTGGCGGTATAGAGCGGCAGTAGCCGGTTGTGCGACGATTCACCCGGAACATAGCCGAGATTCACTGGGTTGTCTAAGAAGCTATCGTCTTTGATGAGCAGCCAGAGTACATCGACACGAAACCCATCGACGCCGCGATCAAGCCAGAACCGCAACACGGCGTACATCGCTTGTTTAACCGCGGGATTTCGCCAATTGAGGTCCGGTTGTTCCGGCAAAAAGGAGTGGTAGTAATATTGCTTCGTCGTTTCATCCCACGCCCAAGCAGGCCCCCCGAAATGGCTCAGCCAATTATTCGGTAACCTACCCCGTCCGCTACCATCTTTCCAGATGTACCAGTCTCTTTTCGGGTTATCGCGGGACCCTCTACTTTCAATAAACCAGGGATGTTGGTTCGAGGTGTGATTGGGAACGAAATCCAGAATAATCCTGAGGCCCCGCCTATGCGCCTCCGCGACAAGTCGGTCGAAATCGCCAAGATTGCCAAATATCGTCGCCACATCGCAATAGTCTGCGACGTCATATCCAAAATCCGCCATAGGGGATGGGAAGATCGGAGAAATCCAGATGGCATCGATGCCAAGGGTGACCAGATAGTCCAGGCGCCGGATAATCCCCGGAAGATCACCGATTCCGTCGCCATTACTATCCTGAAATGAGCGCGGGTAAATTTGATAAATAACGCCGTTTTGCCACCACTTCAAATCTTCCATGCACGCAAGGCCCAGAAATCACATCCAATATCGCCCAAGTTACAATCGATCCGCAACCGGTAAGCGGTAACCAGAACTTTTCAGAGGCACTCTGTGATCAACGACCTGTGGTACAAAAATGCAATTATCTATTGCCTGTCGGTTGGAACTTACCTCGATACCAACGCCGACGGCATCGGTGATTTCCAGGGCCTGTTCCGTCGGCTCGATTACCTGCAGGGACTCGGCGTAACAACAATCTGGCTCCTTCCATTCCAGCCTTCTCCTGGTCGCGACGATGGTTACGACGTCTCCGACTACTATGGAGTCGATCCCCGCTATGGTTCGCTGGGAGATTTTGTCGAATTCACCGAAGGATGTAGACAACGAGGGCTCCGCGTCATCATCGATCTCGTAGTGAATCACACATCGAACCAGCACCCATGGTTTCAAGAAGCGCGCAAAAGCCCGGATTCGAAATACCGAGATTGGTACGTCTGGTCAAAGAAGAAGCCGCGGAATGCGAGTGAAGGCGTGGTCTTCCCCGGCGTTCAGAAGTCAACTTGGAATTATGACGAGGTGGCAAAAGCCTGGTATTTCCACAGGTTTTACGATTTCCAGCCTGATCTCAATACTTCGAATCCCGAAGTTCAAGCTGAAATTCTAAAGATCATGGGTTTCTGGCTTCAATTGGGCGTTTCCGGATTTCGAATGGATGCCGTGCCCTTTGTCATTTCAGGCAAGGGCGCCAATCTTCGGCGGCCGACCGAGCGGTACGACATGCTTCGGATGTTCAGGGAATTTCTCACCTGGCGTCGAGGCGACGCCATCATTCTCGCCGAAGCAAATGTACTCCCGCATGCCGACATGAACTACTTCGGCGTTTCCGGGGAGTGCCTCCAGATGATTTTCAATTTCGAGGTTAACCAACATCTGTTTTACGCGCTAGCCACAGGGGACACGGGGCCGCTCGTCGAAGCTCTGGAGGCTACCAAACCCCGTCCCGCCACTGCGCAATGGGCACATTTCTTGCGAAACAACGATGAACTCGACCTTGGCCGCCTTACCGAGAAGCAGCGTCAAGCAGTGTTCGCGGCGTTCGGCCCCGAGCCAACTATGCAGCTGTACAAGCGAGGAATTCGCCGTCGTCTCGCGCCGATGTTGCAAGGTGACCGCCGCCGGTTAGAGCTAGCCTACAGTCTGATGATGACCCTTCCGGGCACTCCAGTGCTCCGCTATGGAGACGAAATCGCAATGGGGGATGACCTCGAACTACCCGAACGCAATTGCGCCCGGACGCCTATGCAATGGTCCATGGAACCTCAGGGGGGATTTACGAAGAGTGATAAGCCCGTAATTCCAGTAATCGCTCAAGGCCCCTACAGTTTCGAACACGTAAATGTTGCCGCGCAGAAGCGCGATCCCAACTCCCTGATGGACTGGACCGAACGCATGATCCGCACGAGAAAGGAAGTTCCAGAAATCGGCTGGGGGGACTTTTCAATCCTTGCGACGGGCAACCCCGCGGTGCTGGCGATGCGCTACAACTGGCGTAACAACTTTGTTCTTTTCGTACACAACCTCAGTCCTATTCCTACCGAAGTCAAATTCGGACCCAAGACGAAAGTCGATGGCCAGCTGATCAATCTTCTGTCGAATGACCACAGTTTCCCCGATGCGTCCGGCAAGCATTCCATGATGCTTGAGCCCTACGGATATCGCTGGTTCCGCATTGGTGGGCTCGATTACCTGCTAAAGCGTACGGAATTTTAGTCATAAACTATGGACACTTGATCCCGACCGCAAGGAGCGTGACAATGTCGAAAATCGGGTTGTACCCCATGCACCCCGAGAATTGGGAAGACTCGTATTGCTAGCCTTTTGAGGTCGAATCGAACCGCCAGATTTCCGCCCGAAGGGTATTCAGATACTCCATTTCCGTTTCCCGAATGAATCCGCCACCGGCGCCCGGCAACCACGTTCATTCCTTACGCCATTTAGTCCTTCCTCGGGAAGCCAGAACATTCCCGGGTATCGTCTCGAGCGAATCCTCGAGCAACGTACGACATAAGCCGGGGCGGCTATCAACGAGCGGTTCGGGAAAGCGCGTCAAGCAGCTCCATTGTCCGAATTCGACTGGGTCGATGGCGAAGTCGTACCGATAAAAAACGAGATAGGTCCAGGCAATGTTTTATCACTCTCCACCCACGACGCATCATCGGTATTGATGCTCGTCGGTCTTCCAAAACATAAAAAAGCCGATTCGTTATCGGGCTTGCATCCCAAGACGAAAAATTGAACCTGGCGGCAGCTTTAGGTCTTGAAATACATCCAGACAGCGAGGGCGAGGAGTACAACCGTTGCTCCCCAGAGCGAAGATGATCCCATTCCTGTCTTCTTAGCCATGCTTTATCTTAACCCGATTGTCAATCGCCTCGCGTGTCGGCCCCACTCTGTGTACCCTTCGCTGCGCAGAACATCGCAATCAAGAGCACACCGCCACAAAACTGCCGGGCGGGGTTGAAGTTTGCAAACTGCTCGGCGCTACAGATCTCCCGCTGCCACAAACCCAAAGTAGTGTTTGATGAACTGATCCTTCTTTAGATCCAAAAGCAGGTTCGGGGCGGCGGCGGGCTCCTTCTTACTCAGTCCCCATTGCCAGACCCGACACTTCACCTTTTCGCCGATTTCCACCTCCGATTTCAAAGTGCAAAAATGGTTCGGCTTTAGCGAGGTCGTGTCGGGTGCATGGAAGAGGTTGTCGTTAACGCAAAGAACCACCCTATACTTTTTCTTCCACAGACCGCTGGCCATGGCCAGGTTCTTGTCGTCCGCCTTCCAGAAGACAGTGGAATAGGTTTCGTTGAGTATGTTCTTGTATCCAAGGTTCTTGAAGGAGGCTGCGATTTCGAAGGGTAGCGTACCGCTGGCCAACGTCGTCACCGACGTGAGCGCCTGGCCAAATCCTACGTTGGTCCGGATCGAAGCCATTGTGACCCAGTCACAGCAGCCAATTTTCATATCTTTTGGAACTGACTGAGTCTTCAGCGCGCCGGCGTCCACAGTCCAGCCCCGAACCGTTGCCTTGCCAGTCTCGAGCAGTTTCAGTGCCATGGTGGCGTAGGCCATTGGATCATCTTTTGCCAGCGCATGCAGCACCGCGGCGGGACCGCAAAACTCCGTATCGCCTTGGTTGATCAAATTCGGATGTTTGATGCGGTCCATCAGTTCCTTGCAGAAATCATCTCGATTGATATTAGGAAACGCGACAGGGCCGGCCAGATGTTCCATTACATACAGGTACGCGTCACCGCGTTTTTGTTGAGTCTCTGGTGATTTGGGCATAGGCAAAATATTGACGCGATGGTGGCTATAATGGCATCCCTGTTCTTGGCAAAGTCTTCTTAGAATTCATTTCCAGACCTCTGCGACATCGACGGAGAGTTACTCGGCCGGCCGGATGTTCTGATTCACGCAGAAAAAATTCCCGGGGTCGTACTTCTTCTTGATTGCAGACAGCCGTTGATAGTTGTCACGATAGGCGGCTTGAACGCGCTCCTGGCCTTCTTCCATCATGAAGTTCAGGTATGCGCCACCGGCAGAGAAAGGATGTAGCGCCTCCCAATAATCCTTGCACCACTTCGTGATTTTGTCTGCGTTCGCAGGGTCGGGATCGACCCCGACAATGACTTCGGCGAACAATGCCTCCCGGAAACTATAAGCCGTATCATTTTTTCCGACACGCTGGGCTGCGCCGTTGACCGGATACAGATGCATGGTAGAAAGCATGGTGGGTATTGCTGATCCATGCTTTGCGTGCTGGGCAATGGCTTCCTCGTTCAAGTCGGTAAAGTTGTCAGCCCGCCAATACCATTGCAATCCGGGTACAAACAGCCCGTCGAATAAACTCTGCACGACCGGAAAAGGTGCGGGCCCCACCTGGTGCAGAAGAGGATGGCCGAGCGATCGTATCGGTTTGAGAGCTTCTTCCGTCTGTTCGGCCGATGCGGTGCAACACCAAACTATGCCGCACACTTTCTTTAGATGAAGATGCTCAGGAAACATTGGAGCGGGTGGAATGACGAGAAAAGCGAAAAAACCGCTGACGTCCTCGGGGGCTGTCTTGATAAAGTCGCGATAGGCACTGAGAATCGTCGTCGACTCTTCAAGTGGCCAGAAAGTCGGCCCGAACTGCACCATATTGACCGGCTGAAGTCGGAACTCAAAAGAAGTAACCACTCCGAAGTTTCCGCCGCCGCCTCGCACCGCCCAAAAGAGATCGGCATTTTCTTTGTTGCTGGCAATCACAAACCTTCCGTCGGCTAAAACCATGTCCACCGAGAGCAGGTTGTCGATGGTGAGCCCGTATTTGCGTGTGAGATATCCGATACCTCCGCCCAAGGTGAGCCCGGAGACTCCAGTGGTGGAAATGAATCCACAGGGAGTCGCCATCCCGAAGGCATGCGTTGCGTGATCCACATCCCCCCAAACGCAACCCGCTTCAACCCGGACAGTCTTGTCTGCAGGATTTACGCGGATGCCCTTCATTCTTGAAAGATCAATCACCAGGCCGTCGTCACAGGTTCCGAGTCCCCCGCCGTTGTGTCCACCACCGCGAATCGCTGTCAACATCCCGCTGTCTACACCGAAGCGTACCGCCGCGATCACGTCGGCAACGTCCACGCACCTGGCGATGAGACGCGGGTGTTTGTCAATCATCCCGTTGTAAACTTTGCGAGCAAATTCATACGCAGCATCGTTCGGCTGAATTAGCTCTCCTCGGAACGAACTCTTCAACTGATCTATAAATTGCCCAGGCATAGCACCTCCCAATTAGGCGGGTATGAGCCCGATAGCCATTTTCCGCACCACGATCGAAGCCGATTTCGAAACGCTGCAGCGAAAAAGCATACCAAATTCCACGCTGCGTTCAGCGGCGTTTTCGAAAAAATAACATGCCGGAATACAAGCGCTTTTCTGGCGGCTGAAAGTGCGACAAAATCGTCGGGTTTTTCACTTTGTTGCCGCCCGGTTCGCACTGTACTCGGAGCCGGTCAATCCCGTGTTACCTTTCTCTTGCCCCGGCGCGATATGTCGGAGTTCGTCGAAGAAATTCAGGACAAACGTAAGGTGGTTCTGAACGATCGCCTCGCCTTCGGGAGGTGGTGGTATTGCGACCCGCATGCCATCAGGATGGAGAGCGAAGTTGCGCTGCCCTAGCAAGAAACGGAGTGCTGATCCACGCTCGGCCCAGAGGCGCGGTTTGTCGGCACGAAACGAGTCCTTGTTCGTTCGGTACGGGGCAACCATGAGTACGCGGGTGTAATCCACTGCGGGACTGGTGAACACCAGTTCCGGGCGGGTTCGGGACCATGATGACGTCTCGCCGCCACCGCTCGACACCATCACTCTCGCGCCTGGTCCCGGGAAAGGCCGTACATAGACTTCCGACCGTCCCGACTCTTGGGAGTGATAGGCGAGCCATCTCCCGTCGGGCGAAAAGGTCGGCCCCCGTTCACTAGCAGGGCTGTTCAAGAAAGCAGTCGGTTGCCCAGGCTTCCAGCCGCTCGATTCATCACCCTCGACAGGCAGGATCATCACATCGTCGCCGCTTTGGGGCGTGGTCGCAACGTATGCCAGGACGTTCTTGGTGGGGTGCCAGGACCCGGGTATGAGCGCCGCTTTGCTCTGGATCAGCACCTGCGCATCCCCCGTGCCGTCCGCGCGCTTCCAGGACAGAGTATTGCCGGAGGGATCTGTGGCTGACCCGAATGATCGATAAATAATGCGTTCGCCATCCGGCGTCCACACCGGATGTTCCTCATTGCTGCGCTCAGACGTCACGCGCGTGAGCGTGTCTCGCCCCCAGTCGTAGACCCAAATATCGCTGTGCCCCTCGCGTCGAATGTCCATGGCGATGCGCTGTCCATCGGGAGAGAATTCAGGGTTACTCCAGTCGGCGGGGGCGGCTCGCAGCGCGGCGATCGTCCCGGTCCGGTCCATCCACGCAATGGGCCGAGCATCGAAAGTGTTCTGGCCGGGGAGATAAGCAAGAGTGCCGGTCGGCGACACCGCTAACTGCGCACTACCCCTGCTAGCATCCGATCTCACGCGTTCAATCGCGCGCGCCGCCGGGCCGGTCACCGACAGCCGCTGCCGGTCGAACGGGATCACGAACAGCGTGTCATCCTGGATGTAGGCGATGTGGCCACTCTCCACATAGCGTCCGAAGTAGCCGCCGCCCTGGATGATCGTGCGTTCGCCGGATGGCAAGAGCTGCAATACCAGTGTCGCGCCCGCGCCGATGTTGACCTCGGTGCTTGCGGTATAAAGCACTGCCGCCCCGCCGGGCAGCACCTGCGGGAAGCGGTGCGTGATCTCACCTTCCCTGAGCGTCGTTAGCGGTTGCGCCTGTCCTCCGACCGCCGACACGCGCATCAAGCTTACCCGGTTGCTCGGCGCGAACACAATGGTGTCATCCTCAGACCACCAACCGCCTCGTGGATCCGGCGCTTCCGCGAGCGTCACCACCGCGCCGCCACTCACGGGAACCTTCTTCAGCTTCAAGTCGGCGAAGAAAGCCACCCACTGTCCATCGGGCGAGAAGAAAGGACTACTCGCCCCGTCCGTCCCGCTGAGAGACGTGGGCATGAGCTGGTCGAGCCGGCGGATGTACAGTTGCGCGGTTCTTTCGCTCGTCCGCGCCACAAATGCCAGCAGGGTGCCATCCGGAGAGAGCGCAAACGGCGCATCGGTCGCCGGGAGCGTTCCGTTTACACCCAGGGCCACGCTCAGCCGCTGTGCAGCATGGGGTGGTGATGGGGTCCTCCACGGTCCCCAGCGCCCGAGCACCAAGATCCATCCGACGCCCAAGATCGCGGTTATCGCCCACGGCAGAGCGCGCCGCCAGGACGCGGGCCGGGGCGGGGTGACGACCGACGCGGCGGTCGGACTGGCGCTCCTAGTTGCGGTCAATGCCTCCTCAACCTCCAGTCGCGCGTCTGCCATGTCCCCAAGCCGCTGCGGCCGGTCTTTCTCTAGTTCCCGCACGTCCTCGCCAGAATCTGGGTTGCCTTCGACCGGTGCGATGAACCGGTAGCCACGTCGCGGAAGAGTCTCAACGAATCTCGGGTTATCGGCGGAGTCTCCCAAGGCCTCGCGAAGTCGCTTCACGGCGGCGTTTACGCCATGGTCGAAGTCGACGAAAGTATTGGCCGGCCAGAGCTTTTCTCGGAGCTCTTCCCGGCTCACCATTCCACCCGGGCGTTCCAGCAGCAACTGTAAGACCTGGAATGATTGGCTAGGTAGACGTACGCGCAACCCGTGTCGGCGGAGTTCGCCGGTGCGCAGATCGACTTCGAACACGCCGAACCGAATTACTTCGGATGCGTTGCGCATCCCAGTCACGGCAGCCACCCCCGCGCGCAAGAGTGTAGCACTTCCTTGCGGGCGCTGACCAATGTCACAAGCGGACCTAACTCCAATGGCTACAGCGACTCAGGCTGTGCGATGTATGCCACCCACATGGTATGGGGACTGCATTGAGGTAGATGGGTAGAACGACCACCTTCATGCGACGCCGAGGAGGTGCCGCGTGACAATTAGTGCCACCTTTTTGAGTGCCGCCAGCAGCCGGAGACCATCGTCGCCGCCAGACTCACGCAACGGAACCCCGGTACACCATCAAGGCTCAAATACTTTTACTTCAATGAAAGGGGATGTCATGCACCAACACAACAGAATTGTTCTCATAGCGGCCAGATGCCTGATCGGGGGGTTGACCTTGGTTGCGCCCACGTCCGGGATCGCAAAAACGCACCTCGTCCAATCGGGTGATTCGATCCAGGCTGCCGTCGACGCCGCCTCGCCAGGCGACACAGTAGTGGTCAGGGCTGGGACGTACCGCCAGAGCGTGAGAATTCAAACAGACGGGCTCACCCTACGCGCCAAAGGCAGGGTCACGGTTAAACCCCCGAAGTATGGTGCTGGCGAATGCTATCTGCCTGGTCACGTCGCCGGGTTCTGCGTCGTACCCGTCGACTTCGACCCAAGCGTAGGAAGCTATACGAAAAGGGTACGCAATGTCACCATCACCGGTTTTCGCATCGTCGGCTTCGACGACGGCGTCTTCGGCTTCGGCACCGAGAACTTGACGGTTTCACATGTGGTAGCGATCCATAATAGCGACTACGGTGTCGCGTCGTTCGATGGGATGGGCACGAGGTTTACCCGAAACGCGACCAGCGGCAGCCACGACGCGGGTATCTACGTCGGAGACTCAGTCAACGCTAACGCCGTGGTCACCAACAACCGCAGTTGGGACAACTCGCTGGGCATCCTGGTCCGGCACAGTCACAAGGTGGTTGTGTCCCACAACAAGGTCTGGGGGAATTGTCTTGGAGTGTTTCTGCTGTCCGACGTTGAAGCCGAGGGCAGCGGCGAGATCACGGTGCAATACAACAGGGTGAGCGCCAACAACAACTTTTGCCCGGTATTCGAGGGATTTTTGCCCGACCTCAGCGGAGGCGGCATCGTCCTCGCCGGGTCACAGCACGACATCATCTTTCACAACGTGGTGACACACAACCAGGGCAACACGCTTTTTTCTGGTGGAATCGTCCTGATCACCAATACGTTACCAAACCCGGACGGGTCATTCGATGTATCGAAAGAGAACCTTGTGGCTTTGAACAGGTTGAACGGCAATGAACCAGGCGACATCGTCACCGAAGCTGCGAGCACGCCGAACGTCTTCGTCCGCAACCGGTGCGACTCGTCGGTACCCGACGGACTGTGTGGCTTTTAGCGCCCAGGCACCGAGCATATTCGGAGAGGGCATCCATGAGCCGTATCGTGCAAAGAATTCCAATTTACCCTCTCAAACTCTAGCGTCTCGGAGTCGCAGGAAGTTCTTTCTGCAGAGGTATCTGGGTCTTCGCACTGTGGTGGAGGTGGGGCGTAATGCTCTCAGAAACTAAAGTTGCAGATTCGGATTGCCGAAAGACTACCCTTCCATTCTTATAAATGACTAGCTCGCCAGCCGGGTGTGTAGTTCGGACCGTTCTTTGCGTTTTCCGATTTGGCGCGGTCGAGACATGTAAAGGTACATGGTAGATGGAATTGTTTCGACGTTCGACCAGAGGTATTCCGGGGGGCGCAGACAATGTCTTCTGTACATCGCGCCTTCCGCCAGACCACCCCACCATTAGACCTAGGAAAAGTGCGAAGAAAACTACGGCAATGGTAAGAAGAGTAAACGGCAGTGCGACAAATCCCGAAGATAAGGTGTTGATGACGGAGCCTAAAGCGGTCGAACTACCAGTTTTCGGGCAGGTACTGCGGTCCATGCCAGTCAACCTCGGTCAAAACAAGTGCAATTCCCCTACCAAACACGGCACTTTGTTCCAGTCTGGTCATAGTGGCGGATCACCCTTTGGTTTGCGATGGTTCCCGATTTGTCCACGACCAAACGCAAATACAACCAGTGTCCAAACGTTGCTTTTCGTCGCAAGATGTTGCACACAAGTCGAATAGACTGTCATATTGGTCCGCCGGGCGACAATTTGTCTTGAATTGTGTGGCTTAACTTTTCGGCAGGCTATAAACGTATCCCGGGTGTGTCTCTTCCCACCGCTCGCGGCAAATGTACTGATGGAGATATGCAATGAGGTCGCCATCTTTCGTGACCGTGACCGCCATAGACGGCTTCAGTGGAACCTCGCGACGGCATTGAAGGCAAAACGATGAGCGTGGGTCGACAGTACGAGGCTTATCCATGGCTTGAAAAGGAATCAAGAAATCATCGGGTTGTCCCGTGCTGTCACCGGAGTGTAAGCGAAACCGGGGTGGGCATCTTGCCACTCTGCACGACAACGAAGGTGTAGATAGCCCCAAAACTTACCATCGCGGAGTACTTCGACGGCGGCCTGTGGTATGGCCATTGGAACGATTTCATTGCACTGCAAGCACGGCTCCTCACGCACCGTCGTTTGACTACTCGTTAAATTTCCTTCCACAAGCTACAGTTTATACGGAATCACGATGGTCGTGAAATGGCTGCGGCATTCGATCATTAACCAAAGTAACGCCAATCCAAGCCTCACGCGCTCATCTAAACCAGGGTGGCCGGTGACGTGATTCAAAGCGCCGATGAAACAGCAACTTCGATCGTCCTGGGTTTGGGCCGTGGGCCAAACGGATACACGCCAAACTCGACATTCATTTCAAGCTATGGATGAAGCACGATTGCTTCGGAACTCACCGAGGCGTACCACCATAACTTAGGGTCTATTTAACAGCCGAAGTATCCAAGTTTGATTCACTCAGTTCACGCGCAAGTGACGAAGGAAGAAGATTCTTTTCTATCATCGCGAAGATAAGTTGCGTCACAGATGTGCAGATCATATCCGCACAGCGAGATCCAACTCTTTGCTGTGCGTTTTCGAGTCCCCCAGGGAATCGCCACAGGCCAAGAACTATCTTGGTAGTGGGAAAACGTTCCCGCAACTGCTTACAAAGTGACTTTGCCTGACCAGCCGCAAAGGGCGGCAAGGCAGAAACGCAAACTACCGCGGGGTTCAGGATCTCCAGTTGTGCCAACATGGTTGCGACTGGCGCGATCTCTACTTTTTGGGCTTTATAGCCCGCCCTCCAGAACAACTGCGTAACCATGGTTCCCACAATCTCGTCGGCTTCGTCCCGGGCTGGAATACAGACAATCATTGGCCTCGGCGAAGAAAAATCCGAAACTGGAGAGATTTCACAAAGTGTTGACTGAGTGCCCTCCTGCGACATTTCGTACAACTCTTCGACGAGCTCGCTCGTTCCACGGTAGATGAATGCACTCCTAGTGTCATCAAGAGTATTGGTATGCCGGTCTTTCTCGGCGAGACCCAGTGCCGGGATTAAGACTGAATCGTAAAGTTCGTCTAGGGCGTGGTCCTTTAAGTACTCCACGGCAATTTTTCTTGCTTCATCATCATCGAGTGCCAACAGTCGCTGGTAAAAATTGGCAGAAGGTGATAAGACGGGCTCGTCCCCCAAAATGATTTCAAGAAAGGTCAGTTGCGGAACGTATCGACCCAAAAGAATCACGCAAAGGGTCAAGGGCGTGGACAGAATCAGCCCCACGGGCCCCCAGAGCACGCCCCAGAAAATCGCCGCTACAAGGATGGCTAACGACGAAATTCCAGTGTGAGCCCCATACAACCAGGGCTCGAAAACATTAGCTATGATAATTTCCAAGAAGAGAAAGAGTCCAAAAGTTAAACCGACTTGGCTCCAACCGGGAAAAACTGCGAATGCCATCGCCATTGGAAAGGTAGCCGCGACGGGCGTGCCAATATAGGGAATAAAGCGCAATAAGCAACCTAGAACACCCCAAAGCAAGGGATGTGGTATTCCGATGGCGTAAAGCCCGAGTCCAAACAGCAAACCGTAGCCGACATTTACAGCAAACTGCAATAGCAAATAGCGATTGAGCCGGGTGGAGGCGTCGTTCATGGCCTGGGTCATAACGTTCAGTTGACCGCTGCCTGCAAGACGAAGTACCCGATTGCGCAGATCTTCGCGCTTTACGAGGATAAACAAGGTAAATACGATCACGATTCCCGCCGTCTCCAGGATGCCCGTTAGTGGTCCAAGCACAGTTCGCAGGTATTCGGCCGTGCTGCGCGGAGGCGAAGCAACCTGGACCGGGACAGGATCTTTACTACCGGACTTTTTGCTTCCCGTTGCCTGGGAAGCGCTGGACAATTCCCTGCTGAGATCGTTGACGGTGGAAGCCGCTTTGCCCAATCCGCTGTTCGTCGGAGTGTGAACGGCCACGATGCGATTGTGAATATTTGTTTTATAGGCTGGCAAATCAGCCAAAACTTGAAGCAATTGAGTGGTGACACTCCACCCCAAAGTGGCGAAGATTGCAAAGCACAAGAGCAGTGCCGCCAGGACCGATGGAACCCGTCCTAGACGGGATTTTTCAAATAGCACCACCACCGGCGCGAACAAGACCGAAAGCACCGTAGCAAGAGCCAAGGGCATTAGCACTTGGCGTCCAAAATACAGACCAGCGATAACCACAACGATGCCCACAAGAGTGAGCAAGCGGGATCCCGGCCTCGAATCCTTGCCAGCCAGTGGAGTAATGACGCTGCTCATGAGCCCCCAAATGCGCTTCCGCTGCTCGCTCTGGATTGTGTTTCGGTTTCACCCGACGTCTGTCTCCGCACTTAACGAAGGGGCTGCAAATTTAGAACAAGCGAAAGAACATCTCCTAATACTCCCAGAGACCCATTCGCGTTGTAGCCATACTGGAACCTTTCGTTGTACCCGTCTTCGTAGCCACGACGGAAGCCTTCGCGAAAATAGTATTTGTAGTCCTCGGGGTCAACATAGTAGCCGTTATACCCATAGCTCGCGTCCTGAAACGCGTAACTGTTCCTGTAATCTGGACGCCAGTTATCCTCCCGGTCAGCCGCTCCGGCGTGGAAACCTTCCTCGTAACCATAGTTCACGGCTTGCCTCAGCAGCTCGGCACCGTACTGGTTCGTCTCATAGTAGGCCCCACCGCGGTTGTAACGATAATTTGGGGCGGTGTAAAAATAAGGGTCATTGTGGTAGTCGTGGCGTTCTTCACGGAGACGACGTTCCTGATCGCGTAAATGGTCTAAATACCTCTCCTGAAATCGATATTGGGCCATACGTCTTTGTTGTTGCAATAGAGCGGTTTGCTGCTGCATACGGCGCTGCTGCTCATCGAGCCGCTGGCGATATTCTGCTAAACGTTGCTGTTGCTGTTCAATCAATTGCGCTTGCCGCTGCTGGCTTACCCGCTCCTGTCGTATATTTCGCTGCTGTTGTAGCCATTGCTCCTGTGCTCTTTGCTGTTGCTCTCTTGCCTGTTGTTCTTGCCGACCCTGTTGCGTTGCATCCTGCCGACGGAGTTGCCGGTCACGATCCTGCCGTTCCGCTTGTTCGTTCGTGCCCTGTTGCTGCTGCCCCACTTGTCGTTGACGATCTTGGCGGGCGCGCTCCACCTCTTGCCTCTCGCGCTCTCCCTCTTGTTTCAGCTGTTGTTGCCGTTGCTGTTCGATCTGCTCTTGCTGCTGGCTGGCCTGTCTTTGGCGGTCCTGTCGGATGCGCTCCTCTTGCTCGCGCTCCATCTTTTGATTTACCTGCTGTTGCTGTTGCTGTTGCCGTTGGATTTGTTCCTGCTGTCGGCTCGCTTCTCGTGCTGCATCTTGCCGGATGCGTTCCTGCTCCTGCTGCTGGCGTTGCCGTTGGATTTGCTCCTGGCTGACCTCTCGTTGCCGATTTTCGCGGATGCGTTCCTGTTGCTCTCGCTCGCGGTCACGCTGCTGTCGGTCGGCCTCCTGTTGCCGTTGCTGCTGAACCTGGGGATGCGGATCTGGCTGGCGTTGGGAAGGATTGGCTTCATTTTCCCTCCTGCTTTGTTTCTCGGGCTTGGCGGGATTGTTGTCCGGCTTTCCCTGTTGCGCCCAGGCAAGCCCCATAGCTGCGCATAAAACCGTCCCCGCGATGATTGTGAAACTCTTCATGAGTCACCTCTTCTGGGTACTTCCGGGCAAATATAAGCGTCATGGCGACCGGAACACCATCCCCGTGGTTGTGTAGAACATGGAAATTCATCCTGTAAAACGCACAAAACTTAGGAGCGCGATCGAGTGGGAGAGCCCGGGTTAAAGGTGGGATGGCTGGATAGCCAGGGCAAGCG
>Ga0097621_100001474_pt1 | contig 16110 bp, 14 predicted proteins | sample KBSMisM72_FD_73165 | JGI IMG/M metagenome (GOLD analysis project Ga0097621, IMG submission 73165) | Miscanthus rhizosphere microbial communities from Kellogg Biological Station, Michigan, USA - KBS Miscanthus M7-2 (version 2) (version 2) | ecosystem: Host-associated > Plants > Roots >... | reverse complement strand
TGAGGATCTGGATACGATGCGCGAAAACTGGTGGCAGGAGCGGCGTGAAGGCGAGCGAGCACACTACACCGGTGAGGCCCGGGATGATCGGGACTTTGATCGAGACGAGACCAGCTATCGCAGTGGTTATCAGGCAGCCTTGCATCCGAAGCGCAGAGGTAAGGCGTATTCCGACGTCGAGGATGAGTTACGCACGGCTTATGCGAACACAGTGCTTGACAGACCGTTTCAGTCCGGGTATGAACGCGGTTCAAGTCATAGTTCCAGAGTGGAGAATCGCTAGAGGTTGAAGGAATTTCTTCTGAACGCCGCCGTCCTGATCGGGATACTGGGCGGCAGCGCGTTCATCACCAGTTGGTTTGCGCGAACGATGTACGTTCGTTGTTCAGCATGCGGCACTCTCAACGCGCGCCGGCGCACGGAGTGCCGCTCGTGTCAAACTGCCCTTTAGATCCATCCACAGATTACACAGAATGTGTAATGAAATCTGTGTAATCTGTGGATAGCCTTTGAGACCATCATGACTATACCCCCGGAGTGGCGTACGCACGCCGAAAGCACCGACTACCGCGAAACACCGAACTACGACGACACGATCGCCTTTGCACGTCGCCTGGCCCACGCTTCATCGATCATCGAATACGAGGGGTTTGGCTTCAGCGGGCAGGGCAGGGAGTTGCCGCTGATAATCGCCTCTGAAACGGGCACCTTCACACCCGTGGCCGCGAAATCCGAGGGGAAGGCGGTCGTCCTGATTCAGGCGTGCATTCACTCGGGCGAACCTGACGGTAAAGACGCCGGGTTTGCTTTGCTGCGCGATATCGCCATCACGCAAACCGTAACCGGAATACTGAATAATGTCGTGTTGCTCTTTATTCCGATCTACAACACCGACGGTCACGAACGATCGAGCCCGTACAACCGCATCAACCAGAACGGTCCGGTCGACATGGGCTGGCGAACCACCAGCACTTATCAAAATCTCAATCGTGATTACATGAAAGCCGACACGCCTGAGACGCGTGCGTGGCTCAATCTGTGGCATCAGTGGCAACCGGATCTCTTCATCGATTGTCACGTCACGGACGGCGCCGACTATCGCTGCAACATCACTTATCACCACGAACATCACGACGGAGTTGACCGGGCAGTGCTCGAATGGGAGCAGGATGTGTTTGACGATAAAGTTAAATCGGCAACCGAGGCCGCCGGCAACGTGATCTCCTGGTATCTCGAGTTTATTGACAATCGCGACCTCGAACTGGGCACGAGAGACTTCAACGGCTCACCGCGTTTTTCAACCGGCTACGTGCCGTTGCGGAATCGTCCGGGAATTCTGATCGAGACGCACATGATCAAAGACTATCGCTCGCGCGTCGTCGGCACGTACGACTTTCTCAAAGCAGCGTTGACTGAAGTCAATCGTGATCCGGAGCGGCTGCGTACGATCGGACGCGAGGCGGACGAACGAACAGTGACCGCCGGCAAAGTCTACGATCCGGATGCACGTTTCCCACTCGATTTCGAACTGACTGACGAAGTGACGCCATTTGCGCTCAAGGCTTTCAACTACGAGGTCGAACACAGCGACGTCTCTGGCGATCTGCGCGTGGTGTACGGTCGCGAGCCGCTGGACCTGACGGTGCCGATGTATCAAACGTTTCGTCTCAAAACGGCGGTTGCGCCGCCGCTGCGTTATATCGTGCCCGCGCAGTGGACCGCCGTTATCGATGTGCTAAAAGCACACGGGGTGCGAATGAAGACGCTCGCGGCGTTTGCAGCACTCGAAGTTGAGAGTTATCGGTTTACAAATGTGAGCTGGCCGGAAGAGCCATTCGAGGGCAGGCACATGCCACGATTCGACGTGGAGCGAACGGTGGAAACGAGAGTGTTTCCTCCCGGCTCGAGGGTCGTCCCCCTGAGCCAGACCCTGGGTCGGGTTATTTTGAATCTGTTAGAGCCACAGGCACCCGACTCTCTTGCCCGTTGGGGCTTCTTCAATGCGATCTTTGAAGAGAAGGAGTACGCCGAGCATTACGTGCTCGAAGCGCTTGCGCGCGAGATGATGGCAAACAACCCATCGCTCGCACAGGAGTTTGCACAACTGCTGGCCAACGATGCGGAGTTTGCCGCCAGCCCGTCAGCGCGACTGCGGTTCTTTTACAGACGTTCGCCCTACTGGGATCCACAGATGAATCTTTATCCAGTAGGGCGAATCATTAGTGATTTTGATCTACCGCTTGTCTGATGTCGTACGCCCGACGAGTGATCGTCGGGTTCCGCAATAACTGTCGGGCGCCGAGCAGGGCAAACAGTGTGTCAGTTTGCCTTATACGACTGTCCGACGCCCACCAATGATGTTGATAAGCAGCACCACGAGCGCTAAGACCAACAAGATGTGTATGAACCCACCAACCGTGTAGCTACTGACCACGCCGAGTAACCACAGAACCAAAAGAATTACAAAAATCGTCCAAAGCATTTCTTCTTCCTCCTTTTGTCGACCACGCCCAAGTTTCGTTGGTACAAAAGCAATCGCCCTCGCTTGAGCAACGACCATGCCGTTTATGTTTGTACGCATTTTGGAGGAATTCAGTAGATTTAGCGTATTGAAACCTAACAGTGAGGAGCTACGGATGATACGGATCGAAGAACTTCGAATGCAACCCGGATCGATCCGAGATCATCTGTCTCAAATCTGTGTAATCTGTGTTAAAGTGGTCGCAGCGTTCGCGGAGGCGGGCGGGTCCTTCCTTGAAGTTCCCTCGCTTTTCTAACCCGATGATTTTTTAATTTTTGTTTGCTGGCCGGATGGAGGTTGTGCTTCGCCGGACAATTTGGAGGTTTATTTATGCCTACCCCCAGCCCACGGGTGTCAGTTCGTACACGTAAGGTCGCCATCATAGGCCTGTCGCTCATAATTCCATCTCTCGTAGTCGCCTCGATTGCTGTCTATCAGTCGCAGCTATCGACGGTGCAGACGATCAACTACTCCCAACTATATAACCTTGCTGACACCGGCGGCGCGGTCGCGCTTTCTGTCGAAGGTGAGACGTTGACCGTTACTAAAACTGACGGTTCGCGGGTAGTGGCGACGGTCCCGGTCGGGCCCACACAGCATGAACTGGCGCAACTCTTTCGCCAGAAGAACGTGCCCGTCGAGTTTCGTCCGGTGCAGCCAGGGCTACTTTCGGATGTCGTCAGTTGGGTGCTGCCGATCTTTACGCTTGCCTTGATTGGATTTGCCGGCTGGAAAGTCTACTCGAGCATGAGCGGTCGTGGTTCATTCGAGTTGGAGAATCACAATGGCAAGCAGGACGTTGGCTTTGACGATGTCGCCGGAGTGGATGAAGCGCGCGCTGAATTAACAGAGACGATCGAGTTTTTGCGTAATCCCGAGCGGTTCAGCCGGCTTGGCGGCCGCGTTCCGCGTGGCATTTTGCTTTACGGACCTCCGGGTACTGGCAAAACGCTGCTCGCGCGAGCTGCGGCGAAAGAGGCCGGTGTGGCGTTCTTGTCGGCATCGGGTTCGAGTTTCCAGGAGAAGTTTGCGGGTCTTGGCGCGGCGCGCGTGCGACATCTTTTCACAAAGGGAAGAAAGCTTTCACCCTGTATCATCTTCATAGACGAGATCGACGCTCTCGGACGCCAGCGTGGTCGGGGTGGCGACTCTGCCTCTGCCGATCAGGATCAGACGTTGAACCAGTTGCTCGTCGAGATGGACGGATTCGATCAGTCCAGTTCGGTGGTTGTGATTGCATCAACCAACCGTCCCGATATTCTCGACAAGGCTCTTACACGGCCGGGAAGATTCGACCGTGAAATCGCGGTGAACCTCGCCGACGTTACCGGTCGCGAAGCGATTCTGAAAGTTCACGCGCGTAACCTCAAACTCGAGGATGGTCTCGACCTGCAGTGGATCGCGCGTGGAACGCCGGGTTTCTCGGGCGCCGAGCTCGCGAACCTTATGAACGAGGCTGCGATCGCCGCCACTCGCGACGATTCGCCCGCTGTCGCGCGGAAGCACATCGAAATTGCGCGTGACCGCATCCTGATGGGCGCCGAACGTCAGGGTTTCATGATGGACGAGGACGAGCGTTACGCAACAGCAGTTCACGAGGCTGGACACGTGGCGGTCGGATTAGCAGTTGAGAATGGCGATCCGATTCACAAGGTTTCGATCCTGCCGCGCGGTCGTGCGTTGGGTGTGACGCAGTCACTGCCCGAGCGCGATCGCTTCATGAAAAAGCGTGAATACCTCGAAGACCAGATTGCGTTGTTGCTTGGTGGTCGTGCTGCTGAGCAGGTGCTGCTCTCGACGATGACGGCTGGCGCTTCGAACGATATCGAGCGTGCCGTTGAGATAGCCAGACGGATGGTCAGCGAGTTTGGTATGAGCCGGCTCGGACCGATTCATCTCGGCCAGGAGAATCAACAGCGTAGTCAGAGTCTGCTGGATAAAGTTGAAGAGTGCACGACCGAACTGATCAACGAGCAACTCGAGCGCGCGTGTGCGGTTGTGACCGCGGAAAAGGAATCGATCGGGCGTTTGGTTCAGTTGTTGATGGAACGAGACACGCTCGATGCAGACGAGATTGCGAGCTGCTTCAATCGCCAGACCGTCCGCGCCGCATAGACAAGATTACAAGGTTATCAGGGAGGTCAGGGTTCAATCTGGCCTTCCCGAAAGAGTCATAAATCCCGCCCACGGCAGTGGGCGGATTCGTTCAAGTCCTTTCTATAACCACATCTCCTCGCACCGATTGTAATCCCGCCCACGGCAGTGGGCGGATACTTCAAGTCCGAACTATTCATCAACAACGCCGATTTAAGATAAATAGAGAGGACTTGAACGATCCGCCAACTTCCGTTGGCGGGATTCAAAACTCATCAGAAAACTTTTATATAGAAAGGACTTGAACGAATCCGCCCACTGCCGTGGGCGGGATTTAGGGCAATTCCATTCATTCTACTGTTTCGCGTTTCCGCTGAATGAGTACAACGCATTCCGTGTACGGATGTAGAGATTGTTGCCGGCGATCGCCGGTGTGGCCCATATCTCATCGTCCAGATTGTTGGTCGCAATTATCTCCCACTGCGCGTCAGCTTTGAGCACTGTCACTTTGCCGCTCCCGCTTGCGAGAAAGATCTTGCCGTCCGCCGCGACGGGAGATGCGTAGTATTCCTCGAGTGCATCGGGCGTGCGACCCTGCTTCAGAACCTGCCCACTCGCTGGATCGAGACTGGAAACAATCCCGCCCTCCTTCATCAGGTACATCACGCCACGATAGATCAACGGCGCGGGAATATTCGGATAGGATTTCTTAAAGTTCCAGGCGACGCTCGACGACGTAAGATCGCCTTGCCCACCCAAACGGACTGCGGTTAGACCATGGCCCATGGCGGTTGAATTGCGGACGAAGTCGTACTCCGCGCGGTCGATGACGCCATCGTTGTTGGCGTCGAGCCAGCCAAAGTGCTCATAACCTTCCGGGCTGGCTTTCATTTCCTCTCGTTGGATCTTTTGGTCCTTGTTTGTGTCGGCCTTGAGAGTTTCCTCGAACGGCGGGAGGAACGGTTCATCACCACCATCCGCAGTGACGTAGACCATGTCGGTTCCGAGAACGGGGACACCTTTTGGATATGTGCCGATTTTCGTTACCCACCACAATCGCTCTCCCTTATCAAGCGAATAGGCGTCGACCGATTGTGAGCCAAGAACGATCACTTGTGCTGGTCCATTGCTGGGCTTGTGAATGGCCGGAGTGGAATACGCCTCAAAGTTTGGACGGCTCTTTTTCCAGAGCACTTTTCCATCGCGAGCATCGACGGTAATGATGAAAGAATCCGTTCGCTGATCACAAACCATCACGAGCGTATTGCCATGAAGCACAGGCGATCCACCCATACCGTAGAAGCTGTTGAAAGGCCCTAGCGGAACTCGCCACCGTTCCTTGCCGTCTGGTCCATAGGAGATCAATCCCAGTTCTGCAAAAAAGACGAAGACGTTTTTTCCGTCACTAACAGGACTCGGCGATGCCGCATCGTTAGCCTTATAGATAGGCATGTGTCGCGCGCGCACAGCATCACGGCGCCAGAGGACTTTTCCGGTTTTTCGATCCAGAGCAAGGGTGAGCAGCTTGTCACCTTCGCTCGCGGTCAGAAAAATTCGATCGGCGGTGACCACGGGTGATGATCTTGCGAATGGTACCGGCGTTTTCCAGGCGAGATTCTTCGAGGCACTGAACTCGGCAGGCAGCGCGAAGCCTTCGGCAACGCCGGCGCCGTTCGGTCCACGGAATTGCAGCCATTCATCTGTGCGGCTTTCGCCTGAAGGTTTGTTGCTTTGCTGTGCGTAGGTGTGAAGATCGACTAACACGAACAGCGCGACCACGACAGTTGGGAGTAGAAGTCCTGGTTTCATGATCTGACGTGCAGGGAATCTCCCCGGCACTTCCTTTCGGCAAGCTGGTACTGGGACAATTGTGCTGATTCTCGCTCCAGACCTCAGTAGTAGGCAAGGAAATCCCGGCAGCACTAGAGTCAAATCAATTAGTGACAAACGAAAACTTTTGCGCTAGGTTGCTAATCACTCACCAAATCAAAAAAGAAGCGGGCCGACTTGTGCTTCAACCACAAAGCCGACCCTAGATCCTCAACCTTCTATCGAAAGGATAAGGACCATGGCAAATCATGGTAGCGAATCTCGCATACTCGACGCCAACCTAAAACGACGCGCACGAAAACTCGCAACCGACAGCAGAGTCGATCCAAGAACACGCTCACTAATCCGGTATGGATTGGAGCTCAAAGACGAATACCTTGAACAAATAGTGGATCGTGTTGAAGCCGGCGAAATGAGCATCGACCACATCCACCTGGATAGTGATTAAGAATTCCCCGCGCGCTCCGCGTCTCTGCGGTGGCTAACCGCGGAGACACGGCAGCGGCGCCGCGGCCACCCCAATCATTCATTCAGCTTGTTCTCGCAATAGCCAGTGCAGTGTTGAGGGGACAATCGGTTCTATCTGCGTCCGGGAGCTCGCTCTGCGTGATTTCCTGATGGAATGCTCCGACCGATCCACTTGCCGGCCTGGTCCTAGTCTGCTTGAAGAACAAATGTTGGCAAATCCTTTACAGATTTCAGTCTAGATCGAATAGGAGTAAACCTTCGATCCTTATATTCGGCCAGAAACACGCTTGCGCGGATTTTTCCGTGTCGGAACCACTGCTCGATCATTGACTTTGCGAAACGTTACCGAGATGCGCCGATGCCGCCGTAACCCGCCCGGCTCAGTAAGTCTTGAAGGAATCTCATGGGTCCAGTGATAGCGAACCTCTCCGGCCATGATTGTGACGCTCCGTTGTTCGAGTACCTGATGCACTTTGATAGGAGAGTCAATTCCATCGTCTCGGAAGATCATTTCCCAAGACTCCAACAAACTCAGCATCGCGATTCCGTCGTCGAAACAGGGGATACAATCCGTATGTCTACTGATTCCTTGTTTGCCCACGTATTCATTGACGATCACCTGATCCGCGAGGTGCGGCAAGTGTCCTTCGGATTTGAGTCTTTCTGCGAGGAGCATGGCCCACTCAGGCAATTGACCCAGTCGCATCGACATATCGATCTCCCGGGCCTTGTAGTCGTAGCGCCATCCGTAATGTTGCACTCGCCGCTTAAGGTCTTTTCTCCACGGACCATCGTCAATCGCGGCGACAATCTGCCTCTCCTGACTCTCACTCAGGAAATCAGGAACATAGATCAACCCTGGGACTCTTTCGACACTTGCCTTCTTTGTTCCCCGATTTATTTCAGACCGGAGCATCTCCGGTGGCGGAACGACGTGTCCTCCTTCAGTTGCGATGCATCGAAGGAACTCTTCAGCATCAAGCAATGACTCAGACTTCGCATCAGGTGGGAGAAGAATCTCTATGTCGCTCTTCGCAAGGAGAATTTTTTGCTGTTCCTTTACTTCGAGGTCACCCGTGAACGGAATGTTCCCTCCAGACGAGACCATGATCCTCGTTTTGGTTGAGGGCCAATTGTTAGCTCTGCTGAGTTTTTCAGCCTCGTTTTTGGTCGAAGGATCGGCAAGATCCGCTGTGAACCATTTTCCTCGCGCATTCAAGGGCTTTCGTGCGAACACCGTCCCTGACCAAGAAAGCACGATTTCGTTACCTTCTCGCCGCCATTTCGGCTTCTCATCCGCGAGTGCCCTCCAATTCTTCGCATCAGGAAGGGCACCGAACACACGCAGAGCATGAATCGCTAAAATCCGTTGCTGCTCTGTGTCTCCTCTGAGAAAAGTTGGCAGACGTCGATAACCATGCAAAAGGCCGCACAGTATCGCCGCGAACCACCAGATCAGAGGCGGCAGTGATGGTAGGTCGTCTTTCCATTTTCTGAACACAGAAGGATCTGGCCTTGCTAGTACTAACTGGATGGCTTTGCCAATCGGATTTCCCTTCCAATCACTAAGCTCCAGCCTCTCTTTTCCGCGAAGTATTCGTGTTGTCTGATCGGACCAGCTTTGCAACTGATCGGAGAAATCCGGGCTGAACTGAGCTGAGATTCGGTGCAGGAGTTCCGCAGAGTTTCCTAGCACTTCATCACTTGAGGCGGTGCGTAAAGCCGCGACTGCGGCAATCCACCATCGTGTCTGTGAGATTGCGGTTGACTTAGGCAGAGGCGCTTCCACCCATGGGAGCCACGGTCCCCACGGCACTCCTAGGTATCGAGCTATTGATGCCACCTCAGATGACGGCTCGGGATTTAGGCTCTCGCAAAAAAGGTTCAGCCAAGGATCGACTCGCGGAATGGCCCACAGGGCCATTGCCACTGAGCCCCTGACTCTATCCATTTCTTTAGGTAATACGATTCCCGAAAGTCCCTGGTCGGACGGCAAACTCTCGCGGATAATTGTTTCCTGATCAGATCTCACAACTTGAGGTAAAGCAGGGAGAGTCAAGTTAGATACTTGACGGACCATACCATTCAATCGTGCAATGTTCTCCGCATTGGACACGAGCACTTCTGAGATAGCAAAAGTTGGTAGCGCGCCCGGCCAGAACATGACCTTACCACTCTGGTCTTTGGAGTCCGGCAACGAAATTAGCCACTCACTGTCAATGCGTCGCAATACTTGTATTTCCGGGAGGCGTGCAGGATCAAACTTAAGACGCACGAGGATAGGATGCTCGCTCTGTGATTCCAAAGCTTCTTCTGCAAATGCATCCACCCCAAGCAAGTACCCTGGCCGATCTCCACGCGGTCGTAGCCAGTTGTCCTGAAGGGCTTCAAGCAGAGTCCGGTGGTCAATCGAAAGACCCAACCAGAACGGCACGGTTGGATTGAGTGGACGATCGGTTTCTTCTGGACCTGAAACGAACCCCATTGGTAGCTGTCTGGTGCTCATTCGCGCTCCAAGATATCGGGTCCCGGCAAGGCAGACTCACCCGCCTTCGAAAGAGATGCACTATGCATCAAGAACAGATAATCACGTGCACGGGCGCACATCATGTACATTGCTCGCTTCATCTCGTCGGTGACGCAAGGTATGAACCGCTCCAACTGCAATATGAAGAGTGCGTCGAACTCCTGTCCTTTTACCGACTCTTTGTTCAAGATTGTGATGCCCTCTTCTAGTAGCGCGATTGTATCCTCATTGTTACGCTGAGATGTATATATATCGATCCGCCTGTTCGGCAATCGCCGCGTTAATTCGCCATGAATACGTTCGCCTAAGTCATTGCGATGGACGACGACACCCACGGTTCCGCCTCGGTTTTCGAACCACGTCCTGATGAACTCTACCGTAGATTCCTCGCTGGTTCTCAATAATCTTGGTCGTTGACCAATCGGGGCCCGTCGCGTCATTGTCGCTGGAAGCAGTCCAACGTGGAAATGATGCGCCAGTGCGGCTATTTCCGGACGATTCCGGTGGTTTTCCCTAAGCAATATTGGCTGAGGCAAATCCGCGGCGGCTTGGATTTCACTCAAGGTCGTCTTGCGCCCCCCCAACGCCTGTTCTTCATCAGCGAACACGCTCAAAACGCTTGCAGCATGTTGATTCAGGTATCGGAAAAAACCTTCTGGAAGATCTTGGCCCTCATCGACAACTACGTGGTCTAATCGCGCTTTGGAATTCCTAGCTTTGAGGCTCTCGATCATCTTAATCCAATCGTAGCGGTAGGTATCGTAGATCGGAGATTCCGGTTTCTTCCCCGTTCGACCCAAATAGTCATGCCACACAAACTGGTGCATTGTTCCATGAACCGGACTACCCTCGCTTAAGAGCGTGGCTAGCCTTCTCAACATTCGGTTGAAGGTCACCAGCGCCACAGCCTTGTTAGTTTCTGAAGCGGCACCCGCACGCCGAACGGCGAGTACCGTTTTGCCTGAACCCGGTGGGCCTGCCACAAAGAGGGCTTGGTCCAGAGGGTAATCCATGACACTCAACTGCTCAGGAATGAGTTCTTCGTATGCTGGTAACCTCATCCATGCAATTTCCCTACAGTCTTAGGATCGTTTGAGCATCTCGCTGAAACAACGCATATTTTAGTTGACGCGTTCGGAGTCTCTGAGATCTCTCAATAGTAATCTCGCCTTGGTCATCGGCAATGATTCTGAAACCGAGATCTCGAAGGCTATTCCGAAATAGCGGAAAGCTACGATTCGGCCTCGGAAGGGCCGAGTTCGTGTACAAAACTGTAACTGGCCCTCGGCCAAAGAGTTTACAAACTACGTCGATATTTCGAACGAAAGCCGCAACGTCCAAAGTAGGACTCGCAAGCAGGTACGAAGCAATCACTAAAATGGGCCGCCAGTCCGGAGGGTGTTGCCAATTAATGTCATCGAAGTCTGCGACCCACTGGCGGTCGGAACAGTTGAGAGCTCCCAAATCCTGCGCAGAAGTGGCGAGCCGCTCTCCCAGATCACGCATTGAAACAGACCGATCAACTCCGATGTAACTGAACGGTTTACTAATAACTGACGAGAGGGCCAACCCGCCAGTAAACGGTCCAGACCCTGCGTCAACGACAATTAATGGATCTTGAGGCGGTCCATTCTTGAAAAGTTGACTAAAGGCTTCGATCAGTTCCTCTAAATGCCCAAGTTGATTGAAGAAGGCGTAAAGAAGCGCCCGGTCAGCTCCGCTCAAATGGAGATAGGGTGTATCGAAGTCGGCCTGGCCCCCACAAATGACCTGATCGAAAATCTCCTGTGATGATAGGTTTAGGACAATGTTGTCGTGAGTGGTCGGATGGTTATTGACAACATCGATTATCTCCTGACGACGCAACCGAGCCAACCAATTTGGAACTGCCATCTACCACCCCTGATTTGAAAGGCATTCATACACTTCAGCTCCCAGTTTTGCAAGCATTGCTAGCAATACAAAGCGTCACGCTCCAGTGGTCTATCAATAACTCCTAAGGCACATCATGCGATCAGAGCGCTGCTAAACCGTAACCCAATGACCAGGACACTGAACTCTGGCATAGTAGTAGCCACAAGAGGCACAGAAGGCACTAAATGGTTTCCTCTATCATTTGTACCTCTTGTGCTTTTTTGTAGCTAACGATCCCGACACCCGCGAAGATCAGGATCGCGGCGAGACCAGTCCTCCACGAAAGGTGTTCACCCAGCAAGAGTGGCGCGAACCCGAAGGCGATTAAGGGTTGCAGGTAGATGTAGACCGCGACTGTGCTCGGCGGGACCTTTATCAGTGCCCAGGCGTTGAGGTAGTAGGCCGCTACCGTTGGAAGGATGATGATCAGAGCGACGAGCAGCCACACACCTGCACCTATCGCGCTCAAATTCTCCTGCTGTAGTGAATAAATTCCCACCGGAATCGTAATCACCGATCCGACCAGAAAGATCCACGTGATCACGTTCAACGCACCATAGCGCTTAAATAGATCCTTCGAGATCACGATGTACACGGCGTAAAGCAGTGCGTTGCTGACAAGCAGAAGATTGCCTGCGGTTGTTTGGTGAGAGAGGTTCGCGCGTGCCGGATTTACAAGATAGATAACGCCGATTGCTGCCAACATGATCCCCATTAATCGTCGCGGCGATAGACGGTCGTATCCAAACAGAATGCTTACAAAAAGAGTGAAGACCGGGATGGTTGTGCTGAGTAGTGTCGCATTGATAGCCGTCGTCAATGACAAACCCGTCACGTAGAGAAACTGATTACCTACGATTCCGGTCATGCTGCAAAGCACGAGTAACGCGATGTCTTTGACAGGCATTTTGAGCAGCGGCGTGAGTCTGCGTTGCAGAAGCACGAACATCAATGCCGCTCCTGTGAGTCTGCATGAGACGAGACTCGCAGGCGACATCGAACGCAAGACAATTTTGCCGAAGATAGGCCAGGTGCCGAAGAGGATTTGGACTGCTACGAGCGCCAGGTGAGGCGCGACCGCATACTGGGATTCTCGAGTCTGCGTCATCAGACTACGAGGTACAGCGGATTCTCCAGAATCTTCTTGAACGTTTGCAGGAACTTTGCTCCGGTGGCGCCGTCGATGATGCGGTGATCGCACGACATCGTCACGCGCATCATCTGCCGGATCACGATCTCGTTATCTCGAACGACGGCTTTCGGCGTCATCGCTCCCACCGCGAGTATCCCGCCTTCCGGAGGATTGATCACTGCCGTGAACTCATCGATGCCAAACATACCGAGATTGCTGATCGAGAAGGTTGCGCCCGTGTACTCTTCCGGCTTCAACTTCCGCGTGCGTGCACGCTCTGCCAATTCGCGCACTTCTGCTGCGATCTGGCTGAGCGACTTTTGATCGGCTGCACGCACCACGGGCGTGATCAGGCCGTCTTCTATCGCGACTGCCACACCAATATCGGCGTGCTCGTAATACCTGACGATCTTCTCCTGAAACGACGCATTCACTGCCGGATGCTGCATCAATGCGGCCGCAGTAACCTTGATAATAATGTCGTTGATACTGATCTTGAGATCGGGATCGAGAGCGTTAATACCCTTACGCATCTCTGCAGCCCGGTCCATCTCGATGTCAGTAGTGAGAAAGAAATGTGGCACCGGTCCGAGTGAAGTGACAAGACGTTTAGCGATGACTTTTCGGATTTCACTTGCCGGCTCGTCTCGATAGCCTGACGCTCCGAATTGTGGACTCGGAACGAGACGGAGCGGTGCTGCAGCTTGTGCTTTGGGCTGGCTCAACGCCGCTTCGATGTCTTTCTTGATGATGCGACCACCGGGGCCACTGCCCTGGAGTGAGCGCAGATCGATTCCCGATTCAGCCGCCATGCGTGCCGCGAGTGGCGAGACGATCATTCGGCCCGAGTCAGGAGGCTTTGGCTGGCGACCGTTGTCGATCGTGGGCTGAGGTTGAGCACTTGCCGCTGCGGCTTTAGCTTGCGGCGCAGGCGCAGGTTGCTCCGGTGCTTTCTCTGGTTCCGGCTTCTTCTGCTCCTGTGGTTTTGCCCCTGCGGCCGGAGCCTCAGCCAATACAGCTGCAATGTCCTCATTGGGCTCGCCGATCACCGCGATCAACTGTCCCAGCGGCGCCGATTCACCCGCATTGATCAGGATCTTGCGCAGGACACCATTCCCGAGTGCCTGCATTTCCATGGTGGCCTTGTCGGTATCAATCTCGGCGAGCGGCTCGCCCATGGAGACCTTGTCTCCTTCTTTTTTCAACCAACGCGAGATCTGTCCCTCCTCCATCGTAGGGGAGAGCTTCGGCATGATTACCTTCGTTGCCATAATCTGTGCAATCTGTGGAAAGAGTCTTAGTCTAAGTAAGCAACTTCTCGAACGGCCGCGATAATCTTGTTCACATCAGGTATCGCGAGGTTTTCCAAATTCTTGGCGTAAGGCATCGGCACATCAACGCCGGATACGCGCTTCACCGGCGCGTCAAGATAGTCGAACGCACGCTCCATGATCTCCGTGCTGATCTCCGCGCCGACACCGCAGATTGGATGCGACTCCTCGGCGACGACAACTCGATTCGTCTTCTTCACTGATTCGACGATCGTGTCGATGTCGAGTGGCCGAATCGTTCTCGGATCGATCACTTCGCACGAAACACCTTGCTGTTCGAGTTGCTCGGCCGCCCGCATCGCAATTGGGACCATCAACGATCGCGCGACGATCGTCACGTCTTTCCCCTCGCGTTTGACGTCTGCGACACCGAGCGGAATCGTGAAGTCCGGATCGTCCGGAACCTCGCCTTTGTTTCCGTACATCCGCTCCTGCTCGATAAAGATGACCGGGTCGTCATCGCGAATCGCAGATTTCAGTAGTCCTTTGGCGTCGCCTGGAGTCGAAGGCATCACAACCTTGATGCCGGGAAAGTATGCATACCACGATTCGATCGCCTGCGAGTGCTGCGATGAAACCTGAAACGCAGAACCGCCTGGACCACGAAACACGATCGGAATGTTGAACTGGCCGCCCGACATGTAAAGCATCTTGGCGGCTGAGTTGATGATCTGGTCCGTGGCGAGGATCGAGAAGTTGAAGGTCATAAACTCGACGACGGGTCGCAGACCGGCCATCGCGGCGCCGACGCCGAGCCCGGCAAAACCCAGCTCAGTAATCGGCGTATCGATAACTCTCTTACCGCCAAACTCGTGGAAGAGTCCCTTGGTGACTTTGTAAGCGCCGTCGTACTCGGCAACTTCTTCACCCATCAAAAAAACTTTTTCATCGCGGGCCAGCTCTTCGCGGAGGGCCTGGTTAAGTGCTTCGCGGATCGTAATTGTCGACATGATTTTATTTGCGGCCCGGTTCGATTGGATTAGCGTAGACGTCTGTATAGAGTTCCGAAGGATCCGGCAAGGGGCTCTCTTCGGCGAAACGCAATGCGTCTTCGACCTCTTCGCGCACCTTTTGGTCGATCTCATCCAGCGCCTTTTGGTCTACGACTTTAGCCTCGAGCAGGGTTGCAGAAAACAGTTTGAGCGGATCGCGCTCCTGATACTTCTCGATTTCCGCGCGAGTGCGATAGTTACCGGGGTCAGACATCGAGTGACCCATAAAACGATAGGTGCGAATTTCGAGGAGTGTCGGAAGGTAATCCTTGCGCGCGCGTTCGACAGCACGCAGGGTCGCTTCACGCACGGCCAGAACGTCCATGCCGTCAACAAACTCCGAAGCCATTTCGTAAGCGCAGGCCTTTTTGGAGATGTCACTCAGCGACATCGCGCGGGCGAGGGAAGTGCCCATGCCGTACTGGTTGTTCTCGCAGATGTAGATGCAGGGGAGCTTCCAGAGTTGGGCCATGTTGAGCGATTCGTGGAACGCGCCCTGGTTCACAGCCGCTTCGCCGAAGTAACAAAGTGTTACCTGATCGGTGCCCTGATATTTCGTAGCGAAAGCCGTACCGGTTGCGAGTGGAATCTGACCACCGACGATTGCGTGTCCGCCAAGAAAGCCGAGGCTCTTATCGAACATGTGCATCGAGCCGCCTTTGCCTTTCGAGCAGCCGGTGGCTTTGCCGTAAAGCTCAGCCATGATGGCCCGCGCCGACATGCCCTTGGCGAGTGCGAGACCATGTTCGCGATAGCTCGCGAGCACGTAGTCGTCTTTTCTGATGGCGGAGATCGTGCCGACGCCGACAGCTTCCTGGCCGATGTACAGGTGACAGAAGCCACCGATTTTACCGGCGACGTAAACTTCGGCAGACTTCTCTTCGAAGCGACGGATCAGGAGCATCTGCCGGTAGAGTTCAACTAACTGATCCCGGCTGAGTCCGCTGAGACGGTCCTTTTGGCGTGCCTTGACCTCGTCCCTTTCCTGCTTAAGCTGTTTAGGGTCGACGTCCGGGGGTTCGATTGTTTGTTTGCTCATAAAAAGTCGGATTATGCCACAAAAAAGCACATAAAGCACAAAAGGCACAAAATGCCCTGATACGAACGACTTAGTGCCTTTTGCGCTTTTGTTTTGTGCCTTTTGTGCTTTGTGTGCCTTTTGTGGCTCAGGTCATCATGTCGATGGGGGCGAGGCCGGCGCCGGCGACGGTGAGAACAGTTTTGCGGCCGTTCTTGTCGTGCTGCATGCGGCGGGCGGCGGCGCTCAGAAGCTCTTCGGAGGTTTCACCGTCTTCCGGGAA
>Ga0097621_100001471_pt1 | contig 16119 bp, 15 predicted proteins | sample KBSMisM72_FD_73165 | JGI IMG/M metagenome (GOLD analysis project Ga0097621, IMG submission 73165) | Miscanthus rhizosphere microbial communities from Kellogg Biological Station, Michigan, USA - KBS Miscanthus M7-2 (version 2) (version 2) | ecosystem: Host-associated > Plants > Roots >... | reverse complement strand
GGGGAAGCGCGCCGGGCAGCAGCAAAATAAACCGCCAAGGACGATCATGAGTTCTCCAGCTCTGGCAATTCAGCTCAGTGAAGCAGAAATGCGGCTACTGCAGACACTCGTGTATCAGGAGTGCGGTATGTATTTCGATGCGCGCCGCGCCCATTTCCTGCAAGACCGGTTGCAGCGGCGGCTGCGCGAATGCCGCATGGATTCCTTCTACAACTACTATCGTTTGCTCATGAGCCCCGAAGGCCGGCAAGAGCTCATGAAGTTAGTCGAGAATCTCACGGTCAACGAGACCAGCTTTTTCCGGAACAAGGCCCAACTGGAGCTGTTTCACAAGCAAATCCTCGAAGAACTCATCGCCAAGAAACAAGAGGGTGGAGACCACCAGATCCGCATTTGGAGTGCAGGATGTTCCACCGGGCAGGAACCGTACACGATTGCCATGTTGTTGGCCGACGCCCTGGCTTATCACCAGCTACGCTCCCCGTCGTCGGCAGAGATGGAGTGGCCACGACCGCTGATTTCCCCGCCGTGGAGGGTAGAAATTCCGGCCAGCGACATCAACTACACAGTCCTGCGAGCCGCCCAAGAAGGAATCTACAACGAGCACCAGATGTCCTCGGTCGACTACTCGTACCGTCTTCGCTATTTCGACAAGGTGGGCGAGCGGTATGCCATGAAGAAGGCGATCAAGGAGCTGGTGCACTTCGACTTTCACAACCTGAAGACCGAGTTCTTGCCGCAGAAAAATGACGTGATCTTCTGCCGCAACGTCATGATGTATTTCGACGAAGCCGAACAGAAGCGCCTGCTGGAGAAGTTCTACCGCTGTTTACGGCCGGGTGGCTATCTGCTGGTGGGGCACGCGGAAAGCCTGTTGGGGCTTACCGACAAGTTTGTGATGGTCTACAAGAACGCAGGGACCGCTTACAAGCGGGTTGAGGTGTGTCAGTGAGCCAGTATTCCGACGAACGCGGCTCTGAGCTTCGCGATCTCTTCTTTGAGACGGCGCAGGAACTGTTGCAGTCTCTGAATGAGGACGCGCTGAAGCTCGAGCGGAATCCGCAGGACCGGGAGATCCTCCGCAGTATTCGTCGGACGGTCCATACCCTCAAGGGAGACTCGGCAGCCGCAGGATTTCATGAGCTGAGTGAACTGGCACACACGCTCGAAGATGCGCTGGCAGTCGAGACGCCTAACGCCAATGTGTCCTTGGCGGAGATCGGCTTTACCGCTGCAGACACGTTCGGCGCCATGCTGGTGGCCTACCGGCAAGATACGCCGCTGCCGGACAGCAATCCTGTCCGGGTTCTGGTCCAGCAACTATCATCCGGTTCCAGTGCAACAGAGGCCAAACCATCCAAAGGACAGGACACCCCAGCGAATGTCGTATGGACGGAATACGAACGTCTTGCAGCGCAGAATTCGCGGGCGGATGGCAAGAAGATCTTTCATGTAACCGCGCACATCGATCCCCTCTGTGCCATGCCCATCGCCGCCCGGCAATTGGTGGCCAATGCCGTGAGCAGCATCGCGCAGATTCTGGGTTCGCGGCCAGAAGCCGGAGCCGTTGTCGAGGGACAAAAAATCGACCTGTTGCTGGCCACTTCGCACACCGAACAGGCGATCACCGGCAAGTGCCAGATTCCAACCGTGATCGGAAAGACCTCGTGCACCGAATTCGTGGTCGAGCCTGCCTGTGAGGCCGGGCCTGGAGCCGTGGAGCCGGTCGAGCAGGGGCTGGGAGACGGAAAAGCTGATGCCGAGGCCGCCGCAGGCCGGGACCGCAGAGCTCTTGGTGCCCAGACGCTTCTGCGCGTCGATGCGGAAAGGATCGACAACGTTCTCAATCTGGTGGGAGAGCTGATCATTGCAAAGTCGATGATGCAGCAGGCGATCCAGGAATATGCGCGCAAATCGCCAAAGGATCCGTTACGGGCCCGGTTCGGCGATGCGATGTCGTTTCAAGCGCGGGTGCTGAACGACCTTCAACGCTCGGTCATGAAGATCCGCATGGTCCCGGTGGAGCAGTTGTTCCGCCGCTTCCCGCGAATGGTGCGCGATACCGCACAGCGCTGCAACAAGCAGGTGAACTTACAGGTTACCGGGCAGGACACCGATCTAGACAAGAGTCTGCTGGATGCGATTGCCGAACCTCTCACGCACATTGTTCGCAACGCCGTGAGTCACGGGCTGGAGAGTCCGTCGGAGCGCCAGGCCGCCGGCAAGCCGGCAACGGGAACGATTTCTCTCGATGCCTATCACCAGGCGAATCAGTTGATCGTCGAGGTGAGCGACGACGGCCGGGGTATCGACGTAGACAAAGTGAAGGCCAAAGCGATTCGTAATCGGTTGGTCAGCGTGGACGAAGCTGGACGTATGACCGACTCAGAGCTCCTGGACCTGATCTTCCGCCCGGGCTTCAGTACGGCCGACGAGATCACTGAAATTTCCGGCCGGGGGGTCGGTCTGGATGTGGTGCGCAGTGTCTTGCACCGGCTGAAGGGCACAGTTGAACTCGAGACTCACGTCGGCCAGGGAACCAAGTTTCGCCTCAAGCTGCCGTTAACGTTGGCCATTATTAAGGCATTGCTGTTCCGGGTGGAGCAGCGGTTGTACGCGATTCCCTTGAACACGGTGGCCGAGATTGCCCGCGCCAAAGAAGGCGACCTGCATCATGTGGACACCTGGGAAGTGCTGCAATTGCGCGGCCAGGTTCTTCCTCTGATGCGGCTTGGCCAAAAGCCGGCGGAAGACGCTGATTACGGCAAGTCCAAGATTTTTGTTCTGGTCATCAACTTCGCCGGACGCAAGCTGGGTTTGATCGTGGACGCGCTCGAAGGCGAGGAAGAACTGGTGATCAAAGCGCTCGATGACCAGACTATCGCGACCGATCTGGTGAGCGGCGCTTCCATCCTCGGCGATGGGCGAGTGGTTCTGATCGTGAACTTGCCAGCCGTTGTGGATCGCTTCACGTCGGCTCTGTCGAGTACGGTTCCGACCGGGTTGTTCCTTGCGGATGGAGAGCGGGCCACGGCTCCGACGTCGGGGGTACGACAATGAGCGCGAAACCAATTCGGGTGCTGGTTGTCGATGATTCCGCGCTGATGCGCAAGGTGATCCCGCAGATTCTGGAAAGCGACAACTCGATTCAGGTGATTGGCACCGCGATCGATGGGAACTTTGGCTTAAAGAAACTCGAGGAGCTCAGGCCGCAGGTTGTGACCTTGGATCTTGAGATGCCCGGCATGGGCGGACTCGAGATGCTGAAGGAAATCATGCGCCGCCATCGCGTGCCGGTGATCGTAGTGAGTTCGCACAGCACGCAAGGCGCGTCGGTTACCTTGAAAGCGCTTTCTCTGGGAGCGTTCGATTTTGTCGCGAAGCCCACCGACGTTTCCAACCGCATGCAAGAAATTGCCCGGGACCTGATTTCGAAGATCAAGGCGGCTGCGCAGAGCCGGGGAATACAGATTCATTCGGAAATTGACCTTCCTCTTCCGGTTCCGCGATCAAAAAGCAAACCGGCAGCACCGAAGGAACCGAGCAGGATTGTTGCAATCGGAATTTCCACCGGCGGGCCGCAGTCGCTGCAATATATGCTGGCGCAATTTCCCGCCGATTTTCCCGGGAGCATCGTGGTGGTACAGCACATGCCTGAAGGTTTTACCGAAATGTTTGCGCGGCGTTTGGACGAGTGCTGCTCGTTGAATGTGAAAGAGGCGCAATCGGGAGACCTGTTGCAGGCCGGACGGGTTCTGATCTGTCCCGGCAGCCGGCATATGAAGGTAAAGAAGCTGCCCTTAGGCGACATTGTGATTCTGAGCGATGACCCGCCGGTGAACGGTCATCGTCCTTCTGCCGACGTCATGTTCAAAAGCGTTGCCGAAGAGTTTGGCTCGAAGGCGATCGGTTTGATCATGACGGGTATGGGCGAGGATGGAGCGAATGGGCTGGGACTCATCAAGGCGGCAGGCGGAATGACCATCGCGCAGGGCGAACAGTCTTGCGTTGTGTTCGGTATGCCCAAGGCGGCGATCGAGCGTGGTCACGCGATGAGAGTGGTTGACCTAGATGCTCTGTCGGGTACGGTGCAGGCACATTGCCGTCCCGGCCGCGTCGAGGTCGGCAAGGCGATGAAGGCGGGGCAGGACTGATTTTTGTTGTGCCCGGCGAGGTAAGGCCGGCTAGTTTGGATTGGTTGACTTTGAGCGTAGAGGAGGATGTATGGAGCAGTTTGCACCAGTGAAGCGGAGCAAAGATGGACAGCCCGTCCAGTACTTGATCGTGGACGATTCCGTTTTTGCTCGCAAGAACCTGGGCCGGATCATTGAAAGCTTCGGCGGACAGGTTGTGGGCGAAGCGGGAGATGGCTTGACTGCCATCAGCGAATACGACCGCCTGAAACCAGACATCGTGCTCATGGACATCACCATGCCGCAGATGGAGGGGATCGAGGCAGCAGAAAAGATCGTTCAGAAGACTCCCGAAGCGCGGGTTGTGATGGTGTCCTCCGTCGGCTATCAGGAGAACATTGTTGCCGCACTGCAGCGTGGAGCACGTCACTTTGTACAGAAGCCGGTAAAGCCGGAGGTGCTTTACGAAGTGATTAAGTACGTGCTCGGAGAAGACGGAGTAGTTGCGAACGCTGCTAGCGCAGGGGCATAACCATGAAGATGGAGTTGATCCAGCCGTTTATCAATGCGGCCGATGCCGTATTGTCGCAAGGCTTGCAGTCTCCCATGTCGATCGAGAATCTGAGCATGGAAGAGGAAGCCTATCGCTTTAAGGGCGTAGCGGCGATGATTGAATTGAGCGGAGACATTGAAGGTCGAATCATTTTCGATCTCGCGCCGAAGACTGCCGCACGCGTAGCCAGTCACTTTGCGGGAACCCAATTGCCGGAAACCGACGAATTGGTGCGCGAAGCTGTATGCGAACTGGCGAATCAGGTCATCGGGAACGCCGTCGCGGTCCTGAACGACCAGGGGTTCAAGTTCCGTGTTCATCCCCCTGCGCTGCACACCTCCGAGCAAGGGCCGAAGAGTACGGAAGATACTGAGGCGTTGGTGCTTTGTTTCGACACTGCCGACGGCAGTGTCTATATGAACATCGCTCTGCGCTATCACGTTTCTTCTTCGATGGCTGCTCGGGCGGGTGCCTAAAACTTCACCGATCGCGGGCCGGTTCGCAATGCAGGTCCCTGCCTCTGCCTGAGCGCGAAGTCGCATCGGTTGCGACGCTGTTTCTGGCTCATTTTCCCACACTGAGTGTCTGCTCGAGGTCCTTTGAGCCCGAAGCCTGTTCTAAGGAGCCGGGGCCAAGAAAACTGGGTTTTGCGGTGGGAAAACCGATCCCGTTCCGCTTTGTCCAGTCACATTGCTGCAAGGAGTGGTGGAAGAGGTTGAATTGCAAGCCGGATTTGCCACGGTAAAAGTGCCCGCCCCAACCGCGGTAACCACGAATGCCCCGTTGTCGCGCGCCTCGCTCATTCCCGCAATGTAGACGGTTGTGCCAAACGATGGTGGGGGCCCGCTCAGAATGGAGTAACTGAAGGTGGTGGTTGCTGGCGTGGCCGAGGTTGCCGCGGTCTGGGCACCGTTGATGGATATTTGCGAAGACTGGAAAGAGCTTACCGGCGGAGCCACCCAGCTCACGAATGAATCGGCAGGGTGCGGGCTGGGTCCAATACTGAGAGCCGCGGTATCAACAATGGCCACGGTTCCAGCGTCACACTGCGATACGTAAACCTTGAAAAGGCTGTTCGATGCCCCCAGGGAGGAAGCTGCGAACACACGGAAGCGGGCCTGATCACAATTGGACTGCGCGGCCGTGTCGCCGGCAACGAACAGAGGGATGATCTTCGTTACCGTATCCGCAGCAACGTTAACCACCGTCACCTGCGCGCAGATCAGATTATTGCCCGTCTGATAGCTGGCGACATAAGCGCGAGACCCATCTCCCAAGACCGTCACTGAGGTCGGAATGGGATTGCTGCTACACGGGGATCCAGGTGCGGCGGAGATAACGGGAAATCCGAGGAAACCGTGGGGCGTCAAGGTACTGTCTGGATTTCCGCTGGTCCCGGTGACGTCGAAGATTGCTAACTTTGGTTGCGCCGCGTTTGCATCGGTTGCGAACACGCGGTTGAAAACCTTGTCGAACACCAGATGGTTCGGCAAAGCCCCGGGCGCGCCGTAGACAACGGGTGAGGCGGTATCGGTGGTGGTGTCAATGATCCAGATGGATCCAGCACTGTCAAGGACATAGACGTGCAAGTTGTCGTCATTGGCCGCCCCCCAGACCGGGGAAGGGCCAACGGGGATCACTTTGTTAATGTGGCCGTCGAGGGTGTTGATGCTGGAAACGGAATTCGTTCCCTTGTTGATCGAATAGATCTTAGTTCCGTTGGGCAACTCGACGAGGGCGACGGGCTGGGAACTCGTGTCCGGCAATGGCAAGGGAGTGCCGGCTTGGGCAGGGTCAACCGCCCAGGTTTGCACCACCGCATTCGCGTTGCTGTCGATGGCAGAAATGGTGCCGTTTCCCATTCCCGCGACATAGACTCGTGCCGCTTCGGTGGTTTCGGCATAGACCGGGTGAACCGCGGGGCACGAGGCACCGTTGCACACAGGTACCAGGTCAATGATCGAGCCTTGAAGGGCGGTAGCGATCGGGGTGGCAAAGACGGTGTCGTCGAGGCTATTGGGGACATACATCCGACCGTTGGTGCTGAGGGCTCCCTTCGCAGGGGCTTCTCCAGCCAGCGCGGTCGAGACCATCGAGTCCCCCGACACATCGATGCGCCCGATCGAACCAGAGCCCAAAAAAGGATTGCCCGGGGAGATCCCGTTTGTCGATACCACGACCATGTGGCTGGCGGAGCCGGGAGTTGGAGGCTGACCCGGGATCGGCAAAGCAATGGGCCGGTATACGTCGCCGCAATTGCTGCCCAACAATGCTACAAGGATTGGCAAAGCTAGTTTGCCGACAAGAAAGGCTCTACAGCCAAAGCTACGCCGCTGCGGTCGATAGGCAGAAGTCATCAATTTGAAACCTGGTGGAGAAGTTCCTATTTTAAAGGCGAAACGAGATATTCGCCACAGAGGTAGGATGCGGGCAGATGCGTAAGCGTGAGCGTTAGCGGCGAACGGGCCTGGTTCGCGGTCCCGGAGAAGGGCGGCCACCTATTTCCGCGAACGCTTTCGACCCGAGGGTGTCTCTGCCGTTGCCACCGTCGCCGCCGGCTTCTTTTTGCCTTCCATCTGTGCCAGGCTCTGTTTCAGCGCGGCCATCAGATCAACCACGGGGGCGAGCTTTTTGGGCTTTTCTACCTCGGCGATTTCCCCGCCCTCAAGCTTGGTTTCGATCAGCTTCCGCAGGTTTTCCTGGAATTCGTCCTTGAATTTTTCTGGCTCCCACTCCGCGGCGAGAGCTTCGATGAGCTGGTGGGCAACTTTTACTTCCGCGTCCTTGAGTTCAACGTCGGGTGCTCCGAAGCCTTCGACCTTGCGGACCTCCTCCTCGTAATACATGGTGTGGAGCATCAGACCGCCCTCGTGTGGGCGAAGGAAGACCGTGTATTCCCGGTTGTGCATGGTCAACTTGGCGATGGCGACGTATTCGCTTTCTTCCAGTGCTTTGGTCAGCAGGGCATAGGGGCGGCGTCCAGCCTCTTCCGGCATCATGTAGTAGGAGGCATCGAAGTACACGGGATCGACGTCGCTTGATTTCACGAACTCGAGGATCTCCATGGTCTTCGCGGTTTTCGGTTCAATCTTCTTGATTTCCTCAGGATCGACCACGACGTATTCGTTCTTGCGATATTCGTAGCCCTTGACGATGTCGCTGCGATCCAGGACCTGATTATCGAGCGGGCAAATGAGCTGCTGCTTGACCCGATGGAGATCAGTGCGATGGAGCTGGTTGAAGGAGATGCCGGAGCTGCGGGCGCCGGAGAAGAGACGCACAGGCATTGAGATCAATCCAAAGGTCAAGTATCCAGACCAGACCGAAGCAGCCATTGTGTTCTCCCTAGGGCGGCATACACCTTACCCCCAAAGCTCGCCGGGTAGCAGTTTAGACTAGCCCAGGCGTTTTGATGCACTGGAATTGTCGAGGTAATCGAATCTCGAAGCAAGATAACTGGGGCCGGGCCCAAGCGCCGCCCATATGTGGTGTTTGCAACCTTGATTCGGCGTTCTGGTAGGCAACACAGATTTCTTTCTGCGGGTTTGGCCGCTTTGAATGAATAACTTACAGAAATTTGCGGTGGAGCTCGGACTCGCCCCGGCCCCTAAAATCGCGGTTTTTGGTCTCACAACCCTGGGTTTTGCCACCGCTGCGAGGCTCCTGAAGGGTGTGACCGCTTCCGGTGCCGTGGCAGGGGGCGCAGTTTGCTTCCTGCTCATGCTGGGGGCGGGATGGGGCGGATTCGCTGCCCTGGGCGTGGTATTCGTGATGACCTGGGTGGCAACCCGTGTGGGTTATCACCGCAAGCTGCAACTCGGCTCAGCCGAAGGGCGGAGCGGGCGTAATGTAGGGCAGGTGCTAGCCAACCTGGGACCCTCGACCCTGGCTGCCGTCCTCTACCTCTGGTTGCAGGATCCGCCTCTGCTGGTGGCAATGTCGGCGGCCTTGAGCGAAGTGGCGGCGGACACGCTTTCCAGTGAGATCGGGACCGTTCTTGGCGGAACACCGCGTCTGCTGACGGACTGGGAGCCGGTCCCCGCCGGGACCGACGGGGCCATTACCTGGCTGGGTACGCTCGCGGGCTTGGTTTCGGCGTTGTTGGTTAGCCTGGTTTGTGCCCTGGCCCAGGTGATTTCATTTCACGACCTCCCGCTCTGTGCAGCTGCGGCGATGGCGGGAACGCTGGTGGATAGCTTGCTCGGCGCGAACTGGGAGCGAAAAGGCCTTCTTTCAAATAATGGCGTGAACTTCCTTGCGAGCGCGAGCGCGGCAATGCTTGGTTGGATATTTACCAGATAAATCGCCTGCAGAGAGGTCGCGATCTTCCGCCGCGTGCAAAACCGCGGGCTTCGCCATGCATTACGGATTCAAGATGCGGTGCATGTCAAGCGAGGGCGGCTGAATGCCGCACCCGCTCAGCATTACATGGAGCTGCCCGCGATGATGCGTCTGGTGGTTAAACATGTGCAGCACGGCAGGAACCGCCGCCTCTTCATAGGCCTGGCCCTTGCTGTTCGTATAAGACAAGGTGTCGGTCAGGAAACTCGGGGGCGCATTCTGAAAGAACTCTTCCATCCGAACGTCCTCTTGGTCCCGCGCGATCCGCAATTCCTGAAATTGGTCGTATAGAACGGTATTGAGCGGCGGCGTAGTTTTGCCTCCGCCGGAAAAGCGGGACATCCATATGCGATCGGCGAGCAGGTTGTGATTCAACAGGGCATGAATGCTCCCAAATGAGCCAGCGCGCTGGCGGCGGTAATCCTCATCCGCGATTTGGGCACACGCTAGGTAGAGACGTTCATTGGCAATCCGGTTGTATCGTGCCAGGGTGCGGAAGACGCTCAAGACGGTCATGAGAGATAGATTCATCCCTACAATGGCTAGCAGCAAAGTTTTTTGTAACTGATAATTTGAACCCTGACCGGAAGATGCGCAATCTAGTTGGAAACTCAGTTCCACGGAGAACCATGATGAGCGATCCACGTTTCCCGATCGGCAAATTCCACTATGAAGGTCCTCCCTCGGAAGCCGCGCGCCAGGCCTTCATCGCGGATATTGCAAACGCTCCTGCGACATTGCGCGCTGCTCTCAATGGCCTTTCGGAGCCGCAACTCGACGCCCCTTATCGCGCCGGTGGCTGGACTGTGCGCCAGGTAGTCCATCACGTTCCGGATAGCCACCTGAATGCCTATGTCCGGTTCAAACTGGCCCTTACAGAAGACGAGCCTACGATCAAACCCTATGCCGAGGACCGCTGGGCTGAACTGGCAGACACAAAATCCACACCGATTGAAGTTTCACTGGTGCTGCTTGAATCCTTGCATGACCGCTGGGTGCGGCTGCTTCGCTCGCTCAGCGGGGAGGATTGGAGACGCCAATTTCGGCATCCTGAGTTGGGCGTGGTTCCGCTCGAAAAAAATGTTGCCCTCTATGCATGGCACGGGAAGCACCATGTGGCGCACGTAACGCAGTTGAGGAAGCGGATGAATTGGTGAACCACTGCTCCACCACAAAGCCGGCTGCAGAGCACAGAAGAAGAGATCGGTGGACTGCCGGCCTGCGTCTGAGGAAGCGGTCGGCGGACGCTCGCCTGAACGGGACATTCGATCTAGCCCCGTACTCCCAGCCTCCAGAGCAAATAGCTCGAGCTTTCTCGCAGAATGGCCGTGCCTCGCTGCCACGCTGACTTCGGCTTTGAGTCCGCGCGAGGGGCGACAAATACCTGAAGCCCCTCGTGCTCCAGCATCTTGCGGATGCGAAACACGTGGTAGGCGTCGCTCACCGCGATGCAAGTGTTCATTCGATTCGCGCGCATGATCACTGCCACACGCTGCGCCGATTCCGAGGTGTCGGAAGCTTGGGTTTCCGCAATGAGCGCCATTTCTGGAATGCCGCGGCGCATGAGGTAGTCGTGACCGACACCGCCTTCGCTATAGTTCGGATCGGCCGCGGCTCCGCCGGTGGTGATCACCATAGGGGCAAGCGCTTTGCGAAACAGATCGTAGCCATGGTCGAGGCGGGCGCGGAATACAGGCGAGGGTCTCCCATCGTACTCCGCAGCACCGAAAATCACGATTGCGTCTGCCGGCCTCAGTTGCTGCTCGCGGGCATCGTGCACGACTGCGTGGGCGAGGTATGCGAACACGACCGCGAGAACAATCACCGGGACCAGAAAGCTAATGATCCAGGGTTTGGGAATGGCCTTTCTGGCGGCCGCGGACGGATTGGCGGTCTGGGTCGAGAGCGTCTCGATCACCCCTGCGCAAAGAATTCCGAGATATGATCCGCCGGAATCGCGCCCTCGCGCAGAATTTTCCAACGTGCATCGTCATCGGTGAGGTCAACGATCGTAGAGGCGACTTCGCGGGGAGAGGCGCCACCGTCGACAATGATGGGAATGCGAACGCCAAGCTGTTCCTTGACAGCTTCAGCAGAGGTACATTCGGACTCGCCGCTCAGGTTTGCAGACGTTGCGGTAATAGGAATGGCGGCCGCCTTGACGACTTCGAGCGGAATTTTGGCATTCGGCACACGCAGGGCGACGTTCCCGGTGTTCGCGGTCACCTTGAGCGGAAGCCGAGATCCTGCTCTTACAATCACGGTCAACGGCCCGGGCCAGAACTTTTTCGCCAGGGCATAAAATTCATCGGGCAGCGGTTTGGCTAGTTCTTTTGCCTGCTCGACGCTCTCGATCAACAGCGAAAGCGGCTTGTGGCGGGAACGCGACTTGATTTCATAAACTCGATCGACCGCGCGGAGATTAAAGGGATCGGCGGCGAGTCCATAGAACGTGTCCGTGGGCATTCCGAGCACTTGTCCGGCGCGAATCTGATCGGCAGCGTAGCGGATCAACGAGGATTCCGGAACCTCACTGTTGATCTTAAGGATTTCTACGCGCAATGGCTTTCTCCCAGGTTGGTTGTGTTTACGAAAGGTAAAGATAACACGTCGCCGGCCTTTGTTGATGATGCGATCCTTGAGCGGGGAGGCACCATGGTCGCTCGCTCGCGTATGATTTCATGCGGAAGGAGCCGCCTTGAAGACCGTCCGTCACAATGATAGCCCTCGCTTGCGTAAGGTCGAAGGCCGGCACAACTCACTCGTCAAGGAGTTGCGTCAGGCGTTTAGCCGAGGCGAACTGACCGGATCGGGCGAATGTGCGATCGAAGGCTTTCGCATCGTCGAGGAGGCGGTGCGAAGCGGGTTGAGGTTCCGGGCTGTATTCTTCAGTGAATCCGGAGAACCCCGGGCACACAGGCTCCTGCCGCAAATTGCATCCCAGGCTGAGTCCCTGCTGCTTCCGGACAAGTTGTTTTCGAGCGCCGTTCCCAGCCAGAGCCCCCAAGGGGTTGCAGCTCTGGTGCAGGTGAGGCCCTTTTCCGCAGAAGAGGTGATCGCAAACCCCTCGCCCGGACCCGTCCTGGTCATCGCCGGGATGCAAGATCCCGGGAACCTGGGAACCATCCTGCGCTCTGCCGAGGCGTTTGGGGCGAAGGGAATCCTGCTGGGGGAAGGAAGCGTGGGCGCTTACAACAGCAAAGTAGTGCGGGCTTCGGCGGGATCGGTTTTTCGGGTTCCGAGCGCCAAGACGAGGCTGGATTTAGCCATTGAATTATTGCGTTCGAAGTCGCTTCGGCTGCTGGCAACGTCGTCGCATAAGGGGGTGCTTTTGCCGGAAGCCAACTTGAGCGATGCGGTCGCAGTCTTTATCGGCAACGAAGGCGCGGGAGTGGACAAGAAGCTGCTCACGCAAATGGACGAACTGATCAGGATTCCGCATTCGCCTAAGGTTGAATCGCTGAATGCGGGTGTGGCCGCGAGCATCCTCTTATATGAGGCGGCCAGGCAGCGGGGATGAGATTCCGTCCTGGCGATGATGTATGAACCTATTTGCTGCGAATCCGTCTGGCGAAACATCCGTCGACCGCACCCGTCCGTTGGCTGATCGCATCCGTCCGCGAACCCTGCAGGAGTTTGTTGGCCAGGAACACCTGATCGCTCCGGGCAAGCCCCTGCGCGTCGAGATTGAGCGCGACGGTATCGGTTCCTTGATTTTGTGGGGCCCGCCCGGGACAGGGAAGACCACGCTCGCCAAAATCATCGCGCACATGACGCGCGCCGATTTCATCGAGTTCAGCGCTGTGCTTTCCGGGATCAAGGAAATCAAGCAGGTCATGGCCGATGCTGAGCGCGCCCGGCAGTATGGGACGCGAACGATTGTCTTCATCGACGAAATTCATCGGTTTAATAAGGCCCAGCAGGATGCCTTCCTGCCGTACGTCGAGAGCGGGAGTATCCGTCTGATCGGCGCGACCACCGAGAATCCCTCGTTCGAGATCATCGCTGCCTTGCTCTCACGCAGTCGCGTGTATGTGCTGAACCCATTGACGGAAGATCAGGTCGTGGTACTGCTGCGTCGGGCCCTCGAAGACAACGAGCGTGGGCTAGGCGAGATGCACCTTTCTGCCCCTGATACGGTTCTACGGCAAGTCGCGGCGTATTCGAGCGGGGATGCCCGGACCGCCTACAATGTGTTAGAGGTCGCGGCAGCGCTCGCGAGCTCCGCCGGGGCCGCGAACGCCGGGAAGCAACCCGCTCACGGCGGCCGGAGCCAGGCGGGGGGCGAGGCATTCTCGCCTGAGAGCTCGAACCGCGAGATCACGCCCGAGATTATTCGCGAGGCGCTTCAGAAGCGCGTTCTGCTTTACGACAAAACCGGCGAAGAACACTACAACCTAATCTCTGCGCTCCATAAATCTGTGCGCAATAGCGACCCGGATGCAAGTTTATATTGGCTGGGACGCATGCTTGAGGCCGGAGAAGATCCGTTGTACATCGCGCGCCGGGTAGTTCGGATGGCGGTCGAGGACATTGGCTTGGCCGAACCGGGCGCACTCGCTTTGTGCATGGCGGCTCGCGATGCGGTGGACTTCATCGGCATGCCGGAAGGAAATCTCGCACTGGCGCAAGCCGTCGTCTATCTGTCGCTCGCGCCCAAATCGAATGCACTGTACGCCGCGTACGGATCGGTGCAAGCCGATGTCGAGCAAACTGCCGCCGAGCCAGTTCCGTTGCATCTTCGCAATGCGCCAACCGGTCTGATGAAGAACCTCGGTTATGGCAAGGGATATCAGTACGCGCATGATTTCGACAACAAGGTTGCCGACATGCAGTGCCTGCCCGACAACCTGAAAGACCGCACCTACTACCATCCGACGACTGAAGGAGTCGAGAAGCGCATCCGCGAAAGGATCGAAGAGATCCGGGGAAAGCGAGCAAGCTCGACGAAATCGGAGAAGAAGAGCTAGAAGACGTCTGCAAACTTTTACTTCAGTCCATGCCTGCTGGCAATCGCACCGAGGATCACCAGGGTTGAGTTGTAGGAGACGTGAACCACAAAGCTCGATCCTACCGAACCCGTTTTGGCGCGAACCAGGGTGAGCACCAATCCCACGAGAAAGACGATCAGGACGAGCCCCGGCGAAAAAGCCAACTGGGCACTGTGAATGAGCCCGAAGATCACCGATGTAATAGAAATGGCGGCGAACAGCCCCCATCGCCTTGCCAGCACCGGGTATAGAAATCCTCGAAAGAACAGCTCTTCCATCAACGGCCCCAGGCTGACGGCAAAAATGGCGGTCAACACCGCGGCCGATGGGGTTTTTAAAAACTCTTCCATCGGGATGTGTTTCGGGAGCCGGAAAAACTTCTCGAGACTTTGCAGCAAGACCAGGACCATCCCCAGGGGAACAAGGGCCATCCATGTTCTACGCGGCCAATTCCAGCGAATGGCGTCCCAGAAACGCTGGCGATACGTGCCTTCGACAAACATCACCATGTATACGGCGACGATCAGATACCAGATGAATTGGGTACAGAGTGCAATCCAGAGCTTCTGTCCGACCTGCACGAAGCTGAGTCCTCGGTAGATCGTCCTCTGCGCCAGCAGGACGGCCACGGGAATAATCACGAGAAACGGAATTACAAACTGAATCAGCGCCAGCCGCAATACATCCCAACCGTTCCAAGGCGGATTCTCCGCCGGAGCCTTAGAAGGGGCAGGTCCCGGTTCCGGGGCGGCAGCAGGTTGCAGTTCCTCGGTCTGGGACTCGGGGTTGAATTCCATGGTTTGAATTTACACGAAAATGATGTGATTCGAAGTTTGGCGCGAAGGTTCTAGCTGGCTGCGATTTGCGGTGTTCCAGTTCCATGCTTGCGAAAGAACTCGGCGAGGGCTTGGCCCGTGTAGGACTTCTTGTTCCGGGCCACCTGTTCGGGTGTTCCCTGGGCGACAATGCGGCCGCCCTCTTCTCCGCCCTCAGGCCCAAGATCGGTGATCCAATCGGCGTTGCGGATCACGTCCATGTTGTGCTCGATAATAATGATGGTATTGCCGAGATCGGTAAGCCGGTGCAGCACGTCGAGCAGCTTGCGAACGTCGTCAAAGTGCAGGCCCGTGGTGGGTTCGTCGAGCAAATAAAGCGTGCGGCCGGTCTGGCGCTTGCTCAGTTCTCTGGCGAGCTTAATTCGTTGCGCTTCGCCGCCTGAAAGCGTTACCGCTGATTGGCCCAGGTGCAAGTATCCAAGACCAACATCGACGAGCGTCTGCAGCCGCTGCCGCACTTGGGGAATGTTCTCAAGGATTGGCAGGGCTTCTGAAACCGGAGTCTCTAGCAGATCGGCGATCGAGCACCCGTTGTATTTCACTGCCAGAGTCTCCTGGTTGTAGCGGCGCCCGCCGCAGACTTCGCACACCACGTAAACGTCAGGCAGAAAATTCATTTCGATGCGGCGCTGCCCTTCGCCCTGACAAGCCTCGCAACGTCCGCCGGCCACGTTGAAAGAAAACCGGCCGGGTTTGTAGCCGCGCTCGCGTGATTCCGGCAGAAGGGCGTACAGCTCGCGAATGTGCGAAAAAACGCCGGTGTAGGTGGCGGGATTCGAACGCGGCGTTCGCCCGATGGGGGATTGATCAATGCGAATGACCTTGTCGATGTTCTCCCCGCCCCTGATTGCCTTGTGTTCCCCTGCCTGTTCTCGGGAGTGATAGAGGGCCTTTGCCAAAGCGCGGTACAGGATATCGTTCACCAGCGTTGATTTGCCTGATCCAGAAACCCCCGTCACCACATTGATGAGACCGAGCGGAAAAGTCACGTCAACATTCTTCAGGTTATTTTCGCGTGCGCCAAAAATGCTGATCGCGGCGCCGTTCACCCTCCGCCGCTCCGGGCGCATCGCAATCTTGGTTTTGCCCGCAATGTAGGCGCCGGTGAGGGACTCAGGAACGCGGGTGATCTCCTCCGGTGTGCCGTGGGCAATGATCTCTCCGCCATGACGCCCGGCCCCGGGGCCGAGATCAATCACATAATCGGCACGGCGAATCGTCTCTTCATCGTGCTCGACCACCAAGACCGTATTGCCTAGATTGCG
>Ga0097621_100001470_pt1 | contig 16123 bp, 10 predicted proteins | sample KBSMisM72_FD_73165 | JGI IMG/M metagenome (GOLD analysis project Ga0097621, IMG submission 73165) | Miscanthus rhizosphere microbial communities from Kellogg Biological Station, Michigan, USA - KBS Miscanthus M7-2 (version 2) (version 2) | ecosystem: Host-associated > Plants > Roots >... | reverse complement strand
ACGTTTGGATGAAGAGTGATGACGTCGCCTGGCCGCACCAGCAAATTCATGTCTGCCGCCTGGGTCAGATCGATTTCAAACATCTGATTCAACTCATTCCGCACCACAGTAACTTTCGCCGCTTCGGGCAGGGGTTGGGCGTCGGCCACAACCACGTAAAGCGGGATAGCCTCACGTCGCAAGAATTTCGTGCCCGGATCTTTGACAAGGCCACTTACCAAGATAGTGTGGCTTGCATAATCGCGAACCCCAACCAACACTTTTGGGTCTTCGACCAACGCACGCCTTTTCAAGTCGTCTCCGATTTTCGCGCCAATCTCATCCGCAGTAAGTCCCATCACAGCTAACGGTGCGTCGAGTGAGGGATGCTCAAGTAATCCGGACGGCGTGACAGTGAACAGCGTTGATGCGGGCGATGACGAATCATTCAAACGAACATCCAAAACATCGCCCGGACCGACGCGATAGATCTTCGTGAGGGAAACTTGATCGGCAGACGGTGTAATCGAAACCGGCGGCACGCTATTGGACTTTAGCGCAGGTACCGGTGGAATACTGATCGACAGTGCGACGAATTGTTCAGCGAGTGATGGGAAGTACGGCTGTAGAATTCGCTGTTCGTTCGACGAGAATGCTTGTCCATTGAGTACGAGGAGCATGGCAGGTGGAAATGCCTGCGGCACCCGAGCGAGACTGGGTTGTGGATGACTCAGGTTGGGCGGCGGTACAGATCCAGTTTGCTTCACTTTTGGATCGACATTGGAAGCAGGAACTGTCGTTGTGAATGGAGAAGCAGGAGGATTAGCAACCACATTGGCTGCATTCGTGTCTGGGGTTTTGTTTGAAGTAACGGATGGGATCTTTGCCGTTGAGTTAGCGTTTCGAGTTGGTGCAGGCTGTCGCGGTGTTTCTGGTCCTGACCTCAAAGTCTTTGGAGCTTCGCTCGATACCGCTGATGGGTGTGATGTCAGCGGTGAATTGACCGCGACATCGGTCGCAGGCTTCTTTGAGTTTTCTTGTTTTTGGAGAATGAGGTTTTTGTGAAGCGTATCTTGTGCGTCGCGTTGTTTTGAATTCAGTTCACTCGCCCGTCGAAGATTATCGATTGCGAGTTGCCACTGCCGCATCTTGAAATAAGTTCGCCCGAGTGCGGCGTAAGCATCTGCATACTTGTCATCGAGTTTTATAGCCTGCTGAAAAGTTTCGACAGCTTGTGGGAATTGGCCCGAGTCAGTGAGTTTCATTCCTTCTTCATATAGTCTTTTTGCCTCGGCCTTAGGTTCCGCCGAGTTGGATAGTACTAAGGGGGCGGAGCCAGGCGGGTTCTCGGGATCCTTTAGCTTTGACTGCTGCTGATCCTTAGCGATCGGAGTTTGTGCAGAAATTCGCACCGAAAGAGAGAGCGACTGAATCAGTATCAAGAGAAGCAGAATTGGTTTGCGCATCGAACCCCCTGGGTGTGTCGGGAAATTTCCAACCGGGTCAAAACGTCGAGGCGTTTTGGGCTGACAATCGAGGGATTTTGTTTGGACTCTTATAACATTTTTGCCGTTCCAGTTCTAGCTTTTGCCGCCGGCAGCTCTTCAGAGAGACGCTCGATTTCGGCCCGAATAGTCTGAATTTGGCGCTTTTAGAAAGCCCTCGCACAAGATTCAAACTGTCCCGTCAGCAGTCAGCACCACCCCTCGATAACGGCTGGTCAAGGCCGGCATTTGAGTGCAACCTCAATCAAACGTTATATTGCCCACCCGCTCCCAGCACATGTTATTGCCTGCAGGGTGCATGAATCGTTGTAAAGGCGCTGAACTTTTTCCTGCGGCAACCCGTAAGTTAAGGGCGACATCGTAACCAGCCGCGCATTTTAGGTGTCTACATTAGTGATGGAGGACTGCTGTTTGGTCGTGAAAAGTATTTTTGGTGGTTTTCTAAGAGCCGTGCTTTTGCTCGGCTTTGTTGTGATTGGGACAATGTTTGCCAGTCCCGTTCAGGCCCAGGAGACTCCTGCAAACAATCCCAAAGCCGATTACAAAGCCAGCCTTAACTCGCTGTCGACCCTGTACCAGAGCGAGGTCGAAAAGCTCGAGCAGAAACAGCAACAGTCAAAACAGCTCTACGACGATGGTCTCATTTCACGAATAGAGTTCGAAAATGGCGAGAAAGCGCTGGCTGATGCACGCGCAAAGGTTGAACAAGTTGCGAGCGAGATTGCGACTGCTAATCAACCCGCACCATTGATGACCCCAGGGGACATCTTAGGGTCGAGCTTATCAAGTGAGAACTGGTCGACGGGCAACAGCAGGATCGACGGTCTTATTCGTACCTACGGAAAACAGTACGGCGTCGATCCGTTCCTGATTTACTGCACTATGTCGCAAGAGTCGAAATTCAGTACAAACGCGACGAGTTACAAAGGCGCGATGGGTTTAATGCAACTCATGCCTGACACGGCCGCGCGATACGGAGTGACGAATCCTTACGACGTCGCGCAGAGCATAATGGGTGGCACGCGTTACCTGAAAGACCTTCTGAAGATGTTCAACGGCAGAATTGATTTGGCGTTGGCCGGGTACAACGCTGGTGAGGGTGCGGTGATGAAATTCGGTAACACGATTCCACCTTACAGCGAGACACGTAATTACGTGCGCCTGATCCTCGCGCGCTACACGAAAAAGCAAATATCCTAGTCAGGCAAGTTACTGCGAACACTTTTCAATTGGGGCTTTACTTCCTTTCAGGATGTAAAGCCTTTTCTATTACTTCCTGCTGACGTTTGGACGATTGCTCAATAGCCTGCGAAGCAAGCTTCGTAGCCACGTTTGTGAGTAGCTGTTCTTCACCCTTCGGCGCACGCGGCTCGCGATAGTACATCGCAAATGACCCAAGCACTTTCCCCTTGCTCGACATTATCGGTGTAGACCAGCAAGCTGCGACGCCAATAGCCCACGCGAAATTGCGATACTCATCCCAGAGTGGGTCCGTGGCGATGTCGGTAACGATCACAGGCTTACCGCGGAACATAGCAGTACCGCATGACCCATTCTTTGGACCAATCGGACTACCGTCAATCACTTTTACATAATTCGCCGGCAGACTTGGCGCCACGGCGTGTCGCACATGGTTACCGTCGTTGCTCAGCAGCAAGATGGAGCAAAGCATTTCTGGCGACTGCGCTTCAATCATCAAGACAAGGTTGGAAAGGATTTCGCTGAGCGGGACGCCAGCCGCAATCATGTCTTCAATACGCTTCTGCTCAGCTCTGAATCGTTCGTTATCGTGACGCGAAGTTGAGTCAAAGGCTGGCAACTGCTGCGTGTCTGCGAGTTCACTTTCTTTTGGATCGGCCATGTTGTTGCGCTCCTCTGGGCGGCGATTTTACGCTCGGTGCAGAAAGAAAAGCGAATCAGGGGAGCGATTATCTACGCAGACCTTTCTCCTTAGTATCTATTTTGTGATTTGTCTACCGAGGGTTTCGTTGCGCACATCCAGGCTTTATCCTAACGCGTGCTTTCGCAGGCTAACATTATTTCAATTTCAGACCTGGAGGTCTTATGAAACGAATCTACATCTTGTCAGTCTTCTTGTTGGTGATCTGTTTTGTTCGAGGTGATGCATCCATTACGAATCCGCAGGACGTGCTCACCGCGAACCCTAAAACGATTTTATCGAAACTTGAAAACTCTCGCGTACGTGTTCTCGAGGCGACTCTAAAACCTGGCGCAAAGGAAGCGATACACTCGCATCCCGCGTACGTTATCTATGTGATCGAAGGAGGCAAGGTTCGAACTCATGGCGCGGATGGTACGGTTACGGAAGCAGAGTTCCGGTCCGGCGACGTTATTTATCGCGATCCCGTAACGCACTGGGCTGAGAATATCGGCACCACGTTAGTTCGCCTCGAACTGGTTGAACTTAAGAACTAAAATTGCTATGGGAAAAGAGGTGATTATGGACACAAAGTTTCTTCCAGCAGTAGAAGCAGTTCGATCCGGTGACTTGGGGAAGTTCAAACAACTTGTCGCTCTCGACCCATCACTCGCAACTTCACGCTCATCGACGAGCCATCCGACGTTACTGCAATGCGTGGCGCTGGACGGTAAGGACAAACCCAAGAACGTCGAGATGGCCGCCGCCCTTGTTGATGCCGGAGCCGAGTTAAATGAACCGCTTGTTGCGGCCAGTGGCATCAACAATAGAGCTGTCGCTGAATTGTTGCTCGACCGTGGTGCAGCTATTGACGGTACTGGTGGCTGGACACCTCTGGAGGAAGCTTTGTACTGGAATAGTCAGAACGTAATTGCGTTGCTGCTTGAACGTGGCGCCGCAATTCAGAATCTCCGAGTCGCAGCCGGACTAGGTCGTACCGATCTGATCGAAAACTACTTCAACGACGATGGAAGTCTAAAACCTGAGGCGGGCAAGATTAACTGGCCCTGGGGCGACCTCGGAACAATCGCCCATTCCAATCACGACGCGAACGGCAAGCGGACACTCACGGATCGCGTCAATGAGTGGACACAGGATCAGCAGGGAATCGTCAACAATGCTTTTGTTTATGCATGCATGCACGGCCACATCAATGCGGCCAAACTTCTCTTAGAAAAGGGTGCGCAGATGAATGTGGTACCTGGAGGATTTGATTACGCAGGAACAGGTTTGCACTACGCTGCATTCAATAGCCATCGCCCGATGGTCGAGTTTCTGCTCGACAACGGTGCTGATCGAAATGTGAAGGACACGAAGGTTAATGCGACGGCTGCAGGTTGGGCGGATTACGCGGGTCATACGGAACTCCGTGATCTACTGCAGTGAATGCTGGGGCCGCAATCGTCCTCGCCTGCTGACTACGATTTAGTAAAGTAAATTGTCACAAATCAGGCGGGGATACTTTCCCCGCTTCTCTCGCTAGTGATCATTGACGTTATTGAATCTCAATTAACGGGCGGGGACGCCTGCGCTCCCAGCATGTTGTCTGCCAGTCACGAGCAACAATCTGAATCAAGCGTACAATTGCCCGGCGTCGAGCGTGATGAGGATTGATTGTCAGAATTCCGCAATGGAGATGGTAATGTCGCGTGACACGAATCCGGTGTCTTGCAGAGACTCATGAGGAAAAGACTTTTATACGTACTTCTATTAGTGGTCACAGCAGCTGCGGTGGTTTGGGGTGTCGTTCGATATCGGAGACAGCGACATCAGCTCTCAATAGCGAACACCGCATCAAGTACTCCTACACCTCTCGGCTTCGAGGCTTATGAGGCAGCGGTTGAAAGAGTGAAAGCAGATCGCGGTGCGTCGGGGGCTGGTGCCATCGAGATTCCTACCGAACTTCAGCACTACAGTGAGCGCCACTGGTTTCTCGCTGCACAAGTTGCTGAGATCATGAAATACAACGTCCAGACCTGTCAGGACTACGTCGATCTTGCAGCGATGATTCAACGAGGAGAACTCGTCGGAGTGCCATCAGTCACGAATACTTATGTCTTGTTTGGGGTGGGTGCTAAGGCTGACGATTCGGTCTTCACAAAGTATGAAGACGACCACACCATAGGGCTTTCGAGTGAAGGACAGGTAAAAGACGAGTATCGACAGCTTGATGAACAGCGTTCGAAACTTCAGTCTGAAATCGCGTCCCTAAGATCTCAGGCGAGCAAGCTAAAGAAACGCGACAATACCAGGAAAAAGGAACTGCAAAAGCAAATAGTTGCTCGAGAGCAGGAACTCGAGTCGAACGAGAAGGACAAGGCGCTCATCGATCAATCCTACGGAACGGCAGAGAGCAGGCAGCGATTACAGCGGGAGTTCGAGTCATTGCAGGCACTCGCGAAAAACTTCAATGGCCGGTCGTTCAATCTCGAAGTGCCAGATGATCGACAGGCACTGAAGATCAACATGCTCAGTTCGCTAAGACCGGAAGCGTTGAAGATCCTGGAAGAAGTTGCGTCGAGCTATCACAGCCAATTTGATCGTCCGCTGCCGGTGAGTTCACTGGTAAGACCCGAACAGTATCAGCATGTATTGAGAAGGGTGAACAGGAATGCAGTGACGATCGACACGCCGCCGCATTCGACCGGATTGGCGTTTGATATTGATTACCGTTACATGAGTGCAGCGGAGCAAACGTTTCTGATGGCCGACCTGGCGCGGATTAAGCGTGAAGGGCGCATTGAAGTGATTCGTGAGCGTAACGCCAACTATCATGTGTTTGCCTTTGTGAATGGCACCCGCCCGAGTGACGATTTGATCACCGCCTCTTTGGACAAAGCGACCGAAGACGTAAAGGAAACGCATCATTCGCAAGAGAAGGCAACAGCTGTGGTGAAGAATAAGAAGAGCAGGGGCAGAGTTCGCTCAGGTAAAGCCTTAGTGCGTAAATCGAATACCCACCGCAAACGACGTTAGAAGCATCCGCAGATTTACGCCGACTAGGCAGAATAATGTCAGGTCAGGAAGGGGACCCAGTCCCCGCAAGCTCAGCATCACTAACTCTCAGCTGACAAAGCATATGGAAGCACTAATATTCATCTTAGGCATCATGGAAGCTAGAGCCAGCTGGGACAGGCCCCTTCCCGACCTGAAAATTCTGCGTAATCTGCGGATGAGTCTTAAGATTCCGTCGAACCGTATTTAAAGTTTGTGCATCCGACAACTCTACCCGACAATATCCTCGCAAACTGCTAAGTTTAGGAATGTTTATGAAGAGTGCCAGAGTTCATGTTGTCGTGATTACGGCCGTGATGGCCATTGTAGTTGGAGCAGTATCTTTAAATGCTCGCGGTAGTCGCGTTCAGACTACCCAATCGAAACCCGAGTCGATTGTTAAGCCTGTTGTCAGCATTAGTGACACCAAGCCTGCCACTAACACCGCCTTCGTCGCGGCAGCCGAACAGAACGCTAGTCTCAGAAATGATCTGACCTGGACTTTCGGCGGAAAACAACAGCACGGTTGGTATCTATACGATTCATTGATTGGTCAAACCTTGAAAACAAACGACCAGCCCATCACAAATGATTTTGCCGCTGCGCTCGCGCTGTGGCAGAGAAGGACAGGTGTTAGTTCGAACGGCGTGCTTGATGAAGATACGCTCATGGCACTGGTCTCGCTGTGGCAGGGCAATCGTTTGAAGGATCGCACTCCGGCCAACCCCGATCAGTTGCTTACCGCGCCGGTATCAGATTTCTACGATCCAGAGCGCTTAATCGAGCTTCGTCAGGTAGAACGCAAAACTTACGCGGCTTACAAAGAGATGGTAACTGCTGCGATTGCTGATCCAACTTTAGAACTTGACCACGTCGGAAGGGACGAGTTGGCGGCGTCAGAGCAGTACTTCAAGATAATCTCCGCCTTTCGTTCCAGGGAATATCAGGAGGAGTTGCGGCGTAAGCAGCCTAATGCCGGTAGCGCCGGGCTCGCGGTCAATAGTCCTCACTTCACCGGTCGGGCCCTCGACCTTTATGTGGGTGGAGATCCGGTTGATACGCGAGACTCAAATCGTGCGATTCAAGTAAAGACACCAGCGTACCAGTGGCTCGTACGAAACGCTGAGAGGTTCGGCTTTCGTCCATACTTTTACGAACCTTGGCACTGGGAATACGTGAGGTAGTTTTAAACGGAAGTCTGGATAAGCACCTACATAGTCAAACCGGATCACTTAGACCGTAAATCCTTCATAGATCTTTCTTAAGTACCCTCCTGTTTCACTGCTGTATCGCGCAGTGAAACTCTGTACAATGGGCTCGTACCACCTCAAGCTTTTGCGATCGTCGCCGTCATACCTGTAGGCAAATGGAAACCTTCAATGTGTTGGTGTCCTAACTAAGACGACAATGGTCCGAACTATGAATCCCCAGTTAGAGCCAAACGGACAGGGGCAGCAATTCCTTCCCGTCAAAAAGACAATAACTCCTTCGAACGACTCCTTACATTACCGAAGTTCGTTGGTACTGATTGCGCAAATTGCAGCAATTGCCATCGCATATTTTGCACTTGCCAAAGTCGGACTTTCGCTGGCGATTATTCACACCAACGTTTCGCCGGTGTGGCCGCCTACAGGTCTCGCGATTGCAGCGGTGGTGATACTTGGTTACCGGATCTGGCCCGGAATTCTTCTGGGCGCACTTGTTGCAAACGTGTTCTTAACGCCAGCACCCTTCGTGACTGACCTCGCGATCTCCTTGGGTAATACGCTTGAAGCAGTGGCGGCCGCGATGCTCCTCGAGCGGGCGGGCTTTCATAGAACCCTGGACCGCGCGAACGACGTTTTCAAATTTGTAGTTGTTGCGCTCTTTTGCACAATGCTGAGCGCAACCATCGGTAGCCTGGGTCTTTGTCTTGGCGGAGATGCTAACTGGGCAGACTTCGGTTACTTGTGGTCAACGTGGTGGTTAGGGGATTCCGTCGGAGGCCTCGTCGTCGCTCCACTACTCCTCACGTGGTTTGCTCCTCTGCCAAAACGCAGGCGCCTTGAAGCAACATTTGTCATTACTCTTTTGACAATGTCAGCTCTCGCGAACTTTGGTGGAACTAATCCGATTTCCATTCGCTACTATCCTCTGGCGCGATTGATGATCCCAATCTTTCTTTGGATAGCATTTCGCCTGGGCACAAGAGGTGTCTCACTTTCTAATCTCATGCTGTCCATAGCCGCCGTATGGGGAACCTCGAAGGGCCTCGGTCCCTTCAGTGGTCGATCTCCAAACGACTCGCTCGTGGTGTTGCAAGTGTTTCTCGGGACAAACGCCGTGATGTTCCTGTTTCTGGTCGCCACGGTCGAAGAGCGCACCTATGCGTTCAGGACTCTTAGTCAAAGCCAACGCCAAATGGCGACAAGTCTGGAGATTACTCGAATTCTCTCTAACTCTCCTGACCTTAGTGCGGCGACGTCGCGGATACTGGAGACGATTTGTACGAGTCTTGGGTGGGAAGTTGGCGGTATGTGGATTCCGGATGACGAAGGCAAAGTGCTTCGGTGCATAACTGTCTGGTCCGCTTCCCCCGCAAAATATGATCAGTTTATGTCTGTGACTCATGCACTCGCTTTGGCGGAAGGCGTTGGTTTGCCCGGACGTGTTTGGTCAACACTCAAACCGGCATGGATAAAGGACGTAACTACAGACGACAACTTTCCTCGTGCTCCAGTGGCCGCCGAACACGGTTTGCACGCGGCATTAGCCTTCCCAATTGTTACCGGGCAGAAGCTGTTGGGTGTCATGGAGTTCTTTAGCCACAAAATCAGGCAGCCTGATCGTGACATGATTGCGCGCTTTACTGGCATTGGTAGTCAAATCGGCCAGTTTGTGGAAAGGAAGAGAGCGGAAGATGAGCGGGAAAGACTACTAAAGTTGGAATATGCCGCTCGGACGGAAGCGGAAATCGCCAATCGCGCAAAAGATGAGTTTCTGGCAGTCGTTTCTCACGAGTTGCGAACTCCACTGAATGCCATTGTCGGTTGGTCCAGTATGTTGAAGCGCGGCCAACTCGGCGAAGACAAATTTACCCAGGCGATCGAAATCATCGATCGCAACGCAAAAGCACAGACGCAGCTAATCGAAGATATTCTTGATGTCTCTCGTATTATCTCTGGAAAGTTTCAGCTCGATCCTCGTCCAGTGCAATTGGCACAGGTTGTTCAAGCCGCGGTAGAAGCGATACGTCCTGCGGCTGATGCCCGGCAGATCCGGATTGCTACAAGCATCGAGTCAGACATTGGTCCGGTTGCAGGAGATGCTGTTCGCCTGCAGCAAGTCGTATGGAATCTGATTTCGAACGCAGTAAAGTTCAGTTCTGTGGGCGGGGAAATATTGATCGATGTCACGAGCGACCACTCGGAGGTTAAGATAATTGTTGCTGACGTAGGAGAAGGAATACCGCCGGAGTTCCTGCCCTTGATCTTCGAAAGGTTTCGACAAGTCGATAGTTCAAATTCGAGAAGACACGGCGGGCTTGGATTGGGCCTCGCAATCGTGCGCCATCTGGTGGAACTACACGGTGGAACGATCACCGCATACAGCGAAGGAGTTGGTAAAGGCAGCGTCTTTACGGTAACGCTTCCTTGCGCAGGCATCAGTCACGAGGTTGCTTTGCGGTTAAGATCCAACCCTGAGCCTCCAGTTCATGTAACGAACCAGCTGAGCAATGTTCGGATATTGAGTGTGGAAGATGATCCTGATGCGCGAGCGATGCTGGACACCGTTCTTAAGGACCAGGGCGCTGAGGTGATCTCAGTCAGTTCTGTATCGGAAGCTCTCGAGGTTCTGAGTAACAAAGAGTTGTTACCGAGAGTGTTGATTTCTGATTTGGGGATGCCAGTTAATGATGGCTACGATTTAATAAGGGAAGTGAGATCCAGAACCCCTGATTTGGGCGGTGACGTCCCGGCAATTGCCGTCAGCGGCTACGCGGCAAACGAAGACATCCAACGTGCTCTCAGCGCAGGGTATCAGGTGCACCTCAAGAAGCCAGTCAATTCGGAGGAATTGATTGAAGCGATCAGAAAGCTAGGCAAGCAGGAGTGATTGTGAATGTCCGATATGCTTTAGAGCGGTTTGCAAAATATAAGCTCTCATTCTCCCCAAGCTTCAGCTTGGGGATCTGAGTTCGCATGAACCTGGGAACCGTTTTAACGGTTTTCGAGATTCCGGTGGTTCTTCATAAACCGTTGAAACGGTTAACTAGTTTTCCGAGCCGCCCCTAACCCCAAGCTAAAGCTTGGGGAGAATGAGAGGTTGAGTTTTGCAGGAGGCTCTTTAGCTTGTCGGAAAAGATATTCATCTTATGCAGAGCCCAACAGACAAGCTAAAGCATATCGGACACGCCGTTTATTTCCTCAGTCTCCTCCTACTTGCATTGTCAGTTCAATCACTAGTTGTTCACGCGCAAACGCGCTCCGTTTTGTTTGATGATAACTGGCGCTTTCATCTAGGTGGTGCACAGGGCGCAGAGTCGGCCGAGTTCGACGATTCTCAATGGCGCATACTCGATCTTCCCCACGACTGGAGCATCGAAGATCTACCGGGAACCAACTCGCCATTCAGTCGCAATGCCATCAGTCAGGTAAACGGTGGATTTACAACAGGTGGCACTGGTTGGTATCGCAAAGCCTTCACCCTGCTCAGCGAACAAAAAAGTAAACGATTGCTGATTCAGTTCGATGGCGTTTACATGAACGCCGAAGTCTGGCTCAACGGTCGAGCGCTGGGAATCCATCCATACGGCTATACAAGTTTCTGGTTTGATATCACTGACAAGGTGCGATTCGAGTCAGCGAATGTCCTGGCGGTGAAGGTAAGGAACGAAGGTGAGAACAGTCGTTGGTACTCCGGTTCAGGAATCTATCGACACGTTTGGTTGAAGACTTTTGCACCGGTTCATGTCGCTCAATGGGGAACCTACGTTTCGACTCCTGAAGTTAGTAGTGCCTCAGCTAGAGTCAGTATCAAAACACGAGTGCTGAACGAGAGTGAGAACTCGGGCCCGACGATTCTAGTGACGAGACTCCTGGACGTACGGGGAATGGAAGTAGGTAAGGTCGAGTCGAATCAGACAATTCAGACGAAGGGCGCTTATGACTTTACCCAGACCATAGACGTAAAAGCGCCGGAATTATGGTCGCCGGAAACTCCCGCACTCTACACGGCTATTTCAGAGGTTTCAGTGGACGGACGAGCCGTAGATCACACCGAGACCAAGTTTGGTATCCGCACGCTGACTTTTGATGTGGCGCAAGGCTTCTTGCTTAACGGCAAGCCGCTAAAACTAAAGGGTGGCTGTCTTCATCACGACAACGGTCCACTTGGAGCGCGTGCATTCGATCGCGCAGAAGAGCGGCGCGTCGAACTCTTAAAGGCGAGTGGCTTTAATGCTCTGCGGCTAGCTCACAATCCGCCGTCGCCGGCATTTCTAGAGGCCTGCGATAGATTGGGAATGATGGTAATTGATGAAGCCTTTGACATGTGGCGTGAAGGAAAGAACCCACACGACTACCACTTGTTTTTCGAAGACTGGTGGCAAAGGGACGTTGAAAGCATGATTGATCGAGACCGCAATCACCCGTCCGTCATCATGTGGAGTATCGGGAACGAGATACCTAACAGGCAAAGACCTGATGTTGTGAAGTTAGCCCAGGAAATCAGTGACTATGTTCGTAAACTCGAACCGACACGTCCTGTAACGTCTGCGGTAAATGACCTGCGTGAAGACAAAGATCCTTATTTCGCGACGCTCGACGTAGGTGGTTACAACTACGCGGCGAATGGTGATCGCTCGAAGAGTCTTTACGCGTTCGATCATGATCGTTTGCCAAAACGGATCATGTTTGGTTCGGAATCATACCCACTCGAGGCTTTCGATAGCTGGATGAACGTTATCGATCACCCGTACGTCATAGGCGACTTTGTTTGGACTGCGTTTGATTACCTGGGCGAGGCAAGCATCGGTTGGCGAGGCTATTTTCAGGAACAGAATTTCTATCCATGGAATCTTGCGTACTGTGGTGACATCGATGTGTGTGGCTGGAAGCGCCCGCAGTCTTTTTATCGCGATGCGCTTTGGAAGCAGAACCAACTCTCGGTCTTTGTGAAACCACCAAAACCCTCGTTTGAGCCAAATCCAAAGAGACAGCCATGGTCGAAGTGGCATTGGTTCGATGCGGTCGCAAACTGGAACTGGCCAGGTTATGAGAACAAGCCACTGGAAGTGAACGTCTATTCGTCATGCGCGGAAGTGGAATTGTTTTTGAACGGCCAATCGTTGGGCAGAAAGAAAACCAATCGTGACACTGCGTACCTCGCCACCTGGAACGTTCCTTATCAAACCGGTGTGCTCAAGGCAATTGGTTACAGTGAAGGAAAGGAAGTAAGTTCCACTGAGTTGCGCTCGGCTGGTCCTGTAGCTCGCTTTAAGTTAATGGCGGATCGAACCACACTGTCTGCGAATGGTCAGGATTTGAGTTACGTGACAGTGGAGTTGGTAGATGCGAAAGGAGTTCGCAACCCCAATGCGGAGAACCTCGTGAAGTTTGCGGTCACAGGACCGGGTGACATTATTGCGGTGGCTAATGCGAACCCTGTGAGTACCGAGAGTTATCAACAGCCGCAAAGAAAAGCGTGGCAGGGAAGATGTTTGGTCATAATAAAAGCACGCAAAGAACCCGGTACGATAAACCTTGCTGTCTCTAGCGCGGGGTTGAGCCCGGCGAAGGTTGTCATAACCGCGAGCACATCAGGGAGCCTTAAACCTTGAGAGCCAAAAAGGACCGCAAGCGAACTAGTTCCAACTCCAGTTCGCGTTTGTAAGCCGCCCCACGCGGTACCGGAACAACATAGCCTAAGTCCGTCACTAGCTTGCCGTCGTTGATTGATAGGTTGGCCCAGCCAATCACTCTGTCACGCCACAACAGCGGCATCGCGTAGTAGCCGAGTTTGCGTTTGGCTGCCGGCGTGTAGGCCTCGAAGCGATAGTCCCATCCCCACAGCTTTTCAAAACGCGCACGGTCGTGCACGAGCGGATCAAATGGAGCAACGATGCGCACTGTCTCCTGCGATTCCTTGTCACGAACAGTTTCATCCTGAGGCCAGTACCAATCAACGCCGTCGACTCGTGAGTGGGAGAGTCGTTCCCGCGCACGATCCAACGCAGGCGGCAGATCACCTTTCCATTGAGGAGCAGCATAGCGAAGCCGCCTCAAATAGAATGACAGGCTGGGACCAGGTAGCGGTGCGTAGATACGAACGACGACATCGGCCATTGCATCGAGACGCGCTTGTTGCTCAGGTTCGCCCATTTCGAGAGCCCCGAATTCCTGGGTGGCATAGATGCGGATACCTTTTTCACGCCTCGCAATGCGAAGCATGCCGAGGTAGTGCATCGCATCCAGAAGGTGTGTGGTTGCATTCGAGGATCCGCCCCAGTAATTCGTTACTCTTCCATGCGAGAAATACTGATCGACCTCACGTGGATGTACAGTCCCGCGCTTATTAACAAACTCGAGCAACAGTTGTGCGCGTTTTCTTTGTTCGAGGGGCCACGGCTTTCCAACATCGTCTGCCGGAACACGTGAATCAGAGCGCGGATGCATCAAGGCCTGCAAAGCTCGAGTGACGTAACCGTAGTTGACAAAGAAGTCTTCTTCGACGCCAAGCCCCACGTAACGTTGCTCAAGGTCGCCGACCCGGTAGTTGTTTACACGGTGGCGCAAGATCAGATCCTGCGCTCGCGCTGGTGCGCGGATCGGATCGGCCTGAACAAACCCCATTCGCTGCAGTGCTCGTTTTAGCGTTGTCGGCTTGAAAAAAATCCGCGCGACGGTAAAGCGCCTAAGGTCATTGAGTGTCATCGTCATGTTTTTTGGAGTGCGGCGGCCGGCCGCCGCTTTTGCTATCGCAACTCATCGCTAACACTGCTGATTACCAAAGCGGTGCGGGGGCACCGCACTCCAAGGAGGTTTTTGTATTGCGGCGGCCCTCCGCCGCTTTGCTATGGCGATTCACCTTCACTTTACCAAAGCGGTGCAGGGGCACCGCACTACAAGGATGCCCTCATGCTAATATCTTCCAGATCTCATGAGCGTCGATTCACAGCTGCGATCATTCGACAACATAAAAGAGTGGCTCAATCTTGCGACTTCAAAAGCGCCGCTCACGCAAGGTCGAGCCACGCTCGTTCATTTCTGGTCAATCAGTTCTGAAATCTCTAAAAACAATTTGAGTCAGATTGCGGAACTGCGCGACGATCGCAAGCGCGAAGGCCTGCGTGTAATCGCAGTCCACGCTCCACACTCGGAAAAAGAGAAAAACAAACAGGTTCTGCTCGGCGCAATGCAGGCATTGAATATGACCGAGCCTTGCGCGTTAGACAATGATCACACTCTTCGTGAGGCATTCTTCAGCGACGGTGAAACTGAACCCGCTTACTATCTCTTCGACAATGAAGGCAACTTTCGATGCTCTTCGACAGGCGACAATGGCCTGGAAACAATCGAGGACGAGCTGGATGAAATGTTCAGGGAGTTGCGCACACGTCACCCGTTTTGTCCGGCCTGCGAGTTATTCCTGAATGAAGAAGCAATGTTTTGCTCAGAATGTGGACTACCGCTGACGCTGCCACAATCTCGAGGAGTACATCCATATTACGAGATTCATCGCTCTGCCGCGTTGCCAACGATTCGACTGGTAAATCCAGATCCGCTCATTGGACATAAAATTGACGGCAAGTATGAATTGCTTGCCCGCCTTGGCGAAGGCGGCATGAGCGTCGTCTACCGTGCACGTCGTGTTCACATCGGCGATGAAGTTGCGGTGAAGGTCTTGCTTTCGAAGTTCGCAAAGGAAGAAGCGGCGCTTGCCCGATTTCGACGAGAAGCGAGTGCTGCTGCCATGTTGCATCACCCGAACGTAATCAGCATTCACGATTTCGGTGAACCGCGCGAAGGTGAAGCGCCGGCGTTTATAGTGATGGAGTTTGTAAAGGGCACGCCGCTTCGCGAACTTTTGAGGGGCGAGGGCCACTTCCTGGTTGAGCGGGCGCTGAGATTGATGCGGGGGATATGCGCAGGAATTGGTGCAGCGCATCGGCAGCGCATGGTTCATCGCGATCTTAAGCCTGACAACGTTCTCGTAGTGGCGCCCGATGTTGACTACGAGTTCGAAGGCGTTAAGGTCGTCGACTTCGGCTTTGCCAAATTGATCACGGAAACCTCTACGACGAGCGGCGCTGTAGTCGGAACGCCGTATTACATGTCGCCTGAGCAATGTCTTGGTGAACCTCTCGACTCACGTTCGGACGTGTATAGCCTCGGCGTGATGTTCTATGAAATGCTTTCGGGGAAACTTCCATTTGAAGCGGACACTGTTTCAGGCGTCATCACCAAACAACTGTCGGAGCCTCCGCCCCCATTTCCGCCGGCATTGTCGATCCCCAGAAGAGTCTCGAACGCGATCATGCATGCCCTGGCGAAAGAGCCACCCGACCGACCCGAGACAGCAACGGACCTGGCACGCGAACTCAAGCTCATCTGAAAAAGAATCATCCGCAGATTACGCAGATTACGCAGAGTTTTTCGAAAGAAGGCGGTATCCCAACCGTTCACAAATGAATCTGCGTAATCTGCGGATGAACTTTTTCTTCTCC
>Ga0097621_100001466_pt1 | contig 16135 bp, 15 predicted proteins | sample KBSMisM72_FD_73165 | JGI IMG/M metagenome (GOLD analysis project Ga0097621, IMG submission 73165) | Miscanthus rhizosphere microbial communities from Kellogg Biological Station, Michigan, USA - KBS Miscanthus M7-2 (version 2) (version 2) | ecosystem: Host-associated > Plants > Roots >... | reverse complement strand
CCGCGGCGCTTTTCAGTCCGCGTAGATCATCTTGCGCGTCATGCCGCCGTCGATGACGAAGTTCTGGCCGGTGACGAAACCGGCGGCGTCCGAGAGCAGGTAGGCGATCATCTGCGCGACATCCTCGTCGCGCCCGACGCGGCCGACAGGGTGCTGCGCATGGTCCTTCTTGCGCACCGGCTGGTGCGCTATCCAGCCCGGACTGATGCAGTTCACGCGAACGCGCGGCCCGAGGCTCATGGCAAGCGCGTGCGTGAGGGCCACCAGGCCACCCTTCGCAGCGGCATAGGCTTCGGTCTGCGGCTCCGATTGGAGGGCGCGGGTCGAGGCGATGTTGACGATCGCCCCGCGCGCGGCCCGCAGGTGCGGCGCACAATGCTTCGCCATCAGGAACGCGCCGGTGAGGTTCGTGCCGATGCGCCGGTTCCATTCCGCAAGGGCGAGCTTCTCCAGAGCACCGTTACCCGGATCGGCGATGCCTGCATTGTTGACCAGCGCGTCCAGCCGGCCGAAGCGCTTGACCACCTCCCGCACGCAAGCCCGCACGGCCGCCTCGCTGGAGACGTCGGTGCGCTGGAACAGGAAACGCCGGCCGCGGCCCGCCGGAGCGATCACGTCGGCAACCGCCACGCGGTAGCCGCGCGCCGCGAGGAGCGCCGCGCTCGCCCGGCCGATTCCGCGCGCGCCGCCGGTCACCAGGACTGCCTTTTGCGCCATAGCCGAAAAGAGTATTCTGGGCGCAGACGGAGGTCCACCATGCAAGTGAAGGAGATCCTGCGCGTCAAGGGTAGCCGCTTGCTCAGCATCGATCCCGGCGGGCGGGCGGCAGAGGCCGTAGCGACGATGGCGAAGGAGAACCTGGGCTCCCTGGTCGTCATGGAGCAGGGGCGCATGGTCGGCATGCTCACATTCCACGAGTTGCTGCGTGCGCTCGCCACGCGCGGCGGCGCGCTGGGCGACCTGCGAGTGTCCGACATCATGGAGCGCGACCCGGTGACGGCGGCGCCCGAGATGGAAGTGAACGACCTGCGCCGCACCATGCTCGAAAGCGGCGCGCGCTACCTGCCGGTGATGCAGAACGAGAAGCTGCTCGGCGTGATCTCGTTTCGCGACGTGGCGAAGGCGGTGCTCGAGGAGCAGGATTTCGAGAACAAGATGCTGAAGGGTTACATCAAGAACTGGCCCGCCTGAGGGCCGCCTGAAAAGACGCGGCTTTCTCTACGGCGCCGGAGCGCTCGCCGGCCTTGGCGCGCTCGCCGCGTGGCGCTTCTGGCCCGAGCAGGGACTGTGGAATCCCTGCCTCGCCCGCCTGCCGAGACGCCTCGCGGAGCACGATCTGGTGCGCAGCGCATGGCAGGGCCTCGACGCTTCGCGCGTCTGGGACAGCCATGCGCATCTCGTCGGCACCGGGGACTCGGGGAGCGGCATCGTGGTCAACCCCGCCACCGACAGCGTGCTGAATCCAGCGCAGTACGCGCGCCGGCTGATCTTCCTCAATGCCGGCTGCGCCCACGACGCACCGGGAAACGTAGACCGCGCCTATGTCGAGCGCTTGCACAACCTGCTCGACGGGATGCCCGAGGGCGTCAAGCTTGTCCTCTACGCGTTCGACCGGGTGCACGATGAGAAGGGCGCCCCCGACTGGGAGCACAGCATGTTCTACGTGCCCGATGCGTACGCACGCGATGTCGCCAGGGCGAGGCCATCCCGGCTCGAATGGGTCGCTTCGATCCATCCGTACCGCGCTGACGCCCTGGATGCGCTCGCCTGGGCGAAGCATGAAGGCGCGCGCGGCGTGAAGTGGCTGCCCTCGGCGATGGGCATCGACCCCGCATCGCCGCATTGCCGGCGCTTCTACGAGTCGCTCGCGAAGCACGACTTGCCGTTGATCTCGCACGCCGGAATGGAGCGCGCCGTGCCGGGAAAGGAAATGCACGACTACGGCAACCCGCTGCGGCTGCGGCGGGCGCTCGACGCCGGCGTGCGCGTCGTGGTCGCTCACTGCGCATCGATGGGGCAGGACCGCGATCTCGACAAAGGCGACAACGGGCCTTACGTCGACAGCTTCCTCCTTTTCGCCCGCCTGATGGACGACCCGAAGTACGCCGCCAGCGTGTTCGGCGACATCGCAGCGATCACGCAGGTGAACCGCGCGGGCGAGACGCTCGCCAAGGTGATCGAGCGGACCGACTGGCATGCGCGCCTGCTGAACGGCTCCGACTATCCGCTGCCGGGCGTGATGCCCCTGTACTCGCTTGAGTATCTAGTATCGATCGGCCTGCTGTCGGCAGCCGTGATCCCGGTCCTGAGCGAGATCCGCCTTCACAACCCGCTGCTGTTCGATTTCGTCCTCAAGCGCCACCTGCGCTACAACGGCCGCTCGCTGGCGGCGGGCGTGTTCGAGACGCGCGGGTTTTTCGTGAGATGATTTCCGCATGTCAGGGAACAGCTTCGGCACGCTCTATTGCGTCACCTCGTTCGGCGAATCGCACGGCCCCGCGTACGGCGGCGTGGTCGACGGCTGCCCGCCGGGCCTGGAGCTCTCCGCGCACGACATCCAGGCGGAGCTCGATCGCAGGAAGCCCGGCTCCTCGCGTCATGTCACCCAGCGCCGCGAGACGGACACGATCGAAATTCTTTCGGGCGTCTACGAAGGCCGCACCACCGGCACGGCGATCGGCTTCCTGATCCGCAACGAGGACCAGCGCTCGAAGGACTATTCGGCGATCGCCGAGAAGTTCCGTCCGGGCCATGCGGACTACACGTACTGGCAGAAGTACGGGATCCGCGACGCTCGCGGCGGCGGGCGCGCTTCCGCGCGCGAGACGGTGGTGCGCGTCGCCGCGGGCGCGATCGCGAAGAAATGGCTGCGCGAGCGCTACGGCGTGCAGGTGCGGGGATACCTCGCCGAGCTCGGCCAGCACAAGATCGCGTTCAAGTCGTGGAACGACGTCAGCGCCAATCCGTTCTTCGCGCCGAACGCGCAGATGGTCGCGCAGCTCGAGAAGATCATGGATGAGCTGCGCGAAAGCGGCGACTCCTGCGGCGCGCGGGTAAATGTAGTCGGCACGGGCGTGCCGGTGGGCTGGGGCGAGCCGGTCTACGGCCGGCTCGACGCCGATATCGCCGCGGCGATGATGTCCATCAACGCGGTCAAAGGGGTGGAGATCGGCGCCGGGTTCGCTTGCATCGGCCAGAAGGGCAGCGAGCACGGCGACGAGATGACGCCGCAGGGCTTCGCCTCGAACAACAACGGCGGCGTCCTGGGGGGCATCTCTACCGGCCAGGACGTGGCCGTGTCGATCGCCCTGAAGCCGACCTCCAGCATCCGCCTGCCGCGCCGCACGATCGACGTGCGCGGCAACGCCACGACGATCGAGACCACGGGTAGGCACGATCCCTGCGTCGGCATCCGGGCGACACCCATCGCCGAGGCCATGCTGGCGTGCGTTCTGATGGATCATGCCCTGCGCCATCGTGCGCAATGCGCCGACGTCACGCCGCCCACGCCGCAGGGTAGAAAACCCCAGTAGAATCAATTACAGTATGGCGACAAAACCCCCTACGAAAGACAAGAATATGAGCAACAAAGGGCAGCTGCTACAAGACCCCTTTCTGAACACCCTCCGCAAAGAGCATGTGCAGGTTTCCATCTATCTGGTCAACGGGATCAAGCTGCAGGGGCAGATCGAATCGTTCGACCAGTACGTCGTCCTGCTGAAGAACTCGGTGACCCAGATGGTGTACAAGCACGCCATCTCGACCGTGGTGCCCTCGCGACCGATCAGCCTCGGTTCCGAGAAGGACGCCGAAGCCTAGCCTGCTGGAACGTCCCGCAGCCGCCGACTCGCGCGCGGCGATCATCGTTTGCCTGGATTTCGGCGACGCCGCCTACGAGGAGAGCGTCGAGGAGGTGGTCCGCCTGGTGGAAAGCGCGGGCGTGACGCGCTACGAGGTGGTGAAAGGCCGGCGCAGCCGGCCCGACGCACGCTGGTACGCGGGCAAGGGCAAGGTCGAGGAAATCGCCCGCGCCGCCGCGTCGCTCAACGCGGCGTACGTCGTGTTCAATCATTCGCTCTCGCCCGGGCAGCAGCGCAACCTGGAAAAGGAATTCGACACCCGCGTGCTCGACCGCACCGAGCTGATCCTCGAGATCTTCGCCCAGCGCGCGCAGACGAGCGAAGGCAAGCTGCAGGTGGAGCTCGCCAAGCTGCAGCATCTTTCGACGCGCCTGGTGCGCGGCTGGACCCACCTGGAGAGGCAGCGCGGCGGCTTCGGCCGCACCGGCGGCCCCGGCGAGAAGCAGCTCGAGCTCGACCGGCGCTACATCGCGGCGCGAGTGAAGACGCTGAAAGCGAAGCTGCGGCAGCTGCAGATGCAACGCAGCGTGCAGCGGCGGGCGAGGGCCCGCGGCGACGTGCTCTCCGTCTCGCTCGCCGGCTACACCAACGCCGGCAAGTCGACGCTGTTCAACGCGCTTTCCAGCGCCAATGCCTACTCGGCGGACCAGCTGTTCGCCACCCTCGACACGACCAGCCGCCGGGTCTGGATCGCCCACGCGGGCAATGTGGTCCTCTCCGACACGGTCGGCTTCATCCGCGACCTGCCGCACGGGCTGGTCGCGGCTTTCCGCGCGACCTTCGAGGAAACGGTGCATGCCGATCTGCTGCTGCACGTGGTCGACGCCGCCTCGCCGGTGCGCGAGGAGCAGGCGGCCGAGGTCGACAAGGTGCTGGCCGAGATTCCCGCCGGCGAGGCGCCGCGGCTCCTGGTCTGGAACAAGATCGACGCCGCCGGCATGGAACCCGGCGTCGAGCGCGACCAGTATGGTAGGATTTCGCGCGTTTTCGTGAGCGCGCGCACCGGAGCGGGACTGGACGAATTGCGCGGCGCGATCGCCGAATTTGCCAGGGAGCGGGCGGCGGCGAGGGGCCAGGCGGCCCCCGGATCGGCTCCCGACTCCCAACCACTGCAGGCTCACTAAATTTCATGTCCTTGAACGACCCCAACTGGGGGCGCGGCTCGCGCGGCCCGCAGGGCCCGGGCGGCGGCAACCAGGGCCCGCCCGACCTCGACGAGCTGTGGCGCAACTTCAACCGGCGCCTGGCGGATCTTTTCGGCCGTCGCCGGCGCGACGGCGGCGACGAGCCGCCGCCCTCGGGGCCGTCGATGAAGCAATTCGGCGGCGGCGCCGGCGTGCTGCTCGCGCTGGTGCTCGCGATATGGCTGGCGAGCGGCTTCTACATCGTGGTCGAGGGCCAGCGCGGCGTGGTGCTCACCTTCGGCCGCTTCTCGCAGGAAACCCCGCCGGGACTGCGCTGGCGCCTGCCCTGGCCGATCCAGGCGGTCGAGATCGTCAACCTCGCGCAGGTGCGCACGCTCGAAGTCGGCTACCGCAACAACGTGCGCACCAAGGTGCTGAAGGAATCGCTGATGCTCACCGACGACGAGAACATCGTCGACCTGCAGTTCGCCGTGCAGTACCTGGTGAAGGACGCGCAGCAGTTCGTGTTCAACGTGCGCCGCCCGGACGACTCGGCGATGCAGATCGCCGAAACCGCGATGCGCGAGGTGATCGGCAAGAACCGGATGGATTCCATCCTCTACGAGACGCAGGTCGACATCGCCAACAAGGCGCGCGACCTGATGCAGGAGATCCACGATCGCTACAAGACCGGAATCACGGTGAGCACGGTCACCATCCAGAACGCGCAGCCTCCCGAGCAGGTGCAGGCCGCCTTCGACGACGCGGTCAAGGCCGGCCAGGACCGCGAGCGGCAGAAGAACGAAGGCCAGGCCTACGCCAACGATGTCATCCCGCGCGCGCGCGGCACGGCGAGCCGCCTGCAGCAGGAATCCGAGGGCTACAAGCAGCGCGTCATCGCGACCGCCGAAGGCGACGCTTCGCGCTTCCGCCAGGTGCTGGTCGAGTACGCGAAGGCGCCCGCGGTCACGCGCGAGCGCATTTACATCGAGACCATGCAGCAGATCCTCGCTTCCACCAGCAAGGTGATGATGGACTATCGCGGCTCGGGGAACCTGCTGTACCTGCCGCTCGAGAAGCTGATGCAGGGCGCGGCCGCGCCCTCGACCGAGCCCTCGACGGCGCCGCGTCCGGCCACGCCGGAGGCGGTGCCCGACGCGGCGCGCTCGCGCGACACGCTGCGCAGCCGCGAGCGGGGAGAGCGCTGATGCGGTCCCTCGGCCCGATCGTCGCCGTCCTGGTCGTCCTCGCGCTGCTCGCCTCGAGCACGCTCTACACCGTCGAGCAGCGGCAAAACGCCATCGTGTTCCAGCTGGGCGAGGTGAAGGACGTGGTGAAGACGCCCGGCCTGCACTTCAAGTGGCCGCTGCTGCAGAACGTGCGCCTGTTCGACATGCGCATCCTCACGTTCGACGACGCCGAGCCGCTGCGCTTCCTCACGCAAGGCAACCGGCCGGTGCTGGTCGATTCCTTCGTCAAGTGGCGCATTGCCGACGTGAAGGCGTACTTCACCAGCGTCCAGGGCGATGAGTTCCGCGCCCAGACGCGCATCAAGCAGACCGTCTCCGGCACGCTGCGCGACGAGTTCGGCGTGCGCGGCCTGCACGAGGTTGTGTCGGGCGAGCGCGAGCAGATCATGAGCCGCGTGCGCACCAAGACGGAGCAGGACCTGCAGCGCATCGGCGTCGAGATCATCGACGTGCGCCTGAAGCGCGTCGACCTGCCGCCGGATGTCAGCGAGTCGGTCTACCGCCGCATGGAGGCGGAGCGCAAGCGCATCGCCAACGAGCTGCGTTCCACGGGCGCGGCCGAGGCGGAGAAGATCCGCGCCGACGCGGAGCGCCAGCGCGAGGTCATCCTCGCGGAGGCGTACCGCGACGCGCAGCGCGTGCGCGGCGAGGGCGACGGCAAGTCGGCCGCCATCTATTCCGCCGCGTTCAACCAGAATCCCGAGTTCTACTCGTTCTATCGCAGCATGGAGGCGTACCGCTCGAGCTTCCGCGGCCGCAACGACATCATGCTGCTCGAGCCGAACTCCGACTTCCTGCGCTACTTCAGGGACTCGATGGGAAAGAACCAGGGCAGAAAATGACGCATGGGCACCACTTTTCTCCTGGCTCTTGCCCTCATGCTGATCCTGGAGGGGGTTCTCCCCTTCCTCGCGCCTAACCTCTGGCGCGACACGTTTCGCCGCATCACGCAGATGAGCGACGGGCAGATCCGCTTCGTCGGCCTGTCGTCGATGCTGGTCGGGCTGCTCCTGCTGCTGTGGGCGCGCTCATGAAGTGGGTCCTGCCCGAATACATCGAGGACATCCTGCCCGCGGAGGCGATGCGCATCGAGGCGCTTCGCCGCAAGGTCCTGGACCTGTTTTTCGTCAACAAATATGAACTGGTCGTGCCGCCGCTGCTCGAGTACATGGACTCGCTGCTCACCGGCACCGGGCACGACCTCGAGCTGCGCACCTTCAAGGTCGTCGACCAGCTCTCGGGTCGCATGATGGGCCTGCGCGCCGACATCACGCCGCAGGTGGCGCGCATCGATGCGCACCTTCTCAACCGCAAGGGCGTGACGCGCCTGTGCTACTGCGGCAGCGTGCTGCACACCCGGCCCGCGGGCCCGGTGGCGACGCGCGAGCCGATCCAGATCGGCGCCGAGATGTTCGGCGAGCCCGGCATCCAGGGCGACCTCGAGGTGCAGCGCCTGCTGTGCGAGGCGCTCGCCCTGGCCGGCGCGAAGAGCGTGCGCCTGGACATCGGCCACGTCGCCGTGTTCCGCTCGATCGTGCAGGCCGCCAAGGTGAACGCAGAGCGCGAGGTTGAGCTCTTCGAAGCCTTGCAAATGAAGGACGTTCCCGCGCTCCGCACGCTTACCAAACGGCTTGATGGAAAAACCCGCGACGCGTTGATCATGCTGCCCGAGCTCTACGGTGGCAAGGAGATACTCGACCGCGCGGAAAAGGCTCTGCCGGCGATTCCGGCGCTGAAGAAGGCGCTGGCGACGCTGCGCTCCCTTGCCAAGGCCTCCACCGTGCCGGCGAGCTTCGATCTCGCCGAGCTGCGCGGCTACCACTACCATTCCGGTGTGGTGTTCGATGCCTATTGCGACGGCGTGAGCGGGCCGGTAGCCCGCGGCGGCCGCTACGACGAGGTCGGCAAGGCCTTCGGCCGCGCGAGGCCCGCGACGGGATTCTCCATCGACCTGCGCAGTCTTTCCTCGATCAAGAAGAGAAAATGAAAACCACGGCACGCAATGTGGTGGTCATCGGCACCCAGTGGGGCGACGAGGGCAAGGGCAAGATCGTCGACTGGCTGACCGACCGCGCGCAGGGCGTGGTGCGCTTCCAGGGCGGGCACAACGCCGGGCATACCCTGGTCATTGCCGGCAAGAAGACGGTGCTGCACCTCATTCCCTCCGGCATCCTGCGCGGCAGCGTGCAGTGCTACATCGGCAACGGCGTGGTGCTTTCGCCGCAGGCGCTGGTGCACGAGATGGACGAGCTGGAGGCGGCCGGCGTCGAGGTGGCGGCGCAGATGCGCATCTCGGAAGCCTGCCCGCTGATCCTGCCCTACCACGTTGCCATCGACCAGGCGCGCGAGGCGGCGAAGGGGGAGCAGAAGATCGGCACGACCGGCCGCGGCATCGGCCCGGCCTACGAAGACAAGGTGGCGCGCCGCGCCATCCGCCTGCAGGATCTGTTCAAGCCGGTGCGCTTCGCCGAGAAGCTGCAGGAGCTGCTCGACTATCACAACTTCCTGCTGGAGAAGTTCTACAAGCAGCCGAAGGTCGAGTTCCAGAAAACGCTCGACGAGACGCTGGCGCTCGCGCCGCGCATCGCGCCGCTCGTCGCCGACGTACCGCGAGCGCTGTACGACGCGAACCGCGCAGGGAAGAATCTGCTGTTCGAGGGCGCGCAAGGCTCGCTGCTCGACATCGACCACGGCACCTACCCGTACGTGACGTCGTCGAACTGCGTCTCGGGCGCCGCGGCGGCGGGAGCCGGCATCGGGCCGATGCACCTGCACTACGTCCTGGGCATCACCAAGGCCTACAGCACGCGCGTCGGCAGCGGCCCGTTCCCGACCGAGCTCTCCGACGTCGTCGGCGAGCGGCTGCGCCAGCGCGGGCAGGAGTTCGGCGCGACTACAGGAAGGCCCCGGCGTACCGGCTGGTTCGACGCCGCCGCGCTCAAGCGCTCGATCCAGCTGAACGGCGTCTCGGGCCTGTGCATCACCAAGCTCGACGTCCTCGACGGCGCCGAGGTGCTCAAGATCTGCGTCGGCTATGAGATCGACGGCAGGATGAGCGACATCCTGCCGGTGGGCGCCGAGGAGCTCGAGCGCTGCGTGCCGGTCTACGACGAGCTGGCGGGCTGGCAGGAGAGCACCGTCGGGGTGAAGACCTACGAAGGGCTGCCCAAGGCCGCGCGCAAGTACCTCAGAAGGATCGAGGAGCTGTGCGCGGTTCCGGCGGACATCATTTCGACGGGACCGGATCGCGATGAGACCATCGTGATGCGGCACCCTTTCGAGGCATGAGTGACTGGTGCCGAGGAAGGGACTCGAACCCCCACAATCTTGCGATCGCTAGCACCTGAAGCTAGTGCGTCTACCAATTCCGCCACCTCGGCAGCGGGAGCGGAATTCTAGTGGCTAAGCGCTCCAAATTCAAGATTCGGCCGGACGATCCGCGGCGCGAAATCCTGCACGCGCTCGAGCTCGCCGACGCGCCGCTCACGCCCGAGGAGCTCGCCAAGCGGCTGCGCGTGCACAAGAAGGAGAAGCGCGCCTTCAGCGCCACCCTGGGCGAGCTGGTGCGCTCGGGGGAGGTGGTGCAGAACCGCGCCGGCGCGCTGCTCATCGCCAAGCGCATCGCGCTCGTCGCCGGCCGCATCGAGGGTCATCCGGACGGGCACGGCTTCCTCGTGCCCGACGGCGGCGGCCCGTCGGTCGTGCTGCCGCCGGCCGAGATGCGCCAGGTCATGCATGGCGACCGCGCCGCGGTGCGCGTCTCCGGGCGCGACCAGCGCGGCCGCCCCGCCGGCAGCATCGTCGAAGTGCTCGAGCGCTCCCAGCGGCGCATCGTCGGCCGCCTGCGTTCGGAGCACGGCGTCACCTTCCTCGCGCCGGAAGACCGCCGCATCGCCCATGACATCCTGGTGCCGCAGGCCGAGGCGGCGCGCGCCAAGCCCGGGCAGGTGGTGACCGTCGACCTGATCGCGCAGCCGAGCAAGAACGCGCAGCCGATCGGGCGCATCGCCGAGGTGCTCGGCCACTACGCCGATCCGGGGATGGAGATCGAGATCGCCGTGCGCAAGTTCGACCTGCCGCACGAGTTCTCGAAGAAGGTGCTCGCCATCACGCGAGCGATGCCGGACAGCGTTCGCGAGGAGGACATGCAGGGCCGCCGCGACCTGCGCGAGCTGCATTTCGTCACCATCGACGGCGAGACGGCGCGCGATTTCGACGACGCGGTGGTCGCGCAGCGCGAGGGCAAGGGATTTCGCCTGTGGGTGGCGATCGCCGACGTCAGCCACTACGTGCGCAACGGCGACGCGCTCGACATCGAGGCGCGCGAGCGCGGCACTTCGGTCTATTTCCCGCGGCGCGTGATCCCGATGCTGCCGGAGAAGCTGTCGAACGGGCTGTGCTCGCTCAATCCGAACGTGGACCGCCTGGCGATGGTGTGCGAGCTCTCGATCTCGGCGCGCGGCGAGATGGGGCGCTACGAGTTCTATCCGGCGGTGTTCCGCTCGCGTGCAAGGCTCACCTACACCGAGGTATGGCAGAAAATCTCCTCCGGCAAGCCGCCGGAGAACCTCGCCGTCCTGTACGAGGTGTTCAAGGTCCTGCTTGCCGCGCGCACCGAGCGCGGCGCCATCGACTTCGAGACGGTGGAGACGCGCATGGTGTTCGACGCGAAGGGCAAGATCGAGCGCATCGTGCCCGAGCCGCGGAACGACGCGCACCGCCTGATCGAGGAATGCATGCTGGCGGCCAACGTCTGCGCCGGCAAGTTCCTCGCCGAGGCCGGCCACCCGGCCCTCTACCGCGTGCACGACGTGCCGACGGCGGAGAAGGTCGAGGCGCTGCGCGAGTTCCTGGCGGAGATCGGCCTGCAGCTGCCGGGCGGCGAGGTGCCGCGGCCCAAGGACTACGCGCAGCTCCTCGAGCGCATCCGCAAGCGGCCCGACTTCGCGCTGCTGCAGACCATCCTGCTGCGCTCGCTCAAGCAGGCGATGTACAGCCCGAGCAACGTCGGGCACTTCGGCCTCGCCTTCGACGCCTACGTGCACTTCACCTCGCCGATCCGGCGCTACCCGGACCTGGTGGTGCACCGCGCGATCAAGGCCGTCCTTTCCCGCAAGACCTACTCCGGCGTCGACTGGGAAGCGCTGGGCAAGCATTGCTCGGAAACCGAGCGGCGCGCCGACGACGCCAGCCGCGACGTCGAGAACTGGCTGAAGTGCTACTACATGCGCGACCACGTCGGCCGAACGTTCTCGGGCAGCATTACCGGTGTCACGGGCTTTGGGGTGTTCGTGACGCTCGACGACTACTTCGTCGACGGGCTGGTGCATATCTCGGAGCTCGGCCGCGACTACTTCCAGTTCGACGCCGCGCGCCACATGCTGATGGGCGAGCGCACCAAGAAGCGCTTCCGCCTCGCCGACCGCATGACCGTCAAGCTGGTGCGCGTGGATCTCGAGTCGCGCAAGATCGACCTGGTGCCGGCATGAGGGAGCCGCGGGTCGTTTTCGGATTCCACGCCGTCCTCGCGCGCCTGCGCGCCGATCCGGCTTCAGTATTGGAAGTGTTTTTGGATGAAACCAGAAAGGATGCGAGAGCCAAGGACCTCGCCGCGGCGGCCGAGCGCGCCGGGGTGCATCTGATGCGGGTGCCGACCAAGCGCCTCGACGGTTTCTATGGCGGTGGGCGCCACCAGGGTGTAGTCGCCCGCATCGAAGTGAAGAACCTCTCGCACAGCCTCGACGAGATCCTCGAGCCGGTGGAAAAGGCGCTGGTGCTGGTGCTCGACGGCGTCACCGATCCGCACAACCTCGGCGCGTGCCTGCGCGTGGCCAACGCGGCCGGCGCGCATGCGGTAGTCGCGCCGAAGGATCGCGCGGCTGGAATTTCTCCCGCAGTGTCGAAAGTCGCGAGCGGCGCGGCGGAAGCCACCCCTTATCTGATGGTCACCAACCTTGCGCGCACCCTTGCGGAAATCAAGGAGCGCAACATCTGGGTTGTCGGCGCCGACGAGCGCGCCGAGAAGACGCTGTATGAAGCCGACCTGCCCGATTCGATCGCCTGGGTGCTCGGCGCCGAAGGCGAGGGCATGCGCCGCCTGACGCGCGAGAGCTGTGATCTTCTTGTCCGCATTCCGATGAGCGGCGAGGTCGAGAGCCTCAATGTGTCCGTCTCCGCGGGAGTATGCTTGTTCGAGTCGGTGCGCAGACGGCAGAAGGCCCATGGAAGTCCTGATCGTCGACGATGAGCCGCTGATCCACGAAATCCTCGCCGCCGTGGTGCGCAAGGCATTCGGCGAAGCGAACGTCGTCGAGGCGCACGACCTGGAGAGCGCCTTCCAGCGCCTCGCCCACCACGCGCCGCCCGACCTCGCGCTTCTCGACCTCGGCCTGCCGGGGCAGCGCGGCCTCGAATCGCTGAAGCGCTTCCGCTGGAAATTTCCGCAGGTCCCCGTGGTCGTGGTGTCGGTCATCGAAGACGCGAAGTCGATCCGTCTCGCGCTCGGCACCGGCGCCCGCGGCTACATGCCGAAGACGATCACCGCCGACATGATGGTCGAGGCATTGAAGTACGTGGCCGCGGGCGGCACCTACGTGCCGCCGCAAGCCGAACCCGACGCAGGCTCATAATTATCTTCGCGTCGTTCCTGCCGTCGGCAGGTGAGGACGCGCGGATAATCGCGCGTCGCGAGAGCCCTTTTTCGCGCCGGTAAATCCCTGTAGGTTGACGCCTCAGGGGGATCGCAATGGCGGAGCAGGCGGCGCGCGCAACAGCGCGCGATCTCGTGTTGACCGACGGGTTCATCTGGACGCTGGCGAGCCTGTGCCGCCTGCATCGCATTCCGTTCGACGCCGAGCTCGTCCTCAGGCAATTCCCGCCGCCCTACGACCTGTCGACGCTGCTGCGAGCGGCGCAAGCCTGCGGCCTGAAGGCAGGGCTCGCCGGGGCGCAGCCCGAGGCGCTCGAGCGATTGCCGCTGCCTTGCGTGGGCTTCGTACGCGCGGCCGAAGCGGCGAACGAGCCGAGCGCCGGCGGCGCCCGCCCGGTTCCCGCGCTGCTGGTGCGCGCCGACCAAGGCCGCCTGCTCTATTTTCTCGCCGGCGAGGAGGCGCCGCGCACGCTGCCGATGCGGGATTTCGCCGCGCACTTCGAGCAGACGGTGCTTCTCGCGGCACGCCCGGCGTCGCCGCCGGAGGATCCCGACGGCCAGAAGAACGCGTTCGGCTTCCGCTGGTTCCTGCCCGAGCTCGCTCGGCACAGGGCCATCTGGCGCGACGTGCTGCTCGCCTCGCTTGCCATCCAGCTGGTGGGGCTTGCCACGCCGCTCTTCACGCAGGTGGTCATCGACAAGGTAGTCGTGCACCAGACGCAGAGCACCCTCATCGCCGTGGCGGCGGGCCTCGTCATTTTCCTGGTATTCAACGCGGCGATGAGCTGGATGCGCCAGTACCTCGTGCTGCATACGGGCAACCGCGTCGACGCCGTCCTTGCTACGCAGGTGTTCGGCCATCTCTTCCGCCTGCCGTTGCCCTACTTCGAGCATCGCGCCACCGGCACGACGGTGGCGCGCCTGCACGGCGTGGAGACGATCCGCGAGTTCATCACCGGCGCCGCCATCTCGTTCGTCCTCGACCTGCCGTTCCTGCTGATCCTGGTCGCGGTGATGTTTGCCTACAGCTGGCAGCTCTCCCTCATCGCGCTGGGCGTCGTCGCGGCGCTCGCGGCGATCAGCGTGCTGGTGACGCCGGTGCTGCGCGCCAAGCTGAACCACCAGTTCATGCTCGGCGCGCGCAACCAGGCCTTCGTCACGGAATACATCGCCGGCGTGGAAACGGTGAAGTCCCTGCAGTTCGAGCCGGTGCTCGAGCGCCGCTACGGCGACTACCTCGCCGCGTATCTGGCGGCGGGCTTCGGCACGCGCAGCCTCGCCAACAGCTACAACGTGATGGCCAACGCGCTCGAGCAGCTGATGACCCTCGCCATCCTGGTGGCCGGCGCGCTGCTGGTCATGCGCAACGACGGCTTCACCATCGGCATGCTGGTGGCCTTCCAGATGTTCGCCGGCCGCATGGCGCAGCCGATGCTGCGCATCGCCGGCCTGTGGCAGGAGTTCCAGCAGGCCAGCGTCGCGGTGCGGCGCCTGGGCGACATCATGAACGCGCCCGCCGAGCCGCATTCGCTGCTGCCGTCGCGGGCGCCGGGAGGCGCGGGCGCCCTCGAGCTGCAGGGCGTTTCCTTTCGCTACAGCGAGCGCCACCCGCTGCTGTTCCGCAGCCTGAGCTTTGCCGTGCGCCCGGGCGAGCTGGTGGTGGTCGGCGGACCGTCGGGGTCGGGCAAGAGCACCCTCGCCAAGATGCTCCTCGGCTTCTACCCGCCGACCGACGGCCGCCTGCTGCTCGATGGCCGCGACCTGCGCCACCTGTCGGCCAACGAGCTGCGCCAGTCCTTCGGCGTGGTGCCGCAGGAAACGCTGCTTTTCTCCGGCACCGTCTACGACAACCTGATGATGGCGAGCCCGCATGCCGGCTTCGAGGACGTCGTCATCGCCTGCAAGGCGGCGGAGATCCACGAAGTCATCGAGAAGCTGCCGCAGGGCTACCAGACCGTGCTCGGCGAGCATGGCGTCGGCCTCTCCGGCGGCCAGAAGCAGCGCATCTCGATCGCCCGGGCGCTGCTCAAGCGGCCGAAGGTCCTGATCTTCGACGAGGCGACGAGCAACCTCGACGTCGCCACCGCGGAGCAGATCGCCCTGACCATCAACCAGCTGAAGGGCACGGCGACCATCCTTTTCATCGCGCATGTCGTGCCGCGCGGCTTGAAGGCGGACGGCAACCTGAGCTTCGGTTCGCGCCCCGCCGCGCACCCGGCAGCGCGGCCAGACATGACGCCGGCATGAGCCAGGGCGCGAAGCAGGCGATCAACCCGTTCTGGGCGGCGGATGCCGATCCGGCGGACTTCCAGCCCGGCGTGCTGCAGGTGCAGAGCCGGCCGCCGGCGCCGCTCGGCCGCGGCGTGCTGTACGCGGTGCTCGCCATGGTCGGCGCGCTGCTGCTATGGGCGTCGATAGCGAAGCTCGACATCGTTGCCGTCGCCGACGGCAAGCTGGTGCCGGCCGGCTACCTGAAGATCGTGCAGCCCTCGGAGCAGGGCGTGGTGAAGGAGATCCTGGTCCAGGAAGGCGAGACGGTGCGCCAGGGCCAGATCCTGATGCGCATGGACGCCGCGCTCCTCGACGCCGACGGCCGCGCGCTCGCGGTCGAGTACCAGACCAAGCGCCTCGCCATGCGGCGCATCGAGGCGCAGCTCGCGGGCAGGAAATTGCTGCGCGAGCCCGATGACCCGGACGCTCTCTACTACCAGGCGCAGGCGCAGCACGCGGCCAACATCAGCGCCTACGAAAACGCCCTCGCCCAGGAGCGCAGCGTCCTCGAGAAGGCGCGCCACGACCTGGCGGCGGCGCAGGAGGTCCGCGCCAAGCTGGTGGCCGTGCTGCCCCACTATCGCGAGCAGGAGGCCGCGTTCGAGAAGCTCTCGAAGGACGGCTTTTCCGGGCGCCTGATGTACACCGACAAGCAGCGCGAGCGCATCGAGAAGGAGCAGGACCTCAAGACCCAGGACTTCACCATCGCGGCGGCGCGCTCGACGATCGCGCAGTCCGAAAAGCGCCTGGCGCAGATCGGCGCCGACTACCGTCGCCAGCTGCAGGCCGAGCGGGCGGAGGCGGCGCCGCAAGTCGAGCGGCTGCGCGAGGAGCTCGCCAAGCAGAAGCACCGCCACGGCCTGCTCGAGCTGCGCGCGCCGCAGGACGGCGTGGTGAAGGACCTCGCCACGCACACGCCGGGCACCGTGGTTTCGCCCGGCACCATCATGATGACCATCGTGCCCGAGGGCGAGAAGCTGC
>Ga0097621_100001463_pt1 | contig 16164 bp, 20 predicted proteins | sample KBSMisM72_FD_73165 | JGI IMG/M metagenome (GOLD analysis project Ga0097621, IMG submission 73165) | Miscanthus rhizosphere microbial communities from Kellogg Biological Station, Michigan, USA - KBS Miscanthus M7-2 (version 2) (version 2) | ecosystem: Host-associated > Plants > Roots >... | reverse complement strand
GTCATTGGTGACCAGATGTACTTGTGGATCTGCAGCTGGAGGCGCGCGGGCAGCCGGTCCGCGAGCATCCATTCGGAAAGCGTCTTCGGATCGAGCACGCCGTGCACCGGCGACATCAGCACCGCGGCGGCGCGCGAGGCGAGGCCGTGGCGGCCGATGACATCGCGCGCGAACTCGTAATCGGCGCGATCCTGAACGACGAACTTGACCTCGTCGTGCGGAGCGAGGCGATCGAGGTTGCTCCAGTCGTTCCTCGCCGCTTCGCCGCTGCCGGGGCATTTGATGTCGACGATCTTCACCACCGCCGCCGGCACGCGCGAGGTCGGCCGGTGGCCGCCGGTCTCCAGCATCACGGTGCGTCCGGTGGCGAGGAGCCGATCCATCAAGGGATACACGTCTTCCTGGAGGAGCGGCTCGCCGCCGGTAATCTCGACCAGCCGCGACCCGTGCGCCTCGACGGCAGTGACGACCTCGTCCACCGACATCTTGCGCCCTTCGTGAAACGCGTACGCGGTGTCGCACCAGCTGCAGCGCAAGTCGCAGGCGGTCAGTCTGACGAAGACGCAGAGCTGCCCCGCGTGCGTCGACTCGCCCTGAATCGAATGAAAAATCTCGTTGATCGTCAACATCGACGCTTTCCATTATCCTACCGCTATGGCCAAGCCGACGTTTTATACGAAACCCACCTGAACCACCTGCAGGAATGCCAGAAGTTTTCTGGATACGGCAGGCGTCGAGGTAACCCAGATCGACATCAACACGGAGCCGCCCACGCGCGAGTTCCTGGAGAAGCACATCGACCCCGAGCGCTTCCTCGATTTCGTCAGCACGCGCAGCCCGGTGTTCAAGGCACGGCCGCTGCCGGCATCCAAGAAGGAAGCGATTGCGCTGATGCTCGAGAACCCGAACCTGATCCGGCGGCCGATCCTGGTCAGGGGATCAAAAGTCATCTTCGGCTTCGACAAGGATCGATACGGCGACCTCTGACCTGCGCATCGGAACATCGGGCTGGAACTACCCGACGGGCAAGGGCACCTGGAACGGCATCTTCTATCCGCCGTCGCGGGGCCGCCCGAAGGGGTTCGACGAGCTGTCGTTCTACGCCGAGCATTTCGACACGGTCGAGGTGAACTCGACGTTCTACGGCCAGCCGCGCCCGGAGGTCACGCGCGCGTGGGCGGCGCGGACGCCGCCGCGCTTCGAGTTCTCGGTCAAGCTCTATCAGAAGTTCACGCACCCGCGGATGTTCAAGGAGCGGCTGGCGGGCAGTCTGCCGGAGGGAGCGGAGCGCGAAACCGCGCTGCTCGACGCGCTCGCGCAGCCCAACGACGCCGACCTCGACGCCTTCCGCCGCGGCATCGACCCGCTGGCGTCGAGCGGCCGCCTCGGCGCGCTGCTCGCGCAGTTTCCCGCCAGCTTCAAGGACAGTCCGGCGTCGCGTGACTATCTCTCAACGCTGCTGCGCTCGCTGGCGGGATATCCGGTGGCGGTGGAGCTGCGTCACCGCACCTGGAGTGACCAGGTCGGCGAGACGCTCACGCTGCTGAACTCGTTCGGCGCCGCATGGGTTCAGATCGACGAGCCGAAGTTCCGCTTCTCGATCCAGCAGAACTACCTGCCGAACGTGCAGGGCTTCTATTACATGCGCCTGCACGGGCGCAACGCGGAGCACTGGTGGCGGCACGAGAAGTCCGAGGACCGCTACAACTACCTGTATTCGCCCGGCGAGCTGAAGGAGTTCACGGAAACGGCGGATGCCGCGAGGGCGCTCGTCAAGAAGCTCTATCTCTACACGAACAATCACTTCTCGGCGAAATCAGTCGCGAACGCCGCGATGATCAAGCAGCAGCTCGGCGAGCCGCTCGAGGGTGAGTACTCGCCCGAGTTTCTCGCCCGCTACCCGGAGCTGGCCGGCGCGGTGAAGGCCGCCGTGCCGTCACTCCTTCACATACATCCGCCTGATTAGATCTCCTCGCTCCAGCCGCGCCGGCACCTCGTCGCCCGCGACGACATGGCCGAACACCGTGTACCGATTGTTGAGATCCGGTCGATTCGCCAGCGTCACATAGATCTGGCTGTCGGCGAGCGCCGGGTTGCCCAGGTGCGCCATCGCTACCGCGCCGCGCGTGTGCAACCGCTTCCGGCGCAGCTCGGAGGCGCCGATCGGTTGGCCGCTCGACGCCTCAGGTCCACGCCCCCACTCGGCCTCGCGCGACAGATCGCGCGACCGCGGGTCGCCCCATTGCACGACGAACCCCGGCAGCGCGCGATGAATCCGCTGGCCGTCGTAAAACCCGCGCTTCACCAACTCGACGACGTGCGCCACCGTCTTCGGGGCGTCCATCGGGTAGGTCTCGAACTCGAACGCCCCCTTCGTCGTCTCGACGACGATCACCGGCCCCGCCGGCTGCGCGTAGGCCAACGACGATAAGAAGAAACCGCAAAGCACGCAGAGAACGCAAAGAATTGTTTTCTCTGCGCCCTTGGCGCTCTCCGCGGTTTTTTCCGGACGCGTCATCATCGCACCGACACCTTCGTGACGCCGATCTGCGGACAGTGGGGACGGATCACGCACATGCCGCAGCGCGGGTAGGTGGGACGGCACACGTTCTGACCCCAGGTCACGAGATACAGGTTGATGTAGGCCCACCAGCGCTCGGGGACGGCCTCGTAGAGCGCCCGCTCCGTTTCCGCAGGCGTCCGCGTCTTCACCCACCCGAGCCGGTTCGAGATGCGATGCACGTGCGTGTCGACGCAGATGTTCTTCCGGCTGCGAAAGGACAGAATCAGCACCAGGTTCGCAGTTTTTCGCCCGACGCCCGGCAGCGTCAGGAGCTCCTCCATCGTCGACGGCACGCGGCCATGGTGGGTGTCGACCAGGATCCGGCAGGTCTGCTTCACGTGCGCAGCTTTGTGGCGATAGAAGCTCACGGGATGGATCAGCTTGATGATCTGCTTCTCAGTCAGCGCCGCCATCGCCTTGGGTGTCCGCGCCACCTGGAACAGGCGCGCCGAGGCGGCGGCGGTCACCGCGTCGCGGGTCTGCGCCGACAGCATCGTGGCGATCAGCACCTCGAACGGATCCTCCTGGCTGTTCTCGGCGATCTTTTCGACCGCGGGCAGTTCGAGGTGATCGATCGCGCGGGCGAGCGACCGCATGATGGTGGAGACGGCCCGCGCTGAAGGCCTGGGGCTGGCTGAGCCCTCGCTGGTTCGCGGCCGGGTCACGGGACCGGCGTCAGCGGCGGGCGGCCGTCGAGGATCGCCAGCACATTGTCCACCGCCAGGTCCGCCATCGCCGTCCGCGTTTCCGTCGTGCCGCTGCCCAGGTGCGGCACCAGCAGCACGTTCTCGAGCGAGAGCAGATCGGGGTGCACGGCCGGCTCATTCTCGTAGACGTCGAGCGCCGCGCCGGCGAGGAGGTGGTGCTGGAGCGCCCACGCCAACGCTGCCTCGTCGACCACCGGCCCGCGTGCGGTGTTGATCAGATATGCCGATCGCTTCATCCGGGTCAGCGCGCGCTTGTCGATCAGGTGTTTTGTCTCGTTCGTCAGCGGCACGTGCAGGGACAGGATGTCCGACGTCAGCAGCAGCCGATCGAGCTGCATGGACTCGGCGCCGGGAAAGTCGATCTCGCGCCGCGACGTGTAGGCGACGCGCATGCCGAACGCCCCCGCTCGCGCCGCGACCGCGCGGCCGATCCGGCCGACGCCGACCAGCCCGAGCTGCTTGCCCCGCAGCTCCGTGCCGAGCAGCAGGTCCAGCGCCCATCCCTTCCACTCGCCACGGCGCACCAGCCGCTCGCCTTCCGACAACCGCCGGGTGATCCCGAGGATCAGCGCCCAGGTGAAATCGGCGACCGACTCGGTCAGAACGTCTGGGGTATTGGTGACGGCGATGCCGCGGGACCTCGCGTAGGAGACGTCGATGTTGTTGTAGCCGACCGCGACGTTGGCGATCGCCTTCAGCTTCGGCGCCGCGTCGATGACCGTCCGATCGACGGCGTCCGTCAGCAGGCACACGAGCGCGTCCTTGTCGGCGACTCGCGCGCGCAGCTCGTCTGCAGGAATGGCCGCGTCGCCGACGTAGAGGTCCACGTCCGCGACGGCGCTGAGTTTCGCGAGCACGGAAGCCGGCAGCTTGCGGGTGACAAGGACACTGAATTTAGTCATCGAGTGATCTGGTTATGGGGTCATTGTAATTGCAGGACTCGAATGACCAGCTAACGAGATGACCCGATCAGCAAAGGCGTATCAGTGTCCCAGCGACTGGCAATAGCCGCAGTGATTGCAGCGCACCGCCGGTTCGATGATGCACGCGCCATCGTCATCGGCGCCGCGGATCACCGGGAGACGGACGTGGCTGACATGCGCGGCGAACGCGGACACCGGATCTGGCGCCGCACGCCCGGGTCCTCCCGTGTGGCGGGCGATCGAGTCGCGAATCATCGCGCGCAGATCCTGATCAGTCATCAGTCTCAGTCTCAGTCGCCGTCTCAGTCGATGGTGATCGTGTCGATGATGCCGACGATCGCGGCGTCCACGGGCGCACCCTTCTTGCCGAGCGCCTCGCCTGCCGCGCGCCCCTCGAGCACGACCAGCACCTTTTCGTCCACGCCCGCGCCGACGCCGTCCACCGCCAGCAGCGCATTGCCGCGCGGCGTGTCGTCGATGTTCAGCGGCTGCACGAGCATCAGCTTGGCGCCTTCGAACTTGCGGTTCTTCTGCGTCGAGACGACCGTGCCAACCACCCTACAGATCTGCATGGCAGGGTTGCAGGAAGAAAGGATTGCAGGAAGGGAAGGGCACAAGGGTCGAAGGCGCTTCGACCGGCTGCCGTCGCGTCCTTTCCTTTCTGCAATCCTGCAATCCTGCCATCCTTCCTTTCATCCGAGGTCCCAGTGATCGACGATGCCGACGATGCCGGCGTCGACCGGCGGCTCGGCTGGATAGAACGGAAAGCTCGCCTCTTTGCCGCGCACGAAGAACACCTCTTCGCCGACTCCGGCGCCGACCGAGTCGACGGCGACCAGCGGCCGCCCGGCCGGCTCGCGCTCGGGCGTCAGCGGCTGGACGAGCAGCAGCTTGATCCCGGCAAGGTTCTCGTCCTTGTGGGTCATGACGATGTCGCCGATCACGCGTGCCAGCTGCATTTATTCGTTGATGTCGATGTTGTCGATGATGCCGACGACGGCCGCGTCCACCGGACAGTCCTTGAGGCCCGCCGCCATCCGCGCCGAGCTGCCGCTGACGATGAGCACGGTCTCGCCGACCCCGGCGTCGACCGTGTCGATCGCGACCAGGTAGCTGCCTTCAGCCTTTCCACGCGGATCCATCGGGCGGGCGACAAGGAGCTTGCAGCTGACAAGGCGCGGGTCCTTGCGGGTGGCGACAACGGTTCCCACGATCTTGGCTAGAATCATGCCCGGGTTCTGGGTTCAGGGTTCAAGGTTCAGCGTTCCGTTCGGGGTTCTGGGTTCGGGGTTCGTGGTCGACCCCTGAACCCGGCACCATGAACTCTGAACCCGATGGATCTATGCCTTGGATGAAGTGGTTTTGCCGATCGGGAGAACGTCTTCGAGACTGACGTGCGGCCGCGGAATCACGTGCACCGACACCAGCTCGCCGACCCGCCGCGCCGCGGCGGCGCCCGCATCGGTGGCGGCCTTGACGGCCGCGACGTCGCCGCGCACGATCGCCGTCACGTAGCCGGCGCCAATCTTCTCCCAGCCGACGAGCGTGACCTTCGCCGCCTTCACCATCGCGTCGGCCGCTTCGATCATCGCGACCAGGCCCTTGGTTTCAATCATGCCTAACGCTTCGCCCATTACGGTCTCCTTGCCATGGCTACTTCAAGCTCCGGATGGCCTCTTCGATGAGGGCCGAAAGCTCCCGGTATGTTAGCCGAATTTCTCCCTCACCATCCGTTTGCGCGGCCTGCCGCACCAGCTCCGGCACGAGCCGCCGTCCTCCGCCGGAGGGCGCCTGGACGACCTGACATGACGCGTCCTCGGCCGTCTCGGCGCAGATCGGCGCCGGCGCCTTGATGCCATACGCGCCGCGCAGGTCCTGCAACCGCGTCACCTCTTCCCGCGACAGCAGGTTCTCGCGTCCGAGCATGCGCGCCACCAGGCTGATCTTCGCGAAGTGCTCGATCGTCTCCATCTTGTAGTACGCGCCGAACAGATCGGCGCCCACCGTCAGCGCGCCGTGGTTCGCGAGCAGCATGCCGTCGTGCGCCCGGATGTATTTCCTCACCGCTTCCGGCAGCTCCCTGGTCGACGGCGTCGCGTACTCCGCGATCGGGATGCTGCCAAGGGTCGTCAGCACTTCCGCGAGCACGGCGCGGTCGAGCGGGATGCCGGCGACGGCGAACCCGGTGGCGGTCGGCGGATGCGCGTGCACGACCGCCTGCACGTCGGGCCGCTGCCGGTAGACCTCGAGGTGCATCAAGGTCTCGGACGACGGGTCGCGATCACCTTGTAGTTTCTTTCCATCGAGATCGGTGATGCACATCATGTCCGGCGTCATGAACCCCTTGCAGACGCTCTTCGGGGTCATGAGCAGGCGGCCCGGATCGAGCCTGACGCTGATGTTGCCGTCGTTGGAGGCGGTGTAGCCGCGGGCGTACATGCGCCGGCCGACCTCGACGATGTCCGCGCGCAGCGAGGACTCGGTGCTCATGCGGTTCGTGCCCGGTACTTGTCGCGACAGGTGTCGGAGCAGAAGAACACGCGCGCGCGCCCGTCCACGAGCGTCAGGGCGTGATCGGGCAGCACGAACGTGCCGCACACCGGGTCGCGCACCATCTGGACGCCTCGGCTCGGCACCTGGCCTTTGCCGCGCGGCGGGCGGCCGCTGACGCCTTCGACAATGCCGTCAATCAGCCGCCAGAACGCGCGCGCGACGATGATCCCCAGGACGATGAAGAGCGCGAGGCGCAGCAGCATCACGCACCGGGTTTCTTGCCGACGCCGGCGTGCGCCGAGGTCAGGCTGTCCAGCGCGCGCCTGGCGGCCTGGCCTTCGGGACCGTCTGGGGCGATCGCGACGACCTGCTTCCAGGCGGCCTCGGCCCCTTCGAGATCCTGCTTGCCGAACGCCTTCACGATGCCGACGTTCAGGAGCGTCTTTGCGTGCTTGGGATCGAGCTTCAGCGAGCGATCGAACTGGGTCAGCGCCTTGTCCGGCTGGTTGGAGTAGTAGTACGAGACGCCGAGGTCGGTGCTGACGTTGACGTCGTTGGGCGCCAGCTTCAGCGCATCGCCATACCATTTGATCGCATCGTCGTAGCGCTCGGCGTCGAAGTAGAGGTTGCCGAGCTGCACGCGAGGCGTCGGGTTCGACGCTTCCTTGTCGGCCACGGTCTTGAGCGCGTTGACCTGCGTCTCGTCGAGCACCGCCGCGCGCGGCGCGGCGCCGGAGCCGGACGCCGGCTGCTGCGCGACCGGCGCCGCGGCCGGCGGACGTGCCACCGCCTGCTGTGACCCGATGATCCAGCCGGCGATGAGGCCGAACAGGATCCCGGCAATTCCGAAGGCGACCGCGTCACTTTTCATGGATAAGAGCTCTCGGCTGTCGGCGATCAGCTGAAAGCCGAACGCTGATCATATCAAACGGGCCTGAGCACCTGCAGATACTCGCGGACCACCGTCGCGAGCCCCACGTGGAGGGCGCGCGAGATGATCGCATGGCCGATGGACACCTCGTCGAGGAACGGCAGATCGCGGAACAGCGTCAGGTTGGCGAGATCCAGATCGTGCCCCGCATTGACGCCGATCCCCAGCGAATGCGCGAGCTCGGCCGCCTCCACGTAGGGTGCGAAGGCGCGGCGGCCAGCCTCCGGGCCCTGCTCGAATGCCCGGGCGAACGGTTCGGTGTAGAGCTCGACGCGATCGGTCCCGGTCGTCGCGGCCCAGCGGATCGGTTCCGGCAGCGCCTCGACGAACAGGCTGACGCGCACGCCTGCCGCGTGCAGCCGCCGGATCGCCTCCGGCAGGCGTTCGGCATCGCCGCGCCCCGGCTGCCATCCCGCCTGGCTGGTGACCTCGCCCGGCACCACCGGCACGAGCGTGCACTGATCGGGCCGAACCTCTTCGACGAGATCCAGGAGCTCGGGACGGGGATCGCCTTCGATGTTGTACTCGATCGCCGGAGTGCGCCCGCGCAGCGCGTGCGCGATCGCCCTGACATCGTCAGGCGTAATGTGCCGCCGATCGGCGCGGGGGTGCACGGTAATGCCGGGCGCGCCGGCGGCGATGCACACATCCACCGCCTCGATCAGGTCCGGCTCGCGCCCGCCGCGCGAGTTGCGCAGCGTCGCGACTTTGTTGACGTTCACGGAAAGCTTCGTCATCACCGTTCGAAAGTCATCAACCGAGGTGTTCCTTCACGACGTCGACGATCTCCTGCGCCCAGCCGCGGATCTCGTCCTGCTTCTGGCCTTCCAGCATCACCCGCAGAAGCGGCTCGGTCCCGGAGTAGCGGATCAGGAGCCGCCCCTGGCCGGCGACACGCGCTTCGACGCGGGCGATCGCGTCGGCGACCGCCGGCACGGTCTTCAGCTCCACCCGTTCGCGCACGCGCACGTTCAGCAGCACCTGCGGATAGGCCGTCAGGTCCGCCGCGAGATCGGCCAGGGTGCGGCCGGTCAGCGCGACCGTGCGCAGGACGTTCAGCGCGGTGCACAGGCCGTCGCCCGTGAACAGGTAGTCGGAGAAGATGATGTGGCCCGACTGCTCGCCGCCGAGCGACAGGTTCCGCTTCAGCATCTCCTCCATCACGTACTTGTCGCCAACCGAGGTGCGCACGAGATCGATGCCCAGCGGCTTCAAGGCGAGCTCGAGACCGATGTTGCTCATGACCGTCGCGACGATCGCGCCGCCTCGAAGGCGCCCTTCGCGCTGCAGCTGATGGCCGCACATCAGCAGCACCGCGTCGCCGTCGACGACCTGGCCGCGGTGATCGACGAAGATCGCGCGATCGCCGTCACCGTCGAACGCGACGCCCATCGCGCAGCCGCGCGCCACTACCGTCTGCGCCAGCAGTTCCGGATGGGTCGATCCGCAGTTCAGGTTGATGTTGCGGCCGTCGGGCCGATTCCCGATGACGATGGTCTCGAACCCGAGGCTGTTGAACAGCTCCGGCCCCACCGTCGTCGTCGCCCCGTTGGCGCAGTCGAGGACGATCGGGAACGGCTCGATCTTGGAGGCCTCGGGAAACACCACGCGGAGGTGATCGAGATACGCATCGACCAGGTCCGCGCGCGGCACCGCGCCCGCCTCGCCGGCGTGCGCGCTCCAGGAGCGGTCGGCCATGATCGCTTCGACTTCGCGCTCCACCTCCTCGGTGAACTTCTCGCCCTTGCCCGAGAACACCTTGATGCCGTTGTCCTCGTACGGGTTGTGCGATGCGGAAATGACCACGCCGACGTCGTAGGTGCCGGTGCGGGTCAGAAAGGCGACCGCGGGGGTGGGCACGACGCCGGCGCTGGTGACCGACGCGCCCTCGCCGCACGCACCGTGCGCAAGCTCCGCCTCGATCCATGAACCGGACTCGCGCGTGTCGCGGCCGACGAGGAACTGCGGCGCCGCCGTGCCGTGCGGGAGCGCGCGCACGAGCGCGGCCCCGAGACGCCGGACCGTCGGAGGATCGAGCGGCGCCTTGCCCGCCGTGCCGCGAACACCGTCGGTCCCGAACAACCTGTTATTTGCCACTGCTAATCCGTACCTGCACTGAATCCGGTGTCACGCGCGTCACACCCGCGTCGCGCGAGGAATCGGCGTGAACCGTCAGGGAGTATTGGCCGGGCCCTAGCCCGGCGAGATCGATGAACGCGGTCAGATCGTCGGCGGCGACACGGCCGAGCGTTTCGCGATTCCCGCGCAGCGTGAGATCGACGGCCGGCGGCACCGCTTCGGCCTGCAGGTTGGGCCCGAGGTTTCGCAGGTGCACCGGCTGGCTGCGCAGCGTTCGCTCGAGCGGCGCCTGAAGGATCTGAACGGTCACCATCGCCGAGCGCGCCGTCTTGAGGCGCAGCGACGGATCCAGGAGCCCGAGGATCACCGATTGCTTCACGGGCGCCTTGGCGCCGGCGACCGACACCGGTTCCGTCACCACTTCGGTGGCGCGTTTGACCGCGCTGTCGGGCCCAATCACTTCGACCATCTTCGGATCGGCCGACAGCGGGCCCACGACGTACCCGGGCGCGGGACGGCCGTCGACTGCCGGCACGATTGGCACCTCCCGGGAGGCCGACGGCTCGAACGCCATCGTCACCGCCGATGGAAGCACCTGGACGATCTCCACGCCGAACGGTACACGCATCTGGTCGGGCGTCAGCGGGAACAGGCGGCGGCCCGACTGGGCGGTGTGCAGATCGAGGACTGCAACCACGTCGCCGTTTCCCACACGGCTCAGCGTGCCCGAGGCGCCGCGCACCCGGACGTCGACCGTCGCCGGCACGTCGCCAAGCAACTCGAGACCGGCCGGCACCTGCGTCAACTCCAGCGGGACACGCAGGCCGCGTTCGACGGTCTCCTCGCCGGACACGACCATCCAGAGCAGCAGCGCCAGTCCGAGCGACAGCGCCTTCAGCCAGAGATTGCCGAAGAGCCACCCCGCCACGCGATGCGAGAGCGTCACGTGTACTGAACCTCCGGCTTGGGCGTCTTTTCCCGCTGCTGGAGCACCAGCGCCCGGAGCCGGCTGCGGAGCTGATCGCTGTCGAGTCCGCGCTCGATCTGCCCGTCAACGACGATCGAGACGCTGCCGGTCTCTTCGGACACGACGATGGCCACCGAATCGTTCTCTTCGGTGAGGCCGATCGCTGCGCGATGACGCGAGCCGAGCGCCTTGCTCAATTTCGGGTTGACGGTCAGCGGGAGGAAGCAGGCGGCGGCTGCCACGCGATCGTCCTGCACGATGACCGCGCCGTCGTGCAGCGGCGATCGCGGCAGAAAGATGCTCTGCAGCAGATCATAGGTCAGGATCGCGTCGAGGCGGATGCCGCCCTCGATGTAGTTGCGCAGCCCGATTTGACGCTCGATCGCGATGATCGCGCCGATCCGCTCCGATGACAGCAGGCTCGAGGCGACCACCAGCTCTTCGATCGACTCCTCCCCGGACTCCGCCTTTGCGAGGTAGCGGAAGAACGGCGCGCGGCCGAAATGCGCGAGGGCGCGGCGGATGTCGGACTGAAAGAGGACAATGCCCGCGAACACGACGTAGCCGATCATATTGCGGACCAGCCAGTTCACGGTCTCGAGGTGAACCCAGCGGGACCCATAGAAGAGGCCGACGAGCACGCAAGCGCCCAGCGCCATCTGCACCGCGCGAGTGCCGCGAATCAGCTTGAGGACCTCGTAGATCAGGATCGACACCACGAGGATGTCGGCCAGATCCCACCAGCCGATGGGAGGACGGCGCAGGAATGCTGTGAACCAGTTCATGGCTGATGGCGTCGAATCTCTTCCGCTACTCGGACCACTTGCGCCATCTCGGCCACCGCGTGGACCCGGATGATGTGCGCGCCCGCCAGAACGGCGGCGGTTACCGCGGCTGCCGTGCCCCAGTCCCGTTGCGGCGCCGGCCGTCCGCCGACCGCCTCCCGCAGGAACGACTTGCGTGACGGCCCGACGAGCACCGGACGGTCGAGCGCGGACGCGATCTCCGGCAGCCGGGCCAGCACACCATAACTGTGCGACGGCCGTTTGGCAAACCCGACGCCGGGGTCGAGGATCAGGCGTTCGACGGGGACGCCGGCCTCCAGTGCGGTTCGAACGCTGCCGCGCAGCTCGTCGATCACCTCTGCCACCACGTCGCCGTACTCGGCTTCGGCGTACATCGTCTTCGACGACCCGCGGGCGTGCATCAGGATGAGCGCGGCCCCGGTCCTGGCGACCGTCTGCGCCAGCGACGAACCGCTCCGGAGGCCGCTGACGTCGTTGACCATCGCCGCCCCGGCGTCGATCGCGGCTCGCGCCACATCGGCCTTGGAGGTGTCGATGGAGATCGGCACGCCGAGGCGTCCCCGCAGGCCGTTGAGGACCGGCAGCACGCGCGACAGCTCCTCGTCGGCGGAAACGGGATCGGCGCCCGGCCTGGTCGATTCGCCGCCGATGTCGATGATGTCTGCACCGTCGGCCTGCATTTTCAGCGCGGCAGCGACCGCGGCATCCGGATCGCGGTGGAGACTGGAATCGGCGAAGGAGTCAGGGGTGACGTTCAGAATGCCCATCACGAGACAGCGCTCACCGAGATGGAGCGTTCCGTGGCCGGGCAGGGGAACGGTGTAGGCGAGGCGCGCGGGAAATTTACAATTCACAGGTGACAATGAGCAAAGCGATCCCTTTGTTCATTGTCCCTTGTAAATCGTACGTTGCGCTATTCCTGAGGCAGAGGCTTGTTCAGCGCCGGTACGATCGGGGCGCGCTCTTTCGGACGCGCCCGCGGCTCGTCTTCCTCGACGGCGGTCCGCGCCGCGAGCGGCTTCGGATCGTCGAGCGGCAGGCCGGCGGCGAGCCGCTTGACCTGGTCGGCGTCCAGCACTTCGCGCGCGAGCAGCGCTTCCGCCATCTTCACCAGCGTGTCCTTGGCGCCCGACAGCAGGTGATGGGCGCGCTGGTAGTTGTCGGTGACGAAGCGCTTCACTTCCTGGTCGATCTTGAGCGCGGTGTCCTCGCTGTAGTCCTGGTGCTGCGCGATCTCGCGGCCGAGGAAGATCTGTTCTTCCTTCTTGCCGAAGGTAAGCGGCCCCATCGCGTCGCTCATGCCCCACTCGCAGACCATCTTGCGGGACAGCTCGGTGGCGCGCTCGAGATCGTTGCCGGCGCCGGTCGTCAGGCTGTCCATCGTGATCTCTTCGGCGATGCGGCCGCCGAGGAGGATCGCGATCTGATCGTTGAGGTAGTCGCGCGAGTAGTTGTGCTTTTCCTCCGCCGGCAGCTGCTGCGTCAGGCCGAGCGCCATGCCGCGCGGGATGATCGTGACCTTGTGGATCGGATCCGCGTGCGGCAACAGCACGGTGAGCAGCGCGTGCCCCGCTTCGTGGATCGCGGTCACTCGCTTTTCCGCGTCGGTGATGATCATCGAGCGGCGCTCGGATCCCATCAGGACCTTGTCCTTGGCGAACTCGAAGTCGTGCATGCGCACGACCTTCTGGTTGTAGCGCGCCGCATTGAGCGCCGCTTCGTTGACCAGGTTCGCGAGATCCGCGCCGGAGAAGCCGGCCGAGCCCCTCGCCAGCACCGCAATTTCCACGTCGTCGGCCATCGGAATCTTGCGCGTGTGCACCGAGAGGATGCCCTCGCGGCCCTTGACGTCGGGGCGATTCACCACGATGCGCCGGTCGAAGCGGCCGGGGCGAAGCAGCGCGGGATCGAGCACGTCGGGACGGTTGGTCGCCGCGACCAGGATGACGCCCTCGTTCGATTCGAAGCCGTCCATCTCGACCAGCAGCTGGTTGAGGGTCTGCTCGCGCTCGTCGTGGCCGCCGCCGAGGCCGGCGCCGCGATGGCGGCCGACGGCGTCGATCTCGTCGATGAACACGATGCAGGGGGCGTTCTTCTTGCCCTGCTCGAACAGATCGCGGACGCGCGACGCGCCGACGCCGACGAACATCTCGACGAAGTCGGATCCGCTGATCGAGAAGAACGGCACGTTGGCTTCGCCGGCGACGGCGCGGGCGAGCAGGGTCTTGCCGGTGCCCGGCGAACCCATCAACAGTACGCCCTTCGGAATGCGGCCGCCGAGCTTCTGGAATTTCTGCGGCTCCTTCAGGAACTCGATGATTTCCTGGAGCTCTTCCTTCGCTTCGTCAACGCCGGCGACGTCCTTGAAGGTGACCTTCTTCTGCGAGCTCGACGACAGCTTCGCCTTGCTCTTGCCGAACGAGAGCGCCTTATTGCCGCCGCTCTGCATCTGGCGCATGAAGAAGACCCAGAAGCCGATGATGAGCAGGAACGGGCCCCACGAGTACAGGATCGTCGCCCACGGGCTGACGGTCGGCTCCTTCGCCGTAACCTGCACGCCTTTTTCGATCAGCTTGTTGACGAGACCGTCGTACTGGGTCGGGACGTAGGCCTGGAAATGGTCGTTGTCCTTCTTGGTGCCGCTGATGTCCTGGCCGGTGATGACGACGCGTGCCACCTGGCCGGAGTCGGCCGCCTGCATGAACTCGCTGAACGTGATCGTTTTCTCGGCGTGCTGGAATTTCGTCGAGAAATTCCAGATGAGCACACCAAGGACGACCAGGGCCATCCAGAACAATAGACTCTTGAGCGTCGAGTTCAAGCAGAGCCTCCCAAAGCCTTAAGTGTCAAGATTATCACTTCTTGCGCGCGGTCGGTTACCCGAAAAGCGTCGTCAATTCCGTATCCCGCGACCCAGACAATCCGATCAGTTTCGTCAACGACCAGCGGCACCGAGTCGCGCTGCGTCCGCGCGACTTTGCGATCCACGAAGAAGTCCTGCAGCTTCTTCTGTCCACCCAACCCGACGGGCCTGAATCGGTCGCCCGGACGACGATTTCGTACGGCCAAACTCCCGCGGCAGAGGTCGAGTCGAACATGAGCGACATCTTTCGACGCCGCATTGCGCACCGTTGCACCCGCTCCCGCTTCAGCTGAGACGACCCACCCGGCGTCGGGCAGCGCCACCTCTCCTGGAATAGACAGCGGAAAACGGAAAATGTTCGCGGGCGCCCGGGCCGGCCGGCCTTCCGCGCCAGCGACCCTACCTCTTAAGACGAGGCTCGCACCGATGCGTTGCACCCGTTGTCCCGGGAAGTCGGCCGGCGTTTCGCCCTGCTCGTCCATTAGACGGAGCGCGGCGTCCACATGGTCAAACGCGATTGGACGACGGCCGCCGAGTTCGCTCATCACACGCCAGAGCAGCGCGCGTCGTAGCGGGAGCGGCGCGGCGCGCAGCGTCGCGAGGTCGATCTCGCAGCCCGGCGAGCCGTCCGCGGTTGTCGCACGGCGGACGCTGCGGATGTCCAGCTCGGACGCCATCGCGTCCATCCAGGCCCAGGCCTCGCGCGCGATCTCCGCCTGATCGGCCAGCACGTCGACGATCCCGGGATTGAACCGCGACTCGAGGAGCGGCAGCAGTTCGGCGCGGACCCGATTGCGGGGAATGTTCACGTCCTGGTTGGACTCATCGTCGACGAACGTGTGCGAGCGATCGGCGAGCCAGGTGCGCAATTCCGCTCGGCGGCACGCGAGCAGCGGTCGGATCACGGACGCGTTGCGCGGATGCATGCCGGCGAGACCGCGCGGCCCGGCGCCGCGCGTCAGGCGAAGCAGCACGGTCTCCGCCTGATCGTCGCGCGTGTGGCCGAGCGCGACGAGGTCTGCCGAGAAGTGCCGGCGCGCCTGGGCGAAGAACTCATAGCGGGAGGCGCGCGCCGCAAGCTCGATCGACTGTCGGTCGCGGGCGGCGCGCGATCGCACGTCCTCGCGGTCCGCGAGAAACGACCGGTCGAGCGAGGCGGCGAGGTCGGCGGCGAACGCTTCGTCGGCCGCGGCAGACGGGCGGAGCTGGTGGTTGAAATGGACGATGCCGACGAGATCCAGCTCCCCGGCGTCGGCGAGCGCTCGCAGGATATGGGCGAGCGCGACCGAGTCCGATCCGCCAGACACCGCCGCGAGGACGCGGGCGTCCGGGGTGATCAGGTTGTGCCGGCGGACGAACTGCCGAACGCGTTCGATGACGAGCATCGGGCTGGATCGGCGGGACAGGCTGGAGAGGCGGGATGAAAGGCCGGGCGACGTGCGATGCTCCGCCCGTCCTGGCCCTCCTGCCTCTCCTGCCCGCCCTGCCCTAAGAACGAAGTGCCGGAGGACGGACTCGAACCGTCGACCCCGCGCTTATGAGACGCGTGCTCTTAACCAACTGAGCTACTCCGGCCAGAATTTTCGATTGTATTACGTTGGCCCGTCGCACTCAAACCAGCGGGTCACAGTATCAGCATGGCGTCGCCGTAACTGTAGAACCGATAGCGCTGCGCAATCGCCTCGCGATAGGCCGCCTTGACGAGATCGACGCCGGCGAACGCCGACACCAGCATCAGCAAAGAGGATTGGGGGAGGTGAAAATTCGTCAGCAGCCCGTTGACGATGTGGAACTCGGCGCCGGGGTACAGGAAGAGATCGGTGTCGCCGCGT
>Ga0097621_100001461_pt1 | contig 16168 bp, 14 predicted proteins | sample KBSMisM72_FD_73165 | JGI IMG/M metagenome (GOLD analysis project Ga0097621, IMG submission 73165) | Miscanthus rhizosphere microbial communities from Kellogg Biological Station, Michigan, USA - KBS Miscanthus M7-2 (version 2) (version 2) | ecosystem: Host-associated > Plants > Roots >... | reverse complement strand
TTAGATTGATAGGGTTTTCTAACGCTCCGGAAAACCTTAGCATTACGACGGCGACGGCAATCCCCATGAGGAACACAATTCAGGCCGCGGGTGTGGGGGTACCCGGAGGTTCCCGTGACCTTCTTGAAAGCAATGTGATCCACGGCCCTTTACCCTCGAGCGACGTTGGCATAATCGGTTTTTCGATCAACAGTTTTTCCGGCTACCTCAGCCTGTTGCCAAAATCGTCATTTAGGGCTTTCGCTACCAAAGCTTTCTGCGAGAATCGGATTTGCATGAGTGCATTTAGTGAATGCGGAAAATGCTCTTTAGACAATAATCCGATATGGAAATGGGTCGCGAATCCTGCGCGGTCAGGTCACGTATTCTTGGAAGTACGTCTCCGCTCAAGCCGGGCAAATCTTGGCGTCCCGTTCGCAACTAGTCGCCTCTAAGGACCTACGTTGTCCAGTACCCAGATGCTGCCTGACGTTTGAGAGATGGTCAACACCAGTTTGTCTTGAGCGAGAGAAAAGGCGACTGCCGGTATGTGCTGGGGGATCATAAGGCCGGGCTTATCGAATGCCGTAACCTGAAAGACGTCACCAGTTATCTTTCCTCGAGCGGGATCGAAGCGTAGTCCCCAAACGTTGTAGAAACCATTGCGGCCAGAAAGAAAATAAATGGTCTTTCCATCTGGAGACCAAAGGGGCTTGTCATCCCAATGCTTGCCATCTGTAATTTGAATCCGCGGCCCGCCCGATGCGCGGGTGATGAATAGTTTGGATTCGAGTTTGGTCGGTAAGTCACGAATAGCCTCATACACAATCCATTGTCCATCACCAGAAATGCGAGGCTGGTCGAGAAAGTAATCCGGGTCGGAAATAATCTTGCGCGAGGCTGGCTCCCCACCGGACACGGGCGTGGCCGATAGCAGCCAAATCTCAGTTGGATGAGGATCGCCCACCTCTTGCGTTATTAGCAACTCCTTCCCATCAGGAGACCAATCATTAACCCGTTTCCGTAATGGTCTAGGCGCCGTCAGCGGTTCCTCGGTACTGCCGTTCCACACAACAATCTGGCTTTCGCCGCCCATCACTGTCTTGTTTCGGGTATATGCTATTCGTTCGCCGTCTGGAGACCACCGTAAGAAACCGCGGCTGTTGCGGTCGTCAGCCATGATCGGAGCTTCGCTGCCGTCCACAAACGACCTCTGCCACAGTTCGTACCTGCCGGCGCGTTTTCCGGAATAAGCCAGCTTCTTACCATCTCGGGTAAGATTGTGCCCCCACGTCTCCATTCCGGTAGGGGTAACGGGCTGCCCATTACCTGTGACTCGTCCGCGGATTGCGTCGAAAGGAAAAAGCCATGCCCGAATCTGCTGGGACTCACCGGTAAAAGCCAGTCTTTTTCCATCGGGAGAAATCGTGAATTCCGAATCCAAGCCTGTGCCGGTCGTTAGCCGTTCAATGGCGATTCCCCTCAACGTCGCTGGTTCTACCGTCATCTTCCACAGATTTCTTGCTCTGCGAAACGTGCGCTCGAAGTAAATCGCGTTCCCCGATGGTGCCCAGGAAAATTTGCAATCCCCGGCCCAGTCCACGATGCTACCCATCGCGTCTCTGAGAGTTTTTACGACTTGGGGCTCAACCTCCGACCTGACACCCTCATCTCCCCAAACTGGAACCGTCCAAAAACTAGGGACAAGTTCGGCGTCCTGGGCCCAGACAGAGACCCGCTTGCCGTCGGGATGCCACGCGGCAGACAGAAATGGGAGCTGGTGCTTGACCTGGAATTCCGTCAAGATTTCGCGCGGTTCGGTTCCTTCGAGACCCACTACAAAAAACCGAGTCCCTGGGAATTGTGTTGTCTGGAACAGTATCTCCGAGCCGTCTGGCGACCACCGAGGGTAATATCCGAAAGATGCGATCTTCCTGGCCAAACCTTCACCGCCAAGCGCGGGTACAATAAACAAGCCCCCGTCGCCATCTTCGGAACGGTACGCAATATATTTTCCATCGGGTGACCAGTCTGGCTGCCAGTCGTACGCCCGTCCTTTGGTGACTTGAACAGGATCGCCACCGCTGACCTGCTGCACCCAGATGTCGAACTTACCCCCACGGTTGGAACTGTATGCGATAAAACGGCTGTCGGGTGACCAAGTGGAGCCGACCTGCAGACCATCGTCAAAAGTCAGTCGCGTGAGCGCCCGCTGTGCCGACGATGCAGGAGATTGCAAGCGCTTGTAAATGAAAAGGCTCGCAGAGGTGAGCAACACAAGAACAACGAATGTGATCGAAGCGTGGCGGACCCACCGCATTCGCGATTCCCGCCGAATGGCTGAGATGTCGGGTACGACGCTAATCTGACTGCCCTCAGTAGGCGCAATAAATCGATATCCCCGCCGCGGCAATGTCTCAACAAAACGCGGACTATCCGCAGAATCTCCCAGCACTTCGCGGATCTTGTTAATTGCTGTATTAAGGTTGTGGTCGACGTCGACAAATGTATCCGGCCACAGCCGTTTTTGAAGTTCTTCTCGGGTGGCTACTTCGCCGGGACGCTCCAGCAGGATGGCGAGAACCTGAAACGGCTGGCCCGTCAGTTTCAGCTTTACTCCAGCCTTGCGCAGTTCTCCTACTCGAAGGTCAACTTCGAAAGTTCCGAACCGGATTAACCCAGGGGAAGGAACTGCTCTATCCACGGAGTTCGCCTCAAGTGCCGCCAGTCTAGCACTGAACAACTTCGAAATCTGCACGGCTGCTTCGTCGTGCGTGCCTGATCTGAGTCACTTAACCACCTCAGAGCAGGCGAAGACTGGCGCGGCTGCTCCGAAAAAACGTGGAACACCCCAGAGTAGTACTGCTATCGACACACCCGCCTGAGATCAGGCGGCAAACAGGCTCCACTTCCCTGCCCAAACTCTGCCCAACAGGACGTAATGGCACATCATCAAACCGCACCAAACGGAACAGTGAAAATCCGCAAGCTCCTGTAAGTGCGAGTTCCGTGCAGCCATCTGTCTTCAAGATGTATCCCCTGCCCGCCCAGCGCTCAAAGCTGCCGTACGATGTCGTTGTCGCTGTTCTGAGTTTAAAAGAATATTCATTTACACGAAGCAGCAGGAGGAAGAGTGAATCGACTGCCACAGCTTTGAGGCGCGCCGCTTTCCATGGAGGTATCGCCCCGGTTCTGATTTCGTCGTCGTCACCGGTCGGGCTTGGTACTGAGTTTGCCCTACGATTCCGCCGCCTCTCCGCTGATGGCGTATTCGCTTAATCCCTTACCCATCTTCTTGAGGCAAGCGTCGAGTTCATTGGCAGTGAGTGATGGCGCCAGCCGCACCTTGTCTGCCCGGGCAATGAGCACTTGTCCGTGGCTGGTTTCGGGGATATCGGGGAGAAAGAGAACGAAGTTGCCGTCATTGTCCTTATCGACAACAAACGCAGGCTGCTGGCATTCCCCTTGCTTCAAGAACGCACTAGCGTAGGGAAGAATTTTAGCTTTGTGTGCGATCTTCTCCTCAGCTGTGGCCCGGTAAGAGGCATAACCCGGAATGAGGCTGGAAATCGTCCGCTCCAGCGTCCGGCTGAGCGCGCCGACGAATGAAACACGCACCAGTAATCCGCATAGCAGCCAGATGGCGATGATGAACAGGGTGGAGAAAAGTGTAGCGCCACCAACGCCAAGTACTGTTTTCACCCCGAACATTGACGCCAGCTTTGAGCCGACGGAAGTCAGCGATGTCCACGCCTTGGAAATCAGGATGACGACAACGTAGAGGGGGAAAAGAAAAAAGAACCCCGCGATGGCGGTCTGACGAAGGTTGGTAAAGAATTGTTTCATCGGGGAAATCCGTTCCCAAAAGGGTATTCGAGTGACAAGCTGCGCCAGCGGACTCTCCAGGATTAGCGGAGACGAAATTGAGGACGTTTTGTAAACAGCCGAGGTTAGCGCCGGAACGGTTCTCGAAAGGAGCAAATCAATGTCCCGTGCTTCGGAATGCGTTTCAAGCTGCCCGATTTCGACGAAACTCGGCGACTCCTTGTCCCTCAAGGGCTGGAAAGAACGAGCAACCGGAGCCAAGTAATCAATACCGCGAACAAGGCCCTAGTGATTACCTGTCGGCGCTCATGTCTGGCAAAACCCAGACGTACCTGCATACATTACAGCGGGCCGCCGCGAGTGTGGAAAAATTCTCGGCTAGGGACGACTCTATCTCGATCATGACTGAGGCACCTCACGCGCCATGCTTCACAGATTGGGGGCTGATCGGCCCCTAACTCCCATCTTTCGACTGGAGGTCGGCCTTGTTTGCCCATTCGCTTCATGGAAGCCAACAATGTGGCATGGGCTTCCTCGGTCTGGTCTCCGTAACTCTCAGCCCACTCGGCCAAGGTTGCACAGCTCGCTGTCCGACACAACGCGTTGCCCTGATGTGTTTCTTGTCCTTTTGGACGTACCCAGAATACGCACGTTATCTGAGTGAGTCGCCTGCCAATCTTGACAGTAGTGATCCTATTTTCTTGTCGCTAGCATTGATCTCGGTCTAGCGCTTAAAACGCAAATGGAGCTATGCGTCGGGCATTTGATGAGTACGTTCAAGAAGGCCTATTCGGCCTGCGTGCAAGGACGCGGTTACACCGCCCAGCAATACGTCGGCAAAAGAACAAGCACTTATCTCGAAGGGTTGAACTCAGATGAATCCAAAATCCATACGGCTGCCCGAATCTTGTCAACCGTATGGGGTTTGGTAGCGCGGAAGAAATCGAATTCGCTAGTAGACGATCCCGAAAATGTCCAGCGACTCGCCCAGCCCGACTCATATAGCGAAATCTGCATTTTTCGCAGGGTTGGACGGTACAGCTCTCCGGCAGATTCTGGACGTGGCAAAAATCCGTCGCGTCGCCCCCAAAGAGGACGTGACCATCAGCGGGAACCGACCAGACCATCTTTTTCTCCTGAAAACGGGGCGGGTCCGGTTTTACAAGCTGACCGCGTCTGGTTCAGAGCTCGTCATATTATGGATGATCCCAGGGGACATCATAGGCTTGGTATCGTTGTTGGAAAATCCTCCGGCCTACATGGCAAGCGCGGTCACGGTTTCCGAATGCGAATTCCTGGTCTGGGATCACAGCACTATCTGCAGACTCGCAAAGGCATACCCGCAGATTAGGGAGAACGGCTTGCGGCTTGCGTTGCACCACCTCAAGATTTACATGGACCGCCTCGTCAACATTGTCACCAAAAATCCGGAATCGCGGCTCGCCGACGTACTGGGCCGGCTTGCCACCCAGGCGGGGGAGGTGCAGCCGTCGGGAGTGAGAATCGACATCACCAACGAGCATCTCAGCTCTCTTTGCGATATCAGCCCCTTCACCGCCAGCCGGCTCCTCGCGAAGTGGGAACGGGATGGGAGGCTTTCGAAACAGCGCGGCCGGGTTACCCTGCACGCTCCCGAGTCCCTCATTATTTAGCTAGGATCAACTACGGCGGCTGCCTGCACGTGTGCAGCCGCTTGCGAAGCTTGCTCATTCGAAGTGTGAGATTGCTCCTGTGCGCGCACGACCAGTCGGCTGAGAACGTCCTTCTGCTGGCTGAGTTGTGCCACCTGGAGCTCCAGACTCTACTCTTAAGCGTCCGGAATAGCCTTGTGACCTCCCTGTGACCGGAGAACGCACTCCAGCGTAGTGGAGGTCAATTCGGTCAGTGCTTGTATCTAAAGTCAAATTCCGTTCAGGGTCGGAACGCCGCTTCCGCCCTGTATTCTGTACGGTCCTGGCTACAGAGCACCTGAACACCAACGTTTGGAGTGAATTGTGCATCTACTCAGCGCCAGGGAGTGACCGCCCGGGGGCAAACATGAACAATATATTACGGTCCGTGATCCTACTTGTGATTCTTGGGATCGCTATCGCAGGGATAATTCCATCCGCGGCTCAAGTTCTGGTGAGCTCCCCGCAAAACAATTCGCAGATTTCGTCCCCCGTTCACTACATTGCTTCAGCTACTAGCCCTAAATGTTCGAAAGGTATCATTGATATGCGGATATATCTATTCGGGATGAAACCCAACGATCCTCCGACGTTCGCTGTAGCCGTAACGATCCTCGTCGCTGCAGCTCTTCTGGCGGGATGGTTGCCCGCTCGCAGAGCCGCTAATATCGACCCGATGACTACACTCAGGCATGAATGAGATGTTCACCTACCGGCTTGGGAAATGTGTAATAGCAGGTTTGCGACCCTAGTACCATTTTTGACATCGGTGATCCTTGAAGTTGTCCAGAAGTCGGCTTCGAGGAGATCACCATTGATGTCCTCCAATCCCGTTTCTGGCCGACTTCCGGATTGCGGACGATTCGTCCGGAAGGCCGCTTGAGTCAAGCGGCATTCCCATGCGAGAGGTGTTGTTTTCGTGGTTAAAAATTCAAGCGTAAAGAGAGCTGTACCTGCCTCGAGGGGGCGGCGAAATTCGGCGAACCAAACGTCGGATTGGCTGGACTGATAATGCCGTCTCCGAACTTTTTCGGAATTGGACCGAGGAAGTCCGAGGCGCCATAGACCGTATCGATGCCGTTAACATTATGGCGATTGAACAAGTTGAAGACTTCGGCGCTGGCCTGCGCTTTCAGTCGATCGCTTACGTTGAACACTCTTTGCAAGCGCACATCAGTGGTATGGGAGGAATCGCCAAGATAAGTGTTGCGCCTGATGTTGCTGACGCGGTCTGAAAAGGGAAACCCGTCGCCGTTCACGTCAAAGCCGGCAAAGATCGTGTAATAACGAGGGCTTTGAACTGTGTTTAGCACCGAGAGCTTGAAGTTACGCAGCGCCAGTCTCCAGGTGTTTGGAGATTCACCCAGCAAAACCAGCACGAAGTGATGACGCATGTCATTCTCGCTCAGGCCGCGGTCAAGGTTTGGATCCAGGTAATCCATGGGCGAATCGGTAAGTTGGATATCGGTCGCGAGATCAATGGACTTTGAATATGTATAGTTCGCCAGGACGCTATAGTGGTGAGCAAATGGTTTTCGCACGCTCAAACTTCCCGCATGGTAGATGGAGTACGCAGTCGGAGTCGCCTCCAGAGCGAAGCCGAAGTTGGGATCGGCAGGCGTGAAAGCTTGCACTCCAGTGGGAAGCGTGGCGCTGGGGATTCCATTGATGCTGTTGTACAGTGGCAGTTTGAGCGCATGTACGAATTGGTATCCGACCGAAACGAAAAGCCCTTTGCCGATCTCGTTTTCCACTTCCAGGCTGGTTTCCTCAGCGTAGGCGTTGGGGAACCTGCGCTTCACGTATCCCAATGGGAACTGGAGCAGGTTGCTGGGATCGGGGTAAATGCCATTGTGCGCAAAGTTGCTAAAAGCCTGACTGGCGAGAACGGGCCCGGCGACCCCGACGATGCCTGAAGGCCCAAGTCCAACCAACTTGTTGGTTGGATCTGCAAATTCAGACAGGATCGGCTGGTTCATGTTGGTAAATGCAGATGCGCCCTGCCAGGACACCATAATATCGCTGTAGTCGAACGGGCCGGTGAACAAGCCGAATCCCGCTCGCACCAAGCCCTTTCCTTGGCGGAATGAGTATGCGATCCCAACTCGCGGCTGCACATTTCCATAATTCGTGGGATGCATTCTGCCGTTCACCCTCACGTCCGCCGCCGATGGAAAAAAGTCCACTTCATAGCGCAACCCAAGGGTTAGGGTGAGATTCGGCCGCGCTCTCCATTGGTCTTGCGCGTACGAACCGGAAAGCTTGTGCCTGAACTTCAAGTCCGTACCGTTGATGAAGTCGGAGGCCGCGGGGCCAGCATATAGGCCGGTCTGGAAGGGGAGAGTGCGTGGTGGAATTTGCCGGCCGAAGAACGAGCGTGGCTGAAGAAACAAAAACTCCACAGGAGTTCCTGGGCCGAACGGTGGGGCATCGAAAGGTGGCCCGCCGAAAAAGCTTTGCGGAGTGAAAATACCGGCGCCCGGAGTGAAGAATGTGGTTTGCGCCGCGATCCACACCGGTTCGAAGTCTCCGCCAAACTTGAACGAATGATTACCACGAATATAAGTCAAGTTTTCCGCGCCTTGGAAATGCTGCTCACTGTAGTAGTGCACGCCGCCTTGGATCCCTCCCGAACTAAAAAGGTCGGCAACCAGGATCGCTGGTTCAAACCCGGCTCCCACAGGATCGAGATGGAAGGTTCTTCGCCCGAAGTTCAGCACACCTTCTGAAGTCCAATGGCTTCCGAACACGTGGAGCAAGTTGCCGTACACCGTCTGGTCCCTGACGGGGTTGTTGCGGTAGAACGATGGCAAACCCTGACCTGGAGCGGCGCCTGGTATGTGTTGTTTGCGGTCGTCGCTGAACAGGTATCCAATATTTAAGGTGCTCTTGTCACTCAGAACGTTGGTGACTTTTCCAAAAAACTTGTCGTAGTGACCAAGCTGGAGAATGGATCCCAGGTTCTCGGGCTGCAAGCCCAGCGACTGCTTCACCTGATTGATGCTGGGTGTGCCGGGCCCCAGGCAGCCGGGATGGTCGGTGCAATGCAGAATGAAGGACGAATACAAAGGAGACTCCGCCCGGCGCTGGCCTTCGTATCCTAAGAAGTAGAATTCCTTTTCCCGCCGAACAGGCCCGCCAATATTGCCGCCAAACTGGTTGAAGCGAAGTGTATTAAAACCCGGCGCGGAGAGCAGATTGTTCGAATCCAGCTTGTTATTGCGGAAGAATTCATAAACCGAGCCGTGAACATCATTGCTCCCGGACTTCGTGATCGTATTTACAACGGAACCAAGATTTTGCCCGTTGTCGGCCGTATAGGGACTAGCTGCGACGCGGAATTCCCGCACCCAATCCTGCGACGGGCTGGCGCGCTGTACCCCGGAGATGCTGGTAGTGTAGTCCGTGCCGTCGAGGCCAAAAAATGCGCTGTGGGTCTCGCGCAGCCCGCCAAAACTCAGTTGTAATACTGTCTCCTGGAAAGGCGATTGTGCGCCCACGGAGGTGCTCCGGCCTACGTTTACCGTGGGCGTGAGCAGCACGAAATCAATGAAGTCCCTGCCGGAAATTGGCAAGTCGGAAATCTTCTGCGTATCAATTACCTGGCTGACATCCGATTGTTGTGAATCGATACCCTGGGCCGTTTCCTTAACGTCGACATTCTCCCGGAATGTTTTGATGTCTAGCGTCACAGGAACAGAGGCATTCTGTCCGACCGTAAGCCTAAGCGTTGCCTGATAAGCGCGGAATTGATCGGAATCTACTTTCAGCTGGTAGCGGCCCGCAGGCAGGCTAGGGATCACTGCAACTCCAGTCCCCGAGCAGAAATCCGTTCGCTGCGCACCGGTTTCTAGGTTCCGGACGGTGACTCGCGCCTGCGGGATCACGCTTCCAGATGGATCCGTAACCGTTACGTTTAGCGTCGCCAACTGCTGCGCAAAAAGGTTGACAGCAAACAACAAAATCAACCCAAGAAAACTCCTGACTGCGTGAGCAGAGCCTCTCTTCACTAGTGTCCCCGGTTGTTCGTTATTCCCCGCGAGCCTGAGAATGCCAGACTATGGAATTCAAGAGTTCCCAAATTCGAAACAGCTTACTGGACATTCACAGTTGGCGGCAATATGACAAAAACGCTTAGAGACTGGGGCCAGAACAGCCGACGCCGGGGGATGGCTGGATGTTGCCACCATTCATAACTATCCGCCCCCAAGCTGCTTGTCAGGAATGGATCCCACATGTGAACCCGGACGACCCTCTGGGGCCATGGCACACCCGCCTGTGTCACGGTCGGGTGATGGGCTACCCGGAAGTTAAGCCGCAGAACAAACGTTCACCGACGCTGTCCAGATGTCGGCTTCTAGGAAGTTTCACCCACGAATTACAGCAACTAAGTCGAAGTCCCGACGCTTACCTCGCACATCTTAATTAAGGAGACATTTAGATCAAATTGTAGGCAAAGAATATAAGGTCTAGCGGACCTCCTAAGTAGGTAGGCGCGCGATCGCGACCTTTTCTCGACCGTCGCCCCGGGGAATATGGCTCCCTTCCTTCCATCCCAAAATAATTCTCGCCCTTTCCCCCGTCCTTTGGCAGCGGATCAATCCACAACGCCAATCAACCGGTACCCTGCCAGGCGGTTGCAGCACAGTGCATCCGAGGATCTCCTCCATTCGCAACTGAAGCAGAACCAGTTTAGGATCTACTCACTGACAAGCAGGTCGTCATCGTTAAATGATCTCCTCTCCTTTTGATCGATTGGATTATCCCAGCCTCCGTCAAAGTGTGTACTTGAATCAGGCATCCCTGGGGTTGATCGGTCAACCAGCAGTAACCGCAATGCACTCTTTCATAGACAATGTCGCTAGGCATGGCAACCTCTACATGTCCGACAGGGAGGAGGTGGGGTACTGCGAAACGCTCCGGGAACGTGCATCGCAATTGCTTCATTGCGATTCCACGCAAATCGCAATTGTCGCGAGCGCAAGTGAGATATTGGGGCAACTTCCAATGCTGCTTCAGCCAAGACTAAAGAGCACAATTCTGGCCGTTTCGTCAGACTTTCCCGCAATAACTCGGCCGTGGCTTCGTCTGGCTGCCCTAACAGACCATACGGTGCGTTTTGTTGATGACCAGCCTACATGCGATTTGACCGATACACTCATTGAGGCAATGGATGAGAGTACTTCTGTGGTTGCGGTGAGCAGCGTGCAATACGCTACGGGTACGGTAGTGGATATTTCTCGCCTGCACGAAAGCACCGTTCAGGTTGGTGCGCGGTTGATTGTAGACGCTACGCAAGCGGCAGGTGCCATGCGGGTGGACGCAGCGGCGTGGAATGCTGATGCCGTTGTTGCCAGCGGGTACAAATGGCTTGGTGGACATGGAGGCGTTGCACTAGCAGTCATGTCGCCACTCTTGCTTGAGCAAATACCCCCTTTACCGGGTTGGATGGGCGCGTCGGACCCCTTTGGATTTGATGCGACCTCCGTGTCGCTAGCAAATGATGCGCGGCGCTATACGCAATCAACAATGTCATATGCCACTATGGCTGGTCTCGTAGTAGCAGTTGAGCAGTTATTGTCCTTGGGTGAAGCTCGAATTGAGGCACATGCACGGAGTTTGGCAGCAATGTTGGTTAGCGACGCCGGCAAGTACGGTTGGCAACCGTTCCGTAGTGTTGGCGATCCTGCCGGGTCTCCACACATCATTTCACTGGGGAGCCCCGGCGAAAGCGTACAAGCAATTGTGGAAAGCCTTCGTCGTCACAATATTGTGTGCGGTACACGTGGGGGACGCATTCGGATCTCACTCGCCCCTTACAACGACGCAACTGATGTCAACACGCTTGTCGAAGCATTCGCAAGGACACGTTCCGGATGAATTTTAGAGATCGAAACTGCGTGATCACCAGCAGCACGGAAAGTCTCAAAGGGGGCAGCTTTCCTGCCCTTTCGACGACGGTATGCAAGTTGCCTCTCTATGCTGCCTTCTCGCCTTCCCGGCCCTAAAGGCATTCCATCGGGCCTTCTGGGCTGCGGCCATCTTCCGACGAGCAGCAGCACTAAACCTGCTTGAGCATCCGGTTGAAGTCGCAACGGCCCGAAGACCGCTCGTCCGACCGACCGGAGCTGGAAAATCAACGCTATTGCGAATTTTGGCAGGACTGGAAACGCGGCTTCAGGGAAGCATCAAGCTTGGCGGCGAAGCGATCAAGAACCCAAGCCGTAGGATTCAGGTCGTCTTTCAGGACAATTGCCTCCTTCCTTGGTTGGACTTGGACGTAGAAGGAACATTGCGTTTGCAATCAAGGATGAAGATCGTTTGAGACGACAAAAAAGCAACGGACTGGATCGATAATCGGGCTCACAGACAAGGCTAGAGATTTTCCCAAAACTCTATCGGACGGACAGGCAAGCCGCGTCGCCTTTGCGCGAGCTTTCATTGCTCCGCCTGAGGTCCTATTACTCGACGAGCCGTTCCGCGCTCTGGATACTATTACAAGGAAGGCCTTCAGGATTTGCTTATCGAGTTCGCTGAGGCACCCAATACGACGATCGTCCTCGTAGCGCACAGCATTGATAATGCTGTTTTCCTCAGTGACCGAGTAATTGTGCTCGGGGGCTCACCGCTGCAACTCCGTGCGGAATTTCCAGTGAAGCTGTCGCGTCCACGCCACCGAGAGAACGCGGAGATTTTCGAACTAGCGCTCCGCATTAAGGCGGTTCTCCGAACCGCAGCAGGCCAGGACGGCGATTCATTAAAGGATTCCAATCGACTCAGTGCATGATTTTTGGGGGATGCGAAACAGGAACAGTTATTGTACTTTTCAAAACACGATGATGATATTTATGGCTCCTAACTTTTACTTAGGGCCGCCTTTCGTCTATGAAGTTTTGAAGTCGCGCGCACGCTATCTCAAGGTGCCTATGATCATAGGGTTGCGGTCTTCGCGACCCTCGAATAGATTGTATCGACCTCAATTAGGTAGGCCCCTTAGCCGCAAGGATGCCGGCTGCGGGTAGGCGCCACTCCCTAGCGGCGACACCAAGCCTCGGTCGTACTGAACGCCCCCTGACAGCTGCTAAAGTAAGTGTTGTCTCGTGGCTGATCTAGAGGTGACTAGGTTTACACGTTGAGGAATTCCAGGAGGTTCAACAACATGCCCAAAGCAATTACACGAGCAAGAGCAGGCGGTGCTCCACCGCTCACGCGAGATATCGTGGGGATTCACATCAAGTTTACAGTCAACACTCCGGACGGACTTCGAAGAGTAATTTTCGAGTTGCGGAAGGAAGTCGATGATACGACCGTAAAATGGACCATCAATTTTCAATTGTTCGAACGCGCCAAGAAAACGGACCCTTTCGGCGATGCCTTGGTGGATTTGGAAGTCGAAGTCGATTCCAAGCTGAATGATAAGGCGGAGGCGATGGCGGACAATGGAATGACGAAGAGGCAAGCGAGGCACACGATCGGTAAGGCGGCTGACACGGCCAAGGATCCCGCAGCGGACGTTTCTGTCAAGAAAGCAACCGTTCAGGACACTCTCGACAAGTGATTGTATCGTTTCGTCGAACGTGAGAAGTACGTTAAGTCATGACATACCATGGCCAGAAATGGTTTACTCTCGTCCCTTTTTTGTTGTCCGCCGCAGCGTACCTTGCACAGGCTCAAGAGCCGCTTTCCGGTCCATGTCCCATCGGAAGAGCACGCGACCAATTTGTGGTACGGCACGCCGCAATTGAAGACCCCTGGAAGTTTCTGCGTTTCTTTCGGAACAGGGCGGACGAAGCGGCAAAGGCCGTGAATGCCCTTCAGGGAAAACGATATTCCCCCGCTGAAGTTAAACGGATTACGAGCATCGTCGAGCAGGATCGGTTCTTCCCCGTCAATTTCCTGTACTCCACAACAGAAGTCAAGAATTGCAGTGGTGGGCAACTGGATTTGGTTTTCTTTGTTTTTTCCATGCAAGTCTCCCCCGATATCCACTTGAGCTATGAATCTCGCGAGCAACAGAATGATGATCCAGCCAAGGAGCTCATCAGTTCGGATCAGCGTCGAAAGCCCCAGATCCACCCGCAGATTGGCTATGACGCCACAGACGGCTTCTTTGCCGGGGGCGATGCTGAAATCTTTTTTCGCGACAATCGCGTTTCCTTGGACAAGTTCGCGGTCCAAGGGTATGGTTCGTCGTCATTGCGGTGGACAACAGGGACGTTAAGTGGACACCACGACTACGCGACCGGTTGGTTGGCTCATGCGGATTGGGCAAGTAACTTCACGAGCTTCTCTGCTCCAACTACAACGGTTGATTTGAACCGAGCACGGCTCGACGCACAGTTCTCAGCCTCTTCCCGCCCCGCAAACGGTGCAGTGCTTCGGTTTGGCTTCGTAGCCGGAGGTGGCAACGAACAGAGCGGCTTCAACCCCGCAAGCCTGGCGACGGACGTTGTTCCGAGCAGCGGATATAGTGGGCTTAGGCTGTTCGGGGGAGTTACGGAAGAAGGAAACCGGAACGCGCTCGCTGTGTCGTACGGATTAGAGCTCGGCGGATCGACCAACACGTCCCTGCTCAACGATTGGCGGAAGCACATCGGAGATGCCGCCTTTGATTTTTGGGTACCTTTCGGCGACCACAGACTATTTGAGGTTGAGCAACACTTCACGGCGGGTGCGGTGGATATCAATCGGCAAGTACCTGTCGGCGAGTTGTTTTTCGGCGGAAACCGCGAGACCTATTTCGTTGCTAACGAGGGTTGGAAGATTCGTTCGAACCCATACATACGCAGTTTACCCGCAAACAGCTTTTACCGTACGAGCAGTGGGTCAGGCGCCCAGAATTTCTTGTCCTACAATCTAACTGCAGGAATCAACGTGTGGCATATGCCACTAATGCCGCCCGAGATCAAGGCCAGTGAGTCGCTATGCAGGAAGCTGGTTATGATGGACTCGGTTCCGCCTAGCAAGGCAATGAGCAAAGATCTCTGCCAGAAGCTAAACGGTGCATTCGTCACCGTCACGAACACCTTGCAGGCAGCGAATGCCGTCGCTGACATCCGCCTGAAACAGACTTTGGCAGAAATGCCGGTCTTGCAGTCAAAGCTCAGCGCCCTTACGGATGCGGTAAAGAGTGCGCAGTCTGGAGCGCCGGCTTCTCTCGATCCTCTGTTCGCAGCCTGTGGCAATGCAATACAGGCATCGACGGATAGTGTGAATAGTGCGATCAGCGAGAAACCAAATGCGGCGTATGAGATCGTAGAGGAACTCTTGCCGGATGGGGAATCTCCGCTGTCCGACGTCACCACCCGGTGCGGCGGAGATCTAAACCATGCCCTGAACAATTCTCAGGTGGCCGCTACGTCAGAAACATTACAGACGTCCGCGGGCCAATTTCAGGCCCAGTTGAAGGCCATAGACGATGACGCCAACGCCAAGGCTGCAACGTTCATAAGCTATGTGAAGCGGATGTTATATCGGGTGCTATCGGAGGTCAACATCGTATCGGTCAGTCCAGTCGGGATGTTTGACGTAGCGCGTATCGCACCCGCGACTTCCGGTCCTTACAGCGGGACAAAGTACGGCGTGGGTGGCGGAGTTCGCGTCACATTGGCGAGCACGGTAAGTTTCACCGCAGGCTACTCCTGGAATGTTGACCGACAGCCCGGAGAAGACCCCGGGGCATTTTCCGTTTCCCTCACGACGCGCAATCTCTTCCACTAAGAAAAGAATCGCGCAATCACCTAAGCGGCATGCTAACGTGAAATAGTCAACTTCTTGCCGTCTCTTAACCAAGCAGGCTGAGACACCAAAGGCTAGGAATCGAAATGAGTAGTTGCAGCTGGCGGGACGAGAAGTGACATGAATTGCAGTGATTTAATATCCAGATACACCACATGACTAGTTATGCATCCTCATCGCGTTGCTACTTCGTCCATGGCGCGAGATCTCGCCAGGTCTGTGACCTCCCTGTGACCGGACCGCGCGCAATTGACACATCAGGAGAGTAAATGAGGGCCTTGTGCCCCCCTGTCACCGGAGAGGGCGCACTCCAGAGTAGCGAGGGCAAATCGGCCGATCCCATGGCCGGGGTCGGCTGTAGGAATGCCGGTAAAACTAATTATTCGTCGATGTCCGCTGCACAGTTTTCCTCTCCAGGCCCATTGGAAAGCCTTGCCCGCCATATAATGAGAAGCCCTCAAGCTAAGCTTCGATATACTTGTGCGACCAGACGGTGAGGAGAACACTTTGGCTCACGAGATTCATCGGATTTCAACCCGGGTCTCGTTAGTCTTCGCTCTTGCAATCGTGTTCTCCCATCTCTCCGCTCCAGCACAACCGGCCCCGGCTACTGCCTTCATCCACGTAAATGTCGTGCCGATGGATCGTGAGATCGTTCTGCGCGATCAAACGGTCATTGTTAAGGACCGTAAGATCGCCGCAATCGGACCGGCTCAATCCATTAAGGTTCCAAAGGGTAGTCAGCGGATTGAGGGCTCCAACCACTACTTGATGCCGGGTCTGGCTGACATGCACGTACATTTCATCCGTCCAGCGATAGCCGAGAAAATGGCGTCGAGCGCCGAAACCTATGCAGAAGAGAACCCACGTCTGGCTCTGCTGTTTGTTGCCAACGGCGTCACTACTGTCCGAAACATGTGGGGACACCCTGCTATCCGTGCACTAAACGATGAGAT
>Ga0097621_100001459_pt1 | contig 16171 bp, 14 predicted proteins | sample KBSMisM72_FD_73165 | JGI IMG/M metagenome (GOLD analysis project Ga0097621, IMG submission 73165) | Miscanthus rhizosphere microbial communities from Kellogg Biological Station, Michigan, USA - KBS Miscanthus M7-2 (version 2) (version 2) | ecosystem: Host-associated > Plants > Roots >... | reverse complement strand
CCCAGCGCGACGCTGATGTTGAAGAACGCCTGCGCGGCCATCATCGTCGTCAGACCGAGCGCGAGAAATGCGCCGAACGTGTCCGGCGCGCGCAGCGCGACGCGCAGTCCGCGCCACGCGATCACGCCGAAACAAATCACGACCGCGGTGGCGCCGATCAAACCGAGCTCCTCGGCAATCACCGAGTAGATGAAGTCGGTGTGCGGCTCCGGGAGGTAGAAGAGCTTCTGGACGCCGTTCATCAGCCCCTTACCCCACACCCCGCCCGTGCCCACCGCGTAAATGGACTGGATGATCTGGAATCCGGCGTTGGTCGGATCGCGCCACGGATCGAGGAACGTCAGCACGCGCTGGCGGCGATACGCCGTCCCCATCACGAGCACGCCAACTACCGGCAGCGCGCAGAGGATCAAGCCGAAGACGTACTTGTAGTTGACCCCCGCACCGAAGACCATCACGGCGGCGATGAGCAGCAGCGACATCGACGTGCCGAAGTCCGGCTCCAGGAGAATCAGCCCGACAATTCCGCCCACGACGACGGCGATCGGAAGCAGCGCATAGTTGAACTCGTTGATGCGGTGCATTCGGCGTTCGAGCGTGTCGGCGATAAAGAAGATTGCCGCCAGCTTGGCCAGCTCGGATGGTTGAATGCCCAGCCCACCAACCGCGAACCACCGCCGCGCGTGGTTGACGGGTTGCGAGAACAGCACGGCCACCAGCGCCAGCGCGACGCAGCCAAGGCATACCCAGATCATCACCGGCTGCTTGTAGTGGTGGTAGTCGAACCGCATGACCACGCCGAGCAGCACCACGCCGAGCGCCGCCCACATCGCCTGCTTCGTCAGGAAGAGGTAAGGCCGCTGAAACTTCTCCATCATGACGACGGCCGAAGCACTGTAGACCATCACAACGCTGAGGCCGACCAGCAGAATCGCCGTGACGAAGAGCACCCGATCTGATTTGAGCTTCCGAGCCATTCGCCCCTATAGTTTCGATCCGCAGCACCCGAAAGAAGGTGAGCGGTCAGCAGTCATCAGTCGGCCGTGGAAGAAGGCACCAGCCTCACAGACCGGAGCGGCCTGTGTTCCCAGCGGCACGGTCCTTCAACGCGGCGACCGACTGACGACAGCTCACCGTTCACCTCGGCAGGCCTAATGGCCTGCACTACACCAGCCTCCGCACCAGCTCCTTGAACTGCCGGCCGCGGTCCGCGTAATCGCGGAACATGTCGAAGCTGGCGCACGCCGGCGCCAGCAGTACGATCCCGTCCGGCTTTGCAAGCCCGAAGGCACTCTTCACCGCGTCTTCAAACGTTTCCGCTTCCCGGACATCGATCGCTCCAGCGAGCGCGTCGCGGACGATCGGCCTCGCCTCGCCGATGGCGACGACGGCCTTGGCGCGCTGTTTCAATGGCTCGCGCAGCACGCGCAAATCTCCGCCTTTGAACCTTCCACCGATGATCGGCACGAGCCCGCGGTCGAAGCTCTCGATTGAATGCAGCGCCGCGTCCACGTTCGTCGCCTTCGAGTCGTTGACGAAGCGCACGCCGCCGACTTCCGCAACGAGCTCCATTGCATGCTCGAGTCCCTCAAACGCCTCCACAGCCGCCGTCATCGCCTCCGGTGCGGCACCCGCAATCGCTCCCACGGTGACCGCCGCCATGACGTCGTTCACGAGGTGCGGACCGAGCAGGTGGATGGCGTCGAGCGGCACGAGCTTCCGCGTCTGCTGCGTCGTCTTGTCGACAATCCAGTCGTCTTCGATCGCCGTTCCCACATCGAGAGATGTGTGCATCGCGAACAACCGCGTTCGCGCCGCCCCTTTTCGCGACAGCTCGAGCGCCCCAGGATCGTCGGCGTTGATCACCTTCCAATCGTCCCCGGTCTGGTTCTCGAACACCCGGGCCTTCGCTGCGCCGTATGCCTCGACGCTTGGGTGGCGATCGAGGTGATCGGGCGAGAAGTTCAGCATCACCGCAATCCACGGATGAAACGACACGATCTGCTCGAGCTGAAAGCTGCTCGTCTCCACCACGTGCACCGTCTCGCTGGTGGACTCGTCCACTTGAGCGCTGAGCGGCGCGCCGATGTTCCCTCCGACAGTCACCTTGAACCCCGATACTTCGAGAATCCGGCCGGTCAACTCCGTTGTCGTCGACTTCCCCTTCGTCCCCGTGATCGCGACAATGCGACCGCGCAGCCAGCGCGATGCGAGCTCCAGTTCGCCGATAACCGGCACACCGGCCTCCCGCGCGTTCGCCACCGCCGGCTGTTCAGGCGAAACGCCGGGGCTCATCACGATCAGATCCGCGTTCGCAAAGGTCTCCTGCTCGTGTCCCCCAAGCTCCAGGTCGACGCCGAGTGCTCGTAGCCGCTCCGCCTCGGGCACGCTCGAGCGCGTGTCCGACACCGTCACCCGCGCGCCTCGGTGCGCGAGCAGTTCCGCCGCCGCTATCCCGCTCCTCGCGGCGCCCGCGACAGTCACGCGTTTCCCTCGCACATCGAATTCGCTCACCGCAACTTCAGCGTCGCCAGACTGAGCAACGCGAAGATGATTCCGATAATCACGAACCGGCTGATGATCTTCGGCTCGCTCCACCCGCTTTTCTCGAAGTGGTGATGAATCGGCGCCATCTTGAAGACGCGCTGACCGGTCATCTTGAACGACGCCACTTGGATGACGACCGACAAGCCTTCCATCAGGAAGACGCCGCCGACGATAAAGAGCAGCAGCTCCTGTTTGATCAGAATCGCCATCGTGGCGAGCGCGGCGCCGAGCGCCAGCGAGCCGACGTCGCCCATGAAGATCTCGGCAGGGTACGAGTTGTACCAGAGGAAGCCGAGCGATGCGCCGACAAATGAGCCGCCGAACACGGTCAGCTCGGCCACCGGCGGTAGGTGGATCACGTAGAGGTAGTCAGCAAGGACCCGGTTGCCGATGATGTACGCCAGCGCGGTGTACGTCGCAAATGCAATGGCCACAGTGCTGATCGCGAGACCGTCCAAACCATCGGTCAGATTGACGGAGTTCGACCACCACACGAGGAAGAGGATCGTGAATAGCAGGTACGCCCATGTGAGATCCGGAATCAGCCGCTTGAAGAATGGAAAGATGAGCCTCGTGCTGTACAGCCCATGGCGTTGCAGCCACAAAAGGACGAGGCCGACGATGGCGCCGGCGATCACCTGGTTCGCGATCTTGTAACGCGGCCGCAGGCCGTAGTGCGACTTGCGGACGATCTTCAAGTAGTCGTCGGCGAATCCGATCGCTCCGTATGCCGCCGTGGTCAACACCGCGATCCACACGAAAGGATTTCGCAAACTCGCCCACAGCAGTGTGGGCAGCAGCGCCGCGGCGAGAATCAGCAAGCCGCCCATCGTCGGCGTGCCGGCCTTCGCGAGGTGCGAATCCGGACCGTCCTGTCGGATGATCTGCCCGATCTGGAATTCGCGCAGCTTGCGGATGAGCCATGGTCCGAGCAGCAGGCTGATGACGAGTGCGGTAATCGTCGCCGCCGCCGTGCGTACGGTGATGTAGCGAACGACGTTCAGCGCGGAGAACTGGGTCCGCAGCCACGGCAGCTCGTAGAGAAAGTAATAGAGCATCAGGCGAACTCCGCCTTCAGCCGATCGACCACGACGTCGGTCCGAATGCCGCGCGATCCCTTCACGAGCACGAGATCGCCGTCCTGGACGAACGTGTTCACCGCCTCGGCCGCCTGATCGCTGGTCGCAAAGTAGCGCACGTGCGCGCGCGCCAGACCTGCCGCAACCGCCGCGTCCGCCATGGCTCGGGCTGGTTCACCGCCGACGGCGACAAGTTCATCCAGGGCAGCAGCAGCGACGGCGCGCCCAACTTCTTGATGAAGTGCCCCCGAATGCTCGCCCAGCTCCAACATCTCGCCAATGACCGCCACGCGCCGCCCGCGTGTGCTGCTGGCTTTCAGCACGTCCACGGCGCGGCGCGTCGCCGTCGGGTTCGCGTTGTAGCTGTCGTCCACGACGACGACGCCCCGGCCGAGCCGGACGACGTCGCCGCGATGGTGCGCCGGCTTCAGCGATGCGGCTCGCTCGGCGATCGCCTTCAACGGGATGTCGAAATGAATGCCGACTGCGGTCGCGGCCAGGATGTTGGCCAGGTTGCCTCGACCGATGAGCGGCGTCGCCAAGTCGAAGGACCCTTGCCGTGTCGAGACGCGCGCGCTCGTGCCGTCAATCCCGCGGTCGACAACGGCGTCGGCGTGCACGTCCGCGGGTCGCTCGATGCCGAACGTCACGACCTCCCCGGCAAATCTCTTGGACCTGGCGGCGACGCGGTCGTCGTCCGCGTTTGCGACGAGGAGCGAGTCCGGCGTTGCGGTCTCCAGAATCTCCGCCTTCGCGTCGGCGATCGCGTCGATGGAGGCAAAGAAGCCCAGATGCGCTTCGCCGACGTTCGTCCACACGCGCACGTCGGGCTCGGCAATTCGCACGAGCGTGCTGATTTCACCGACATGATTCATTCCAAGCTCGACGACGGCAATGTCGGGCCGCGCCGTCAACTCCATGAGCGACAGCGGCAGGCCGATGTGGTTGTTCAAGTTCCCGCGGTTTCGAATCACTCGATATGCCGTCCCGAGAAACTCAGCCGTCACTTCTTTCGTCGTCGTCTTCCCGGCGCTGCCGGTAATCGCGACGACTTTCGTCATCGAAGCCCTGCGCGTCGCACGTGCCAGCGCCTGGAGTGCCAGGGTCGTGTCGTCCACCTCGATCACAACGGCGCTCCGTTCGACCGCCGCCGCCCGCCCGTGCGGAACGACCACGCCGGTCGCACCGGCTTCAATCGCCGCCGCCGAAAAGTCTGCTCCGTCGAATCGCTCGCCGCGGATCCCGAAATACAACTCTGCGGTCCGCAGCGTTCGCGTGTCGATCGACACGCCGGAGAACTCCGTCTGCTCTCCGCCTCTCGCAATTGCCCCGCCCATGGCGGCCGCAACCCATTCGGCCGTCAGCCGAATCTTCGGCGCCATCGTGCGCCTACACGACGCCGGAGTTCGTCCGCCGCCGTCCGAGCAACTCGCGCGCGATCGCCACGTCGTCGCACGGCAGGTGTTCGTCGCCGACGATTTGGTACTTCTCGTGTCCCTTGCCCGCGATCAGCACCATGTCGCCAGGCCGCGCGTTCTCGATCGCTTTGGCGATCGCCGCCCGCCGATCCGGAATCGCGAACAGCAGCGCGTCGTCACGCTTGGTGTCCGGCGTGATGCCGCGCTGAATTTCGTCGATGATCCGCTCGGGATTCTCGTGACGCGGATTGTCCGACGTGATCACGAGGACGTCGGACAGCCGGCTCGCAACCGCGCCCATCAACGGCCGTTTCGTGCGATCGCGATCGCCGCCGCAACCAAACAGTGTGATGAGGCGACCGCGGACCAGCGGCCGCGCGGTCTCGAGCAAATTCCGCAGGGCGTCGTCGGTATGCGCGTAGTCGACGACAACGGTGAACGCGTCTTTCGGGTCCGACACGACCTCGAAGCGCCCCGGCACGGCCTGCAGCGTCTGAATCCCTCGCTCGATGGCGTCGAACGGCAAACCGAGGGCGACGCCTGTGCCGGCGGCGGCGAGGATGTTGTAGACATTCGGACGTCCGACGAGGCTGGATGAGGCGTGAAGCCTCCCGCGCGGCGTCCGGATGTCGAAGTCGAGGCCGTCCATTGAGAACGATAGCGGTCCGGGCGTGATGTCAGCGGATCGGTTGATGCCGTACGTGACCGGTTTCACGCTCACCGCGATCAAGGCGGTCGATTTCGGATCGTCGGCGTTGATGAGCGCGGGCGCACCGGCCGGGAGCATCTCAAACAGGCGGCGCTTCGCCTGAAAGTACGCCTCCATGTTCTCGTGGAAGTCGAGATGATCGCGCGTCAGATTCGTGAACACGCCGGCTGAAAACGTCATCGCGTCCACTCGGCGGAGCGCGAGGGCATGCGACGACGCCTCCATCGCGCATGCGATGCAACCGCGCTCGACCATTTCGTGGAGAAGCGCCTGCACGTCCGGGGCTTCCGGGGTCGTGTGCGACGACTCGCGCACCTCGTCGCCGATTCGATGCGCGACCGTCCCGATGACGCCGCACTTCATTCCGGCGCTCTCGAAGATCGACGCGAGCAGGTACGACGTCGTGGTCTTCCCGTTCGTGCCGGTGATGCCGACGACGCGCATGCGTTCGCTTGGATGACCGTAGAAGTCCGCGGCCAGCTCCGCCAACGCAAGCCGCGCGTCCGACACCTCCAGCAACGGGACGCCCACATCGGCCACCGAATGCTCGGCGACGATCGCCGCGGCTCCTCGTTCGACGGCCTGTCTCACGAATTGTGCGCCGTCAGCGCGCACGCCCTTCAACGCGACGAACACGTTTCCTCGCTGCACGGTTCGAGAGTCGTACGCGATTCCGGTAATCGCCTCCGCCGCGACGCGCTGCACGTCAGCGAGCTTCATGGACGGACCTGATCCTGATGAGCGCTTGGCGTCCGCGAGAGCGTCACGCGACCGGTGCTGACGAAATCGAGGGGCGTACCCGCAGGTGGGTCCTGCGAGACGACGAATCCAGTGCCGTCCACGCGCGCGGTCAACCCAAGGCGAAGCATCTTTCGAAGCGCTTCGCGCGCGCTCAACCCGCGAAGATCCGGCATCGTGCCTGGTCCGTCGGACACGAGACTCACCGTCGGCGACTCAGAACCGTCGGGAGTCGACCCGCTCACGACATTCGTCGGGCCTGAATTCTCGCCGTGGCGAGCGATCAGGACCGGCGGTACGGGGTTGATCGTCTGGCCGACGCCGAGGTAGCGCAGGGTCGCCTCGGCGATCCGCTTGAAGACCGGCGCAGAAACCGTGCCTCCAAAGTATCGATTCGGTCCGTGCGGCGAATCGATGACGACGACAATCGCCACTGCCGGATCGCGCGATGGGACGAAGCCCACGAACGAGGCGTTGTATTCAGTGTGCGAGTAGCGGCCGTTGACCAGCTTGGCGGCGGTCCCCGTCTTGCCCGCGATCGTGAACCCGGAGATTTGGGCGGCGTGTGCCGTGCCGTGCTCAGCCGAGACGACGCCTTCCATGATCGACGTCATCGCCGCCGCCGTTTCGGCGCTGACGATGCGGCGCTCGAGGTGCGGAGGAACGACGAAACGGCGATTGTTCCGGTAGACGGCGTGGATGACGCGCGGCTCGACGTACTCACCGCCGTTTGCAACCGAGCTGACCGCGGCGACGATCTGGAGCGGCGTCACGCCAACCTGGTAGCCCATGGACACCGAGGCGAGGCCGCCGTCGTTCAACTTCTCCGGGCGCCACACGATGCCGGGACTCTCGCCGGGGAAATCGCGCGATACCGAGTGGCCGAAGCCGTACAGCCCGACGTAGCGGCTCAGCCGTTCGGCGCCTACTTTGAAGCCAATCTTGATCGCACCGACGTTGCTCGATTCGACGATCACTTGACTCAACGGAATCACGCCGTAGTTGTGGTTTTCGTTTTCCTTCACCACGCGTCCGGGCGCGACCTGAATGCGGCCGGGGTTCGTGTCGATGATGGTGTCGGGCGTCATCACTCTTTCTTCGAGCGCCGCCGACACCGTCACGACTTTGAACGTCGACCCGGGTTCGTAGAGGTCCTGCACGGCGCGGTTGCGCCGAACGCTGTCGTCGAAGTCGCGATATGTGTTCGGGTTGAAGGTCGGTTCGTTGGCCATCGCGAGAATCTCGCCCGTGTGCGGATCCATGACGATGGCCGTGCCTCCGGCCGCTCTGTTCTCGATCACACCCGTGTGCAACTCCCGCTCCGCGATGTGCTGCAAGTACTCGTCGATCGTCAGCTCGACCGTCGAGCCCGTCGTCGGCGGGCGCTCGAAGCGCGCAAATGCCCGGCTGCGCGCGTCCGTTTGCACGAGCACGGTGCCGGCTTTGCCGCGAATCTGGGCGTCATACGTGTACTCGAGGCCGTTCAGCCCCTGGTTGTCGACGCCCACGTAGCCAAGAAGGTGTGAAGCTAATTCTTTGTTCGGGTAAAAACGGCGATCCTCTTTGAACGAGCCGATAGGCTTCAGGTTGAGCGCTTCCACGCGCTTCAGGTCCTCCGGAGACACCTTCCGTCGGACGTACGCGAACGGACGATTCTTCCCGAGCTTCTCGACGAGCGCCTCGCGCTCTTTTGGCGTGCAGTCGCCGAACGCCGTGCATAGCGCCTCCATGACGGCTTTCGGGTCTTCGATCACGGAAGGCACGGCGTAAATCGAATCGGCTTCGACGCTCGTCGCCAGCACTCGGCCGCGCCGGTCGAGGATGTCCCCCCGCTTGGCTGCCGCGTCCAACGTGCGCATTTGCTGCCTGCTCGCAAGCTTCACGAGGCTGGCGTGACGCACGACCTGCAGCAGCACGAGCCGCGCTTCGATGCCCACGATCCAGACGCCGATCAACACTGCGGTGATCAACGTCCGCTTGCGGAGGGTCTCGCGCCAGTCGGTGAGCCCGGTGTCCTTCACGGGGTATATACCTTCACCGCCTGGCGACGATCGACGACGCGGGCAGTTCGGCGGGGACGACGCGTTCGAGCACGATGGCCTCGTCCTGCTTGGGCGCCACGAGATGGAGGCGGCTGGTGGCGAGCGATTCGATGCGTTTGGGCGACCGGAGCGTCTCGATCTCGAGCCGCAGCTGGCGGGTCATCTCCTCTTCGGCGTCTTTTTCCCTCTGCAGCTGTTCGATGCGGTACCCGTTGACCATCAACTCCATGTGCGGCCAGGCCGAGAACAGCGCTGCAATCACCAAGCCGACGATCAACGCGACGGTCTTCCAGAGCTCGCGCTGCCGCGCCTCGTCGACCTCACGGACGATGGGGTTGTTGCGGACGTCCTTGCGAATCGCGTACTCGAAGGATTCGGCCATGGCTACGCCAGCCTCTCCGCCGCACGAAGCTTCGCGCTTCGCGCCCTGGGGTTCGCCGCGATTTCCGCGTCGCTCGGCACCAGCGGCTTCTTCGTCAGCACTTTCAGCGCCGCGTCGGCGCTCTTCTCGAGCGCGCGAAAGGTGTGCTTGACGATCCGGTCCTCGAGCGAATGGAAGGAAATCACCACAAGGCGCGCGCCGATGCGAAGACGCCGCGCCGCGGCGGCGATGAACGCGTCGAGGGCCTCCAGTTCGCGGTTCACCCAGATCCGCAGCGCCTGAAACGTTCGCGTCGCCGGATCGATGCGCTGATAGCCGCGCACTGGAACGGCGCGCCTGACGATCGCGGCCAGTTTCGCCGTCGTGTCGATGGGCACCTGGCGCCTCGTCTCGACGATGGCGCGCGCAATCCGTCGAGAGAATCGCTCCTCGCCGTACGCGTAGATGGTGTCGGCGAGTTCGCGCTCGTCCGCCCGGGCGATCAGATCTGCAGCGGTCTCGCCCGCGCTGCGATCCATGCGCATGTCGAGCGGTTCGTCGCGCTGAAAGCTGAAACCGCGTCCTGGGTCATCGAACTGCATCGACGAGACGCCGAGATCGGCGAGTGCGCCGTCCACGCGGGTGACGTGGCGGCTCTCAAGTACGGCGTCGATCGCACGATAGTCCGAGTGGACGAGGTCTACCTTGTCCGCCCAAGGCGCGAGTACTTCGCGCGCATGCGTCAGCGCGCCGAGGTCGCGATCGATGCCGATCACGCGCGTGGCGCCAGCCTCGAGCATCGCGCGCGCGTGGCCGCCCAGTCCGACCGTGCAGTCCACGAAAATGCCGCCGCGCTCCGGCTGCAGATGGCGCATCGCCTCTGCCGTCATGACCGGAATGTGTTGGGGGGCCGGGCCTGCCGTCATATCCCAAACTCCGACAGCGCTCTCGCGTCGTCGTCGGTAAAGGGATCGCGCTGCATTTTCGCGATCAGGCGATCGTGGTTCCACACTTCCAGGTAGTTGACCTGGCCCAGGACGTCGACGTCGCCGTTCATCGTCGCCGCGTCGCGCAGACGGGACGGGATGATCACGCGTCCCTGCGCGTCGAGCTCTCCGTCGGAGCCGAAGTAGTTGATGCGATCGAGAAAGCGCTGTCTCGAGGGATGAGTCGAGGGCATCGCTGCGAGCTTCTGTTCGATCTCCAGCCACACCGGCATCGGGTAGATGCGCACGTACTCACCGGTCAGGCTGGTCAGGAACAGATCCCGCCCGTGCGTCTGCTCGAGGAGCCGGCGAAAGGCATTCGGAACCTTGAGCCTCCCCTTGTCATCGATCCGGGCCGACGTACTACCCCTGAGCACGAGACACTACTCCACTCTGATCCACAAAAATCCACGACGATGTTAGGGTGGTGGTGTCATGAAGTCAACCGCAAAATATTGTGGCTTCAACAAGTTACGCCAAATTTTCGCCTTTTAATCGCCCCTGCGGTCGTACACCCCATGACCGGTACTTCTGGGCGAAATGGGCATGTTAGGATGCGGGTCCAATTCCATGCTTCGTGCGTCGCTCATCGGCTTCGGACAGACCGGCAAGACCACTCTTTTTCAGCTCATGACCAGTGCCCGCGAGCCCGCTCGGAGCTCGCACGGGAAGGCCGAAGCGACGATCGGCATTTCCAAAGTGCCGGACGCGCGGCTCGATCGTCTGACGGCGATGTACAACCCCAAAAAACGCGTGCCGGCGACGATCGAGTTTTCCGATTTGGCGACGCCGGTTCGCGCCGGCGGGGCGTCCGCGCTGGTGGACGTCGCGGCGTACAAGAACGCCGACGCCCTCGTCCATGTGCTCCGCGCCTTCAACGACCCGGCCGTACCGCATCCAGCCGGGTCGGTGAATCCCGCTCGCGACGCGCAGGCAATGGAGGACGAGCTGATCCTCGCGGACCTCGGGTTGACCGAACGCCGGCTCGAACGCGTGGAGAAAGATCTCAAGAAGGGGAAGTCGGCCGAGCTCGAACGCGAACGCGACGTGCTGAACATCTGCCGCGCAGCACTCGAGGAGGGGCGGCCGCTGCGCTCGCTCGATTTGCGCGGCGACGACTTGAAGCGACTCCGCGGCTTCCAGTTTCTTTCCGCCAAGCCCCTGCTCGTCGTCATCAACCTCGACGAGGCACAGATCACCGGCGGCAACGCGGCGGATGTCGTCGACCACGCGGCGGAACGCGCAGGGCTCACGGAATTCCTGTCGCGCGGCTCGACGGCCGCCGTTGCCGTGTGCGCGAAGATCGAGCTCGAAATCGCGCAGCTCGACGCCGCCGACGCCGCGGCCTTCCTGGCAGACCTCGGCCTGAAGGAATCCGGACTCGATCGCGTGATCCGCGCAAGTTACGAGCTGCTCGGATACATCTCGTTCTTCACCGTCGGCGAGGACGAATGCCGTGCCTGGTCGATTCCGCGTCAGCTCACGGCGCCGGTTGCCGCCGGAGAGATTCACAGTGACATCCAACGCGGCTTCATTCGTGCCGAGGTCGTCAGCTATGACGCGCTGATCAGCCGCGGCTCGATGGCAGTGTGCCGCGACCACGGAGAGGTCCGCCTCGAAGGCAAAGAGTACATCGTCGTTGACGGCGACATCATCAACTTCCGGCACGCGACATGACGATCAAGACGGTGGTCGTCTGCGCGACGCAGGTGCCCTTCGTGCATGGCGGCGCGGAGCTCCACGTCCGATGCCTCGTCGAGAACCTCCGCAGGCGCGGCTACAGAGCTGAATGCGCGTCGGTGCCGTTCAAGTGGTATCCCAAGGACGAACTGCTGACACAAATCGCCGCATGGCGGATGATTGACCTCAGCGAAGCGAACGGCGAACGGATCGATCTCGCCGTTGGTACCAAGTTCCCCAGCTACTTCGCCCGCCATCCGAACAAAATCACCTGGCTCTTTCATCAATACCGGGCGATTTACGAGCTGTGCGGTACGCCGTACAGCGAATTCAGCCACGCGGAAGCAGACGTCAAGCTGCGTGATCGACTGATTGAGCTCGACACGAACGCGCTTCGCGAATCGCGCTCGCTGTTCACCAACGCGCAGAACACCGCCGACCGGCTGCAGCGCTTCAACGGCCTGCATGCGCAGGCGCTCTACCATCCACCGCCTCTGGCAGGAAAGCTGAAGTCGCGACCGTCAGGCAACTACTTCCTGTCGGTCGGCCGTCTCGAGGCGAATAAGCGCGTCGAGCTGATCGTTCGTGCGATGGCACACGTCGACAAACGCTGGCGGCTTATCGTCGTCGGCGAGGGACCGCGGCGACAGGAGCTCGAGACGATCGCGGCGAAGATCCGCGTTGCGGATCGCGTCGTCTTCGCCGGCGGGGTGGACGAAGCGGCGCTCGTCGACTTCTACGCGCAGGCGGCCGCCGTCGTGTTCCCGCCGTTCGACGAAGACTACGGATACGTGACGCTCGAGGCATTCCTTTCGCGAAAGCCTGTCGTCACGACGACAGACGCGGGCGGCCCACTGGAGTTCGTCACCGACGGAGTGTCCGGGGTGATCGCGTCGCCCGATCCGGAAAGTCTCGGCGCGGCGATGTCCAAAGCCGTGGAAAACGCGCCGACGGCGAGGTCGATGGGCGACGCGGGATACGAACGCGTGCGAGGGATCACCTGGGACGGCGCGATCGACAGACTGATCGAGGCGGCGCAATGAACGCCACTTCGACGCACAACGTCTCGATTGTCGTACCGGCCTACAACGAGAGCCCGTCGATCGGCGCGCTGGTCTCGGCGCTGCGTACGGCGGCGCCATGGCACGAAATCATCGTCGTCGACGACGGATCCAGCGACGGGACGGGGCGGAGCGCGGCTGACGCGGGCGCGCGCGTGCTCCGGCATCCGTACAACAAGGGCAACGGCGCGTCGGTCAAGACCGGCATTCGGCATGCGAGCGGCGACTTCGTGCTGATTCTCGACGCCGACGGGCAGCATCGGCCGTCGGACGCCTGCCGTCTCGTGTCGAAGCTTGACGAGTACGAGCTGGTCGTCGGCGCTCGTTCCCCGTCGACGCAAGCCGGCAGGTCGCGGCGCGCCGGCAATGCGTTGCTGAATGGCATCGCGAGCTACCTCACGCAGCGCCACATCCCTGACCTCACGTCCGGATTCCGCGCTGCGCGGCGGTCACACCTGCTCGAATTCCTGCACCTGCTGCCCAACGGCTTTTCGACGCCGACGACGACAACGCTCGCATTCATCAAGGCCGGCTACAGTGTCTGGTTCGAGCCGATCGACGCCGGCGTGCGCGAAGGGCACTCGAAGATCCGCTTCGGCCCTGACGGACTGCAGTTTTTCGTGATCCTGCTGAAGGTCATCACGCTCTTCAGCCCGATGCGCATTTTTCTGCCGTTGAGCGCCGCGTCGTTCGCGATCGGCGGCGCGTATGCCGTCTGGACGATCGTCACGCAATCGCACGTGACGAACTCGTCGGTGCTCCTGATCCTGCTCAGCGTCATCATCTTTCTCGTGGGTCTCGTGTCGGAGCAGATCTCCTCGTTACGCTTCGAGCGGCACGACGCATGACTGCGGCCGAGAGTCACACTGCGCTCGTCGTCGTGCCGACCTACAACGAACGCGAGAGCCTTCCGCTGCTCGTCGCCGGATTGATGCAGCACTCGAACGTGCGCGTGCTGGTCGTCGACGACAACTCGCCAGACGGCACCGGCAGTCTTGCGGACAGCCTTGCGCAATCTCACCCCGGCCGCATCGATGTGATGCACCGAACGGGAACGCGCGGATTGGGGCGCTCCTACGTCGACGGGTTGAAATGGGCGACGCGCCAGCCGGTCGACCTTATATGCCAGATGGACGCGGACCTCTCTCACGATCCGGCGCAGCTGCCGCGCCTTTTCAACGGTGCCGAACGGGGCGATGTCGTGATCGGATCCCGATACGTGCCGGGCGGGCAAATCGCCAATTGGCCGTTGAGGCGGAAACTGCTCAGCCGTTTTGCCAACATCTATGTACGGACTGTGACGCGTCTCAGTGCACGCGACTGCACGAGCGGCTACCGCTGCTGGCGGCGCGAGGCGCTCGCCTCCATGCCTCTTGATCGTTTCATCTCCGACGGCTACTCGTTTCTCGTCGAGATGCTGTATGTGGCAACCCGACGCGGACGGCGCGTGGTGGAAGTGCCCATCACGTTTGTCGAGCGCCGCCTCGGTGAGTCGAAACTCTCCCGTGCAGTGATGATCGAATCGGCGATCACACCCTGGAAGCTGATCGGACGGGACTCGTAAAATCCCGTATGCTTAACGAGTCTTGGCGACGCCCACACAGAAACCATCGAGTCTGAGCGTTTTCTTCCCTGCCTATAACGACAGCGGCACCATCGCGAGTATGGTGATCCGCGCCGTGTCGGCGGCGTCGGAGCTGACCTCCGACTACGAAGTGATCGTTGTCAACGACGGCAGCGCAGACGCGACAGCCGAAGTCGCCGACGAACTTGCCCGCACGTATCGCAACGTGCGGGTCATACACCATCCGAAAAATCGCGGCTATGGCGGCGCGCTGCAGACCGGCATCCGTTCGGCGACAAAGGAGCTGATCTTCTACACCGACGGCGACGCGCAGTACGACCCAGCGGAGTTGAAGGCGCTCTGGGAAAAGATGACGCCGGAGATTGACCTCGTCAACGGTTACAAGATCAGCAGGGCGGATCCGCTGCACCGCATCGTCATCGGCCGCCTGTACCACCACATCGTCTCGATCTTGTTCGGCCTGACGCTGCAGGACGTCGACTGCGATTTCCGCTTGATGCGCCGGTCGATGTTCGATCGCGTCGATTTACGTCAGACGAGCGGCGTCATCTGCCTCGAGATGATCAAGAAGATCCAGGACGCCGGCTTTCGCGTCGTCGAAGTGCCGGTGCACCACTATCACCGGGCGTTCGGCAAGTCGCAGTTCTTCAACTTCCCGCGAATCTTCAAAACCGGCGTCGGCGTGGCGCGCCTGTGGATCGAGCTCGTCATCCGGCGTCAGCATCGTCGCGCGCACGCCGCGTCGGTGGCCGCGCGACACTTGTGAACCAGACCTACCTCGAGTTCTACCGCGGCCGCCGTGTGATGGTGACCGGCGGGCTTGGTTTCATCGGCAGCAATCTCGCGCGAAAGCTCGTGGAGCTCGGCGCCAACGTGCTGCTCGTCGACTCGCTCATTCCCGCGTACGGCGGCAACCTGTTCAACATCGATGGCATCGCCGATCGCGTGCATGTGAATGTCGCCGACATCCGGCAGCAGAGCACGATGAACTACCTCGTGCAGGGCCGCGCGATCATCTTCAACCTTGCCGGACAAGTCAGCCACATCGACAGCATCCGCGACCCGTACACCGACCTCGACGTCAATTGCCGCAGCCAGTTGACGATTCTCGAGGCGTGCCGCAATCACAATCCGAGCGTGAAGGTGGTGTATGCCGGCACGCGGCAGGTGTATGGGAAGCCCGACTTCCTTCCGGTTCGAGAATCGCATCTTGTCCGTCCGACGGACGTCAACGGCATCAACAAGGCCGCCGGCGAGTACTACCACCTCGTCTACAACAACGTCTTCGGCGTACGATCGTGCTCGCTGCGGCTCACGAACGTGTACGGGCCGCGTCAGTTGATCAAGCACGACCGGCAAGGATTCATCGGCTGGTTCATCCGCCTGGCGATCGAAAACAAAACGATTCAGCTCTATGGCGACGGCTCACAGCTTCGCGATCTGGTGTACGTCGACGATGCGGCCGACGCGTTTTTGCGGGCGGGAGCGGATGACGCGTGCAACGGCGAAGTGTTCAACGTCGGCGGCATCGCTCCCATCAGCCTCAAAGAACTCGCCTCGACGCTGGTCGCCATCACCGGCTGCGGCCGAGTCGAGTGTGTGCCCTGGCCAGCCGAGAAGAAAGCCATCGACATCGGCAGTTTCTACGCAGACTCGAGCAAGCTGACCTCGACGACCGGCTGGACGCCGACTGTGTCGCTGGACGACGGGCTGCGGCGTGTCGTGGACTTCTACCGCGTCCATTTCTCCCACTACGTGGACGACTCCGGCCACACGGAGCCAGCGTGATTGCCACGCGCATTCCCTTCGTGTCGCTTTCACCGTCGGAGGACGCGGCCGCCGTGCGCAGCGCCATCGATCGCGTGGTCGCGAGCGGCCGGTTCGTGCTCGGGCCTGAAGTCGACGCGTTCGAAACGGAATTCGCCGCCGCATGCGGGGCGCCGTATGCGGTGGGCGTCGGCACCG
>Ga0097621_100001458_pt1 | contig 16175 bp, 15 predicted proteins | sample KBSMisM72_FD_73165 | JGI IMG/M metagenome (GOLD analysis project Ga0097621, IMG submission 73165) | Miscanthus rhizosphere microbial communities from Kellogg Biological Station, Michigan, USA - KBS Miscanthus M7-2 (version 2) (version 2) | ecosystem: Host-associated > Plants > Roots >... | reverse complement strand
ATGCTGCCGTGGACCTCAGCGCAAGCCGAGGAAGCGCGCAGCGAGATGGGCGAAGACTGGTGGCCGTACGGGATGGCGCCGAACCTGCACGTGCTGGAAACTTTCCTTCGCTACCACCACGAGCAGGGGCTTTCGAAGCGCCTGTTCAAGCCCGAAGAGCTCTTCGCCAGGGAAACGCTGCAGGCCTTCAAGGTCTAGGCGCGAGCCTCGCGCGACCTTACCCCTGGAAGCGCTGGCCGAGCGCGAGCAGCGCCTTGTCGGTGAACGCCGGCGCGATCAGGCTGATGCCGAAGGGCACGCCGTCCTGGCGCATGCCGGCCGGCAAACTGACCGCGGCGAGGTCGAGCAGGTTGGTGAAGCTCGTGTAATGGCCGAGGTGGTTGTTGAGCTCGACCGGCTTCTTCTCCAGCTGCGCCACCGTATAGATCGTGGGAGCGGTCGGCACGAGGATCACGTCCGCCTGCCTGAAGGCCTCGCGGCTCTTCTGCTTGAGCTCGTCGAGCCGGTTGCGCGCCTTGAAGAAGTCGAGCGCCGAGTATTTCTTGGCGCCTTCGATGACCTCGCGGATCACCGGCAGCATCTTCTCCAGGTGCGGCTCGAGATGCGCCGCGCGCTCGGCGACCCACGGCCCGTAGAGCAGCGCGCCCGCCTCGAGGAACGGCGCGAAGTCGATCTCCACCGGCGTGCCGCCGAGCTGGCGCAGCTTGAGGATCGCCTGGGCGAAAAGCTTGGCGTAGCCCGAGTCGCCGTGGAACTCCAGGTGCGAGGGAACGGCGAACTTGAATTGCTGCGGCGAGAACTGCACCGGCGTCCCGGTGCGCGAATACGGGTCTTCGCCGTCGACGCCCACTATCGCGTCGAGCACCTGCTGCGCCTCGGGGCAGGAGAGCGCGAAGATCGACACGCAGTCGATCGAGCGCACTGCCGGCACCACGCCCGCGGTCGAGACCAGGCCGCGCGTCGGCTTGAAGCCGACCAGGCCGTTGAACGCCGCCGGCACGCGTCCCGAGCCCGCGGTATCGGTGCCGAGCGAGAAGCCGACGATGCCCAGCGCCACGGCGACCGCCGAGCCCGAGCTCGAGCCGCCGCTGATGTACTTCGCATCGAATGCGTTCTTCACGGCGCCGCTCGCCGAGCGAGTGCCGCTCAGCCCGGTGGCGAACTGGTCGAGGTTGGTCTTGCCGACGAGGATCGCGCCGGCGTCGAGCAGCTTTTGCACCGCGGTCGCGGTCTTCTTCGGGGTATAGGCGAACGCCGGGCAGCCCGCCGTCGTCGGCAATCCTTCCACGTCCATATTGTCCTTGACGACGAAGGGCTTGCCCCAGAGCGGCGAGACCTTCGGCATTTTCTCGACCGCCGCGGCGCGCTCGAGCGCCTTGGCCTTGGGCACGACGTGGAGGAAAACCGGATTGGAGGCGTTGGCCTCGATCCGCCGGTACACTTCTTCTATCGCATCGGTGACCTGTCCCATGGCTGAACTCTATCGCGGAATGGACCGGGCGGCACTCGACGCCGCCTACAACAACGGCGCCGCCGTGCGGAACAGCGCGGAAATTGTCACGGATTGGCAGGCGCGCAGCCGTGCGCTGCGAACCCGGGCCGGCGCCAGCCTCGACCTGCGCTATGGGCCGGCCGAACGCGACCGCATCGACCTCTTCGAGACCGGCAAGCGGGCTCCCCTGCTCGCCTTCATCCACGGCGGCTACTGGCAGATGCGCGAGAAGGAGACCTTCTCGTTCATCGCCTCCGGCCCGCTCGAGCACGGCATCAACGTCGCGCTGATCGGCTATACGCTCGCGCCCCAGGCGCGGCTCGACGCCATCGTCGCCGAGGTTCGAGGCGCGCTCGACTACCTGTCGGAGAGATATTCCGAGATCGTCGTCTCGGGCTGGTCGGCGGGCGGCCACCTCACTGCGATGAGCCTCTCGCACCCGGCCGCAAGCGCCGGGCTCGCGATCAGCGGCCTCTACGACCTCGAGCCGATGCGCCTTTGCTACGTCAACGACAAGCTGCGCCTCGACGAAGCGGAGCAAAAGCGGAACAGCCCGATGTTCCTGCCGGCGGTGAAAAAGCCGCTGGTGGTCGCCTACGGCAAATCCGAGCTGCCGGAGCTGCAACGGCAGTCGGAGGAATTCGCCCGGAAAGTGAACGCGAAGGCGCTCGGGCTCGAAGGCCACGACCACTTCACGATCCTGGAGGAGCTCGCCTCGCCTCGCGGCACGCTGACCAGGGCGCTGCTCGGCCTGACCGGCCGCTAGGGCTCCAGCCGGGCGACTACGCCCGGATTCTCGTCCGTCGTGAGATAGAGATAGCCGTCGGGCCCGGCGCGAACGTCGCGTATGCGACCGAGCACGCCGTGCAGCATGCGCTCTTCCTTGACCACCTTCTCGCCGTCGAGTCGCAGGCGCACGAGGAGCTGGAACTTGAGCGAGCCGACGAAGAGGTCGCCCTTCCATTTCGGAAAACGATCGCCGGCATAGAAGGCCATGCCGGAGGGCGCGATGGACGGCACCCAGTAGTAGATCGGCTGGGCCATTCCTTCCTTGTGCGTGCCTTCGCCGATGCGCGTGCCGCTGCCGTAGTTCACGCCGTAGGTGATCACCGGCCAGCCGTAGTTCGTCGCGGCGCGGATGATGTTGATCTCGTCGCCGCCCTGCGGGCCGTGCTCGTGCGTCCAGAGCACGCCGGTCGCGGGATTCAGCGCCGCGCCCTGCTGGTTGCGGTGGCCGAGGTCGAGCTTCTCCGGCTTCCAGCCGGCCTTGCCGACGAAGGGGTTGTCGGCCGGCACGCGCCCGTCGTCGTGCAGGCGGATCACGGAGCCCGCATGGTCGTCGTGCTTCTGCGCGCGCGGCATGTCGCCGCGATCGCCAAGCGTAAGATAGAGGTAGCCTGCGCGGTCAAAGGCGATGCGCCCGCCGAAATGCACGCCCGCGTTGCTCTTCGGACTCTGCCGGAACAGCACCTCGACGTTCTCCAGCCGGTTGCCTGCCAGCCTGCCGCGCGCGAGCTCGGTTCCAACGCCGCCTTCGCCGCGCGCCGCGTACGACAAGTAGACGAGCTGGTTCTTCTCGAACTGGGGATGAGGGATCGCGTCGAAGAATCCGCCCTGCCCGTGCACGGTGACCTGCGGCATGCCTTCGACCGGCGCGGCGAGGAGCTTCTGGTTGGCGATCACGCGCAGCCTGCCCGGCTTCTCGGTGACCAGCATCCTGCCGTCGGGCAGGAAAGACACGCACCAGGGCTGCTCCAGGCCTTCGGCCATGCGCACGACGCGGAAGCTTTCCTCGTCCGAGCGGAAGGTCTGCGCCGTCGCCGCCGCGGCAAAGCCCAAGGCCAGGGCGCAAGACAAAAATCTGGATAACATGTAGAAGCCCTCTTGTTCATTATAGGGATGGCTTCGATCATGAAGAGAATCCTCGTCTCGCTGGCGCTTCTCGCGCCGCTCGCCGCGGCCGCGCAGATGCAGATCACGCCCGACGACTACACGCTGCTGGGCGCCGCGATCCGCACGCGGCCCGCCTACGACGGCTCCAAGTCGCAGGTCAACGATATCGTCCCGGTCGTGCGCTACTACGGGCAGCATTTGTTTGCCCGCACGACGCAGGGAATCCTGGAGGGCGGGGCGCGCTGGAACCTCGGACCCGGCCTTGCCGTCGGCGTGCAGCTCGCGTACGAGGAAGGGCGCGACACGAGCGAGTCCGCCTTCCTTCGCAACCACAATTTCGGCGACGACGTCGACGCAAGCGGCTCCGTCGGCGCCCATGTCGAGTGGGACACCAAGCTCGGGCCGGCCCCGGTCTCGCTGCTCGCGCGCTATCGCCAGGACGTGGACTCGGACCGCGGCGCGCTCGCCGATTTTCGCTTCAACGTCGGCCTGTACGGGCAGAACAACACGATCATCGCCCTCTATACGCAGGCCACCTGGGCGAGCAGCAAGGCGACCAACACGTTCTTCGGCGTGAGCCCCGCGCAGGCCGCTGCCACCGGCCTGCCGGCGTACGAGGCCGGCAGCGGCCTGCAGCACGTGGGCCTCGGCCTGCTCGCCTCGCACGACCTGACGCGGCGCTGGACTCTGGTCGGCTCGATCCAGGAGCGCTGGCTGCAGGGCGACGCCTCGCGCAGCCCGCTCGCCGAGCGCAGCCGCAGCAACTACGCCAACGCGGGAATCGCCTACCGGTTCTGAATTGCATTGAATTAGAATGCGCTCGAGGAGGCATCCATGCGCCAGTTCACCGAAGACACGCTCACCGACGCCGTCGTCGCGCGGCTCAAGGCGACCAAGAATCCCCGGCTGCGGGAGATCATGACCAGCCTGGTCCGCCACCTGCACGCGTTCGCCAAGGACGTGCAGCTGACGGAGGAGGAATGGTTCGAGGGCATCAAGTTCCTCACCGCCGTCGGCCAGAAGTGCGACGACAAGCGCCAGGAGTTCATCCTGCTCTCCGACGTGCTCGGCCTGTCGATGATGACGGTCGCCATCAACCACAAGACCGATCCGGGCGCGACCGAGGCGACCGTGCTCGGGCCGTTCTTCGCGCACGGCGCGAAGGAATTCGGCTACGGCGGCGACCTGCGCGAGGGCGCCACGCTCAAGGGCGAGGACGTGTGGGTGGCGGGCCGCGTGACTTCGATCGACGGCAAGCCGATTCCCGGCGCCATGCTCGACATCTGGCAGGCGAAGGCGGACGGCATCTACGACCTGCAGACCGAGGGCGAATTCGAGCTGCGCGGCCGCGTCAAGGCGAACGACAAGGGCGAGTACGCCTTCAAGAGCTACAAGCCGAAGTTCTACAGCATCCCGGTCGACGGCCCGGTCGGCGACCTGGTGGCCGCCACCGGCAACCACCACATGCGGCCCGCGCACATGCACGCCATCGTCTCGGCGCCGGGCTACCAGCAGGTGATCACGCACGTGTTCGTCGAGGGCGATCCCTACCTCGACGGCGACGCGGTGTTCGCGGTCAAGGACTCGCTCGTCGCGCGGTACGAGAAGCTCGGCGCCGCCGAAGCAAAGAAGCTCGGCATGCCGGAGAAGAGCCTCAAGCTCAGCTTCGACTTCAAGCTCGCCGCGGATCGCGCCGATGCGAAGAAGGCGCGCAAGAAGATCGCCGCCAGCGACGCGGTCGCCTGAGCCGATGAGCAAGGCGGTCGGCGTCATCGGGCTGGGCATCATGGGCTCGGCCATGTCCGCGAATCTCGCGAAGAACGGCTTTAAGGTCTACGGCTTCGACGTGCTGCCCAGGGCTCGTGCCGCACTGAAGCGCGCCGGCGGCGTGCCGGTCGACTCGCTTTCCGGAATCAAAGCTTCGATCGTCATCACCTCGCTGCCCAGCGCTGCCGCGCTGCACACCGTGTGCTCGGCCCTCGGCGCGAAGGGAATGGTCATCGTTGAGACGAGCACCCTGCCCATCGAAGAGAAGGCCAAGGCGCGCGACACGCTGAAGAAGAAGGGCATCACCATGCTCGATTGCCCGCTCTCGGGCACGGGGGCGCAGGCGAAAGTCGGCGACCTGGTGGTGTTCGGCAGCGGCGACAGGAAGGCCTTCGCGAGGACCATTCCGACCTTGAAGGGTTTCTCCCGCCAGCAGCAGTACGTCGGCGAGTTCGGCAACGGCAGCAAGATGAAGTTCGTCGCCAACCTGATGGTCGCCGTCCACAACGTTTCCGCGGGCGAGGCGTTCGCGCTCGGCATCAAGGCCGGCCTGCGGCCGAAGGACATCTTCGACGTGCAGGCGAACAGCGCCGGCACCTCGCGCATGTTCCAGGTGCGCGGGCCGATGATGGTCGCCGGGCGCTACGACGACGTGACGATGAAGAACGAGGTCTGGCAGAAGGACATGAAGATCATCGGCGACTACGCGCGCACGCTGGGCGTGGCGACGCCGACCTTCAAGGCGTCCGCGGGCGTCTACAAGGCGGCGATGGCGCAGGGATTCGGCCAGCAGGACACCGGCGCGGTCTGCGCCGTGCTGGAGAAGATGAGCGGCGTGCGCCGGCGCTGAGCGGCTAGTCCCGGTAGAACAGGCGGCTTGCCATGAGCCAGGCAAGCAGCAGCCCTGCCGCAAGGGCCGCGAGCAGCCCGCCGCCGACCAGAGCATAGATGCGCCGCTCGCCGGCCTCGGCTGCTTCCACCGGGATCGAGATGCCGAGCACCCAGCCGCTCATCTCCGAAGTGACATAGGCGGTATAGGTCTGCCGCCCTTCCCCCGCGCGGTTGCGGAACCAGCCTTCGGGCGAGCGACCGATCGCCTCGCCGAAGCTGTCCGGCGCGGCGACGCCGGCCGGGGCAGCCAGGATCTGCGGATGGCGGACAATGACGTGCTTGCGCCGGTCGAGGAGCGTAAGGGCCCAGTCGGCCGGAACCCGCTGCGCCTCCAGCAGGGCGGCAAGGTGCCGCAGGTTGAGCGGCGCCGACATGACATATCGGACTTCCTCGCCGTAAGTCACCGGGTAGCGCACCCGCACGGTGGGACTGGTAACGACATTGCCGGCCGCTACGTTGCCGATGGCAGGCCGCCCGGTGCGCACCGCGATCTCGAACGAATCGTCCTCGGGCGGAAGCAGCGGCAGCGACTCGGGCCTGCCGAACGCCTCCACCGCATTGGAGAGCTGCATCTTCCTGGAAGAGATCAGGCCGATATTGACCCAGGCAGGCTGCGTGCCGAGGACGCGCTGCGATTCCTGGTGGAACGCCCGGATGTCCCCCGCCTCGAGGTTCTTGGAGGACGCGAGCGTGCCGAGCGAGACGATCGAGCCCCGCAGATGCGCGTCCACTGCGGTCATCGCGCCGCGGGCGCGCGAGATCGCCTCGCGCTCGGTCGCCTGCCGCTCGTCGTTTATGAGCACCGCGGCCGCCGCGAGCGCGCACGCGACCACCGGCACGAGCGCGGCGGCAGCGACGGTCAGGGCACGGGAGTGCGGCGTCATGCGCTCCTATAATAGCCGCGACGCACTCCGGAGGAGCGAAAAGCATGGAACCCTGGAAAACCATCCGCACGCTGCCCAAGGCGCAGATGATGAAGCGCGTCGCGCGCTTCAGGAAGCTGAAAGGCTCCGACGGCGGGCTTCCCGACAGCCCGCTGCCGGAATGCAGAAGGAAGTTATACGCGGTGATCGGCTTCCAGCCGCCGATGAGCGACAGCGACGCGGTGACTTCCCCCGTCGGGCAGGACGCCTCGTCGATGCCGGCGATTCCGATCGCCGAGGGATTCAACCTCGGCTACTGCAAGGCGAAGCCCGGCAAGGGGCCGCTGATGCATAACCACGACACCAACGAGACGTTCATCGCCCTCACCGGCCGCTGGCGCTGCGAGTGGAACGAGGGCGAGGCGATGGAGCACGTCGACCTCGATCCGTACGACGTGATTTCCTTTCCCACCGGCGTCGCGCGCCGCTTCATGAACGTGACCTACGACGAGCCGGGGCGCGAGCACCTGCTGATGTTCATCATCGGCGGCAACCAGCCGCAGGCCGAGTTCACGCCGCTCGCGATGCAGCGCTGCGAGGAGTGGCAGAAGAAGAGCGGGAAGAAGAAGCGCTGATGCGCCTGTGGGCGCCGCTCGCCGTCGCAGCGCTCGCGGGCTGCGCGACGTACTACGCGGCGCAGGTCGACCAGCGCTACGGCAAGCCCGATCCGGCGCGCTATGACCGCGCCGCGCCCTCCGGCGCCCCGCAGTTCGCCGAGGTCAAGTCGATCATCGATAACCGCTGCGCGGTCTGCCACGGCTGCAACGACGCTCCCTGCCAGCTCACCCTCACCTCATGGCAGGGACTGACGCGCGGCGCGAACCCCGAGCAGGTGTATGCGACGCGCGTGCTGGCCACGCCGCCCACGCGGCTCTTCTTCGACGCGCAGACCAACGCCGGGTGGCGGGCGAAGGGCTTCCATCCCGTGCTGAACGAGCGCGACGCGACGCCCCAGGGCGACCGCGACGCGAGCGTCCTGTACCGCCTGCTTCAGTTGAAGCAGGCACATCCTCTTCCACCTGGCGGTGTTCTGCCCAGGGACCGCTTCGATTTCTCGCTCGACCGCGCGCAACAGTGCCCGGCCATCGAGACGATCGACGAGTTCGAGCGCAAGCACCCGGACTGGGGGATGCCTTACGGCATGCCTGCGCTTTCCGCTGCCGAGCATGAGGCGCTCAAGCGCTGGATCGAGGCCGGCGCGGCCCCGAGTCCCGCGCCGCCCCTGCCGGCCGCCTACGCGCAGCGCGTCGCGCGCTGGGAGGCATTCCTCAACGGCGAGAGCCTGAAGGCGCGCCTGGCGAGCCGGTACATCTTCGAGCATTGGTTCATCGCGCACCTGTATTTCGACGACGTTCCGGGGAACGAATATTTCGAGCTGGTGCGTTCCAGGACGCCGCCCGGCCAGCCGATCGAGGTGATCGCGACGCGCCGCCCTTATGACGATCCCGGTGTCGAGCGCCCCTACTACCGCCTGCGCCGCGTCGCCGACTCGCTTCTCGCCAAGACGCATATGCCGTACGCGCTGAGCGCCGCGCGCATGGCCCGCCTCAAGGCGCTGTTCATGGACGCGCCGTATAAGGTAACCGCCCTGCCTTCGTACGAGCCCGTCGTCGCCGCGAATCCTTTCGTCGCCTTCCGCGAGCTGCCGATCGAGGCGCGCTACCGCCTGATGCTCGAGGAAGCGCAGTTCACCCTCATGGGCTTCATCAAGGGCCCGGTGTGCCGCGGCCAGGTGGCGGTCGACGTGATCAACGACCACTTCTGGGTCATGTTCGAGAAGCCCGATGCCCTGCGCGCCACGCTGCAGTCCGAGTTCCTGGCGCGCCAGGCCACCGACTTGCGGCTGCCCGCGGCGGAGGAAGGCGGCGCCCCGCTGCTCAAATGGCGGCGCTATGCCGCGCACGAGTCGGCCTTTCTCAAGGCGAAGAGCGAGGCGCTGCGCGACTTCGCGGCGAGCCCGACCATGGAGGTGGTCTGGGACGGCGACGGCCGCAATCCGAACGCTGCGCTCACGGTCATGCGCCACTTCGACAGCGCCTCGGTCGTGCAGGGGCTGCTGGGCGAGCAGCCGCAGACCGTGATGCTCATCGGCTATCCGCTGCTCGAGCGCATCCATTACCTGCTGGTCGCGGGGTTCGACGTCTACGGCAACGTCGGGCACCAGCTCACCACGCGCCTGTACATGGATTTCCTGCGCATGGAAGGCGAGATGAACTTCTTCGTCCTGCTGCCGCATGCCGCCCGCCAGGGCGTGCGCGAGCGCTGGTACCGCGGCGCGGGAAAGCAGTCGATCGCGCTATTCCAGGACGTGCAGGCCTTCTTCCCGTATGAGACCGGTATCCGCTACCTGAGCGGCGACCCGCTCTCAGAGCTCTACAGCGTGATGAAACGGCGCGCCGCGCCGGTGGCAAACCCGCGCTATGCGCTCGCCAGCAGCGGCCTCTCCGCCGGCCCCCTGCGCGAGCTCGAGCGGCTGGCCGCGCTTCGCGGCCGGGCGCTGGCCATCCTGCCCGAGGCGGCGATCCTCACGGTGCGCGCCGCCGACGGCGATCATCACTTCAGCCTGCTCGCCAACCGGGCGCACAGCAACGTGGCGGAGCTCTTCGACGAGGCGGAGCGCCGCCTGCCGGCCGAGGACACCCTGCTCGTCGCAAACGGCTTCATTCCGGCGTACCCGAATGCGTTCTTCCTGGTCGAGGCGGCAAAGCTGCGCGGCTTCGTCGACGCGGTCGCGCGCCTCAATTCGGAGTCGGATTATTCCGCGCTGATGGACGCCTACGGGGTGCGGCGGACCGACCCCCGATTCTGGGCGCACAGCGACGCGCTGCAGCTCGCCTGGCGCACGTCGGCGCCGAGGGAAGCCGGGCTGTTCGACTACAACCGCTTCGAGAACAGGTAAGCCAGCGTCCGCACCAGCACCATCGCGACGACCAGCGTCGCCAGCAGGAATGTGAGGGCCGCGATGCCGCGCCAGGGTCCGCCGGAGTGCTCCTGCGCGAATCGCGTGGCCGCGTACGCCAGCGCGACCAGCGGGAAGGTGAAGGCCCACCAGGAAGGCGCGAACGGCCAGCGCCAGAAGCGGCGCGCGAAGACGAGGAGCGCGAGCCCGATCACCAGGGCGCAGAAGTACAGGTTCTCGAGGAAGGCCATCTCCGGATACAGCGCCAGCCCGTTCGCATAGATGAGCGACGGCGGCACGAGGAGGATGAACCAGGTCGGGCGCAGCGCATCGGGCAGCGGAGCGGCGAGCGCCGCGCGCGCGAGCAGCAGCGGCAGCAGCACCGTCGCGGCGCAGGCCGAGAAGCCGAAGAAGAACTTCGACGCGCCGGCGAGGCCGAGCGAGATGCCCGGGCCCGGCACCACGATGCCGCCCACGATCAGGATCAGCCAGCCCGCATTCAGCTTCTCGAGCGCGATTCCGCCCGACAGCCAGCGTGCGATGCCGCAGACCTGGAAGGCGACCAGCATCACGCAAGCCAGCCACCAAAGGTCGCGCGCGACGGCAGGCGCGTAAGGTCCCAGCCCGCCCGCGACCAGCGCCATGCCTACGGGAAGCGCCCCGGTGAAGCCGATCAGCGCCGGATCGGTGAAGTCCGCCTTGACCGCCCGCCAGTCCTTGCCGAGCTTGAGCAGATACAGGACGACCATCACGCCGAGGGCGAGCGCGCCGAGCGCGACCCATAGCTCGGTGAAGTATGCCGGCGCGCGGAACACGCCCGGGAAGAGCGGCGCGGCGGCGCGCGCGGCGAGCCCGAGGCCGGCGATTCCCATCACCGCGCCGTACTGGCCGATGTGGACATGGCTGGCTTTGGTTGAATGGGCCATCAGGTTCCCAGATAGTAGCTTTTCACCAGCTCGTTCTGCTCGAGCTGCCCGACGCCGCCCTGGAACACGATCTCGCCGTGCACGATGATGTAGCCGCGGTCGGCGATGCGGATCGCCTGGTGGAAGTTCTGCTCGGCCATCAGCACCGTCAGGCCGTACTTCTCCTTCAGCTCCTTGATCTTGGTGATCGTGTGCGAGACCAGGATCGGCGCGAGGCCGACCGACGGCTCGTCCACCAGCAGCAGCTTCGGCGCCGACATCAGCGCGCGCGCGATGGCGAGCATCTGCTGCTGGCCGCCCGACATCGAGCCGGCGAGCTGCTTGCGGCGCTCGGCGAGCACCGGGAAGGCCTCGTACGAAAAGCCCAGGTTGCTCTTGATCTGGGAGCGCGCGAAAGGCCGGAAGGCCCCGAGCAGCAGGTTTTCCTCGACGGTCAGCTTGGGAAACAGCCGCCGGCCTTCCGGCACCATGGCCACGCCGAGGTTGACGATCTCCTCCGTCGACAGCTTCGTCAGATCGAAATCCCTGCCGTCGATGGAAAGCACGACCGAGCCCTTCGTCGGCCGCACCATGCCCATCACGCACTTCATCAAAGTGCTCTTGCCGTTGCCGTTGGTGCCGAGCAGCGCGACCGTTTCCCCCGCCTTCACCTCCATGGAAACGCCGTGCAGGGCGCGCACCGCGCCGTAGCCCGCGTCGATCGCGGACACCTGGAGGCTAAACGCCAAGGTAGGCCCTCTGCACTTCGGGGTGCTTGACGATCTCGGCCGGCGCCGCCTCGCAGATGATCTTGCCGGCGTCGAGGCAGACGACGCGCTGCGAGAAGCGCATCACCGCCTGCATGATGTGCTCGATCATGATGATGGTGATGCCCGAGGCGTTGAGGTCGAACAGGATCTTCAGGACCTCGTCGACCTCGCTGCCCGACAGGCCCGCCATCGCCTCGTCCGAGATCAGCAGGCGCGGGCGCGCCGCCATGGCGCGCGCCAGCTCGAGCTTGCGCAGCTCGACCTGCGACAGGCGGTTCGACGGCGAGTCGGCCTTGTCGGCCAGGCCGATGCGCTCGAGGATCTCCATGGCGTGCGCGGTCGACTTGCGGTCGTTGTAGTGGATGACGTACTCGAGCGGCACCATCAGGTTCTCGAGCACCGACATGCTGGTGAACGGGCGCGGGATCTGGAAGCTGCGCGCGATCCCCAGGCGCGTGCGGCGATACGCGGGCAGGCGCGTCACCTCGCGGTCCTGGAAGAAGATCTGCCCGGTCTCGTTGCGCAGCGACCCGGCGACGCAGTTGATGAGCGTGGTCTTGCCCGAGCCGTTGGGCCCGATCAGGCCGAAGCGCTCGCCCTCGGCGATCTCCAGGCTGACGTCGTTCAGCGCGGTGAAGCCGCCGAAGCTCTTCGACAGGTTCTGGATTTTCAGGAGCCGGCTCATTTCCGGATGGCCGCCATGATTTTCTTGTACAGGCCCAGGATTCCGTCCGGCGCCGCGACGATGAACACCACCAGCAGCACGCCGATCACCAGCACGTTCATCTCGCTCGAGATGGTGACGGTGACGATCTGCTGCAGCGTGCTCAGGATCAGCGCGCCGATGACCGGCCCGAGCCAGTGCGCGGTGCCGCCGATCATCGGGCTGGCGAGCGCGCCGATGGCATAGTTCAGGTTGAAGGTCGACGCCGGCTCGATGAACGAGAGGTACATCGGCATCGGCGCGCCGCACGCCCCCATCAGCGCGCCCGACACGGTGCAGGCGAAGAGCTTCAGCCTGAGCGTCGGCACGCCGCTGCACTCGGCGGCCTCCTCGCTGTCGCGCAGGGCGCGCAGCCCGCGCCCGAGCCACGAGCGCTCGATGTAGCGCGCCAGCGCGATCGAGGCGAGCACCATCCCCGCCATCAGCAGGAACAGCATCTTGATGTAGGACTCGAACGGCGGGGTCAGCGCCGGGCGCAGGAGCTGCAGCCCCGTGGCGCCGCCGGCATAGCGCCAGTTGATGAACAGCGTCTCCATGATCACCACCAGCGCGATGGTGGCGATGGCGAAGAAGATGCCGCGCAGGCGCATCGTCAGCACGCCCGCCACCAGCCCGAGGAGCCCGCTCATCGCCGCCGCGGCGAGGATCTGCAGCGGCAGAGGCAGGGCGAACGCCTTGTAGAGCACGGCCGCCGTGTAGGCGCCCAGGCCGAAGAACGCGGGCGTGCCGAAGTTCACGTAGCCCGCGTAGCCGCCGAGGATGTTCCACGCCGTCGCGAGCATCACGAACATGAGGATCGTGTAGCCGGCGAAGAACAGGTAGTCGAAATTGACGAACGCCACGATGCCGCACGCTGCGGCAAAGGTGATCGCCATGCCGATCCAGAATCTCATCTACCGAAGAGCCCTTGCGGCCGCACGCCGAGCACGACGAGCAGCAGCGTGAAGGACACCGCCGGCGCCCAGGACGCGCCGAGGTCGGGGTGGATCAGCACGATCGACTCGGAGATGCCGAGCACCAGGCCGGCGGCGATGGTGCCGGTCATGCTGCCCAGGCCGGCAAGCACCACGACCGCGAAGGTTCGCCCGATGTAGACGCGATCCATGCCGGGATCGACCGGGCCGATCACGATCAGCATCGCGCCGCCGAGCGCGGCCGCGGCGGTGGCGATGCCGAACGCCCATTGCTTGATGCGCACCGGGTTCGCTCCCATCAGGCGCAGCGCCGGCTCGTCCTGCGCGACCGCCTTGATCGCGCGCCCGGTGAAGGTCTTCGACATGTACAGCGTGAGCACCGCGCTCATCGCAAGGGCCACGCCGAACACCGCCAGCGTGCGCATCGGCAGGCGGATGTCGCCGAAGCTCAGGCTCTTGCCGATGTACGCCGCCTCGACCATGCGCTGGTCGACGCCGAAGCCGAGGATCAGGCCGACCTCGATGATCAGCGCGACGCCGAAGAAAAAGGCGATGCCGCGCACCCCGGCCTCCGAGCCGCGCTTCTCGAAGGCCTCGTAGTAGAAGCGGTACACCGCCATGCCGAGCAGGAAGAACGGCGCGGTCAGGATCACGCCGGCGAGGATCGGGTCGATCCCCCAGCGGCCCAGCACCCAGGTGCAGTAGGCGCCGAGCACCATGATCGCGGGGTGCGCGACGTGCGGCACGTCGAGCAGCCCGAAGGACACCGACAGCCCCATGCTCACCGCGGCATAGAAGCAGCCGAGCAGGATGCCGAACAGCACCGCCTCCAGCAGCAGATCGAAGCTCACCTCGCCCCTAACAAGAAAAACGGCGCGGGTTCGCCGCGCCGTCGCTGATACGTGCCGCGCGCGTTATTTGCGCGCTTTTTCGAAAGGCGCCACCACCTCGCCCGTCTTGTACGTCTCGGGATAGAGCACCACCTGCTTGCCGGCCTGGCGGAACTGCTCCATGTTCTTGTCCGCCACGCCGCGGAACTGCGCCTGCACCACGCGCGGGGCAGCCCACTCGCCATCCGGGCCGTACTTGATCGGCCCGACGATGGTCTTCATCTCGTGGGTGTGCAGGTATTCGGCGAGCTTCTTCTGGTCGAGGCCCTTGGTGCCGTTGATCGCCTGCTCGAGCATCTGGCCGATGGCGTAGTTGAACGGCGGCAGGTAGAACCCGAGCGGGTCGACCTTCGCCTCGACCGCGCGCTTGGAGTAGCGCTGCAGGAACTCCTCGATGCCGGGGTACTTGATGCCCGGGACGTAGGAGTTGTAGTTGACGATGCCGTTCAACGACGAGCCCAGCGACTCCATGATCGGCGTGAACTGCAGCCCGACCATGCCGCCGCCGAACAGCTTCACCGACTCGCCGACGCCGATCTCGTTCACCGCGCGCACGATGGCGACGGAGTCGTTGGGGTAGGACATGACGAACACCATGTCCGGCTTCGCCGCGCGCACGCCGCGGATCAGCGACGAGAAGTCGGTGGTCGCCGGCGGGTAGTTCTGGTTGTAGACGGTCTGCAGGCCCGCTTTCTTCGCCAGCTCGCGCGCGCCGTTCGCCAGGTTCTGGGCGAACTCGTTGTCGGCGGCGAGGAAGGCCACGGTCTTCGCGCCCTGCTTCTTGCCGATCTCGAAGAAGCCGTCGGACCAGCTCGAGGCATTGTTCCAGGGCGCGTTGTTGAACCACTTGTCGTGCTTCACGGTGTGGTTCGCCTGGAACGAGAAGTTGCCCATCAGCAGGAGGTCGCGCTGCTTCACCAGGGGCATGATCGGCGCCGTGGGGACCGTCCCATAAGGCGCGATCAGCAGGTCGACCTTGTCGACGTCGAGCAGCTTGGTGTAGATCGCCGGCGTGAGCGCCGGGTTGGTCTGGTCGTCATAGGCGATCAGCTCCACCTTGCGGCCGAGCAGCCCGCCCTTGGCGTTGATGTCCTCCACCCACATGTGGAGCGCGAGCAGCGCGGCCTTGCCGCCGGCGCCGAGCGAGCCCGTCTGCGGCATGCTCATGCCGATCTTGATCGGTCCCTGCTGGGCCAGCGCGAGCGCGCTGAAAAGAATTCCCGCTGCGAAAGACAGTAGTCTCATGAACTCCTCCTTGGCGGCATTGTAGCCAATCCGGCCGGAATTGCGGGGCTCCCGCGCGGCTTACGCCCTCTTAAGCTGCTTGATCTTCAGGAGCCGCGCGGCGTTGCCGCCCATGATCCGCTCCTTGTCCTTGGCGCTGATTTTCCTGCAGCCGTCGATGAAGCCGACCGGGTCCTCCATCCCCATGTCGTAAGGGTAGTCGGTGCCGAGCAGGACGTGGTCGGCGCCGAAGCGCTCGACCTGGTGCTCGAGCATGCCGCGGTCGAAGGTGATGGTGTCGAAGTAGAACTTCTCCAGGTAGCTGGAGGGCTTCTTCTTGATCACCACCCTGCAATCCGGGCGGGCCTTCCAGCCGTGGTCCATGCGCGCCCAGTAGTGCGCGAGGTAGCCGCCGCCGTGCGGCAGGACGACCTTCAGCTTCGGATGCCGGTCCATCACGCCGTCGAAGATGAGGTGGCTGGCGGCCACCGTGGTCTCCAGCGGATTGCCGATCACGTTGTTGAAGTAATGATCGAGCAGCCGCTCGCCCTGCGTGAAGCCGATCGGATGCATGAAGAGGACGATGTCCAGCGCCTGCGCCTTGGCGAAGAATTTCTCGAGGTTGAGCTTCGCGTCGGTGAGATCCATGCCGCGCACGCTGGGGTTGATCTCGACGCCGCGCAGGCCGAGCTTGTTCACGCAATGCTCGAGCTCCGCCACGGCGAGCGAAACGTCCTGCAGCGGCACCGTGCCCAGGCCGACGAAGCGGTCCGGATGCTCGGCCACGATCTGCGCGATGCGCTCGTTGATCGAGCGCGAGAGCTCCGCGCCCAGCCCGGCATCGGTCCAGTAATAAGTCTGGTGCGGCGCGGGCGACACCGCC
>Ga0097621_100001457_pt1 | contig 16182 bp, 8 predicted proteins | sample KBSMisM72_FD_73165 | JGI IMG/M metagenome (GOLD analysis project Ga0097621, IMG submission 73165) | Miscanthus rhizosphere microbial communities from Kellogg Biological Station, Michigan, USA - KBS Miscanthus M7-2 (version 2) (version 2) | ecosystem: Host-associated > Plants > Roots >... | reverse complement strand
GCGCCTGGGCGCGCGCGCGCCAGTAATAGTCCTTCTGGGCGGGGAGCACATCGAGCTGCGCGCTGGTTTGTCCGGTGATCCCCGCCGAGATGCCGTCCTTGGTCTGCACCTTGGTGGCGAATCCGATGTCGGCCGCCACTTCGAAGGTGTAGGTCGTCCCTGCCGCCGAGCCGGAGGCATTCAGCACGACCAGCGTGACCGGCTGGCCCTGGGTGGGGATTTGGGCGCCGTTGGTTGGCGTGGTGAGTGCCGGCGCGCCTGGCGGCGTGGCCGGCGCGGTCGGACTCTTGCTGCACGCCGCCGGAATCAGCAAGGAAAGGCAGAGCACGGCACGAGAGGCACAGTTACGGATAAACATCCCGTTTTTTGTTTCGGCTCGATCGCGGCGCTCCGGTAGAGCCCGAGGCTGTTGCAGCATCGCAGCGACTGTCATACAGTACCGGCGCATAGCTCATCTGTATCGGCCGGCGAATCGCCCATCCCTTGAGAGGCGACATGAGAAAGCGTCGAATCGCCGCGATTGTCGTTCTTGCTATCACGCTGGCTGGAGTCGGCTGCGGCTCCAGTTCGGTCTCAACCAGCGCGCCTGCAGCACCAACAGCCACGACGACCACGATACCGACGGCGCCGGCGAATCGCGCACCGGTGATCAATGCGATCACTGTGTCGCCCGGGGTAGGGCTGCAGGCGAGTACTACTCTGACGTTCGCCGCCAACGCGACGGATGCCGACGGCGATCCGCTCCAGTACCAATGGGCGTTCGGCGACGGTGCGATGGGAAGCGGGCAAAGCGTCACTCACCTCTATCAGAGCGGCGGCACCATGACGGTCAGCCTGGCGGTGACCGATGCGAAGGCAACGACAACCAAAGAGACGCCGGTCCCGGTCGTAAGTCTGTCCGGCATCTGGTGGTCACCGGATCCCTGCGGCGCCGCTGCCCCGGTTGGGACCGTCCCCTGTGAAAATCAACAAGGCGTCTACTTCACAATCACTCAGGCGGGATCGAAGATCAGCGGAAGCGAACAGGTGTTTACTTTGGCTTCGGGCAGCGGAGGATCGGCTTTTTTCAACGTCAACCCTGTCAGCGGGTCGGTGACGAGCAGTTCGCCGCGGATAAACCTCGATGTCACCGGAACGAGTGCCTCCGGGGGCACCGTCCCCGTGTGTTACACCCTCGAGCCGAACGCCGATGTGACTGAGTTGAGCGGGCAGGTCGCGGGAGGTGCATGTGGCGGTACGCCGGTGACGCCGAGAGCACGCAATCCGTTCGTCAGGACCACGACAGTGCCTCATCCGTGACGTGCAACAACACGGGTTAGAACGACCCGACGAGCGACACGCCGCTGTAGGCGTTGTAGCCGCGAAGCATGACGTAGTAGTCGCCTGCCGAGGTATTGGACAGGTTGCACGTTTCGTTGTTGCCGTTCAGATACGGACGGCACGCGTAGGTCGATGTGGTCGGACGCGACCCGAATCGCACATAGAGATCGGCGTCGCCCGTACCGCCGCTGATCTTGACCTTGAGGGTCTTGCCGGCCGGCGTGTTGATGCGCCAGAACAGTTTGCTGCCCGTCGCCCCGGAAAGCCCAGTAACCGGAACGCCGTTGGTGAGCAGCGGGTCGCCGCCAGTGGGTCCGCTCGAGTAAGTGGCTGTCAGTGCGACACCCGAATATGCCGCATAGCCATTCAACATGGCCCACCAGGTCCCTGCGATCGGATTCAAGAACGTGCAGGTTTCATTGTTCCCGTTCACATACGGGCGACAACTGTAGGAAGTGAGCGTCGGCTTGGTTCCGGTCTGCACGTACAGGTCGGCGTCTCCGGTCCCGCCCGAGATTTTGAAGGACAGGATCGACTGACCGGCCGGCACTGCGAGCGACCAGTACGCCTTCTCGCCCGTTGCGCCCGAGAGTCCGCTCACGGGGACGCCGTTCTGCAGCGTGCCGTCGGTCGGCGGCGGCGTCGAGTTACCGCCGCAGCTTGCGGGAGCATTTCCCACGCGTACCGCCGCCCAGGCGCACCCTACCGCGTCCTCGGTCGCCTGGTCGTAGCCCAGCGCAGCCGCGGCCTGCTCCATCGCCGTGCGCGCGCCCGCGTACGTCGTCGTCGATGTCATGTAGTTCGTCTGGGCCTCGTAGAGAATCCGGATCGATGTCTCGAGACCAATCGACGGCACGACCACGGTCGTCTTGCCGCGTGGGTGCACGCCGCCGTTGGCCAGCAGGCAGAACGCCAGGTTGCCGACGCCTGACGAATAGTGGAGGTCGAGGTTGCCGACGGTGCTGCTCCACACGTCCGCCGACACGCCGTCCGCGGCAGGGTCGCACATCGATCGCAAGAACGGCGGAAGGGCGCCCTCTCCAAAGAGCCAGGTGTCAGGGCTGGTGGTCAGGGTACCGGTCCCGCCACCGGCGACCCAGGCCTCGACGAACGCCGCGAAGCTGTCGGACAGCGACTCGTTGATCGCGCCCGACTCACCCGAGTAGATCAGGCCGGACTCCCGCTCGGTGATGGCGTGGGTGAGCTCGTGTGCGGTGACATCGATGGCGCGCGCCAGCGGCAGGCAGCCGGCACTGGCGAGGCCATCGCCGAACACCAGCTGCGCGCCATTCCAGAAGGCGTTGCAGTAATTCGTGGAGTAGTGGACCGTGCTCGTAAGGCGCGCTCCCGCGTTGTCGTACGAGTCGCGCCCCCAGAAGCCGGCGAAGGCGTCGTAGAAAGCGCCGGTGTTGTCGTAGGCGGCGTCGATATCGAGATCGCTGGTCGCCGCGTTGCCTTCGGCGCGGCGCAGCGTACCGGGGAGCGACGTGCCGTTGCCGGCGCTGTAGACCGAACGGCTCTTCGCGAAGCGGAGCTGCGGGTCCACCGCCGCGATCGATCCGTTCGTCATGTCGACGTAGACCCGGTCGCGAACCGGATCCTGGCCGCGCGCACCGACAGCCAGGATCTCCAGAGCACGATGGCGCGTGCCCGCCCCGGTGACGAGGAACACTGGCCGGGAAGCCGAGAGTTCCAGGCCCGCGAATCGGGAATCGGCCGCGACCCATGCGATCGCCTCGGCCCGGGTCAGTCGTGCGGGCGGCAGCCGGCTGAAATCACCGCGTCCGCCGCCGTTGACACCCGTAACCGAGCCCTTGACGTCGACGTGCACGACCAGGTCGCCGCCGATCACCTCCAGCCCGTCCGCAACCATGCGGAAACGGAAGTGGGTTCCGCCGCGGCCGTCTCGACGGACCGCTCGCAGCCGCAGGTCGCTCGGGGAAATTCGAAGAGGCGCCACGACTCGCCCCAGGACGGCGCGCAGCGCACGCTCAGCGTCGGCAGGATCGTTCATCCGATCGACATCGACGCGCGCCAGATCGCCGACGATGTGACGAGGGAGACCGTCGGGCGAGCTCTCGAGCACGAGTGCGTCAGGTAGTTCTGCCAGGGCAGCGGTTGCGTCGCCGAGGGGGTCGCGCTTGGGAACACGCTCCTGGGGCGCCGGACCGCCGGCGTAAACGGCTGCCGTGAAAAGCAGCCAGACGAGGAAGCGCTGCGGGATGGAATGCCGAGCACCCGGACGGCGGCTGAGCTGTTTGGTGTTCATCGCTCTCATTGGTGGAGTCACTGCTGATTTCGTTTCAGGACTAGCTCTGCAGCACGAGCAAAATATCGCGCGATCCGGACGAGCTTCCGGGCGGCAGGTGCTAGACTCAGGCCGTCTCATAAGCATCCAGACCATGGCGGGCAAGTTCGCCATCATCATCGGCAACAGTCGATACGACGACGCGAGTCTGGGCCGCCTGAAGGCTCCGGATATCGATGTGCACGAGCTCGAGGCCGTGCTCAAGGCTCCCGAGGTCGGTCAGTTCGACGAAGTCGTCACCCTCCTGAACCAGGACTGCGCGTCGGTCCGTAAAGCGATCGCCCGCTTCTACGACCAGCGGCAGCGCGACGATCTCCTGCTGCTCTACTTCTCCGGCCATGGCGTGAAGGACGAACAGGGTCACCTGTACCTCGCGCTGCGCGACACCGAATCCGGGCTGCTCGCCGGGTCCGCGATCGAGACCGCCTTCATCACCGAGCGGATGGACCGCAGCTTCTCCAAGCGTCAGGTCGTTGTGCTCGACTGCTGCCACAGCGGCGCCTTCGCGCACGGCGCCAAGGCCGCGCAGGGCGTCAGCGTCGGCACCGCGGAAGCGTTCGAGGGAACCGGTCTCGGACGAGTCGTCCTCACGGCCACCGATTCAACCCAATACGCGTGGGAAGGCGATCAGGTCATCGGCGACGCGCAGAACTCCCTGTTCACGCATTTCCTGATCAAAGGCCTCAAGACCGGCGCCGCCGACAAAGACGACGATGGCGTCGTCACCGTGGACGAGCTGTACGACTACGTCCGCGAACAGGTCCTCACCACGACGCCGCGGCAGACGCCGCAGAAGTGGTCGTACCTGCAGCGTGGCGCCATCGTGCTCGCCCAGAATCCGTTCGCGAACCGCTCCGTGCTGCCGGCGGAAATCGAGGAGGCAATCCACAGCAAGCTCTCGGGCCTGCGTCTCGAGGCGGTGGGCCATCTCGAGGCGCTGTTGCACGGCCATCACGCCGGGCGCGCGCAGGCGGCGCAGGAGGCGTTGAAGACGCTGTCGCTGGACGACAGCCGCAAAGTCGCGAGCGCAGCCGCGCAGGTGCTCAAGACGCTGGAGGACAGCCGGGACCTCCCCGTCACGATTGCCGTGGTGAGGCCGGTCATCGACGATCGCGATCCTGCGCGAGCGTCCGACATCTTCATCAGCTACGCGCACGAGGATCACGACAAGGCGAGAGCTCTGGCCAACGCGCTCACCTCGCGCGGCTGGATCGTGTGGTGGGACCGAAAGATCGCGCCTGGCGAAGCATTCGACGTCGTCATCGAGCGGGAGCTCGGCACCTGCAAGTGCGCGATCGTGCTGTGGTCGAACAGCTCGGTGCATGCCACGTGGGTGAGAAACGAAGCGCGGCGCGCGGCGAGGCGCAAGGTCCTCCTGCCGATTCTCATCGACGCCGTCGAGATGCCGCTGGAATTCGAAAACCTTCAGGCGGCCGATCTCACGTCCTGGCAGGCGTCCGGTGAACCTCCCGAGCTCGAAGCCATCGTCGATCGGGTGCTGGCGCTGTCACCGATTCCGACCGAGAGCCGTGCGCGCGAAGCCGTCGAGCAGGCGCGCGGCGATGCCAAGGCCGGCCGGAGGAAGGCCGCGCTTGCGCGCCTCGAACAGTTCCGTCCACGGCACGACCTGGTCAATCGTGCGCTCACCGAACTGCGCGAGGGCGAGAAGCTCGAGCGGGAGCGTGCGGAGACCATCCAACGAGAGGCGGCAGCCCGCATCGAGCGGGAGCAGGCAGAAGCCGAGCAGCGCCAGGCGGAAGCCGCGCGCCTCGAACAGGAGCGCGTCGAGGCCGGGCGCCGTCAGGCCGAAGCCGCACGTCTCGAACAGGAACGGATCGAGACGGCTCGGCAAGCGGAAGCGGCGCGCAAGCGGGCGCGCGCCGAGACCGCGCGCCGCGAGGCCGATGCCGCGCGCCTCGAACAGGAACGGATCGCAACCGCGCGACTGGCATGGGAAGCACGGGTCGGAGAGCTGCGTCTCGAGCCGACAGAAGAACGAGCCGTCCAGCCGATCGTCGACACCGATCCACCGGCCACGTGGCTGGCGACCACCGGGCGCGTCCTTATGGCGACAGCCGCGCTGGTGGCGGTGATCGCGGCGGCGTGGATCGCCGGCGTTTTTCCGCGGCGAGGGGGCGACATCGTCGACCGCCGGTCACCGCAGCCGCAACCGTCGGTCGCGACAACGTCGCCGACTGCCAGCGCTTCGGACGCGGCGCGGCCGAAGACGCCGGCCGTCGAGCCGGCCGCCGCATCGACAGCGGGCGTGAGCCCATCGCCGAACGCAACCCGAGACGAGGCGCCGCCGGTGGTGGAGCCGCCCGACCTCAGGAAGGTGCCGCCGAAGCGCGGTGACGATCTCGGGGCCAGGCGCCTCGACGATCTGAGGACGCTCGCACTGAGCCGGGCACAGACCGGCGCGCGCCGCGAGGCGTTGAACACGGCGACCGAAGGTCTGCGCATTGATCCCCGGGATCCGGTCCTGAAGAACCTCGTCGCGACGATGTTGCGCGATGCGGAGGCGAGCGCGCGCGAGGCGCATGAAGACGCCGCGCAAGCCGACGCGGAGACCAACGCCGAGGAACCGTTTCAACAGGGCGTGAGGAGAGAGCGCGAAGCGTTGAGGCTGCAGCGGACCGGCAAGCAGGAGGCTGCTGCGACGCGCGCGTTCTGGGGCGCCGCCGACCAGTTCAACGCCGCGGCGACAGAGTCCAGGGAAACGATCAGGCAGGAAAAGCTGGCGACCGAACAAGGTCGGCGCCGCGTCAAGGCGCCGGACGCCTCGCCGGCGCCGGCGGCGCCCGTCCTGAGTCTTGACGAACGAAGAGCCGCGGAACAACCGCGGGTGGAGCAGGCGCTGCGCCGGTACGAGGCGGCCTACGCCAGCCTGGCCGTGAACAATGTCAGGAGCGTCTACCCCACGGCGCCGCTCGACCAGCTGGCGAAAGACTTCGCGAACAGCCAGTCGTACACGCTGACCGTCCACGTCGACGGCTACCGGTTCATCCTCTCGGACACCCTCAACGCGGCCATGGTCGCCGTTCACATCAGCCACGATGTCGTGCAGAAGTCCGGCACGCGGGACACGCGCGTCGACAAACCGCAGACCATCGAGCTCGAGAAGCTGGGAGCCAACTGGATCATCCGGCAGATTCGCGCCGGCACTCCCTGAGATCAGCGCCGGAGCGCTTGAGCCCTCCGTTCATCGGCACGCGCGCCCCTGAGAAAGTTCTCGATCGCGTAGTTGCCCTCGTGGCACTCGACGCTGAACAGCATGGTGTCCACCGCCCTGAACGGCCACTCGGCGGTCCACGGGCTCGCCCAGGTGTCCGGATCCTCGACCGTCACGCGATACCTGAGCGTTCCTGCATCGACGCGCGTCAAGCGCTCGACGACGTGAAGGCGTTCGCCGGAGTCGAGATTGTGCGTGTCGCGGCGGAAGTTCGTCGTGTCCACGACGAGCGTGGGGCCTTCATAGTGTCCGATCGAATCGCCGAGCCAGCTCCGGATGTCAGGCGGAAGATGCGTGCCGTTCAGCCGGACGATGCGGGCATCGTGCACCCACTCGGAGAAGATCAGCACGTGCGTGTCGCTCTGGACGATTCGGTAGAAGGACGGAATCGCGGCTGACGGCACCATCGGCGGCGACGCCAGGGAACCGCCGCTGGCGCCGAAGTTGCCCAGGAGGCAGCGCTCGGCGAGGCCGAAGGTTTCAGGATCGTCGAACGATCGCTTGGGCCGGGCGGCAATTCGCGCCTGCGCGACAGGCAGCAGCGGCGGCAGGATCCCGTTCGGCGGATCGACGAGGAGCGAGGTGCGCAGGCCGTCGAGAGGCATGTTCTCGACTTCGACGAAGGCCGCATCGAGATCGATCTGCATCTCGCGATCGACCGTCGTGGGAAGACGGCTGCGGATGCGATCCGCGGATCCCCGCACGTACTCGGCGGCCTCTTCAGGCGTGAAAGCGGACCGATCCCTGAACGGCTGCGGCCGCTGGAGCGGCGTGAGCGTGGAACCGTTCCACGTGCCTTGCAGGTCGGGAATGGACGGCGAACGCTGCGCGATGACCGCGCGCCCTGCCGCGAGCCACACGCCAATCCAGAACGCCACAACCACAGGTGCCCGCATGAGCCATGACCCTCCCCGCGTCACGCCAGGGGCCGGCGGCCTCATGCAGCCGGCCCCTATTTGTGAGATCGGAAAACAGAGGGCAGGTCCGACATCCGCCCCGGACAGGGGATCAGATCAGGGCGGACGAACGGCGCTTCCAGGTCCTGGCACCGTCGGCAGACAGGCCTTCGACGTCCTTCACGTACGCTCCCGCCTGGGTGAGGATGTGGTGCAGGTCGTTGCCGATGCTGATGAATCGGAAGCCCTTTCCCAGGAACTCGGCGACTCGAGCCGTTCCGAACAGGAAAATCCCGAGGATGACGCCGTTTTTCTGCGCCGCTGCGATCAGCTTGTTGGTGGCATCGCCGAGCTCCGGCGAGGTGTACATGTCGGGAAACTTGTACTGCTCATAGAGGCCCATCGACATGCACAGATCGTTCTGGCCGAGAAACAGCATGTCGACGCCGGGCACCGCCGCGATTTCGTCGATGTTCCGGATGCAGGAGGCGGTCTCCACCTGGAGCGCGACGATCACGTTGTCGTTGGCAGCGCCGGCATACCCGAGCAGGCCTTCCCTGTTCATGCTGCGCTGCGGAAAGTACACCGACCGCGTGCCGGCGGTGGGATAGCGGCAGCAGCTGACGGCGGCGCGCGCCTCGTCGGCGGTGTTGATGTACGGGACCAGCACGCCATCGGCGCCCATGTCCAGCGACTGCTGGATCCCGGCGCGATCCGCGTAGCCGCCGACCCGGACCATCGACGCCGCGCCGCCGTTGGCGATCCCGGCCAGCATGCCGGACAGCCGTTCGTTCCCCATCGGACCGTGCTGGGTGTCCACCAGCAGCCAGTCGTAGCCGCTGTGCGCGAGCTGTTCGGCGACTGTCGGACTGTGGGAGTTGAGAAACAGTCCCAGCTTGGGGGTGCCGGCGCGCATGGCCTTCTTGAACTCTGCTCCGCTCAACGATGCATCCATAGCGACGATTCTCCTGATCTGCGTGGTCGCAGCGATCCCTGGATAATATGCGGCGTGGTGTGTCGCAGCAATGCTACGCCCATTCGGCAAGCTGTTCCATGAAGTCAGTCAACGACCGTTGACTCGCGCGTAACGGACACATAAGCTCGGCGCAGCTATGGAGGCATGCATGAACGGAGGCAGGTTCCGCATTCATCTCGCGCTGATCGCTTCGCTGTTCTCGATCGTGTTCGTTCCGTCGGCGTACGCGCAAAGCGCGATCGCCGGCGTGGTGCGCGACAGCTCCGGCGCCGTGCTGCCCGGGGTCAGCGTCGAGGCGTCGAGCGCCGCACTCATCGAAGGCATCCGTACCGCGGTCACGGACAATTCCGGCAGCTACAAGATCGAAAACCTGCGGCCGGGCGTCTACGCCGTCACCTTCACGCTCACCGGATTCCGTACGGTGAAGCGCGACGAGATCAGCCTGCCGACCTCGTTCACCGCGACCATCAACGCGGAGATGTCGGTCGGGGCGCTGCAGGAGTCGGTGACCGTCTCAGGCGAGTCGCCGCTCGTCGACGTGCGGGGATCGGGCGGGCAGTCGGTCATGAGCCGCGAGCGCCTCGACACCATCCCGACCGGCAAGGATCCCTTCGCGGTCGGGCAGCTCATCGCCGGGGTCACCGCCTCGACTCCCGATGTCGGCGGCACCCAGGTCATGCAGCAGCCCACCCTCCAGGTGCACGGCTCGTCGAACAACGACAACGTGTTCATGGTGGACGGCGTCCAGATCCAGCACATCGGCTTCGGCGGCAACCAGACCGGCTTCTACTTCAACGACGGGCTGATGGAAGAAATCAACTACCAGACCAGCTCGCTGACCGCCGAGGCGCCGGTCGGCGGCGTGCAGATCAACATGATTCCGCGCGACGGCGGCAACACCTATCGCGGCACCGTGTTCGTCACCGGCGCCAACGAGAACATGCAGTCGGACAACCTGTCGCAGGATCTCGTCGACCTCGGCTTCAAGGTGCAGAACCGCGTGCAGAGCGTCTACGACGCCAACTTCACCTTCGGCGGACCGGTCAAGCGCGATCGCCTCTGGTTCTTCGCGACCTACCGCCGCTGGAGCGCCAACAACTTCCTGGGCAACACGTTCACGTCGACCGGGGCGCAGGCCGTCGACGATCAGCACATCAGCGACTACACCGTGCGCCTGACGCTGCAGGCCAACAGGAACAACAAGTTCTCGTTCCACTTCGATCGCAGCGTCAAATGGCGCGGCCATCGTCCCAACAACTGGCTGACGGCGAGCATCAACGATCCGATCTCCGACGTCGTGCAGACCACGCAGCTCAATTACATCGGCGAGATCAAGTGGTCCTCCACCATCGGCAGCCGGCTGCTCGCCGAGGCGGCGATGTTCACGATGCCGGTCAACTACACGCTCGGATTCGAGCCCGACGCCGCCCCGGATGCGATCGCGACCTTCGATCAGATCAAGTCGGTGATCAGCGGCGTGTCGCCGCGCATGGACACGAACAGCGCGCGGATGTTCACCTACGCGGGCAACGTCTCCTACCTCAGGGGCGACCACAGCCTCAAGATGGGCGCGCAGGTGCGGACCGGCTGGTCGCAGGAGCTGTTCACCATGCGCGGGGACATCCTGCAGATCACGAACAACGGCGTCGCCAACTCGGTGCGCCTGGTGAACACGCCGAGCGGGCACCGCGAGAACGGCGTGAATTCGGCGCTCTTCGTCCAGGATTCCTGGCGGCTGGGGCGCTGGACGCTCAATCCCGGCCTGCGCTACGAGCGGTTCGTCATGTCGATTCCGGCGCAGGGCGCGGGGGCCGGCACGTGGGTGCCGGCGCGCGACTTCGCCGCCCAGGACGGCATCGTCAACTGGAACACGGTGTCGCCGCGGCTGGGGTTCTCGTGGGATGTGTTCGGCGACGGCAGGACCGCGATAAAGGGCGGCGTCAGCCGCTACGATCGTCTCGAGGGCGTGACCATCATTCAGCCGCTCAATCAGCTGAACATCTCCTTCCGAACCTGTCCGTGGACCGACACCAACAGCGACAAGAACGCGCAGAACAGCGAGATCGCGTTCGCCAGCTGCAGCGGCTCGCTGCAGCCGGCCCTCGGCAACGTCGATCCGGGGCTGAAGCGGCCGCATCAGTGGGAATACACGGCGATGCTGCAGCGCCAGATCGGCAGCGTCACCTCGGTGAGCATCGGCTACTACGGGCGGCGCTTCGGCGATCTGTACACGACCGTGAACGCGGCGGTCCCCCCGACCGCGTACTCACCGGTGACGGTGACCAACCCGGTGACGAACCAGCCGATGACGGTGTACAACCAGGATCCGGCGACACGCGGCGCGGTTCGAAACGTGCTGACCACGCTGCCCGAGCTCGAGCAGCACTACAACGGCGTCGAGTTCCAGGTGAACACGCGGCTGCCGCGCGCGACCATCTTCGGCGGGCTCACCATCGGACGCGACTACGGCGACCAGGACGCCAACGACCTCAACAACCCGAACTTCCGCATCAACAACGCCGGAGCGATCGGATTCGATTCGACCTATCAGATCCGCGGCGGGTTCAGCTATCGGCTTCCGGCGGAGTTCCAGTTCTCGGGCTCGATCCGCGAGGCCACGGGCCTGCCCCAGCAGCGCATCTTCGTCGTCACGACCACGACCGTGCCCGGCTTGACCCAGGTCACGCAGAACGTGCAGGCGGTCGACCGCGGTGTGTACCGCTATCCGTGGCAGAACCTCGTCGATCTCCGCATCACGAAATCGTTCACCTACGGAACCACGAAGTTCGAGCCGACGATTGACGTCTTCAACGTGTTCAACAACAACGCCGTCACCAACGCGGTGACGACGGTCGGATCGTCGCTCGGGCGACCGTCGAGCATCGTCATGGGCCGGCTGCTGCGGATCGGGGGGCGGGTCACGTTCTAGCCGCCGCACTGACGTGGTCCCTCAGACGCTGACGGTGCTCGCCGCGATCCGCCGCGGCGAGGAGGCGCGACTTCGCGAGATCCTGCGCCCGATCGGCGACGACATCGAGGGGTCGCGTTCAACCGGAGGATCCGGCCGGGTGCGCGTCGAATTCACGCGCAGCCGGCGGATCCACTTCGCGCGCTTTGGCATTCTCACGGATCCGGATCGCGGTCCCGGCTGTGAGCGCCTGCTCTACTCGGCGACCTACGACGGTGACCTCGACGCCCATCTTGCCGAGCTCATCGCGATCACCTCGGACCTCGATGCGATCTGGGGCCGCTGCGAGGCGTATCAGGACGCTGCCGGCTTCGGGAGGTTCATCAGGGCGCACGCGCTCGAGCCGGCGGCCTTCTACATCGCGTTTCGCGACGAGACCGTCGGCCAGATTCAGGATGCGATCGCCCTTCGACGGCAGTCGGAGGCGCTCGACGATTCCGCGACCGCAGGTCCGCGGACGTTCGACCGGCCGCCGCACACATCACGGTCAGACGGCGTCGCCATACGTCGCGCGATCGACAGCGGCGAGCGCGCCATCGGCGACGGCGTCCGCCGCCTGATGCGGGCGCTTCCGATCGTGATTGACGTCATCGACGTCTTCGTACGGTACGGCGTCGCCAACGCGGTCTATGCCGCGCGAAAGACGACAGCCAGCCTCGATCGCTACCCGCTGGTCCGATTCGTGAACCGGCTCACGAACAATCGAATGCCGCCTCGGCGGTCGCTGTACTCGAGCGCGCCGCTCGACAACTGCGCGGCGCCGGCGCCGCTGGTGCCCGGTGATGAGGTCCCTTCGGGCCCAGGCAGCCAGCTGCCGACGACCTTCAGAGAAGACGCCGTCACCCAAAACCAGCTGACCCTCGTGACCGTGGTGACGCCCGGACAGGCAAACCGGGTCCGCGCCGTGATGGCCGCGATCGACGCCCTCGCGAAGCGCCTGACGCCGCCGGGTTCGCTCATCGGCGTCAGCACCATTCATTTCGTCAAATGGCTGGTGATAGACGAAGGCCGTCGTCTCATGATGGTCAGCGACTACGATGGCTCGTGGGAAAGCTACATCGATGAGTTCGCCGAGATGATCCTGTCCGGGCTGGATGCCATCTGGGAGACCGCCTATGGCTATCCTCCCGACGGAGCGCGCGATGTTCCTGCCTTCAAGCAGTTTCTTCGAAGGCACCAGGTGCCGTCGGAAGTGTTCTTCAGCGCCTACCCGGACGAGACGGTCCTGAACATGGCCAACGATCTGAACCGCGCTCTCTAATGGCGAGCCTCCCGGCGACCCGACTCGCGGAAGGCACGCTTGCCGACATCCAGGGTTTCATCACCAGCGGCTACGGCCACCTGTCTTTCGCGGCGTACCTGTTCCTGCAGTTCCACGATGCCGCCCAGGCGCAGCGGTGGCTTGGCGCGATCGGTCCTGCGGTCACCACGGCGAAGCCGTGGCCGAAGACGGCGAGCGGTGAAAAGCTGAAGCCGGCCGTCGCCTTGAACATCGCGTTTACCGCCGGCGGCCTTGCGGGGCTCGGGCTGCCGCCTGACGTGCTCTGCACGTTCCCCGTCGAGTTTCAGGAAGGCATCGCTGCAGACGAACGCTCGAGAATTCTCGGCGACACCGAAGAGAGCGCCCCCGCCGAGTGGGAGCTCGGCGGAAACAGACAGGCGCCGATTCATGCCGTCCTCATCGTTCATGGCGTGTCGGAAGAGACGCTCGAGACCGCCTGCCGCGCGCAACGCGCGATGCTGGCGGACACGGCCGGCGGAGTCGTCGAACTGCCGGGCAGCCTGCAGAGCGGCCATCGTCCACAGGGCGACAACGAGCCGTTCGGCTTTCACGACGGGATCACGCAACCGGCCATCGCGGGCATCAGCGGCGAGGGCGTGCCGACAGGCGAATTCATCCTGGGCTACACGAATCACTTCGACCTCCTGCCGCCGACGCCGTCGGTTCCGGCGGCGCTCGACGCCGGTGCGCTGCTGCCTTCGCTGGACAACCCGTACTACGCGTCGCCGCAGCGGCGGGATCTCGGCCTGAACGGCTCGTACCTGGTCTACCGGAAGCTGCAGCAGGACGTCGCGGGCTTCTGGCAGTTCATGAAACGCGAAACGCTCCGCACCTCCGGCACCGAAGATGCCGGCCGCATGGTGTGGCTGGCGTCGCGATTCGTCGGACGGTGGCCGAGCGGTGCGCCGTTGATGCTCGCGCCGTTGGCCGACGACCCACGGATGGGCGAGCGCGACGATTTTCTCTATCGTGCCGACGCCGCCGGTCTGTCCTGCCCGATCGGCGCACACATCCGCCGCTCCCACCCTCGCGACGATGTCAAGCCGTACCCGGCCGCCGAGGCGCTCAGCATGTCCGAAGCGCATCGCCTCCTCCGTCGAGCGCGAGTCTTCGGACCGTCCCTGCTCGATCCTGCCCTTCTGGCGCATGCGGCGGCGACCGGTGCCAGCGACACGCTGCTCCAGCTCACCGACGATGGACGCGCGCGCGGCATTCACTTCTTCTGCGTCAACGCGAGCATTCGCAACCAGTTCGAGTTCGTGCAGCAGACCTGGTGCAACAATCCCCGGTTCGGGGGCCTCAACGACAACAAGGATCCGCTCATCGGCGACAACAGCCGGACGGGCGAGCCGCCGAGCCGCATGACGATTCCCGGCGAGCCTGTGAGTATGCGAACCGCGCCCTTACCGAGGTTCGTGCAGGTCAAGGCCGGCGCGTATCTGTTCATGCCGAGCCTGAGAGCTCTCGAGTTCCTCGGGCGCGGGCGGCGCGATTCAGACTGACCGTTGGATCGGTCTAAAATACGTGCGCGTGATGCCAACGACGACGCCTCTGCAGCGGATATTCAGCGAGGCGATGGCGCTGAGCCCGGAGGCGCGGGACGCGTACGTCTCCAGCGCCTGCGGCGGCGACGCCAATCTCCTCCGCGCGGTACAGGCCCTGCTCGCGGTCGACGACGTGGTGGCGGGACGCCGTGCCGGGCCGCTGTTCCAGCACACCTCGCCGGACGACGATCCGCTGCAGGGCGGCTCCGACGACCAGAGCGGACAGGATCTCGGACCCTACCACCTCGTGCGCCTGCTTGGTACCGGCGGGATGGGCCGCGTCTATCTGGCGGAACGGCGCGACGTCCAGAAGCTGGTCGCGCTGAAGATGCTCGACGGCGTGATGCGCGCGAGGCACCTGCGGCAGCGATTCCTACTCGAGAGAAACGTGCTCGCGCGGCTCGACCATCCCAACATCGCGCGGTTCCTCGACGCCGGCATCCGTCCGGATGGCGTGCCGTACTTCGCGCTGGAGTACGTCGACGGCGACCCGATCGACCACCACGCGCGCGGGCTGGCGATCGACGAGCGCCTGCGGCTGTTCGACGGCGTCTGCGCGGCTGTCGCCTATGCGCACCAGCAACTGGTGGTGCACCGCGATCTCAAGCCGTCGAACATCCTCGTGGACAAAGGCGGCGTCGTCAAGCTGCTCGATTTCGGCATCGCCAAGCTGCTCGAACAGGAAGACGAGTCGCTGACGGCACATGGCGGGCGGCCGATGACGCCGGCCTACGCGGCGCCGGAGCAGATGCGCGGCGAACCGATCACGCCGGCGACGGACGTCTACATGCTCGGGGTGCTGCTCTTCGAACTGCTCACGGGCCAGCGTCCGTACTCGGTCCGGGACCTGACGCCCGCGCAGGCCGAGCGGGTGATCTGCGACGCGAACGTGGCGCGGCCCTCGACGCTGGTCCCGCAAGGCGGCATGTCGCGCCGGGCCGCCGCCGATCTCGACGCGATTTGCCTGCGCGCCCTCGAGAAGGATCCGGTCCGCCGCTATCCCACCGCCGCCGATCTTCGAGCCGACCTCCACCGCTACTTCTCGCAGCGGCCGGTCGAGGCGCAGGTGCCCACGAGGCTGTACGTCGCGCGCAAGTTCATGGCGCGCCATCGCGTCTCGGTCGCGCTCGCCACCGCGGCAACGCTCGTGGTGCTGGCTGGGTCCGGAGCGGTGGCGTGGCAGGCGCGGCGCGCCAATCAGGAACGACGGCGCGCCGAGCAGGCGCTGGTCGAGTCGCAGAGCGTCAGCAACTTCCTCATCGGTCTCTTCGAAGCGCAACATCCCACCAGCGCGATGGGCGAGGAGCCGTCGGCGCAGGCGCTGATCGAGCGCGGCCTGAAGCGGGCGGAACTGCTCTCCGGTCAGCCGCTCGTGCAGGCGCGCATGCTCGACACCATCGGCCGCGTGTACCACGGCAGCGGCGATCTGGATCGCGCGGAGGCGCCGCTGCGCCGGGCGCTCGAGATCCGCCGGACGCACCTCGGCCCGCAGCATCAGGAAACCGCCTCGAGCGCCCATAACCTGGCCGCGCTCCTCTACGACAAAGGCGCGTACGACGAATCGGCGCGCGATTACGAGTGGGCGCTCCAGGTCCGGCGCGGCCCCGGGGCGAACCCGGGCGATCTCGTGCAGACCCTGCAGGGCTCAGCGATGCT
>Ga0097621_100001453_pt1 | contig 16213 bp, 16 predicted proteins | sample KBSMisM72_FD_73165 | JGI IMG/M metagenome (GOLD analysis project Ga0097621, IMG submission 73165) | Miscanthus rhizosphere microbial communities from Kellogg Biological Station, Michigan, USA - KBS Miscanthus M7-2 (version 2) (version 2) | ecosystem: Host-associated > Plants > Roots >... | reverse complement strand
GTAAAGATGTCGCGAGCCGCCGCCGCATACTGCCCGTCGCGCGTGATCTGAAACGCCTCCAGATACGACACCGCTAGCTGCGCCTGGTCATACAACATCTTTTCAAAGTGCGGCACAAACCAGCGCTCATCCACCGAATAGCGATGAAACCCGCCGCCGATCTGATCGTTCATCCCGCCCTTCACCATTTCGCGCAGCGTGGTCAGCACCATCTCCAGCGCTTCTTCCTGCTTGGTCTCGGCGTAATACCGGACGAGGAAATTGTGGATGCTGGGCCGGGGAAACTTAGGCGCCCGCCCAAACCCGCCGAGCCGCGCATCAAACATCCGCCGGAACCCCTGGAATGCGCGACCCAGCACTTCACGGCCAGCGCCTTCGGACCGTGCGCCCAAACTCGAATACTCGCGTAGCTGCTCGATCACCTTGTCGCCCGACTCCTCAATCCGCGACCGATCCTGCCGCCACGCTTTCGCCAGTTGCTCCAGCACAGCTTTAAACCCCGGCCGACCGTAGCGATTGTCCGGCGGAAAATACGTGCCCCCAAAAAAAGGCTTGCGCCCGGGAGTCAGCCAGACCGACATCGGCCACCCGCCGCTGCCCGTCGACGCCTGCACGAATAACATGTACATGCGATCCACATCGGGCCGCTCTTCGCGATCCACTTTTATCGAAACGAAATGTTCGTTCAACACCCGCGCGATCTCGTCGCTCTCAAACGACTCGCGCTCCATCACATGGCACCAGTGGCACGTCGAATATCCCACCGACAAAAAAATCGGCTTGTCTTCACTCTGCGCTTTTTCGAACGCCTCGTCTCCCCAGGGATACCAATCCACCGGATTGTGGGCGTGCTGCAAAAGATACGGGCTCTTCTCCAGAGCCAGGCGATTGGTGGACGGAGGCGTCGGCACCTCTTTAGCTTAATTCGTAACCGCGCGTAGCCAAATCCGTCAGGATGATTTCCGAGTCTTTCCCGTGCGCCGTGAACACGTGCTGGACGGATTGGCACACGTGTTCATAACCCCGCTCATAGAACACTAATATGGATGGCCCCGCGCCACTGAGCGCACACCCCAGCAACCCTTTCATGCGCAGCCCGCAAATTTCGGCCAGGCCCGGCACCAACGGTGCGCGATACGGCTGATGCAGCCGGTCCTCGAGCGCCGTCGGAAAGGCATCGGTGATTCCGGTAGCCAGCGCCGTGATCAGCAGCGCGCTGCGTTGAATGTTGAAAATGACATCCGCGCGGGAATAGCTCTGCGGCAGCACCCGCCGCGCCTCCACCGTCGGCAACAGAAAATCCGGCACCACCACGGCAATTCCGAACCGTGGATGCAACTCCAACCGCGCCGCGTGGGTGACATCCCGCTCATCCGTCGCGCTGGCCACAATCGACCCGTGAACGCAAGCCGCGACGTTATCCGGATGCCCCTCGATGCGCGCGGCCTCGTCCAAAATCCGGCCGCGCGGCCAGCGCAGCCCCAACATCGCGCTTGCAATCACCACACCTGCCGTCAGCGCCGCAGCGCTCGATCCCAACCCCTTGCCCAAGGGAATCTGATTGTCGAGCTGCAGTTCGATCGGCGGCATGGTCCGCTGCAGATCGCTAGCAATCCGCACCGCCGTCTGCCAAATGAGGTTGTCGTCGCCGCTCGAGATGAGCGCCTCATCGCGCCCGCTCACGCGAATACTCAACTTGTCCGCCGCGCGGAAGCGGCACTCCAGATAAACACCCAAAGCCAGTCCCAGCGCGTCAAAGGCGGGGCCGAGATTAGCGCTGGATGCGGGGACTCGCAGTTTGCGGAAAGCCAAACAGCTATTCTGACACGGAGCCCCCCAATCCGGCTAGAATTGCAGTTATGAGTGCTACCACCACCGCCAATCTAGGCGACCGCAGCTTCGACCTGCCGGCGTGGAAAAACATAGTCGGCCATGTCGCCGCGATCTCTGTCGCGATCATCTTTCTAGCCACCGGCATCGCCAAAATGGTGGTTCCGTTTCTGGTACAGACCATGTTCGAGCAACTGCTGGTGCCGGTCTGGGGCAGCATGCCGTTGGTGCTGCTGCTGGGAATCTTCGAAACGCTGGGAGGGATCCTGGTCCTAATACCGCGCTACCGCCGCTGGGGCGCGTGGCTCATCGCTCTGATGTTGGTCGCATTTATGGGATACATCGGATTGCGCTATCAGGCCCTGGTCGGCCGCGATTGCAGTTGCTTCCCGTGGCTGAAACGCACCGTGACCCCGGCCCTCTTCGCCGAAGACGGAGCCATGCTATTAGCCGCGTTGGTGGCCGGTTGGTTCTCGCGTAAGCCCACCAGCCTGCGTTTCCCGCTGATCGCCTTGGTAGTGATCGCCGTATTCTCGGGCGCGAGTTTCGGCTACAACACCATGCATCAGAGCGGCATTCAGGTGCCCGCAACCATCGCCGTCGACGGCCAGCCTTACAACCTTCGCCAGGGCCACATCTTCCTGTTCTTCTACGATCCGTCCTGCAGCCATTGCGAGGAAGCGGCGCGCCACATGTCGACGTACGGCTGGAAGAAAGACGTGACCGTAATCGGACTGCCTACCAACGATCCGCAGTGGGCCGCCTCGTTCCTGCATGACACGAAACTGGTGGCCAAGACCTCCACCGACTCGGCGCTTCTGCGGAAACTATTCGTATTCACCTCGCCGCCCTACGGTGTGGTGCTCGATAATGGCCGCGTGAAAAGCATCCTCACGCACTTTGACGCGCCCGAGCCGCAGCCCTCGCTCCAACAATCAGGGTTTGTCGATTAGCGTTCTTCCATCAGGGACACGTTGCGGATCTCAAGCGATCCTTCCGTCCGCGCTTCACCCGATGGCCGCTGATAACTGAGCGCAATAGGCAGCAGCGCCGCACTCCCCGTAAAATCCACCCTACCGGCGCGCCAGTCGCGGGCGCTCACAACCACGCCCCGCCCCGGGCCAGCGCGCCATTCGACACCCGTAGGCGATCCCAATCCCCGTGTTCGCGCTTCCCAACGGAGCGAATACCGCTTGCCAACTTCGAGCACGACAAATTGCCGAAGCAGTTCGCACGATTCCGGCTGCTTGCCCGAAAACAAAATACGATGCGCACCGGGGAGCGACATATCGGTGACGCCCGGCGGATGCGCCAAACGCCAATCGAAGCCGTGCCCGCCCGGCTCCGTTGCAAAATCACCGTTCGCGATCAACGCGGTCTGCCGGTGGCCCAATTGCCTCCACAACTCGCGCGCCTCCGCGACTTTTCCGGACTCCATCAGCACGTCGCATGCACTTTCCAGCAGCGGGACATCCGCCGCATTCCGCAGTGCCTCCAACTTTAGCGCCACCGGGCCCGCGGCATCGCGGTGTTGATCCATCACGTAATACAAGTACGTCACCAGGACGTCATGCTGATCCGGAATGGCGCGGCTCAACACTTCGTCCGCGTCCTGCGTAACCCGCCAACACAAATCGAAAGCCAGCCGGCGATCTCCATAAGAGTTTTCGAGCGCCGCCCTCATCCATTTCCAGAAGTCGCCCCAGCGCTCCCGCCGGAAATAGAAATTGGCCAGTGTCCAGCGCGGCTCGAATTGACGATCCACGCGAGCCGCAGCCAGCAACCACGTTTCCGCCTTCGGAAAATCGCCTCGCGTCTCCGCCGCCAGCCCCAAGCGAATCCGCGGAGCCGAAGAAAGCGGATTCACGCGAGCGGCGCGCTCCAGCAGCGCCGTCGAATCCACGCCGTCGTAATCCAATTGGAGCGCGCGCAGCAGAAGATAACTCGCGCGATCCGGCAAAATCTCCAACGCACGCGCCACTCCCTCGGGTGTTTGCTTGCGAGACGCCGCGTCCGCCATCGCCAGCCGGATCGAGTAAGCTGCAGTGGCGATCAATATCAACAACGCAGCAGCAGTGGCAACACGATTCACGTAATACATCTGAATGACGAAATAATTTCTCTTGATGAAGGTGCGAACCAAAAGTATACTCGGATCAGTGCACACCCGAATCTTATTCCTGGCCTTGGCGTCGACGGCTGTCACTTTCGCCGCCACGCCCGGCGCAACCAAGACGCCAGCGATCGGCATGGTTACCGCCAGCGGACATTTTATGTTGGACCGCTCGGAAGTTTGGGGCAACGCCACGCTCTTCGACGGCGCCCAGATTGAAACCACCGCCGCATCATCGCAAGCCGCGCTGCGCAACGGCGTCATAATTCAACTGGGTTCCGCGTCCAGCGCCAGCGTAAACGAAAATCACCTGACACTTACCAAAGGCGTGGGACAAGTAGCCGCGCCGGAGAGTTACGAAGTCAGCGCCGGCGATCTCTCCATACGATCGGCCGCGGGCAACAGCCGCGTGCGTGTCGCATGGATCCCCGGAGGCAATCTGCAAGTCATTGCGCTAAGCGGCGCCGCGCGGGTCACGAACCGCACCGGCTTGGTGCTTGCCTCTCTGCCCGCCGGGCGCCAGATGACGTTTGCGATGCAAGCCGCCGCCACTGGAGTCGTCACGCGCACCGGATGTTTGTTGTCCAAAGATGGTCGCTTCCTGATGCAGGATCAGAACACGCAGGAAGTTGTCGAAGTGAGAGGCGACAATCTCGCTCCCAACGTCGGCAACCGGGTGGCAGCTACTGGAAGCGTTAGCGCATTGCGTCCCGCAATCGCGATCGCCACCAGTGTTCTAAACGTGAATGCCGTCGTGCTGCAGCAAACTGGCGGTTGCTTAAGTGTTGCCGCCGCCCTTGACGCGCAAACGGAACCGACCAATGTTGCTGCCACTCCAAGCCAGCCCGCCGCTGCGCCCGGACAAGCGCCCCCCGCAACCGCGCCGAAAGCCGGGATGTCCACGGGAGCGAAAGTAGCCATCGTCGCGGTAGTCGCCGGGGGCGGCGCCGGCGCCGCCATCGCTTTAGCCGGCGGTAAGAAATCGACTAGTCCGTAAACTTCTGCCCCACAGCGCGGAGTGAGCCACTACCGCGTTCGAGTGGCACCAGATGTAATCCATCAGCAGAATTCAGCAAGGCCTCGCAGCGGGAACGAAAATCATCCATCCTATCCTGCGCCTGTGGAACCACTGCTAGACGCCCGTACACTTCGTCAACGGTGGCGGCGTGCAATCGCAAATCGAATTGATTTAGCGCAGAGAGATCGTCGTAAACCGCACGGCCCCACAACTCGCGGTAGCGCTTTTCGCGGTGTGCGATTTCGGAACGTGCTGCCGTGACGTTGCGCCTGGTGTAATGAAGACTAATTTGCGGAAACGCCGGCTTGAGAAAATATTCCGCCGCCACCATACTTGCGTCGAACAGATCCACCACGCCTGGCACCGCCATCTTGCGCACCACTTCGATCGCGCGGCTCAAATCCTCTTCCCCAGCCGGACGTGTGAACCTTCCCGATCTGGCGAGCTGCAGTACTTGAACGTTACTAACTAAATGCGGCGATTCATTCACCAGGTGACGCAAAAATTCTTCAACCGAGCAACGGCACGCCATTTGACATAATGCCTCGCCTGTATTCTCTTTGCGTAAATACGAGTACATTGACTGCAAACGATCCAGCGGATGCCGGATAAAACATAGGTCAAATATCACTACAGTTTTGATATTAGGCAGCGGATAACGTAAATGATGACTCGACACCGCTTTAATGTCACGATGAGTTGATAAAAAGACACTTAGCTCGTCATTATCGACTTCAGTGTCGGCCGTAAGTCCGTGCAGTGTGGCGAATTCTCCTCCGAATTCCCGCTCCAGAATGGACTCGATGGTGCTTCCTGCATTCTTGAAAAAATGATAGTGCACTACGACGAAACGCGGGCGCGGCACTTCCAGCGTAAAGTCGAGGCGCATAAACCTCAGACGACGCTTGCTGCCGAAAGATTACTCGCCTGCGCTCTATAATAGTGTGTGTCTCAAGCCACCAACCTCTTCGTAGAAAAAAACCAGCCGCGTCTTCTCGACGAACTTAAGACCTTCCTCCGTATCCCCAGCGTAAGTACCCTGCCGGAACATGTCCCCGACGTGTTGCGCGCCGCGCAATTCGTGGCCGACAGCATGAAGACCGCCGGTCTCGAAAATATCGAGATCATTGCCACCGCGAAGCATCCGCTGGTTTACGCCGATTGGTTGCACGCGCCCGGCAAGCCGACGGTGCTGTGTTACGGCCACTACGACGTGCAGCCGCCCGATCCGCTCGACGAATGGATCACTCCGCCTTTTGAACCGACCGTGCGCGACGGCAACATCTACGCGCGGGGCTCGGCCGACGACAAAGGCCAGATGTACATGCACATCAAAGCCGTCGAAGCGCTGCTCGCGACCACCGGAACGCTGCCCGTGAATTTGAAATTCCTAATCGAGGGCGAGGAAGAAGTCGGCGGCGAGTCCGTCGCGAAATTCGTCGCCGAAAATCCCGCGCGCCTGAAGGCCGATGTCGCGCTGGTCTCCGACACGGAACTCTTCGCCGAAGGTTTGCCGACCTTATGCATCGGTCTCCGCGGTCTCATTTATACCGAGATCGAAGCCCGCGGTCCGTCGCGCGATCTGCACTCGGGCATGTACGGCGGCGCCGCTCCCAACGCGGTGTTCGGCCTGATCGAGCTGCTTTCCAAGATGAAAGACGCCGACGGGAAAATTCAGATCCCCGGAATGTACGACGACGTCGCCCCTCCCACCCCCGCCGAAAGAAGCAGTTGGGAACACCTGCCTTTCGACGAAAAAGAGTTTCTCAAAAACGAAGTCGGTGCAACGCGGCTCACTGGTGAGCCCGGGTATTCTGTATTTGAACGCACCTGGGCGCGGCCGACGCTCGAAGTCCACGGCATCGCCGGCGGATTCACCGGAGCCGGCGCCAAGACCGTGATCCCCGCGCGCGCCACTGCGAAAGTCAGCATGCGCATGGTGCCCCACCAGGACCCCGAGAAAATCATCGCCGCCTATAAGAAATTCGTCGCCGAAAACACGCCCGCCGGGATCCAAACCGTAGTGCGCGTACTCAGTTGGGGCCCTGCCATCATGGTGAATCCCGATCATCCGGCGATCCACGTGGCCGCGCAGGCCTTTCGCGATATCCTGGGGAAGGAAACCGTTTTCATTCGCAGCGGCGGATCGATTCCCATCGTGGGAGATTTTGCGAAACACTTGGGGATTCCCACTATCCTCATGGGCTTCGGACTTCCCGACGATGGATTGCACTCGCCCAATGAGAAGTACAAAGTGGCGAACTATTACGCCGGGATCATGACGATTGCCCACTTTTTCGAACAATACGGGCAGTGAAGCCGCGGGAAGCGTGACGGTTCCCAAACCCGTTGGGGCCACCGGTCAAAGTGAAAGCGTTGTCCGCTCAGCGGGCGTGGTGTCGGTTGCCGTCCTGATGAGCCGCGTCACCGGTCTGCTGCGCGAAAGCGTGATGGCCCGTCTGTTCGGCGCCGGCTTAATCTACGACGCTTTCATGTTGGGCTTCCGTATCCCCAACCTGACCCGCGACTTGTTTGCTGAAGGCGCGCTGTCGAGCGCCTTCGTTCCCACCTTCACCGAATATCTCGCCAATCGCGGCAAAGAAGCGGCCGCTCGTTTGGCGAACCTGGTGGCGACGGCGCTGATTATCGTCGTAGGCACGGTCTGTGCGCTAGGCGTGATCTTCGCTCCGCAATTGGTCCACCTAATGGCGCCGGGCTTCGCCGCAGTGCCCGGAAAATTCGAACTCGCCGTCAGCATGACGCGCACCATGTTCCCGTTTCTCCTGCTGGTGGCGCTGGCCGCGCAGGCCATGGGGGTCCTGAACGCCTCCAATAAGTTCGGCGTCCCCGCCATGGCCTCGACGTTCTTCAACATCGGCTCAGTAGGCTTCGGTGTGCTGCTGGGTATCTGGCTGGGACCGTCGCTGCACCTGACGCGCATCGAAGGCATGGCCATCGGCGTGGTGCTCGGCGGCGCGCTGCAACTGGTGTGGCAGTTGCCCGCGCTCTATCGTCTGGGATTCCGTTTCCGCGTCGCCTTCGATTGGAATCATCCCGGCCTGGTCCGCATTTTCCGCCTGATGGTCCCGGCCATCCTGGGCAACGCCGCTGTGCAGATCAACGTGATGGTGAACACCAATTTCGCGTCCACCATCGCCGATCCCGTGCGCGCCATGGACGGCCCGGTGAGTTGGCTGAGCTACGCCTTTCGCTTCATGCAACTTCCTTTGGGTCTGTTCGGAGTCGCCATGGCCTCCGCCACGCTGCCTTCTATTTCGCGCAGCGCCGCCGCCGGCAACATGGAAGAATTCCGCCGTACTCTATCGAAATCCCTGGGCATGGTCTTCCTTCTTACGTTGCCTTCTTCCGTGGGCCTGGCGGTGCTCGGAAAATCCATCATTGGAGCCATCTACCAAGGTGGCCGCTTCCAGCTTTACGACACCCAACAAACCGCCGTGGCGCTGTCTTTCTACGCGATTGGCCTAGCGGGCTACGCAGCACTGAAAGTTTTGAATCCCGCGTTCTATGCGTTGGGCGACGCGCGCACGCCCATGCTGGTGAGCCTCGGTTCCATCGTGGTTAATTTCGCCACCGCAGCCACTATGATCCGTTTCGCCGGCCTGGGCCACGCCGGCCTGGCATTGTCGACATCGGTAGTCGCGCTCTTCGGCTTCTTCCTGCTATTCGAAATTCTCCGCCGCCGCATAGGCGGAGTTTATGGCCGCGAACTGGCCGGCGGAATCGGCAAAGTCTTGCTCGCGTCACTGGTGATGGCCGGTGCGACCGCGCTATCGAGTCACGAAATGGAACTCTGGCTGGGCGTTTCGCAACTCGCACGCCTAGCCGATCTGGCGGTCTCGATCCCCATAGGCCTGCTCATTTTCTACGGCATGTGCCGGGCCCTGGGAGTCCACGAAGTCGACATGGCCATCCGCGCCTTCACCCGCCCGGTTAGCCGCCGTTTCCAGCGAAAAAGCGCCCTCTAATACTTCACCGTTTTTCTACCGATAAAACCCCCATGAGCGGTCTGCTTGTCGTGTTTCTGTATTTGCTCGCGGCTGATCCGGCCAGGGGTCCGGCGACCTCTCGCGATCACTTGCAGAGAGCCACCGAACTGGTCAACATCGGACGCCCCGAAGAGGCCTTGCCATATTTCGGGCAGGCCATCAAGCTGCGCCTGGACAATCCCGACGCCTGGATGGGCCGCGGCCGGGCTTTGATCGCATTGGGACGCTATCACGACGCCGTCGAGGATTTCGATCAGGCCGTACGTCTCCAACCCGGCGCGGTGGAACCGCTACTCGAGCGCGGTTACGCCTTCGGACAAGCCGGCGATTTCCGCTCGGCGAGCGAGGATCTCACTCGGGTCCTGCGGATCGACCCCGCCAACGCCCCCGCTCTGACCCTGCGCGGCGCGGCCTACGCGAAGCTCGGGTTGTCAGCAAAGGCTACCGATGATTTCACGCGCGCACTCGAGTTCACCCCGAACGATACGCAACTGCTTTTGGCGCGCGCCACTATATATGCCGCCGACGGCCGAAACCGCGAAGCGCTAAATGATCGCGAAGCCGCCGTGCGCCTGCTGCCCAAATCTCCGGAAGCCCTGCTCGCTCGCGGCGGAAGCTATCACGCGCTCGGCATGCACGCGCAAGGACTCGCCGACCGCAGCGAAGCCATCCGTCTGAATCCCGCACTGGCCGAAGCCTGGTGCGCGCGCGGCAGTGCCTACTTCCTGTTGGGAGAATTTGAGAAGGCCGCCGGTGATCTAGAACGCGCGTTGCAGCTCAAGCCGGATTATCAGGAAGCCACTGAAGTCTTAGCCAAAGCCCGGCACGAACTGGCGCCGGAGCCCGCTCCCGTCGCCGAAGAGGCCCCGATTGAAGTTGCGCAGGGCGCCACACCAGCACCCGCCGCGGCACCTGAACCAAAGCCCGCGGAGGTAGCAACCGCTCCGCGGCCAGCCGATCCCAAATCCGCCGCCCTGCACAATCAGCGGGGCAGGGAACTGATGTATCAGGGCCACTACCAGCAAGCAATCGACGAACTCACCGCGGCCATAGAAGCCCAACCGGATCTCGCGCTGGCTTACAACGCGCGGGGCTTCACCTACTATTTAATGCGCGACACGGCCCACGCTTTGGCGGACTTCGACGAAGCCATCCGCCTCAACCCCACGTACGCCAACGCGCTGCACAATCGTAGTCTCGCGCTCAGCGCGAAGAAATAGCCAGCAGTTTCCCGATCTCCGCCGCCGGCGTGCGCTCTCCCACGTAGAACGTCCCAAACAACGCATAAACAGCGCTCACATGGTCAAAACGCATTTCGTAGATCAGCTTCTTGAACACCAGCGGGTCGTCAGAGAATAAGTCCACACCCCACTCCCAGTCGTCGAAACCAATCGAGCCCGAAATAATCTGCTTCACCTGTCCCGCGTAGCGCCGGCCCACCGCCCCATGCTCGCCCATCTGCCGCTGCCGCTCGGCCAACGGAAGCGTATACCAGTTCTTGTCTTCACCGCGCCGCCGGTCCATGGGATAAAAGCAAATGAACTTGTGGGGCGGCATATCGGGAAACAGCCTCGGATGCATCGCGCTCCGCTGCCGCGCAAGCGTCTCCTGAATTTCCGCATTCCACTCGGCCGTGAATGGCTCGATCCCACGCTCCGCCAATCCGCCGTAGACCTTCGCCGTCGACTCATACAATCCCAACTCGACCACCGATAAATACGACGACGTCTGCTCCACGTAATCCCATAGCGCCAGCTTTTGCAAACAACGTTGCACTTCGCCCAAGTGCTCGAAGTTCTGGCGGAAGTGCACCAGCAGCAGATCGCCCTTGTGGCCCAGCAGAGAAAATATCGCGCTGCCGGCGCCCTCCATGATCGCGAGAGCCGCGGCGGCTTCCCCCAGAATTTCATCGCGCCGCGCCGCGGGCAGAGCCCGCCAATCCGCCCAGCGGACCTTCAGCATCTGGTGCAGCAAACTCGACCCCTCAAGCGTCAATGGAACTGCCGGGGGAACCGGCGGCAAATGTTCAGGCGTAGACATCGTTTTCAGAATCGCACGAAAACCCCTCCGCGGCACGCGTGCTAAGATGATGTTTCATGCACCCAGATACGCGTCTGGTGAGTCAGCTTCAGGCCATCGATTTGCGGATGGCAGAGCTCGAAAAAGAAGTCGCCGCGCTTCCCAAACATATCGCCGTCATCGAAAAGACGCTGGAATCGCACCAGCGCCGCCTCGAAGCCGACCGCGCCGCCCTCACCGCCAATCAGAAGGACCGCAAGAAACTGGAAGGCGATGTCCAGGTGAACGAGCAGAAGATCTCCAAGCTCCGCGATCAGATGCTAGGCGCCAAAACCAACGAGCAATACCGGGCGTTCCAGCACGAAATCGAGTACGCGCAGAACGAAATCCGCAAAGCAGAGGACCGTATTCTGGAACTCATGGGGGAATCGGAATCGCTCGACGTCGCCGTCAAGAAAGCGGAAGCCGCGCTCAAGGAAGAAAAGCAGTTGGTCGAGGCCGAGAAGAGCCGCGCCCGCGAACGCACCGCGGCCGATCAGGCTCAGCTCCAGCAGTTGCATGGGGAGCGCACCGCCGCCGCCGCCCAATTGCCCAAGGCGACTCTCGCCGAGTACGAGCGCATCCGCAAAAAGTGGCACGGAGTCGTGATCGCGGAAGCCACCAGCGGCCGCTGCGCCGCCTGCCAGATCGTCCTGCGTCCGCAATATTTGCAGGACCTTAAGAAAGGCGAGCAGCTAATGACGTGCGAAAGCTGCGGGCGCTTCCTCTACTACAATCCGCCAGTGCGTGTCGAAATGACGCCCACGGCGTAAGCTACTGAATCACGTTCAACAACCCCGCATTGCCGGTCGCGGCCACTACCTTACGCGGAGGCGCCTGCAATCCCGGCATGGGTTTCCCTTGAAACAGCTTGCGGCAAGGCACAGCCAGCCACCGCGCCCACCGGTTCGCGCGGTTCCTGCGCGCGCTATCGGTAGCGATGCCCGTGCTCGCGTACATCTGGCGGTACAGCTTCGAAATGAATATGAAGGCGAGCCGCGCCCGCAAATTCGGGGTGCAATTCGACCGCTTCCAAACCGCGCTGAAGCTGTAAAAGCGATCCCACACGCCCTGCGTCCGCTGCCGCATCTCTTCGGAATTCATGGTGGGATGCGGCATGAACATCTTCGGCCGCAAATCCGGCGGGATCAGCCAGTAGCGCGTGATCGGAGTCCCCTCCACCATTGGCACGTTCTCGCCAAACGCCTTTTCCCAGCGCTCGAAATCGACGGTTCCGCAAAACGGAGTCAGCATCACGAACTGTGCGAACGTCAATCCCGATTTGTGTGCCAGCTCGAGCGTAGCGTCAAAAGTATCGGCCCGGTCCGTCGACAATCCGAAAATGAACGATCCCAAAACGTGCACGCCGTGCCGTTGAAACTCTTGCAGTTGATGAACCAGTTTTTCGCCCGAGCAGTTGAAGTCCTTGAAGACGGCCTTGAGTCCTTCTGGAGTCACCGCTTCCACGCCCACCAACGCCCCGCGAATGTGCGCCGCACGCATCGCGTCCAGGAACCGCCCGTCTTCGGCGGATTCCATGGTGATCTGCGTGAAGAACGTCAGGTCGCTTGGCAGATCGGCCAGCCGCGCCATCAACTCGAAGCGCTCTTCGCGGATGGCGTTCAACTCGTCAACCTTTTGCTGATTGCCTTGGCGCTCCGCATTCTTGATATCAGTGAGCGAAACGGGGTAAAAGTTGTCGTCGGCCAGAGCAATGAAGCGAAATCCGAGACGCCGCAGTGCCACGATCTCCTCGATCACCACGTCGGAAGCGCGTTGCCGCGGCTTCTGGCCGTCGGTGCGCCACACCGAACAGAACGAACAGTGCTTGGAGCAGCCGCGCACCGTCTGCACAGACGCCCACATGTAACGGTCCGGGGGCAGTAGATCCCAGCGCGCAGCTTTGAACTGCTCCGGCGCCACCCGGCCGCCCTCATAGATTTTCTTCGGCGCGTCACGCGCACAGTCGCGCAGTACTTCGCCCCACGCCAGATCGCCGTCGCCTTTAACCACCGAATGCGCGTGGCCCAATTCCAGCGCCTCATCGGGGTAGAGCGATGCGTGAATGCCGCCGAACACGACATAGGCGCCGCGCTCGCGCGCAAGACGTCCCACCGCATAGCCTCGCAAAGCATTCCCGGTGTGGATGCCGATGCCGACGACGTCGCCGGGTGAGATGCGTTCTGGAAGCAGACTTTCTAAGGTTTCGTCACAAATCTCCGGATCGCCAAATTCGATTGGCGTCGCGGTCGCCAACACGTACAGCCAACGCGGCGTGATGACGGCGGTTCCGAATGCGGAATCGCTGGGGTTGATTAAGTGGATCGTCAAAGGTCCTTTTTTGGGATCCTTGGCAAAGGAAACGACTCATTGGAGGGAACCCTCCAGCCGCAACCGGATACTCAGAGTCCGGGGTGCCAAGGGCTTAAGTCTAACATCACTTCGCCCATCGCCGCGACCGCCGTGGGTACCACCACCTGGGGAGTACTGGATCTTCCGTACAGGACGATTCAAAATTGCCCTATAATTTACGATTTCGCGCGTAATGAAGTACTGGCCCGCGTTATAAAAGTTAAGAGAGAAGTGGCCCGCCCCCATCGGAGTGTAATGAAGACACGTTCGCCTAAGAAGATTCCCGATAGCCAGCTCCAGCAGTTGGTTCGCAGATTACTGCGCACCAATCAGCCTGATACTGACACTCCGGTCATCATCTCGCCCATGGAAGGAGAATATTTTTCGTCGGTCGGCCGCTTGCTGGAACGCACCCACGGGCGCGTTTCCGTGCTGGTCGATCACGCCCTCGAACGCGAGCGAGCGGTCACGGTTTTTCTGCCCGAAAACGCGTACGTGGCGGAGGTGATGAAGTGCACGGCCCAAGGCGAACAGTTCAGCGTGGAGTTGGAGTTGATTCAGTATCAAGACACCGCAGCCGTGTAAAATAGAAATAGGCGCGGGAGTAACTCAATGGTAGAGTCACAGCCTTCCAAGCTGTTGGTTGCGAGTTCGATTCTCGTCTCCCGCTCCATTTCAGTCGTGACTGGTGAGGGTGCGCGCCACCGCGAAACCGACGATACCGGCTACCAAAAGCGACATCCCTGGATTCTTTCTCACGATCCCTTGGAGGTCGCTGAAGATTCCCGGCACATCGTTGCTCCGCAGGTATTTTGCGCCGGAATTCAATTTGTCCGCCGTGCCGTGGGCCAAACCGGCCACTCTTTCGCCGCTATTATGCAGGGCCGAAGCAGTTGAATCGAGTCCTCCGGCGGCCGCGACCCGCGTTGCTTCCATCTTTTCCGTCGCGGAACGGCTGAGGTCATTGACCTTATCCTTCACAACGAAGGCCGCGTCCGTAATTTGATCTGGCAGAGATTTAGTGGTCATGTGATATTCCCTTGCAGCTCGACTTCCAATGCCCCGGCATATTTTCCCGCATCCTGCAATATCTGCCAGAGGTTTGGCTTATTCACTTCTCGTTCTCTCTTTTACAGTTATGAGGCGCTACTGCGCCGAAACAGATGAGAGATCAGGCTTACCAGGAACAGCACGATGAAAACGAAGAAGAAAATTCTTGCGATTTCAGCCGCCGCAAAGGCCACCACTCCAAAACCCAGTAGGCCCGCTAACAAAGCCACCACCAGGAAAACCAGCGCGTAATAAAGCATTTGGGCTCCTTTCACGGGTTTGAAACCCGCTCCGGAATCTATAGAGCACTTCCCGTGCCAGTTTAGAACCAATCGCTGCGGTATGCGATCCACCAACTCAGGAAACAGATGGGAATGGTGGCTCCCAGCGCCCACCACATGGGCAGTACAAAGTCCGCTAGTAAACCCAACAGCGTAAAAATGATCCAGAAGATCTTTCGTTCCACGTGCCTCAAGTGTAACGGAGCCGTCTGTTAGGATGATGGGTATTCTGCGGCTTTTCATTCTCGCGCTTTTGGCTGGCACGCTGCTCGCGCAGTCCGCGGCGCCGCCGTCGCGCGAAGTGGTCACCATCGATAAACTCACCGTGCAGGGGACCCGCTTTAGGGCGCATTCCATTCAGGTCCTGACAGGGCTGCGTCCCGGTGTGCAGATCGACGAAGTGGCAGTGCGCAAGGCCATCGCTCGCATGCTCGAATCCGGCTTAATCCGCAGCGTGGATTACAACTACGAATCGCTTGCAGACCCGCACCGTGTGGTTCTCGAACTCACCGTTGTGGATGAAGCGCCGCTATTGCCGGCCTCTATTGAGATCCCCGGCGTTGACCCCGAACCGGTGTGGCAATATCTGGAATCGGTGGACCCCCTATTCACGCGCGAACTGCCGCGCACGCAGAAAGCCCTGCGTTTCTATCTTCGCGCTATCACGGACTACCTGCGCACTAACAAACGGCAGGAAGCGCTGGTCCCGATTGTCACCGGCGACGACTCCGGGCATCCCAGCGGAATCGTATTTGCGCCGGCGCCGCGCCGCGCGCTGCCATCCACTGGCACTCGCCAAAATTGATATGCTCCGCTCGCCACTGCTTCTTGCGATCCTGCTTACCGCCTGCGTCCGCACTCCCGAAGAGGCCGCGGAAATCGATCCGCAAATCGCCTCCGAGGTCGCCAGTATCAAAGCCATCGACAATCACGCGCATCCCGTTCGCCCCACAGCCTCCGGTGAAAAACCCGACACCGAATACGATGCTCTTCCAGTCGATTCGCTCGACGCGCAATCCGATTACGTCCGCAGCCGGCCCGGTTCGCCAGCGCTGCTCGCAGCCCATCGCGCCCTATTTCAGGGAGACAAGGCCGCAGCCGCGAAAACCTACGGGCAGGAGTACGCGCTGAAGGTGCTCGACCAGCTCAATATCGAAACTATGCTCGCCAACCGCGTCGCGATGGGACCGGGGCTGCCCTCGCCGCGATTCTTATGGGTGCCTTTCGCCGACGCCCTAATGTACCCGCTCGCCACCGATTCCTTGGTCCAGAATCCCGATCAGAAAGCGTTCTTCGCGCTGGAGGCCAAGCTGCTCGCCCGCTACTACGCGGAATCGGGAGTCGCGACGAAACCGGTGACGCTCGATCAATACCTCGACCAAGTCGTCCGCGCGACGCTCGAGCGCCACAAGAAAGACGGAGCAGTCGCAGAGAAATTCGAGATGGCGTATCTGCGCCCACTGGCCATCGGAAATCCCGCGAAGTCCGCTGCCGAAAAAGTCTA
>Ga0097621_100001450_pt1 | contig 16237 bp, 24 predicted proteins | sample KBSMisM72_FD_73165 | JGI IMG/M metagenome (GOLD analysis project Ga0097621, IMG submission 73165) | Miscanthus rhizosphere microbial communities from Kellogg Biological Station, Michigan, USA - KBS Miscanthus M7-2 (version 2) (version 2) | ecosystem: Host-associated > Plants > Roots >... | reverse complement strand
TGTTTCGGTCGGACGGGAAGCACTTTGCGGACGCAGGAAGAGCGCGCTTCCAGCGATGGTGGCCCCCGGAGCGACACCGCCCCCCGGAATATTGAAGACAGTTTGCACTTTCGCCCAACCCTCGGTTAGCGTCGCGCTTGTGCCCGGGGTTTTAATGGTGATGGCGCCGTGAGCCGGAAGAACGCCAAAAACAAACGTGCCGTTGCCGGTGACCGTTTGATCGGTAGTGAGTGGCATTGGCGTTCCGTCGTTTTTGAAGAAATAAACAATGTACTGCGATGGCGTCGCGTCGATATTGTTCAGTGTGATCCAGGTTTGCCATCCGTCGCCGTCGACCACTTGCGAAACCACGGCGCTTTGGCCCTTGGTCGTCACCTCCTGGGCACCGGCCAGAGATGCCATCAGCGTCAACCAGAGAAGTACTTTTTTCATTTTGGCTCCTTTGTTTCTATTGTGAATTCAGCATGGGTTGTCGGTTTCCAATGGGATTTCCACGATGGGTCAATCGCCGCTCATTGGGCGCTTGCCATGTGGATCAGGTAGTCGAGTGTCCCATGCCGGGATCGATGCGTACTGGAAGACGTTCGCTCTATTTTCTTGCTTGAATCGCGCGGATTCCGAAGCGAAGCTGAAGGCGGAATCCGCGTTCATGGAGCTCACGACGATCATGAACGACATCCCTGGTGGGCTGCCTGAGTCGGATGGCTGATCCAAACCAATTGATAGATAATCGCAGTTGCCATACGGTGTCCAGACTATTTTACTTTGCGTCGCTCTTTCTAACCCCTCAGCGGCGGTGGCGATTTAGGACTAGGGGCTTCATCTGAGCATGTGGAGAATTGATACTTTCCCTGGTAGAAATACTAGTTCCATTATCCTTGCCGATGCTAGATGATGAGAAAGCACCTATGGGGCGAGGGCTTATCGGAGGATGGTCTTCGCCCAATGGGCGCTCCGTCAGCCGACATTCTGGACCATGTCAGAAAGGCCTTTAGCAGAGGTGGGTAATGTCAAAAACGCGGATGCTTTGAAGCACGCGACAACGGATTTAGAGCGCTAAATAGTTGATTGCCGCCGTCGAACGGCATAAATCGGGCTATGACGAGGTGCATTTTCTGTAAATCGGTGACTGAACTCGACGACGGTGGTGTGCCGATATGCGTCAGATGCTCGGAAGCCGGTGAGAGCAAACGCAAACCGCCAACTTCTGAGCACCAAGTTCTAAACGTCTTGCGTGAGGATCTCCAGTCAGCCAAGTGGCGTGTCACGGCGGCGAATGAGGCCTTCGAAGCCATAACCAGCGAGATCCCCAGCGCACTACCGCGACCAGACGCAACACAGCGAATCCACAAAGCCTCGCGTGAGGTAACCGTTGCACGAATGGAGATGCTAAGGGCTCACCATCGTCTCAGTGATTTTCTGAACGCCGGGCTCGTGCCGGAGGACCTGAAGCGGAGCGGGTAATCACCGGTGGCAATTTTGGGCAGTGGTCAAGCGTGAATTCCCGTGCGGCTGCGTTCGCGTGCTGCTTGCCTAGCTTGTTTGCACTCTGGGCGCCTGATATGAGGCATTAGCGATGAGGCGCAGGACCACCTAGTCGATGCCGATGTCTGCGATCGGGGACCAGGCAATTCGCGACCGAAAATCGTGCGCGCTTACGGAGCACGCAAGAATCCGTGAATTTTATAGGCCGCGTCTACGTAGAACCCCGTAATCGCACTCGAGGAGCCTATGCTAACGGGATATCCAGCGCCGATGCGATGATGATGAAATCCCGGTCGCGTATTCAAAGATTTCGGGTGCTGAGCGCCAGTAGACTTCGGATCTGGCGTGATTTCTGATAGCGGTGACGGATTATTCCGGGAAGGTGACAGATGTACTTTGACGAAGGTGGGGTGCAGCCGTCCGCAGCGCGTATGTACATCAGCTAGAGTGGCTATGCGAAAGATCACTGCCGGCATGATTCTGATCACACTCGCCCTCCAGGCCGCCGCGTCCGAAATCGTGGGGAGAAGACATTTTAGGCTGTACCGCAACAGAATCGCCCGCGCGAGTACATGCGGCTGTCGGATCTGCATCCTAGATGCGTTGGCGCAGCGAGGGCGTGAAGAACTTAGGCCGACGCCGACATGCTCTCGCGCCCCAACGGCTCCGGCCGAGTAGCAAAGACCGAATAAACCATGCCGGCCAGCGCCGCGCCAATCACCGGCGCAACCCAGAACAGCCATAACTGTTCTAGCGCCCACCCACCGACGAATACCGCCGGGCCAGTGCTGCGCGCGGGATTCACTGACAAATTCGTCACAGGAATCCCGATGAGATGAATGAGCGTCAAGCCCAGGCCAATTGCAATCGGCGCGAATCCCTTCGGAGCGCGAACGTCGGTCACCCCCAGGATAATCATTAGGAACATGAACGTCAGCACCAATTCGGCAGTCAGGCAGGCCCCTAGACTGTAGCCTCCAGGAGAATGGTCGGCATATCCGTTAGCCGCAAATCCACCAGCCACGCTGAATCCAGCTCTGCCGTTCGCAATCACATATAGAACGGCGGATCCCACGATGCCTCCCAGCACCTGCGCGATTACATACGCGGGCAAATCCGACACAGGGAACCGCTTGCCTACCACCAGCCCAACCGACACGGCCGGATTCAAATGGCATCCCGAAATATGGCCGATCGCAAACGCCATGGTCAGGACCGTGAGTCCGAACGCCAGCGCAACACCCGCGAAGCCGATTCCCAGGCCGGGGAAGGCCGCGGCTAGCACCGCGCTCCCGCATCCGCCAAACACCAACCAAAACGTACCGATGAATTCCGCAAATGCTCTTTTCGTTAGGGGCATCATTAATCATTCCTTTCGGAAGCCGAATCAGTAAACACCATGGCAATCGCGGGGAACTTCGCTTTGCGAGCCAGGTCTCCAGGTCTGTACGCTCACACGAGTTAGCCGGGAATGGCAATCTGTCCCCATAACCCGCAACTGTCCGGGGAAACTTCTTGGATGCTGCGTGCCGGGGAGACGCCGGACGCGGCGATTAAGGTGGGCACGACAATCGAAATATGATGCCGCCTTGTTAACCGCCTTCAACACTTGGTTGACCATTTCCATTTGTTGACTGGACCGGAACGACACTGCATTCGGCAGATGCAGGTTCGCATCGAGTGTCTTCTTTTTTGCTAGCACGGCTGACAAGCATGGAAGGTCGATCGATTGCCGATGGTGCCCCTACCGCTTTCGGATTGGTGAGATTTCTTGAGTCGACCCGCGGACAAGTATCATCGTGACTTGAAGAGGGCAATCGGCGGTGAACAAGAGCGGGAGGCTCCGCATATCAATAGGACCGACCCGTTACGCGTTCACTCCGCTAACCTGTTTGTTGAGGAAAAAACTACGCGTTCGCGCATAAGGTTAATCTAAACATACTGCCCCCTCCTGAATAACCGGACAAAACTTAAACCTGCCCGAGGAAGAGGTAAGTTCTCCTGGATCTTTTCAGCGAGGCGGTGCATCATGATTACGCAGTCGGGCTATTCCTCTCGGACGCGAAGGAGTTTGCCAAGGATCGCAGCGGAGGCCACTGTCCTAAGGACATTGGCCTCTCTTATCGACAATTGTGAACGACTTCGGTCTGACGGTGAGGATTCCGGCGAAGCCGAACGGGGGGAGAAGGGGCGGCATGACGTGCAATAATCACATCGGCAACCAGGCTCCTCTCTCCTAAATGAAATTGCCGCACCTCAATGCGATGGATAAGTTCAAAGTGGACACTGGAGCTACGACAGACCAATTCCTCGCAAGAAAGATCACGCTGCCGAATTGCCTCACGGAGCTGGCTGACACACTTATTAAGGTGAAGCCCAAGCTGCGACCATCCGAATATCTTGCCGTTACGGATTTAGTCATAGCCAACAACGAAAGGGTAATGGCAGAGGAACGGAGACGCGAACACGCTAGGCAGGCAGCACGCGAACGCAGCCGCAAAGGATCTCACTGTTGACCACTGCCCAAGATCGCATCTAGTGATGCTACCCTACAAAATCCTATGCCCACCGAACACATTATCGCCATGCTGATCGCACAGCATGACAAACTGAACCGAGCTATCGAAGCACTCTAAGGCTCACCTAAGCGGCGGGGCAGACCACCGAAGGCCGTGACCACCGCACCAGAAGTCTCGGCTCCAAAACGTAGACGCCAGAGTGCCGCACGACGCAAAGCACAAGCCGATCGCATGAAGGCTTACTGGGCTGCAAAACGGAAGGCGAAGTAGACGAAGCGTAGCTAGCTCCTCCGCTTCAGGTCCTCAAGCACGATACCGCGCTCCAGGTAGGCGCCGTATCGCATGGTACACCACCAAAACTACGACGGCACCTACGACAGCCACCATTAGGCTGTAGAGATTTAGTCCGGTGACTCCGCTCGCACCGAAGATATTGAACAGCCATCCGCCAGCGATGGCTCCTACGATTCCGAGAACGAGGTCGAGAACGAGCCCTTCGCCTCGTTTGTTAACGATCTTACTTCCAAGGAATCCTGCGATCAGCCCCAAAACGATCCAAGCTAAAATCGACATAAGTCTTCTTCCTCCAGTTGCCAACTATCGTCCAATATGAAAGAACCAAGGTTCGGCGGCGCGCAATTCCAATGCTGAGATCTACGGATGTTCTGTGCCAAAAGGAACCGGCCCGCTGATTTATTCTTGCTTGATTCACCTTTTCTGCTGCGCACCGCCGTACAAGGTGAGAGTGTTCAAGAAGCCCGCGGCTTCGCTGGTGGGCTTCACTTTCCCTGTGAGGATGTCCTTGTTTTCTGCTGCCGCGTGGTAGATAGCTTTATTTACGTCGCTATCAGGCCGCAGTGTCCCGCCTTGCAAGGATACTCCGCCGAATACGCCCTTGGACCGGGACCACGTGAGGATGTCGGCCCGCATTGTGGCGTCCGTTTGCGCCGTCACGTCTCGGCCAACCGGACCAGCCGCCGCCGACGCCTCGCCCCCTAGGGTGAATTTGCTCGCCAGCATCCCTTTCATTCCGTTTTCACTCATGACCAGCATGATGAGGTCGGTCTCCGATCCACCAATCTGTAGGCCGAATCCGCCGCCTTCTATGCGCATGGCCGCGGGCGCACTCCACCCTCCCCCTGGATTTCTGCAAGATGCAAAGCCGCGGCCGTATTTCGCAGAGACGATGAATCCGGCTTTCTTCATGCTCGGAATCACAACCGCGCAATAGGCTTTCTGCAAAAGACTGCCTGGGATGGCTTTGTCGTCAGCGGCCATGATCTCCTTCACGACATGCTCCGAGGCCGTCAGACGTTCGACATCGGGTTGGTCTGCCCATACGCGTGCCGCGTATGAGATGAATAGTGCAAATACAACTGTGTGGGACATTGTGAGAAGTCTCCTTGCCGCAGTAGCTTCTTCTGGATGCAACAAAATCGGTAACTACCGTGTGGCCTCACTGATTGTCGTGCCAATCATTTCGCCCGATACGATCAATTCCACGCGACGGTTCTTCTGGCGTCCCGAAGCAGTGTCGTTGCTAGCCACGGGCATGGCCTCCCCAAAGCCCTTTGCTGTTACGGAGCCGCTGGCCAAACCCTGCCCGATGAGATATTCGCGAACCGTCGAAGCGCGCTGTTCCGAGAGCCGCTGGTTGGACTCATCGGTGCCAGTGCTGTCGGTGTACACCTTCCACTTCCAGATTCAATCCCTGATGAGCCAGTAGAACTCCGCAACGCTTGGCGAGCTGTTCGCGCGTGCCTGGACGTAACTCATACTTTCCTGTATCAAAGAGCACATCCGCCATCGTGATGACCAAGCCGCGCTCCGTGTCGCGAGTTTCCAGGATACGATTGAACTGTTCGAACAACTTGGCGCGTAGGCCTTCCGCAGCCTGGCGCGCCCGCTCGGCATCTGCCTTCGCGGCCTCTTCCCTGGCCCGCAAGGCATCGGCTTCGGCTTGGGCCTTGGCTTCGGCAAGCGCAGCTTCTGCCTTCAATTGTGCTTCTTTGGCAGCGGCTAATTCAGCTTGGCGGGTGGCTTCAGCTTTCATCTGTGCTTCTTTGGCTGCGGCAATTTCCGCTTGACGGTGAGCCTCTGCGTCTGCCAACCGCTTAGCCCCTGCTGCCTCCGCTGCCGCCTTCTCTTCCGCCTGAGCCTTGGCTGCCGCTGCTGCTAAGGCGCGCTCCGTCGCTATACGCTCCTCCTCCACCCTTTCCGCAGTCAAGGCGCGAGCGTCCTCGGAGAGTTGCGCCGCCTGCCGCGCTAACGAGACAACTTCCTTTCTATTCACTTTTTGCGCGAGGGCATTCTCCGCGAGCCTCAAACCCCCATCAGCCCTGGAGAAGACATCCGGTGCGTACTTTTGGGCGCCTCGCGATTTAGCGATCTCAACGGCATTGCGTGCCTCGTACATTTCCAAGGGGACATTCTTTAGATCCGGCGAGAGATCCAAGGGATTGCCGATCTTCTGGTACTGGGCGCGCTTCATCAACGGATAGTTGTTCACCGGAAAGATCCGTCCTTTGGTGTTCTTCCGCAGGGCGTTCTCCAGGATCAGCATTTCGCTCGGCTTCCGTACAGCAGCATAAGGTTCCGCGGTAACGAACAATGAGAAGCTCTGTAGTTGTGTTGTGGTTTGGAGCTTGCCTTTACCCCCGCTGTCATACAGCACTTCGCCCAGATTGACCGCGTGGCCTTCGGTCGATACCGCCCACAGCACGTATGTGAGAAACTCAGTACCCAAACGTGTCGGAGACGTCAAACCCCATATCTCCGCCGCGATCGACGTTACCCCGCGCTTTGCTTCGACTTTGGCCTGACCATTCACGTCGACGATCAACCCTGTACGCTTGAGGTCGACCATCGTGGACCCGGCCCCCAACTGGTAGCCGATCGCTGTGATCGACTTGATCGTCAGGCTTGAAGCAGGAACCTGCTGGTCCTCGGCACGAATGATCGCTGCCCACAACACGAATGCAACAATCGCCACTACTTTCTTCAGGCTGGGTGCAAGTACGGTGCACACTCTTTTGATCATCGCTGGACTCCTCCCTGGAGATGCCGGTTATGCGTCCAAGATTCAGAGAGTTTGCTTTCTCGCTCCGGCCCTACGATCAAGGTTGGATCAATTATCAACAGGGAATCGCGCTACGTCACATCAGCGCGAAGAAGAACCGTGTGGATGTCCATTTGATCCGACGTACGTGCGGCACCGTAAAACAACTCCGTTTGAATCGCCGGCACGGTAGTACTGACGGCCAAACCGGAGAATTGCCGTTGCTCTGCGATAACTGTCGCGAAATCCTTAGACCGGGTTTTGGACAACACACGGGATAGGTAACGATAAACACGCTTATGTCCGGGAAGTGCTTTAAGGTGGCCGCGGCAAACCTTGGAAGGCCACGTAATACCACCTTGTCTGAGACGGACGCGACCATGACGGCCAGATTTCGTGCCCGTCGGGAGCCTACGCAGATGTTGGCGACGGGCATCTCCTTCGGAACCACGGGATCGGATGGAGATTTCGGTCGGTTCATTTCATCTGAGAGGGCGCCAAGCGCGTGCGTTATCAAAGAAATACTGTCCGAAGTAGCAGCACCATTGCGAAGACCGTGAGCGACTGCTTTAGCAGTTCGCGCCCTAGATGAGAGTTGACGGCATAAACAAGGGCCCCAGCGAGGAACAAACCAAAGGAGACCGTCCACAACAGGTTAGAAACGATCAGGATGATCACAGCCATTCCTTCGTCGACGCCGAGCACCGCAAATCTGGCATTCGGCGTGAGGTTTGATCGAAAGTGGTGTCGCCGCTCCAGCTCGCAAATCGAGAGAGAAGACGTTCGATCGTTGAGCAAATCCGTCTTCGCCCATCGTTAACATCTCGATCCCCAGGGTATGTCGCGAAGGCGGCGATTGTCCCGGTAACAGAGGGCGGCAGAACCTCGCCTCTCTCGAATTTGACCTTTCTGTCTGGGAACAAACATCCAAAACAAGAGCAATTTGCTCCTGGCGTCCAGATCGTCTTCGATCAGAATGCGAATCACCTCTGCTCGTTGCTGTGCTTCGACCAATCGGTCGTCTATGTTATCTCCACTTGATGCTGTTCCCGTCCGAGCCGCCACCCAGGCCAAGAAAGCCTGGCGATCTGTATTCTGGTCGGCTAACGGGGGAGACTCACATGGACTCGCACGCGCTATCTGACTTCACCGTGCTCCTCGTGCGGGAGGATGTCAAGGGCCTGCAAGTCGCCGTGGGTAGGGGGACATCTAGTGAACACACCCCCCGGCGGCGGCTCTTTTTCTCTTAATCTCATTGACCCGCTTAATTGCGTAGAAACGGTTCTGGCAAGATTCACAGCGGTACGGCTTGATGTATGCAGGAAACAGGATTTTATCCGCAACGTGTGGCCACGAGCGGCGGATTCTGGTGGATTCGCACTTGGGGCACTTGGAGATATTACGCCCACGAGCTAAAGCCGCTGTAACCGCCGTCAACCACCAAAGGACGACTACAAGCGCCAAGCCCAGTCCGATGTAGCGAATCCGCACGGACACTTCTCCAGCAAGAGATTTAAGCCTAACTGTGTAGGACTGGACTTTGAGATTCCTGGATCTGTTGGTTAGATTCAGTAATTAGTTGCGGCGTGGACGGCGATGAAGCGGCGAAAGCATGAAAAGGCGGCGAGGACTGTCGAGATCCCCGCCGCAGGTGCAGTTGAAACTATGTTTTGTCGATTTGACGTTCAGGAGAACAGAGCCGCCGGGGGGCAAAAAGTTTCAAAAAAACTTGAGAGAGAATTTACAATTCTTATTTTTTCCTAAAATTTTCTGTGTCTGGCGGCAGCCAGATACCCCCACGTCCACAGGCCGTGACTGCTACTTCGATTCGGGTACCCCGGCCCGTCTTCGATGGCTAGACTTTGCCACACGTCATGCGGTGGATCGGGGAAGCACTCCGGCTTTGCGCTGGCCAGGACCTACTGGGTTGCGTTCGAGTGTGCCAGCGATATTGAGCAACACGGAGTGCTAAGGCGGTGCCCTCGGCACTGGACAATCGTGTGGACACGACTCTTGTACCCCGTAACACGACTCGCGTAAGCCCTTGTAAGGTTTGGTCGGGGCGGGGCGATTTGAACGCCCGACCCCCTGCGCCCAAGGCATCGGAACGCGTCCCATTTCCTGTTGGTATAACGCACATTCTAAAAGCGTTGCGAACAATCGTCTACGGAGAAAGTAGGGCCTTGTAGTCAGAATCGTAGCTGTCAACTTCCTCAACTCGCAACACCTCACAAATTCGAACTCGGAGTGCATGAGCTTCGGCTGTACAATAGTGGCATGCCGCACCAGGTTGACGCCGTGTACGAGAATGGTGCGCTGCGGCCCCTGCAGCCATTCGATTTGAAGGCACACGAGCACGTTCTCGTCAGCATCGTCGCGGTTGCGGCTCCAAACCGGTCAAGCTTGGCTGTCGAACTGAGGTACTCGGATTGTGCTCCGGGTCTGGAAGAAGTCCGGCGGCGGCTTGCCAAAATCCCAGAATCGATGGCCGCTGAACTTATTGCTGAGCGCGGGGCCTGCGGTGCAGCCCATTAGTTTCGTAGGGTAGATGAGGTGATTCCATGAGCAATTTACAGAGTGAAATCGGTAGCCTTTCCGCAGCAGAGAAATTCGAGTTGCTTGACGTGCTGTGGGAGAGCCTTGAATCGGACGCACTCGCGCTGACGGATGAACAGCGTGCTGAACTCGACTATCGCGTTGCCAAATATGAGAAGAATCCTTCGGATGTTATTCCGTGGGAGCAAGTCAGGGCCGACCTGTTTAAGAGACAGTGACGCTTCCGGTTGTTTGGCTGCCTGAGGCGGACGCAGAACTAAAAGAAGCATTGGCGCGGTACGAAAGTATCCGTCCTGAACTTGCGCAGCGGTTCGCGGAGGCGGTGGCGGATACAATCGAGAAGGTTGCTGTGGCCCCTTTACATTATGCGGTTGTCGAAAAGGGACGGCGGCGTGCTGGCGTGCGCCGATTCCCTTATGGGATATTCTTCCTCGTGGAAGAGACGCGGATTGTGGTGATTGCCTGTTTCCACGGGCGGCGCAATCCAAGACACTGGCAGTTGCGCTGAATTGTATGCCCAAACAATTCAATACGACCGAATTGCTGGTGGAGCGTCACGCATTCGACTCCCACCTCCGTGCCCTTGATGCTCTCCAATTGGCGGTGGCGCTGGAAGTGCGGAATCAGGCAGTTGGTGGATCATTTTGTCGCGGCTGATGGGATACTTTGCGAAGTTGCCGGGCTGGAGGGGTTTTCGGTAGTCAATCCGGAACGTTCCTAACCCCGCGCCGTTGTTGCCCGGCGTACGTCAATGCAAGATCAGCATGATCTCCAAGCTAGACTAGAAGCCGCCCTTGCAGAAGGCCAGTGCTTACGCGAGGAAGTCCGGCAACTGAAAGCAATCCTCGCGCAGCATTTGATCCGTTTCCCTGAGCCAACTACCGCACGAACTACGACTGAACGGTGCCTACCCGCGCCCTCCGATATCGCTCAAGTTGGAACGCTATCGGACAACCAGACAAAGATTGCGCTATTTCGATCCTTGTTCCGCGGACGGGAAGATGTCTATGCGGAGCGATGGCGCACCAAGGACGGAACATGGGCCTACCGCCCTGCTGGCAAAAGAGACTGGCAAGCAGTCCTTGCCAGCCGCCCGAAAGATCACAAGAAGCGTGCTGATCTTGAAGGGCGGCATGGGTAAGAAGCAACGACAAGCCGCTGCGGAGAAACTGGCCTCGATTCCGGAAGGAGCGCCACGGGTTCTGCTCGCTACCGGGAGTTATATCGGCGAGGGCTTCGACGACTCACAACTGGATACTCTATTCCTCACCATGCCCATCTCGTGGCAGGGCACGCTGCAGCAATACGTCGGGCGGTTGCATCGGATTCATCATGGCAAGAAGGTCGTTCGAGTTTACGACTACGTCGACGCGCAAGTTCCGATGCTTTGCCGCATGTATGAGAAGCGGTTGAAAGGTTACCGCGCCATCGGCTATGAGATGGAATCAGACGACCAAGTGTAGTCGAAAATGTAGATACCCGGAGCAACATAGGTTGATATTTGCCCGCTGATCGCGCCACAACTCCCATGTTTTTAATGCACGTCAGGGCGGTCCACTGCACCTACGACATGTGCGCGCTGCTTCGCAGCGCTCAAAAATACCGCTGAAAATAAAGGCTTTGGTCGGGGCGGGGCGATTCGAACGCCCGACCCCCTGCGCCCAAGGCATTGGAACATGCGATGCGAGAAACCTTGCAAGCCTCGTATCCTCAATGCTTTGGCCCCACATCGTCTATGGCCAAGATTGGGCGATGTAGTCAAATTCGTAGCCGTGGACTACCTCAGAACTCAACACCTTGCAAGAACCTCCAACCATCCAGTGCAGGACAAGATCACGGTCACTATCCTATATGGTTAGGGCCAAGGTTCCGGGCCGAATAGGAATGGTCGACGAAGAGCCTACTGGTTAGATCCGGATCTGACGGCTCATCTCGGACTGGTGATTAATTTAGGAATTCGCCTAGGACAGGGTGCATGATGTCAGATTGAATTTTTGCGGGACACAGTGCATCCCGAAAGCCACATTATTGTGATAGATTGAGGCTAATTTCGAGTAGGAGAAAGTATGACGAAAAAGCTCTTCGTAGTTGGCGCCCTCTTGCTCAACTGTGGAATATTCACGGATCGATTAAACGCCTGCGGTGACAAGAACTCGAATTCCGCGCGCGGAATCTGGCGTGGTTTACAGCGAATCGGTAAGCACGAAGCGATTCTCATCGTTCTCAGTCCCGATGTTCAGAAAGCGCTGCCGCGCTTTTCGCAGGCGGAAATGGACTTGCGGGATGCCGGCTACGACCCAACAACGATTGTGGGCACGGAGTACATTGCCGCGAAGCTTAGAGAAAGAAAGTGGGCCTTGATTGTAGCAGGACCAGCCGATGCCGCCATTGTGGAGGCCGCTCAAGGCTCTGATCGGATTCTGCTGATCGCGATGGGCGCTTCGAAGCAGGACGAGAAAGCAGCGAAAAAACGATACTCCGGGGTGATCACCAAGACTGCGAGTAGCAGCATCGTGGATGACTTGGCTGACGCGCTGGAAGTCTCCATGCGAGCCGCGAATAAGGCGAAGCCCAACAAACATGCCTAAAGCCGCCGTTACGGTGGCTCCGGTTCTATCTCATTGCGCGCTTTTGTGCCTACTGACGCTGTCTTGTGCCGCACAATCCGAAGTTCAACCACGCGGCTCGGGAGACGTAACGTTTTTCGGGCAGGAGATCAGTCATAGAGCAGTCATTCTCTCCGATGGCTCGAAGGCTCCCGGCGGTCGCGCCTTCAACCGATCCATCGCTGTCGAGATGGATTATGGGCTGACGGAACGCTTATCAATGACTGTTGGAATCCCTTACGTCTTCGGCAAGTACACGGATTCCATACTCCCACCAGCGCCGGTTTCGCCGCGGGACGCCTGTCACTGCTTACAGTCGGACTGGCAGGACTTCGGGCTGTCAGCCCGCTACAGGATATACGGCTCACGCCGAATGGCGGTCACCCCATCGGCCTCGCTCGGCCTTCCGAGTCACAACTACGAGTACCGCGGAGAGAGTGTCGCTGGCCGCCATCTCCGGGAACTGACGCTGGCGCTGAATGCCACCAGGCGACTGGACTTCCTCTCGCGAAACGCCACCTTTTCCGCTCGCTACTCCTACAGCGTTGTAGAGAAGGTGTTCGACATCTCCACCAATCGAAGCAACCTGACGCTGGAAGGGGACTATATGTTGCGAAGGAAACTAACGCTGCGCGGAATTGTATTGGTGCAGCGCACTCACGGTGGCCTGCGGTTATTTGAGATTAATTCCGAGGAACTGGCTCTCCAGCGTGACCGGCTGCTGCGCGACAATAATTTTCGGGCAGGGGCGGGCATGGCCTATTCCTTCAGCAGAATGCAGTTGCTGGGCTCGATAATCTTCCACGTGACGGGAACAGATACGCACGCGGAGAATATTGTGACCGTGGGCGTGCGCTTCCCGTTCCAATTCCGCTACAGAAGCCCTTCGAACCAGTAAAGATCGCCGAGAGCTTTCCAATAGTTATAAACCAAGGTGTTGCCATCGGGCGTAATTTTTATGTTTCCGATTCCTACAAGTCCGACTGGATCGGGGACCATCAACGATTTCCAGCGTGTCCGGCGCCCGGTCACCAGATCGACCCGGAAGAGATGGATCGAGTTTTCGCCCCGGCCTCGTACGTAGAGAACGCCGTCCCGGCCCCACTGGAGCAATTCATCGTCATCTTCAAGGCCACGAAACGGAGGAAGCCTCTCTCCGTCAATGGAGAGTCGATAATACGCCCCGCCCCTACCCAGCGCAGCGAGCTCCTGGCGCTCGGGCGAAACGAGAGCGACCCAAACCCCCGGCCCAGCGATTGGCCGTGCTGGCCCACCGTCGATAGGCTGAATATAGGAGCGAATCGCTCCATCCGCCGCTTCACCCACAAAGATCACATTCTTGTTGTCTTGCCAAAGTCCCGACCTAAACGCTGCAACACCGGGACTCGTAAGGCGTCTCTCCTGCCCGGACTTCACCGGGTACAAGACCAATTCCGGATTGGAGGCTAGCCTGACCGCCAGCACCCATTGCCCGTCCGGCGATAGTGCCAGTGGTTTTCCTTCGCCGACGTGCTTCGTTCCACCCCTCACAGTGTCGCGAAGGGAAGCAGCCTGTCTCCCCTCTTGAGACGCTCCCCACTCGTAAATCAGGAGCTGACTCCCATCTGGAGAAACATCCGCGATGGTGGCCCAGTCTCCGACTGAAGCGTCCAAGGCGCGCTGCGGGTCGTAGACAATCCAACTGGTAGGAGTCTGGCCCATCATTAGGACGCGCCCGTCACTAGCGATATCCAGGAGTTCAAGCCAGCCGCTGGAATTGTAGACTATTCGCTCGCGTCCATTTAGGCTCACCGCGCGCAGCTCAGGCAATCGCCCGTGACTGCTCCCCGAGAACCAAACCTCTTCACCCGACGGCGTCCAGGCCAAGCCCTTAAGACTCTGGCGGTTTGAGACAAGAGTCTTGCGGTTTGCCGCCAGATCGATGACGTCCACGGAGCCGTTGTTGTCATCGCCATTAGGATGATTCAGGAAAGCCAACCGGTCCCCCTTAGGCGAAAACCGGAGATGAGAAATCCAGCCTCTGGGAGTCGCGTACAACAGGTTTCCAACGGGATACTCGATACGCGCCTGACCACGGCGATCGAAGCGCACAACGGCGAGATCGCCACTTGGACTCCAGTCAGCAAACTCGGTGGTGTCGTCAAATCCATCAATTTCGCGCACTTCTCCACCGGCAAGCGGTCTGTGAGCGAGTCTCCCCTGGCACTCCCCCCAATTCAGTTCACAACGGAGCAGCAAAGCGAGGTCGCCCTTGGCGGAGATACCGGCGACGCCCGCCAAAGGAATGCCCAGTGAAATCGAATCCCCGCCGTCGATATTTTTTTGGAACGTCTCGATCGGGTTACCGCCCCAACTCGCGCTGTACACGACAGAACGACCATCCGGCGCAAAACGGCCTGTAGCGATGTTACCTCGGCTCCCATACGTGAGTTGGTGACGAATAGGAGCAGATACCGCTGGACGAGACCGAATCCGCACAAGACCTGCGGCAACGGCTAGTCCGCTACCCAAGTACAGGGCAACACGCCGCCGCGAATAGATAGCAGGTGCATCGAGCTTGTCCAACTCAGGCAGGATCTCTGCCGCAGACTGGAAGCGATTGCTGGCGTCCTTTTCGAGGCAACGCCGCAGGAAGCGCTCAAACGCAGCGTCCATACCGGGCAATGCATCCAGTTGAGGCTCCCTCTGCTGTATTTGCTCGAAAGTCGCTTCCATCGTAGTGCCCGAGAAAGGCCGATAGCCGGCCAGCATCTCAAAGACCACAATGCCGAGGTTAAAAATGTCCGACCGGGTGTCAATCGGCCGGCCCTGCACTTGTTCGGGAGACATGTATCCGACCGTCCCTACAAGCACCGCAGGGACGGCCGATGGAGCGTCTACTGAAGCGCTAAATTTCGCCAATCCGAAATCGAGGATCTTGAGGCGGCCATCGCGCATGCAGAAAATGTTCTCCGGCTTCAAGTCGCTGTGGATAATGCCTTTTTCGTGCGCGGCGGCCAAGCCCGCAGCGATCATGCGGGTATGGGCGAGAGTTTCTGGCCGGGATAATTCGCCACGGCGGAGACGATCCCGAAGGGTTTCACCCTCGAGCAGTTCGGCCACCAGATAGAACATGCCATCGTGCGAACCAACATCGTGCACTGTCAAGATGTTGGGGTGATTTAGAGAGCCGGCCGCACGGGCCTCCGTCTCGAACTGGCGCATCCGGCTTTCGTTCCCAATCAGCGCGTGAGGAAGGATTTTGATGGCAACCTCACGATTCAGGCGAGAGTCTGAAGCCCGATATACCAAGCCCATACCGCCCTCGCCGATTAGGCCCAAAATCGTGTAGGGACCCAGTTGCGAACCTGTGTCGAGAGTCATGCGCGGCGACTCAGGTTCGCTGTCGATCCAAGGCATGCGATCTAGAACAGTGTCTCCTGCAGATGCCGCGAGCATCCTCTGCACAATGTGGTGAATCTCGGGCGGGACAGCGGACAGAAGCGCCGCGCGTTCGGCCGGCTCGCATTCGAGCGCCGCGCAGTACAGTTCCTCAATTTCCTCCCAGTCCTTCTGGTTCATGCGCGAGGTCTTTCTATTATGCTGCTGTCCTCTTCTAGTAAGCGCAATCCGAGCTCCCAAAGTTGCGTAATTCTGGCGCATTGAGCAGTTTCGTTGTACTTTTGTTAAGACAAGGCATGAGCGACATCTCCAGCACCGAAACCACGCAGCTCCTTCGTGCGTGGACCGCCGGCAACCCGGATGCCTTGAAGCGCCTCATGCCGCGCGTTTACCGAGAATTGCGCCGGATGGCTGGTCATTTTCTGCAGAAAGAGAGCCCCGGACGAAGCATGCAAAGTATAGACCTAGTGCACGAGGTCTACCTGCGATTAGTGGAGATCCGGGAAGTGGATTGGCAGCATCGGGCGCACTTCTTTGCTGTATCGGCAACCATGATGCGGCGGATTATGCTGGACCGCGCGCGCCGCCGATTGGCCCACAAGCGCGGCGGAGACCTCCAGTTGGTGCCCTTC
>Ga0097621_100001448_pt1 | contig 16260 bp, 18 predicted proteins | sample KBSMisM72_FD_73165 | JGI IMG/M metagenome (GOLD analysis project Ga0097621, IMG submission 73165) | Miscanthus rhizosphere microbial communities from Kellogg Biological Station, Michigan, USA - KBS Miscanthus M7-2 (version 2) (version 2) | ecosystem: Host-associated > Plants > Roots >... | reverse complement strand
GCCGCGAGCATCTGCAACATGAGGCCGGTGCGGCCCGACGATCGCGGCCCGACAAGCTCCGACACCTGCCCGCGCGGGATCCCCCCGGAGAGCCGCGCGTCTAACCCGGCGTGGCCCGTGGAGGCGTAGTCCAGATCGGACCGAATACGCTCGCCGCGCGTAAGCGTTCGATCAAGATTTTTCGTATGCAGGAGTGTCTCGAGATCGGCACGTGCGAGAGAAGCCATAGGTTTTCGCCTTTTGTTCGCCTCAGACGGCCAACTATAGCGAAAGCCGAAGGTCCAATCAAGCCAGTAAAATAGGACCCTAGAATCCCACGTGGCCGATACCCTCACGGCGGAAAAACCCGCACAACCCGACGTCCCGGTCACCCTGCTCCAGCGCTTCATGCGGCGGACGTTGGCCGCGTTCACCTACCGCGACTTCCGCGTCCAGTGGATTGGCGCCTGCAGTTCGGCCATCGGGACGTGGATGCAGATCGTCGCGCAGAACTGGCTCGTCCTGTCGCTGACCGGCTCGGCGTTCTACCTCGGCCTCGACGCGTTCCTGCAGCAGCTGCCGATCATCCTGTTCACGCTCATCGGCGGCGTCTTCGCCGATCGCTACGACAAACGCAAGACGCTGCTCATGTCGCAGTACATCCAGATGGCGACGTCCGGCACGCTCGCCGTCCTGATGTACCTGCACGTCGTCCAGGTCTGGCACATCCTCGCGCTCTCGTTCGTCACGGGTCTGGCGCAGTCGTTCGGCGGTCCGGCCTATCAATCGCTGCTGCCGATGCTCGTCGACAAGAAAGATCTCCCGAACGCGGTCGCGCTGAACTCGATTCAGTTCAACCTCGCGCGCGTCCTCGGCCCGCTGCTGTTCGCGGCGACGCTCGCCGGCTTCATCAAGGCCGGCTACAACGAACCGCAGGCGATGAACGCCGCGTTCGCGCTCAACGCCGCGTCGTTCCTCATCGTCGTCTACACGCTGATGTCGCTGCACGTGAAGCACGTGCCGCCGACCGGGACGAAGAAGATGAAGGAGGAGCTCAAGGGTGGACTGCAATACGTGCAGCATCACGGCAGCCTCGTCGCGCTCATCGTCCTCGCCGCGACGACGACGTTTCTCGGGTTCGCGATTCTGACGTTTCTTCCCGCCTTCGCGCGGAGCGTCTTCAACGCCGATGCGAGCACCTACAGCCGGCTCATGGCGTTTTCGGGAGCCGGATCGATTTGCGGCGCGCTCGTCATCGCGTGGCTCGGCAAGTTTCCACGCATGGGCCTGACGGCGCTGTTGATGCAGGCGATTTACGGCCTGCTGATTTTCGCGTTCGCGAGCTCGCGCGTGCTCTGGCTCAGTTCGCTGCTGCTGTTTCTGACCGGCGGCGCGCTGATGATGGTGTTCTCCACCGTCACGTCGCTCGTGCAGCTCATCGCGCCCGACAACATGCGCGGCCGCGTGATGAGCATCTACATGGTCGCGTTCCGCGGCGGCATGCCGCTTGGCAGCCTCGTCAGCGGGTTTTTTGCCCAGAAAATCGGCACTCCGCAGGTCATCGCGATCAACGGCGTCCTGCTCGTCGTCGTCGCCATTTACTTCCTCCTGATACGCAGTCACGGAATTCGCGAGGCATGATTGCCGCCACGCTCGTCATGCTGGCGGTGCTCGCACCGGCCGACGAGGTGGCGCAAGCCGAACAGCAACGCCTCGACGCGATTCGTCGCGGTCAGGACATCGCTCGCTTCTACGCGTCCGACTATCGCGGCATCAACGCGCTCGGCCAGTACGAAACCCGCGACCAGGTCGTGCAGGCGAAAGCCGATCCGAATTACGCGCGCGTGCGCGACGTCTCAGTCGAGGTGCGCGACGACAGCGTCATCGTCACCGGCGTCGAGGGCACGAGCGATGCTGGACGCGAGCGCGTGCTGCGCATCTGGACGCGGGCGAATGGCGTCTGGACCATCGCGGCCGCCCATTCGACGTGGATCGGCGATCGCGAAGACGCGCCGCCGCCGTCGGGACCGCTTCCGGATCCAGGTGTGGCGTTCGTCCCGCAGACGCGGGCGGAAGAATCGCTATGGCTGTCTCAGAACGCGCTGATGCATGCGTTCTCGGATGCCAATCCCGAAAGCTACAAGATCTTCTCCACTGAGACGTCGTTGCGGATGACGACCAACGGCGACGCGATTGCGCGCGATCAGTGGCTCGAAACAATCGCACGCCGGCAGAAAGGGCCGCTCGCGGTGGTCGACGACGTGCGGATCTCGTTCTTCGGCGACATCGCCGTCGTGAACCTGCGCGGCCACGAGATGAATCCGACGCGCCAGAGCTGGGTGTATGTGCGGCAGCGAGGCCTCTGGCTGCTGCACCTGCGGTTAACGACGCTCATTCGAATGTGAGCATTCACCGTTCTGGTCTCGGCCGGTAGAGCAGCACGTCCGCCCGTTCGATCGTAATCAACCCGTCGCCAACCATCTTCTCGAGATCCGGCATGAACGCCTCGATCTTGTCTGCCGCGTCGACAATCTCGACGACCATCGGAAGGTCCTGCGAAAGCTCGAGCAGCTTCGCCGTATGGATGCGGCTGTGAGCGCCGAACCCCATGACGCCCTTGATGACCGTCGCGCCAGCCAGTCCCCGCTTTCGCGCTTCGAGCACGATGGCTTCATACAGCGGCGTGCCATCCCAGCGATCCGACTCGCCGACGAAGATCCGCAGCAGCTTGCCTTCGGTGGGGATCATGAGTTTTGGCACCGTGGCATTTGGCTATTGTGGCATTTTGAATTCCGCATTCGCATTCATTCAGGCACTGATAACGTAGCCTGCCCACAAGCCCGCGAGTCCAGCCACGACCTGTCCGACGACGTTGAGCGCGGCCCATGCAAACTGTCCGTCACGGATTAACGCGAAGCTCTCGAAGGCGTACGAAGAAAACGTCGTAAAGCCGCCGAGGATGCCGGTCAAAAGAAAGAGTCGCAGGGTCGAAGACATCTGGACGCGTTGACTCGTGGCCCCGGCGATCGCCCCAAAGACGACACACCCGATGATGTTGACGACGAATGTCCCGAGCGGAAACAACGTGCCGCTGACACGAAGTACGAGCGTGGACAGCAAGTAGCGCGCGGCGGATCCAAGCGCGCCGCCGATCGCAATCGCAAGAAGATTCAACGGTAAGATATCCGGGACCTCATTATGCCAGTGTTCGAAGTCTTTACCGGTTCCGCGCTCGGGACGTTGCTGGGGATGCGGCACGCGCTCGAACCGGACCATCTGACGGCGGTCTCCACGCTCGTCACCGGCGAGCGGAGCAGCATGCGCGCCGCCTTACTGGGTGCCTCGTGGGGCGTCGGCCACACGCTCTCGCTCGTGGCGGTCGGCGGCGTTCTGATTGTGCTGCGTGCGGAAATGCCGGCGCACGTCGCGGACCTGTTCGAGCTGCTCGTCGCGATCATGCTCGTCGCGCTCGGCGTCCGCGCGATTTCAATCGCCGTGCGGCAGGGCCCCGTTGGCCCGGCGCACACGCATCATCACGGCCGCGTCGTTCACAAACATGCCGGCGCCACGCCGCACGTGCACGTGGGGCACTGGACGCTCGCGCGTCGTCCGTTGATTGTCGGCGCGGTCCACGGGCTCGCCGGCAGCGGCGCGCTGACGGCGCTCGTGCTGGCGACGCTCACGTCGACGGCTGCGCGCATTACCTATATGACGTTGTTCGGATTCGGATCGACGCTCGGAATGGCAGTGCTGTCGGTGATGGTCGGCTGGCCGCTCGCGAAGATCGGCGCGAACCGGACGATCGCGCGGGCGCTGTCGATCGCTGTCGGGTGCCTGTCGATCGGACTCGGACTGTTCTGGGGCTATCCGCTTACTTCACGTTTACTGTCCAACTGACGGGTGCGTTCACCGGGTTGTAACAGATCGTGTCGTCACACGCCTGATATTTGAAGACGCCCTGCACGGTGAGCATCTGCCCCGCCTTCGCGGTCGACGCAATCGTGATGTCCTGCGTCAAACGAAACGGCGCCTGATAGACAGGCACGTGTTCCTTCAGCGGCTCGAAGTACCAGTCTTGCGACGGCGGATACGTCAGCTTGCCCAGGCGCACTCCCGCCGGCGCCGGCGACAACTGGAGGACGACCGGCAAGTAATCCTTCGCGCCGGGCGCATACACCTTGATCTTCGCGTCAGGAATCACGTCGACGTACAGCTTCACCGTCGCGCCGGGCTTCGCCGTCGCACCCGCCGCAAGGCTCGTGCTCGTCGCCATCGTGAGGTGCGGCGTCCCGGCAAGCGTCGGCAACAGGAGGGCGATCAACGTCAGAAGCAAGCCACCCACTCGCACATTATACGAACCTCGAACTCAGAACCTCGAACTCAGAACTTCGAACCTGGAACTTCGAACCTGGAACGCGGAACTTGGAACTTGGAACCTATAGAATTACGTCGTGACCCGCGTGCTCGTCGTCGAAGACGATCCCGATATTGCGCAGCTCGTCGCGCACTACCTGGAGAAAGCGGGCTTCTCCACGGAACTTCTGGCAAACGGACGCGACGCGCTGGCCGCCATCGCCGCGCGGCCGCCCGACGTCGTCGTCCTGGATCTGATGTTGCCCCACGTCGACGGACTTGAAATCTGCCGCGTCGTCCGCGGCAACTCCGCCACGGCTGCGATTCCGATCATCATGCTCACCGCCCGGGCCGAAGAATCCGATCGGATTGTCGGCCTCGAGATCGGCGCCGACGACTACCTCGGAAAGCCGTTCAGCCCCAACGAGCTCGTCGCCCGCGTCCGCGCGCTCGTGCGACGGGCGCAGCGAACCGCGCCGTCCGCTGGCGGGCGGCCGGTGAACTACGGATTGATCGAAGTCGATTCGGAACGCCATACCGTCACCGACAGCGGCAAGGCAGTGACGCTGACAGCCAAAGAATTCATGCTGCTCGAGTATCTCCTCCAACATCGCGGACGAGTCCTGTCGCGCGACGTGCTGCTGACCGACGTGTGGGGCTACCGTTACACCGGCGGCACGCGAACCGTCGACGTCCACGTTCGCCGCCTCCGCGAGAAAATCCCGCTGCTCTCGAAAGCGCTGACGACGGTGAAGCAGTTCGGCTACAAGCTGCTCGAGTCGCCCGACGCCGCCGACTGATGACGTTCCGGACCAAGCTCTTCTCGGCGGCGGCCGTCGCGTCGGTCATCGCCCTGGTCGTCGCGGGCGGATTGTTTGCGCGGACGATGGCGCGGGAGACGAATCAACGAACCGAGCAGACACTCGTCGCGGAAGCGAAGCTCGCGGGCGAAGTGCTCTCCCGGGGAGCGCCGGCGGCGGCACCGCCTGCCGCGGACGCGGCGACGCTGATTGCCGAGTACGACCCCGAGGCGGATCGGATCGGCGAACTCCTCGACGCGCGGGTGACGTTCATCACGCGCGACGGACTCGTCGTGGGCGACTCCGCGGAAAACGCCGCGGCCGTCGCGGGCATGGAAAACCACGCGCAGCGGCCCGAAGTGGCACAGGCGCGCGAGCGCGGACTCGGCATGGCGCGGCGCCACAGCGACACGATCAACGTCGACATGCTCTACGTCGCGGTACAAGTCACGCATCCGACCATCGCGTACGTTCGCGTCGCCGTCCCGTTGTCGAGCATCAGACAACAGCTCCTGAGCGCGATCACCGCGACGCTCGTCGCGCTCAACGTCGCGCTGATTTCCGCGCTGCTGATCGGTTGGGTGCTGTCGTCGCGCATCGCGAACCGCGTTCGCCTGATCGCGGCGGTCGCGACGCGGTACCGCGCGGGCGATCTCTCGCCGGCGCCGCTGGAGTACGGAGAAGACGAGCTTGGCACCGTCGCACGGGCGCTTGACGATTCGGTGCAGGTGGTGGGACGCCAGCTCGCCGAGCAGGCGCGCGATCGCTCGCGAATGGAAGCCATCCTCGCCGGCATGGTCGAAGGCGTCATCGTCGTCGACCCGCAGGGACGACTACAGCTCGTCAACGACGCGGCGCGCCGCATGTTGAAGCTGGACGACAACCTCGAACTCGGGCGTCACTATCTGGAGGCAATACGGCATCCGGCCATCGCGGAGCTGGTGGCTGCGGCGTTGGCGGGCAAGACACCCCAGTCGCTCGAGATGTCGCCTCCCCGCGATGCGACGCGGACGATCATGGCCCGCGCCGCGGCTGCCGCTGGCGGGAGCCAGCACGGCGTCGTGTTGGTGCTGCACGACATCACCGACCTGCGCCGCGCAGATCAGATTCGCCGCGACTTCGTCGCGAACGTCTCGCACGAGCTGCGGACGCCGCTCACCGCCATCCGCGGCTACGTCGAGGCGCTGTCCGACGGCGACGTCACCGAAGAGAACAGCCGCAGGTTCCTCGACATCATCGAACGCCACACCGATCGGATGGAGCGGCTCGTCAAGGATCTGCTCCGCCTTGCGCGGTTGGATGCGGGACAGGAGACGCTGGAGATCATCTCGTGCGACACGCGAAACCTCATCGCCGCCGTCGTCACTGAGCTGTCTTCGGCGCTCGAGCAGCGGCAGCAGCACGTCGACGTCGTGGTCGGCGCTGGGGCCGACTCGATTCGCGCGGATCCGGCGAAGCTGCACGACGTCCTCCGGAATCTCATCGCGAATGCGATTACGTACTCACCCGAACGGACGGCGATCCGCGTCGAGACGGTGCGCGATGGGTCGTCGATGACCGTGTCGGTGTCGGATGAAGGACCGGGAATTCCAGAGGACGATTTGCGGCGCGTTTTCGAGCGGTTTTACCGCGTCGACAAATCGCGTGCCCGCGACCCCGGCGGCACCGGCCTCGGCCTCGCCATCGTGAAGCATCTCGTCGAACTCCACAAAGGCGAGGTGAGGGCGGAGAATCGTCCGGAAGGCGGCGCTAGGGTTTCTGTGATCCTGCCAAGTTAGAACTTAGTTCTTCGTTCTTCGTTCCTCAGACCGTGCGCCGCTCAGGATGTTGAACATCGCGTAGTTGCCTTCGTGGCACGCGTATTCGGGCACCTGTACCTGACGCACATCCCTCTTCAAGTCCATCGACGCCGTCCACGGCCGTAAGAACGTCGTCGGATCTTCGACCGTAAGCTCGTAGTGGACCGTGTTCGCGTCGGTGCGCCGGAACCGTTCGATGACGTGAAGATTGGTCGTCGCGCCGCGGTACCCCGCCTTCGCCGAGAAGTTCGTGGCGTCGACGACGAGCGTGTCGCCGTCCCAGCGGCCGCGCGAGTCGCCGAAATACGAGCGGATCTTCGGCGAGACGTGAGGACGGCTGTCGAGCGGGATGACGCGCGCGTCGTGGATCATCTCGTAGCGAATCGAGACCCACCCAGGCCCCTGCACGATCTGCGACGTGTTGTCGTAGATCGTCGGAAAGATCACGTGCGGAAAGCCGCGCGTGATGCAGCGATCGTACTTGTCCAGATCCTCCGGGCCGTTGAACAGGATGCCTTCCGGCGTGCGCATCGCGGCACTCGCGCCGCGGCGACGGGCGTCGTCGTTGAGAAACGGAATCCGGCCGTCCGGCGGATCGATCACGAGCGACGTCCGGCGCGACGGCTTGCCTCGCTCGAGCCAATGGCCGGGCGGTCCAGTTCCGCCAGCCACCGGGCCATTGCCCTGCGCCGTCCGCGGCGCCACGAATTCCTCGCGATCGGCTTCATCCTGCCGCTCGGCCTGCGTGAGCCGCTGCTTGTATTCCTCGTCGGTCACGTACTGCCGATCGCCGAACTGCGCGGGCCGCTCGAACGGCACGCCGAGCTCATCGTCCGTGGTGAACAGGCCAGAAATATCAGGATCCCCCCAAGCAGTCCGGAATGCCGGCTCCTTTCGCTGAGCGAACAGCGTGGTGCACACGGACGCGACGACGATCGCGGCGGCGAGCAGGATCCTTTTCATGGGGCGAAGAATATCACTGCGTGCCCGCGGCGATCGCGTCGAACGCCGCGACGATGACATCCTCGGTGATGAGATTCGGCGTCAGGAACCTGAGGAACGTGAGCCCGTCGGCCAGTCCGTGAAGCACGGGAACAAGCAGCGCGGGATCCATCGGCAACTGCGCTCGCGGAAACCCCCTGACGATTCCCTCCGCCATCCGCTTGTAGATATCCCGGTTCAGCCGCTCGACCTCGACGCGCATGTGTTCGTGCGTCAAGGCGTACAGCATGAAGGAAAGCGCGCCGAGCGCCTGCGCGCGCCGCTCCGGTCCCGCAGCCGCGACGGCCTTGCCGACGACGTGCATGTGCTGCTTGAAGGAGGTCCCTGGTTTGTACGGCGCCGCCACCGGCTTCCACCGCTGCTGCACGACGGCAAGGAACAGCTCCTCGCGATCCTTGAAGTTGCCGTAGATGGCACCACGGCTCATGCCCGCCCGGCTCGCCACTTCCTCGAGGGAGGTGCGGTCCCACCCCTTTTCGCCAATGACCGCGGCGGCCGCGTCGATGAGCGCCGCGCGCGTTCTCTCGCGCTTGTCGCCCTTTGGCTGCCGTCGAACACTCCGAACATGCTTCGCCATGGAACCATATTATACACACTTGTATTTTATACAAGCGTGCATTATCGTGTGGCGCATGACGACACCGCCTGCTGCCGATCGCATCGCCGCCGTGCTTGCCGATCAAATCGACGTCCGTCGAAAAAGTGTCGGCATGGCCGCGGGTGTCGTGTCGCCCGCCGGGCGGCATGTCGTCGTCCACGGGAGTACCGGCTCCGACGCGCCGCTCGACGGCGACACGGCGTTCGAGCTCGCGTCGATCGGCAAGGTGTTCACGGGACTGCTGTTCGCCGACGCGGTCCGCCGCGGCGAGGTACGGCTCGACGATCCCGTCGACACCCTGCTGCCTGGCGGCATGAAAGCACCGACATGGAAGGGCCGACGGCTGACCCTGCTCCACCTGGCGACGCACACCGCGGGGCTGCCGGTGCATCCACCTGACGTGCCGACGCTCGCCGACCCTCGCCTCGCCGACTACTCCGTCGACAACTTGCTTCAGTCGCTCTGCGCGTTCACGCCGACGCGGCCGCCAGGCACGTGGGAATACAGCAACTGGGACATCTCGGTCCTCGGTCAGTTGCTGGCGCTCCGCGCCGGCGTCGAGTTCGAAACGCTCGTCGAGCACCGCATCACGCGGCCGCTCGGCATGGCGAACACGGCGATCGAACGGACGTCGCGGCTGCGGCTTTCGTCCGGCCATTCGCCCGATCTCGCGGTGATCCCGCGGCTCCGCCTCGGCTCGCTCGCACCAGCCGGCGGCTTTGTGTCGACCACAAACGACATGCTCACGTTCGCGTCGGCGCTCCTCGGGCTCTCGCCGTCTCCCCTCGCGGGCCTCCTCGACGTGGCCACGAGTGTGCGACGGCCGATCCGTCCGTCACTCGCCCGTCTGCTCAAGGAGAACTGGCGGCTGATGCTCCGGATGTTCGTCTCGCCGCCGCCCGGGGCGCGTCCTCCAGACCGCTTTTTCTCCGGCGCCGAAGCCGGACTCGCCTGGTTCATCTTCACGAAGGGCGACCGCGAGCTCGTGGCGCACGACGGCAGCGCGCTCGGGTGCTCGGGATCGCTCGTGCTCGATCGCCGACTGCGTGCAGCCGTCGTCGTGTTGTCGAACACCGGCGTCATGATTCACGACGTGGCGCGGCATCTGATGTGGGGCGATTACGCGCTCTCGAGGACGAGAACGGAAGTGGCTGTCGAGTCGTCGGTACTCGATCGCTACATCGGAACGTACCAGATGCCCAAAGGTGGGCCTGCCGTCGGCATCAAGCACGGCGACCGAGGACTGACGCTCACGTTTCCCGTGGTAGGTCCGCTCGTGATGCGTGCCGAGAACGATCACGAGTTCTTTCTGCCGGAGTTGGACTGCGAGATTCGCTTCGCCGCAACTGGACCAGTCCGCGAGCTCGTGATGCAGCCTGGCCGCAGCTTTCCGAGCTTTCCGATCCCGCGAGTGAGCGATGCCGCATAATTCGTAGCGTGAAGACGGTCGTCTACACCTTCGACTCGCCGGCCACGCTCGCGCTCGCGAACCGGCTCGTCGACAGCGGACGTATTTCGGCGGTCGTCCTCCAGCGCCCGATGACGCGCGGCGCCAAGCTCGCGTTTGTCGGCCGACGGCTCTCACGCCATGGCGTCGTCCGCCTCGTTGACGAGCTGCTGTTCCAGGTGTACTACCGGCTGTTTCTGCGGAGCAGTGACGACCGTCTCCGGCGGACGCTCGATGCGGGCCTGTCGGTCACCCGTCAGTCGCTCGAGAAGCGAGTCGACGTCTTCGACGTCGACTCGCTGAATTCGGCGGAGGGACAAGCGCTGTTGACGCGCCTGTCACCCGATCTCGTCGTCATGGCGTCGCGCGAGTTGATTCGCCGCGACGTGTTGACGCTCGCGCGCGTGGGGTTCGTCGGCTGCCATCCCGGCATCCTCCCCGACTTTCGCGGCGCATACGCGTCCTTCTGGGCGATGTCCACCGGCAAGCCGGACAAGATCGGACTCTCCGTCTACCTCGCGACGCCCGGCATCGACACCGGCCCGCTCGTCGCCGAACGCGTCCTGCCGGCGCGCTTCGGCGTCAAGCATTTCAAGGTGGAATCGGAGCGCCTGATTCTAGAGGGCGCGAAAGAGCTCCTCGACGCGATCGAGCAGGCCGAGCGCGGACAACTGAAGACCTACACCAAGCCCGATCCGCCAGGTCCTCTTTACAGCCTTGTCGGTCTGACAGATTTCCTGCGCGCCGCTCGACGCTGATGTTTGCCGTCCTCCTTTATCACGGCATCGATGACGGCACGCCGTCGGCACGGCCGATGAGTCGCGTCGATCGAGAGTACGTGCTCGACCACAAACGATTCGAAGCGCACATCGCCTATCTCGCAGCCAAGCCCGCAGCCTCAGTGCCCGCCGTCGTCTCGTTCGACGACGGCGACCTGAGTTGCCACACGACTGCGGCGCCACTCCTCGAGCGCCACGGACTGCGCGGGCACTTTTTCATCGTGACGCGCTGGATCGGGACGCCGGGGTTCATGACTGCGGACCACCTACGCGATCTCGTCAAGCGCGGACACGGCGTGCACTCGCATTCGCGGAACCATCCTCGGCTGCTGTCGCTGTCAACCGTCGACATCGACGACGAGCTGAGCGGATCGAAGGCGGATCTGGAGAGTATTCTCGGCGAACCGGTGACGCAGTTTTCAATCCCCGGAGGCGCGTACGACGATCGCGTCGTCGCCGCCGCACGGCGCGCGGGATATCAGGTGGTCTTCAATTCCATCGAGGGGTACAACGACGAACGCCGCAGCGAGTTCCTCCGCCGCCGCTTCACGCCGAGAGCGTATTCGGAGGTCTCGATGCTGCAGGAGATTTGTGAGCGTCCGGCTCGCACGAAGGCGCGAATTACCCTGAAGCGCGCGGCGCTTGCGGCCGCGCGGGGCGTCATGGGCGAGGCAGGATACGGAAAGTTGCGCGAGGCGATTATTTCGCGCCGGCGAGCCGCAGGATGAAAAACATCGCGGCAGCGATGCCGAACGCCGCCGGAATCGTCAGAATCCACGCCCAGACGATCTGACCGGCCACGCCCCAGCGGACCGCCGACAGGCGGCGCGTGGCTCCGACGCCGACGATCGCTCCGGTGATCGCGTGCGTCGTGCTGACGCCGACGCCGAGGTAGGTCGCCGTGAACACGGCGATGGCCGCCCCCGTCTCGGCGGCGAACCCGCCGACGGGCGTGAGCTTCGTGATCTTCGATCCCATCGTGTGGATGATGCGCCATCCGCCCGCGAGCGTGCCGAGCGCAATCGCCGCGTGCGCCGCGAGAATCACCCAGATCGGCACGTGGAAATCGGAGATGTAGCCGGCCGCGAGAAGCAGCCCTGCGATGATCCCCATCGTCTTCTGCGCGTCGTTGGTGCCGTGGCTCAGGCTGAATGCGCCTGCCGACAGCAGCTGCAGACGGCGGAACCAGCGATCGACGCCGCCGGGCGTGCCGCCGCGGAAGATCCAGAAGATCGCCGTCATCAACCCGAGTCCGGCGACCATGCCGATGAGCGGCGAGAGGACGATAAACAGCAGCGTCTTGGTCCACCCGGAGGCGATGATGACGCCCCAACCCGCGCGGGCGACTGCCGCGCCGGCATAGCCGCCCATCAGTGCGTGTGACGAGCTCGTCGGCAGCCCGAAATACCAGGTGATCAAATCCCACACAATCGCGCCGGCGAGACCGGCGAACACGACCGCGAACGTGACGACCTTCACGTCGATCATCCCCTTGCCGATCGTCGTCGCGACGGCCGTGCCGAAGAAAAAGGCCGCGATGAAGTTGAAGAAAGCCGCCCACACGACGGCCTTGCCTGGCGAGAGCACGCGCGTCGACACGACCGTGGCGATGGAATTCGCCGCGTCGTGGAAGCCGTTGATGAAGTCGAACGTCAGCGCGACGAGGATGAGGGCGACGACTATCGGAAACATCAATCGGCTGGCGCGCGCTTAGCCGTGCTTCACGACGATGCTCTCGATGACGTTGGCGACGTCCTCGCAGCGGTCGGTGGCCTGCTCGAGAAAGTCGAGCGCTTCTTTCCACTTGATGACGACGATCGGGTTCGTTTCCTCGTCGAACAGGCGCACGACGGCCTGCTGGTGGATGCGGTCGGCTTCGTTTTCGAGCCGGTTGATTTCGACGCCATGTGCGGCCACGCCCTTCGTCTGCTCGAGCGCTGCGAGCGCGTGGTGGATGACCACCGTGGACGCGGAGATGACGCGCGCGAGCTCGCGGGCGCCGGCCCTGACCGACGTCAGGCGATAGAGCCGGACGACGGTGGCGGCCGCGTCAATCGCGTCCATCACGTCGTCGAGCGACCGTGCCAGCGCGTGGATGTCTTCGCGATCGATGGGGGTGACGAACGTGCGGTTGAGACGCTGGATGATCTCGTGGGTCAGGAAATCGCATTTGTGCTCGACTTCCTTGATTTCGTCGGCCTTGTCCCAGATGGGCTTTTCCGCGCTGAGCATCTCTTCGAGCAGGCGCGCGCCCTTCTGCAGCTCGTCGGCCATGCTCAGGAAGTCTGCGTAGAACTTTTCCTCGCGGGGGATGAGACGGAAGGCGGCCACGAAGCCCGGATTGTAACAGATCCGTTTACACGGATGTTACAAGCGGACTCGTGGTTCCAGAGGTTCCAGAAGCTTAGTGAATTGTGAGCTTGAATCCGATCGCGAAGTCCGGGTCGGTGTTCCAGCGGACGCTGAACGGCATATTCATGTTCTCGCGCGCGTAGAACTGGGCGACGACCGGGCGGCCGCCCCGAATGAAGCGGTGGCTCACGGCCAAGGCGACGTCGGAATAGTCGGCGTCCAGTCCGATCACCCCGGTCTGCTGGTACGGCGTCGTGCTGCCGTCCAACTGAAGATTGACCGACGTGTCTTGCGTGAGACGGAACTCGGGTCCGGCGGAAAACGCGAACACGCCGCGCTTGAGCGGCAGCGTCCAGGCGCTGACGCGATCGATGACGAAGCTGCCGCGGACGTCGGCGTGCAGTGCCATCCTATCGAGCACTTTCTTGTCGACGCTGAGGCCGACGCCGGCGAAGTTGCCGACCGTGAATTCCGATGCCCCGGCGATGTTGACGGCCACGCGCGCCGCGACGCGCGTGCTTCGCGAAGAAGGCGACCCGTCGCGCAGGATGGCCTTGGCGACGAGCGACACGTCGCCGAAGCCCGAGCCTTCGCCCGACGTCTGGTAGAGGAGCTGGCCGTTGCGCGTAATCGACGTACCGAGCGGCTGCAGCGTCGCGACCGTGCTGCGCAGCGGCGCATGGACGAGATCTTCGAAGCCGGTGATGAATCCATTCAGCATGCCGCCGTCGCTCTCGGCGAACTGCAGTTGAGCACCCAGCTCGAACCGCGGCCATCGCGCCGGCTTGAACCCACGACGGAACTCGAAGGCGAGCGTGTGAGCCTCCGACCGCTGGCTGATCGTGATGCCGTTTCTGTCTTCGACGTAGAAGTTGTTGGCGCCCACGGTGTGAATCGACAGTTGATTCGCTCCTGGGTCGAGCACGTCGGCACTCTCCCCTGGCAGCGCGTAGCCGCGCCGGCCCGCGCCGGCCTGGTCGACCGGAACCAGACCGAGCGGCTCCCACGGCCGGAACTCTCCGTCCTGCGCGGCGGCCGCTCGGGCGCACAACGCGGTCAGCATCAACACACACGTCTTCTTCACAAGCGACACTGCGCGCCTCGCAATCCGAAACAGTTGGGGTCTTGGCCGGGGAGCCGGGCACCCATTGTATCGGGTTCCCGGCGCGATTCCGTTAAAAAGTCAGAGGTGGGATTAGTTGTAAGGTATGCGGATGGCGGTCAACAACGAGGTGCTGGCCATCATCCTTGGAGGCGGCCAGGGCACGCGGCTGTTTCCGCTCACCCAGCTTCGGTCGAAGCCGGCCGTTCCGATCGGCGGACAGTATCGCCTCATCGACATCCCGATCAGCAATTGCCTGCATGCGGACATCCGGCGTATTTTCGTCCTCACGCAATTCAATTCGGCGTCGCTCAATCGGCACGTCGGTCAGACGTATCGAATGGATCTCTTCAATCAGGGGTTCGTCGAGATTCTCGCGGCCGAGCAGACGCCCGACAACCCGAACTGGTATCAAGGGACGGCGGACGCCGTCCGCCAGGCCGCGCGACACTTCTCGCGCCACGATGCGGACTACTACCTCGTGCTCGCGGGCGATCAGCTCTATCGCATGAACTACGCGGATCTGATCGACACACACGTCGACCGTCAGGCGGACATCACGATTGCCGCCCAGCCGGTGACGGCGGCCGACGCGACGCAGATGGGCATCTTCCGGTTCGATCGCGAGGGACAGATCGTCGCGTTCGAGGAGAAACCGAACGCGGCGCGGCTCGCCGACATCGGCCAGAGCATCCCCCGCGGCGCCACGTTCTCCGGACCTTCACTCGACAAGCCGTTCGTCGCGTCGATGGGCATCTATCTCTTCTCGCGCGACGTCCTGCTCGACGTGATCAAGAAGGACGGCGCGACGGACTTCGGGCGCGGCATCATCCCGCACGCGCTCGATCGTTATCACGTCAATGCACACTTGTTTCGCGGCTACTGGGCCGACGTCGGCACCGTCGCGTCCTTCTACGACGCGAACATCATGCTTACGCAGCCGAACCCGCCGTTCAGCTTTTACGACTCGCGCTGCCCCATCTATACGCATCCGCGCTTCCTGCCCGGCTCGCGGCTCGTCGACTGCGCCGTCCGCGACGGCATCGTCTGCGACGGCTGCGAGCTGCACCAGTGCACCATCGAGCACAGCGTCATCGGCATCCGGTCGCGCGTTCAGCCCGGCACCCGCATTTCGCGATCGGTGCTGCTTGGGGCGGACTTCTACGAGACCGACGATCTCGCGCCGGCCCGCACGACGGGACCCCGGCTCGGCATCGGCCGCGATGTCGTGCTCGACCGCGTCATCGTCGACAAGAACGCGCGGATTGGCGACGGCGTGCGCCTCACGAACGAAGCCGGCCTCCAGGACTTCGACGGCGACGGCTACTACATTCGGAACGGGATCGTGGTCGTACCGAAAGACGGCGTCATCAAAGCGGGCACCACGGTGTGACTGGCCCGTAAACAATTCGCCCTCTAGCCTGTACGACTGGCCCTCGAGACGGTACGACTCACCGCCCACCTCGCGCGGACACAGCTTTAGCCCGCGCTGCGTTTCAATTGCGCGATCAACCCGGTCATATCGAGGGTCACGCTCGCGTATGTGATCTTGCCGTCGTGGATTTCCAGCACTTCACGGTGCGGGACCGTCACGAAAACGCCAGTCGGCTCGAACTGACCGTACTCCCCAAGGTCGAGCAGTCCTTTATGTGTCCCGGTCGCCACGAGCTCGATGTCGTAAATCGCCTCGCCGTGGTCGGAAATGCTGACCACCTCTATCTGGGCGTCGGGAAACGCGACGAACGACCGCTCCGCCGACGCGGCGTACGCCTCGGGGCCACGCTGCGGACGGCCAAAGGGCGCGTGCTCCACGACGGCATCGGGCGAAAACAGCGCGGCCGCCTGCTGAATTTTGCGTTCGTTGTAGAAGGTATAGAACTGCCGAATGAGCGCGTGAGCCGACACGCAACCTGTATCGGACGTGTAACAGCCGACGTGTAGCCGAGCTTCACACGGCCTGTGCAACGGTTTAACGCGCCGTTAACGTCTTCGTCGTATCCGCATCACACCCGCCTCATACGCTTCCCAAACTCACATCAGTTTGCAGGG
>Ga0097621_100001447_pt1 | contig 16264 bp, 14 predicted proteins | sample KBSMisM72_FD_73165 | JGI IMG/M metagenome (GOLD analysis project Ga0097621, IMG submission 73165) | Miscanthus rhizosphere microbial communities from Kellogg Biological Station, Michigan, USA - KBS Miscanthus M7-2 (version 2) (version 2) | ecosystem: Host-associated > Plants > Roots >... | reverse complement strand
GTCAACAACTATGTAAAAGTCCCTTTAACACAGGATCAGTTTGATGCACTGGTCTCCTTTACTTATAACGAGGGAACATATGCGCTCAAAGAATCAACCCTCCTTAAAAAGCTAAACGCACGGGATTACGATAGTGCGGCCAATCAGCTTTTGATCTGGAATAAGATCACCGACCAGCGTTCAGGTGAAAAAATAGAATGTGACACATTAACAGAACGCCGCATAGCCGAACGTCATTTATTTCTCTCTAAACAACCACCACTATGACAACTATCGAACACCGCGAATTAAAAGGGATCACCGTCAAGAATCTCTTGGTCACCATCTTCAGCACTGCCAGTATCGTGGCATCCGTCATGACCTCCTACCTGCAATTAAAAAGCGACATCCACGACATCAAACTCAGCCAGGAAACACAAAACCGGGTATACGACATCAGGTTAAAAGTACTCGAGACACAAGTCTCGGTATTGCAACACCAGGTGGATGAACTAAGCAGGAGCAAATAGGGTTGATTGGGTTGATTAAGTTAAGTAGTTGATTGAGTTTTCAATTCTTTGATTCAATCTGCCCTCACTAACCGCCCTTTAACTTATTCCAACCCAATCAACCTATCTAACCCAATCAGCCATTAAACAATTCACTAATTAAAAACCATGAGTTTATCATCCTTCCTATCAAAGATCTGGAGTCAGATCAAAGCATTATTTGACGGCATCCCTGCCGAATTAAAAACCGCCATCCATATTGGAGTCGAGGTTACCGAAAAAATCAAAACCTTTGTAGATTCGCCTGCGGCAGATATTTTAACTGCCATCATCCCCGGCGATATTGATGACGAAGTAAAAAACTGGCTGCGAGCCAAGCTACCAACTATTTTAACCGAGCTGAAATTAGCCGACAGCTGCGGACAATTAACCGACCCGGCTGAGATAACCAAATGTGCAGTACAGGTGCTGCAGGGACTGGACAAAAATATACAGAGTGCTTTCCTTCACAACATATCTATTTTAGTAGCGGGCGTTGCCTCAGACGGCAAATTAACATGGAGTGATGGTGTATATCTCCTGGAGTGGTATTACCAGCATGAATACAAAGCAGTGGCTTAATATTAGATATGAGTATTGAGATGTGAGATAACTAAGAAATCAAATTGAAGTATGATCGAAAAACATTTTCTCATATCTCAAATCTAAAAAAGGAAGTGCCCGGGAGCAGATTCGAACTGCCACACCCTTACGAGTGCCACCCCCTCAAGATGGTGCGTCTACCAATTTCGCCACCCGGGCATAAAAAAGATATGAGATATTAGATCTGAGAAGTGAGACAAAAACATCTCAAATCTAAAATCTCACATCTCATATCTAAAGATGGTGTGCCCGAAGAGAGACTCGAACTCTCAAGAGACAATTCTCAACGGCTTCTGAGACCGCAACGTTTACCAATTTCGCCATCCGGGCATTAGGGTTGCAAATATAATTCTTTATGCCATATCGCTCAAAATAATTATAAAAATTCGCCCGCTTTGCAAAAACAGCTATAAAACCTATCTTCGGATAACTGATTTAACTGAGCTATGAATAGGAAAAGAAGTGTGCTGGTGATTTTGATGGTGATTTTTAGTTTGAACGTATGGGCACAAAAAGCCGACGCTATATTAGGCACCTGGGCCAATCCAAACGGGCAGGATCATATACTGATCTATAAACGCGGAGATAAATTTTTCGGTAAGCTCGACTGGATAAAGTTTCCAAAAGATGACCAGGGCAAACCTAAAACCGACAAAAACAATCCCGATCCGGCATTACGTTCACGTCCCGACCTGGGACTTGAATTGTTGAAAGACTTCACCTACGACGGAGACAATGTATATTCTGATGGTACCATTTACGACCCCAAAAATGGCAAAACCTATAGCTGTAAAATGACGCTTGAAGGGAATTACCTAAAAGTCAGGGGATATGTAGGCATATCATTATTTGGCCGTTCAGTAACCTTTACCCGTGTAAAATGAAACATCTTCTATTATTTTTATCGCTGTTCATCTTCGCATCAAGCCTGAAAGCGCAGCACATTGAAGTATTACAACAAGGCAACCCAACCAGCATCCGCGGACTGTGTGTTGTAGACGATCACGTGGCGTGGGTAAGCGGCAGCAAGGGCACCATAGCCATTACAACCAATGGCGGCAAAACCTGGGACTGGCAGCAGGTAAAAGGTTTTGAAAAGTCCGATTTCAGGGATATCGAGGCCTTCTCTTCCAGGGAGGCAATTATAATGAGTTCCGGTACACCTGCCCTTATATTAAAAACCACTGATGGCGGGAAAAACTGGAAAGTACAGTATAAAAATACAGATACAACCTGGTTTTTTGATGCAATGGACTTCTCTGACAGGCTGAATGGCTATGTATTAGGGGACCCGATAGACGGCAAATTTGTGCTAATGGAAACCAGGAATGGCGGAGAAACCTGGGATCCATTCAGAAAACGCCCGAATGCAATAAGGGATGAGGCTTCTTTTGCTGCCAGCGGAACATGTTTGAGAATAGAAAAAAATAAATTGAACATCGTAACCGGCGGCAGCCGCAGCCAATTGCTCGAATATTCTCCCGGCACCAATATATGGGATTACTCGCCCTTACCGGTGTTATCCGGCAAATCGAGCCAGGGTGCATTTTCATTTGCATCGTCAGCAAATGGATCAACAAAAATCTTTGTCGGCGGCGATTATGCGAATGATAAAAAACCCGACTCCGTTGCTGCATATCTTGGCAATCGTTCCAATTTGATAAAAGTTGCAAGTCAGGGCCCCGCTGGTTTTCAGTCATGTGTAGAATACATTTCCGGTGAAACTTTTCTCTCAACCGGCACTCCCGGAAGCAACCTGACAACCGATGGCGGAAAAACCTGGCGCAAAATTGATGATGACAGCTACAACGTTTGCCGCAAAGCCAAGCACGGTAAACTGGTTATTTTAGCTGGAAACGACGGAAGAATCGGCATTTTTAAACCATAGTTTATTGGTTATTAAGCCGTTATTTTATTGTTAAAAATTTATTTAAAATAGGTTTGCAAGCAATATCAATAAACTCTATATTTGCACCACTTTAACGGAAACGTATAAGTTGATTCCGTAGCTCAGCCGGTAGAGCATAACACTTTTAATGTTGGGGTCCTGGGTTCGAGTCCCAGCGGGATCACGGAAAATGAATACAACGCCTTGATAGCCAGATGGTTGCAAGGCGTTTTTTCGTTTTGGTACAACATAGGTAAAACATTGTTATTGACGCTTTTTAGCCTCTATAAACCAGTTGTACTTATTCTTAAACCGGGATCGGTTGTTTTTGAGGTAAAACATCTCAAATCGTATCAAACCGAGTACCCTCGCCCGTGAGCGAAGCCTTTTTGATGTTGTTGGGAGAACGTTAACAAAAGTTTCACTTCAAAATTTCACTGACATGGCATCTATCAAAGTTTTCCCAAAAATGAATAAGATTAATAAATATGGACAAGTGCCTATTTATCTTCGTCTGACAAAACATCGCCGTTCCAAGTACATGGCGCTGGACGTTTACATCGATCCAAAAGACTGGAATGAAAAAACCGGCAAGCTGAAGCCAAGCGCTGCCAACGCGAAACAAATCAATAGTTACCTGTCCATTAAGGAGGCAGAAGCAGAAGCAGTCTCACTTGAAATGGAAAGCCGGTCTAAGTTTGTAAGCGCCTATGATATCAAATCAAAATTACTTGGGATAGCGCCAGGCGATTTCTTCACCTTCTTTGAAAAACGGATCACGGAACGCACGGAAGAATTTAGTATAGGAACAATCAACCATTACAAATGCGTTCTGAAAAAATTAAAGAATTTTTGCTGTAAGGAACTACTCTATTTTGATGAGCTTAATGTCCCATTTATCCGTAATTTTCAGGAGCACTTAAAAAATACGCTGAATAACCACACGAATACAATTCACTCCAATCTAAAAATAATTCGGACATTAATAAACGATGCAACTGCGGAGGAGCTGATGCCAATTGAAAAAAATCCATTCAATAAGATCAAACTTAAAGCGCAAAAAACCTCGCGGGAGTTTTTACTTGATGACGAATTAGAGAGACTGGAGAAATTGGAACTGCAGGAAAATTCAATGATGTATCATCACCGAAATTTATACATATTTAGCGCATATACTGCCGGCATCAGAATTTCCGACCTTTTGACAATGCGCTGGAAGAATTTTGATGGCGAACACCTTTACTTCACAATTAAAAAGAACCAGGAGGATATAAGTATCAAACTTCCCGAAAAATCTCTGGTAATATTAAAACACTATAGAACTTTGGCTCAAACACGAAAAGGCGAGATTTTTATCGAACCAGAAAGCTATATTTTTCCTTTGCTAAAAATAGCTACCGATGAAACAGATAAGTTGAAACTTCACAAAGCTATTTCTTCAGCCACTACCTATGTAAATAAAAGCCTCCGGCAACTAATTAAAAAAGCTAAAATTTATAAAAACATATCCTTTCATACTGCAAGACACAGTTGGGCTGTAAGGGCACTACAAAAAGGAATGAGAATTGAGTATGTCTCCAAATTAATGGGCCATGCATCAGTCAAACATACTGAGGTTTATGCCAAAATTCTAAACGAAGAATTAGACAAAGCGATGGAGGTATTTAATAATCCCGTTAAAAAACTGGCTTGATTGCTAATTCTTTACCCAGCGTGTTAGTAATAAAAAGATGCTAATCTGGGCTTGAAGCATGACCAAAAGATTATGAGCGTTTTCCTCATGCTCTTTTTAAGCAACTTTGTGTATTTACAATCAGCAAGTTACGAATTTTTTTACTTCTCAAAATTTCATTGTAAAGGTTTTGCCAAGTTCGATTATGAACTTGCATATCCACAAACTTCGAGTCTGAAGCATATTTTCAACAACAGATATAAAATCCTACTTTTCATCTTCCTATCCCATCAACCCGTCCCCGAAATATCCAGTCTGTAAATTGTGCCATTCTATCGATAAATCCGCCCTACTTATCTATTGATTTATAATCTAAACAATAAACATTTACTTTTAACTCACTAATATCCAGCGCGCACAGCCTGAAATTGAAAAACCAATTAATCATATATCCCTCACCTTCAAATTATAAATTATGAAGAAAAACTTTAGCCAACCATTTATCCTTTTATTTTCCGGCTCTGTTCTGCTAACGCTCATATTGACGGCAATGACTGCAGGCAAAAACAGCACAAACGGAAACACGTTCACCTTCATGGCTCCAGATAGTTCTGGGATCACCCTGGTTAAGAACAGTAACGGACCAACACTCGGTTATTCTTCCAATTCCGGGGTAAAGATTTTAAGCGTTGATGGGCTCGCATTCAAAGACCTTAACAGGAATGGGAAACTGGACAAATATGAAGACTGGCGTTTGCCGATCGATGAACGAGCTAAAGACCTTGCTTCCCAAATGTCAATCGAGCAAATTGCGGGGTTGATGTTATACAGCGCCCACCAGGCAATACCTGCGATGTCAGGCGGCCCTTTTGGAGCCGGAACTTACGGCGGAAAAAAATTCAATGAGGGCGGAATTGACCCATCACTTGTCACAGACCAGCAAAAAGCCTTTTTAATTAAGGACAATTTAAGGCATGTGCTGATCACAATGGTACCAAGTGCGGAAGTCGCTGCTAAATGGAACAATAATGTGCAGTCGCTGGTAGAAGGAGCGGGTTTAGGAATACCAGCAAATACCAGCAGTGATCCGCGACACGGCACAAATCCTGGTGTCGAATATATGGCGGGGGCTGGCGGCAAGATCTCACAATGGCCCGATGAAATAGGGCTTGCAGCAACATTTGACCCGGAATTAGTCAAACAGTTTGGTCATATTGGCGCTCAGGAATACCGTGCCCTTGGAGTTGCAACTGCGCTATCTCCTCAAATCGACCTTGGCTCCGAGCCCAGATGGGCAGGTATCGGTGGGACTTTCGGAGAAGACCCTCAGTTATCTGCGGATATGGCCAGAGCATATGTGGACGGTTTTCAAACCTCAACAGGGGACAGCGAAATTAAAGATGGCTGGGGATTTCACAGCGTAAATGCAATGATGAAGCATTGGCCCAGTGGCGGACCTGAAGAGGCCGGCAGAGACGCTCATTTCGCATACGGTAAATTCGCGGTTTACCCTGGTAACAACTTTGATGAGCATTTGGTGTCATTTGTTGACGGCGCATTAAAATTGGATGGAAAAACAAAAATGGCTGCCGCAGTAATGCCATATTACACAATATCTTACGGCATTGACACTAAAAATAAGGAAAACGAGGGTAATAGCTATAATAAATACCTGATCACAGATCTCTTAAGAACCAAATATCATTATGATGGCGTGGTTTGTACTGATTGGGGCGTTACCGCAAATGAAGGGAAAACACCGGATGTTTTTTCCGGTAAATCCTGGGGAATGGAAAAGAATTCGGTTGTTGAACGGCACTACAAAGTATTGATGGCTGGTGTCGACCAGTTCGGCGGCAATAACGATGCCGGGCCGATAATTGAAGCCTATAAAATGGGCGTAACAGAACATGGTGAAGCTTTTATGCGTGCCCGATTTGAACAATCTGCGGTAAGATTGCTTCGCAATATTTTCAGGACAGGGCTTTTCGAAAACCCTTACCTTGATCCTGCAAATTCTTCCAGGATTGTCGGAAATCCGGAATTTATGGCCGCTGGATATCAGGCTCAATTGAAATCTATTGTTATGCTGAAAAATGCAGGCGGAGTCCTTCCATTGCAAAAGGGTAAAACCATTTACCTTCCCAAAAAGTACACACCTCCAATGCAGGGATTTTTCGGACCTCCATCAAAAGAGAAGTATGAAGAGGCTGTGAAAGCCGAACTGATCAAAAAATATTACAACATTACCGATGACCCCGCCAAAGCCGATTGTGCTATCGTGTTTATCAGTTCGCCAAGCGGTGGTGCGGGTTATGATAAGGACGATGTGGCCAATGGGGGGACCGGTTATGTACCAATTTCTTTGCAATACGGACCCTATACCGCTACAGATGCAAGAGAACATTCCATCGCAGCTGGCGATCCGGCTGAGCCAAATGTAACCGACAGGACTTATAAAGGAAAGAGTGTAACCTCCGGTAACTTGCAGGACATGAAGACTATTCAGGATACAAAAGCGGCAATGAAGGGAAAACCGATGATTGTAATACTGACGATGTCAAAACCAACAGTGCCAGCCGAATTTGAAAAAGACGCGACTGCAATTGTAGCCAACTTTGGCGTACAAAACCAGGCGATATTGGATATCCTTTCAGGCGTTGCGGAACCTTCGGGTTTGCTTCCTTTTCAGATGCCGGCAAATATGTCAACCGTAGAATTGCAGTATGAGGACATTCCACATGATATGATCTGCTATACCGATGCAGCAGGTCATACCTATGATTTCGGATTCGGTATGAACTGGAAAGGTGTGATAAAGGATGCCCGCACAGAAAAGTATGTTAACCAGGTTGCGAAACCATCTATAGTCGTTAAAGGCAACAAAGCTACTATTACCTGTTCAACCCCGGGTGCGATCGTTTATTATACCGTAAATGGAAATACACCGTCATTTATAACTTCAAATGAATACTCAAAACCGGTTACTTTAAAACAAGGCGCTACTATAAAAGCCATCGCAAAAATGCAAGGTGTAAATAACAGCAGCCTTGCGGTTTACAATAAGAAATAGACCAGGTTAACTAAATCAGGTTCATCTCGTTAAAGGTCAATGAATAATCATTGACCTTTAACTTTTCTTCAGGTCACCAGCAGTAAATAAAAAATCCTAATTGGTTTATTATATATTACAAAGTATCTAATCCGCTGTATATTCAGAAGAAAATCAGGTCATTTGTAATTGTTAATTTTTCATAACGAACGCGAGAACTATGGGTATGGTAATTCCATCATTAAAACGGCATATATTTTCGGTGCACTTTGCGGTATTGCTGGGCCTGCTTGTGTTTGTTTGTCTGCCACTCACCTGGCCTGTAAATTTGCCTATCCAGTTCTGGGTAAAACAGGCCATCGATTTTTGCCTATGGGCCGGGATTTTCTATTTGAGCATGAATTTCCTCGTCCCCAAAATTCTTTATAAGGGGAAAAGCTTTTTATTCATTGTAGTTGTGTTAGCATCCTTAATCTTTATGGTCGTCTACAATCATCAGATCGAAAACATCCTAAACTTACCTTTTTTGATGAATAAGCTTATAAAAATTCATCAGCCGAGAATTAATTTCAGCAATTCACCAGTAAGAGACTTTGGTATCATTATTATCACGCTGATCATGTTTGGGGTTAGCATCATCATTAGTGTATCTAAAAAAATTCAAGCAGACCAGCGTACCGGGCAAACACTGGAGAAAGAAAAGATCAGTTCAGAGCTTTCATTTTTAAAAGCGCAGATCAATCCGCATTTTTTCTTTAATATTTTGCATACAATCTATGGCCTCACGGATACCAATGTCAAAACAGCACGCGAATCCATCTATACATTATCGCAAATGATGAGATATGTTTTATATGAAACCAAAAATGACCTAATCAGTCTAAGTAAAGAGATTGATTTTATTGAAGGTTATATTAATCTAATGCAGTTAAGGTTGAACGAAAAGGTGCAAATAATTTTTGATAAGCCCGAAGACCTTAAAAATGTTGATATAGCGCCCATGCTTTTTTTACCTTTTGTAGAGAATGCATTCAAGCATGGTATTAGTAGTATATATCCCAGTTATGTCTATATAGGGATATCACAGACCAGTAGTACCTTGAAAATTGAAGTCCGTAATTCTATCTTTAAAGAAAAAGCGGAGAATCTGGAAGAAAGTAACGGGATCGGCCTGAACAACACCCGCAGGCGTTTGGACCTTATTTACCCGGGCCGTTATAATTTAACCGTTAATGAAAACACGTTAGAAAATGAATTTAATGTGCAATTAAAACTCGATGTGCTATGAAACTGGATTGTATTGCTGTTGATGATGAGCCGGTATCGTTAAACTTATTGTGCGCTTATATTGAACAGACCCCTTTCCTTAATCTGGTCGGAAGGTTTTCAAATGGGATAGATGCTTTAAAAGCATTGCATACAAACAAAATAAAAATTATTTTCCTGGATATCCGGATGGCTGACCTCAGCGGCATCGAATTGGCGAAGATCATTGAAGCCTCGGTAAATAAGGAAAATACGAGGATCATATTTACTACCGCATATGACCAATACGCAATCGAAAGTTATAAGTTAGAAGCCCTGGATTATCTCCTGAAACCATTTAATTATGTAGATTTTTCAAGGGCTGCCGCAAAGGCTCAAAAATATTTTGAGGTATTCACTAACCATAAATCGAACCGGGAAAATTCAGAGCCTATACCTGTCCATGAGAAAAAATATCTCTACCTTAAGGTAGAATACCAGTTGGTGAAATTGGATTTAAGCGACATACTATATGTTGAGGGTTTAAAAGACTATGTCAAAGTGTTTTTGACCAATGAACCAAAACCCATTCTCTCCCTGACAAGCCTCAAAAGCCTTGAGGAAAAACTCGCCCCTACGCACTTTATGCGTGTACACCGTTCTTTTATTGTAGCCCTTGATAAAATAAAATCCGCGAATAAAAATTCCATACAGATCGGTAAAACCACAATCCAGGTGACCGAACAATATAAAGATGCCTTTTTAAAATTCCTTGACAAATGGATATAGCGTGCCTTTAATAATACGCCGAAAATCCAAACCATAGACAAAAACATCCATTCTGTCTATGTTCTGCCTGTAAGTATCTATCGGACTTTTTTTAGCTGGTATTTAAGTATTTCTTTGGTCCATCATGTTAAGGACCAGCGTAAGTATAATAGATGAAATGACTAAAAAGATCCGGCCAGTAATCATTGGTTTGTGCATTATCCTGATATACATCATTCCGGTTAACGCGCAGGATAGTTTAAAAACAAATTCAGTTAAGTGGGACCTTCAAACCTGCCTTGACTACGCAAAAAAAAATAATGTACAATTAAATACGCTAAAGAACACCCAAAAAACAACAGAGCAAGAATACCTTCTTTCCAAATCAGCGATCCTTCCGAATCTTTACGGCTCGGCAACTCAAAATGCAAGCCATAGCAACCTTTTAAACCCAACTACCGGGCAATATCAGTCCTCACTTACTCCATCAGGTACCTATGGCATAAGTTCTTCGTGGACGCTATACCAGGGAGGGTATTTAAAAAGCGATATACAGCAAAAAAACTTATCTGTTGAATCAGCGAACCTTAGTGTTCTCGAGGAGGTAAACGACATTACGCTGCAAATAACACAATACTATTTAAACATCTTATTGGATAAGGAGAGTATCATATATCAGGAGAATGTGGTGAGTACCTCGCAGGCCCAGGTAGACCAGGCAGTACGTCAATATAATGCCGGGAGTATCGCCAGAAAAGATGTCGCCCAGTTCAGGTCACAACTTTCAAATGATAAATATACCCTGATCACTTCCCAGAATGCAAAAAGGCAGGATTTGCTGACGCTAAAACAAGTATTACAACTACCTTCCGGGATACAGTTTGATATCGTCGAACCGGATACGATCATATCTAAAAAATCGGTCACAGATCTGATAACCGTCCAAAAATCGGCACTGCAAAATCGCCCGGAGGTCAAAAACAGCCAGCTTGGTGTGGACATCGCCAAAATAGGGCTTAACAAAGCACAGTCGGGTTATTTGCCAACCCTGACTGCAGCAGGTTCCATCGGTTCAAGTTATAACAATGGATCGCATTACTTCAGCCAACTGAATAACCAATTCAATCAGCAGGCAGGCCTGACCTTGTCCATTCCTATTTTTACAAGGAGGCTGAATAAAACGAATGTTGAAGAAGCAAAAATTGCGATAGACCAGGCCAATCTGACATTGAAAGATGCTAAAAACACCTTGTCGCTGAATATTGAAAAAGCCTATATCAACGTAGTTAATGCACAGCATCAATATGATGCAGCCGAAGAAGCCTTTAAATACAACCAGGAAACCTACCGGATAGCAAATGAGCAACTCAAACTCGGTGTATCCAATATGGTAGAATTCCTCCAGCAGAAGGAGTTATACATACAGGCATTGCAGCAATTTATACAAGCCAAATATAACGCCGCGCTTACGATCGAGATCTATGATTTTTATAACGGAGAGGCAGTAAAACTTTAATTGAACTATTAAAAAATGAAAAAAGGGTATAAAAGAATACTAATCGCAGTTGCTGTCATCATCGGTATTTGGGTGATCTGGTCGTTTGCTTTCAAGAAAAAAGAGCAACTTTTAGTACTGCCGACAGAGAAACCTGCTTATGGTTATATTTCCCAAAACGTTACAGCAACGGGAACGATCCAGCCATTGGATACCGTGACTGTGGGAACCCAGGTTTCGGGTACGATTAGTGTACTCAATGCAGATTTTAATTCAGTTGTTAAAAAAGGTCAGTTACTCGCACAAATCGATAAGTCATTGCTTCAGGCTGTAGTCGATCAGAACAGAGCGACACTTGCTACCCAGCGTAGCCAGTTATCTTACACGCAAAGCAACTATGAACGCCAGAAACTATTGTATTCAACCGGTTCTATCAGTAAAGCCGACTATGAAACGGCGCTCAATAACTACAATGCTGCTGTTGCCGGTGTCGCAAATATTGAGGCTCAACTTCGCTCTTCACTAAAAAATCTGTCTTATGCGGATATCTATTCCCCTATAGATGGGGTGGTTTTATCAAGAAGCATCAGCATCGGGCAAACTGTGGCGGCGAGTTTTAGTACGCCAACCCTTTTTGTGCTTGCGAAAGACATCACCAAAATGCAGGTTCAGGCGGCTATCGATGAAGCAGATATCGGCAATGTTAAAAAAGGACAAAGGGCGTCATTTACAGTGGATGCCTACATCGATGACTCTTTCAAAGGAACTGTGGCCGACGTGAGATTGCATCCTAAAGTAAGCTCGAATGTCGTTACGTATACTACGATCATTAATGCCCCGAATAACGATATGAAGTTAAAGCCGGGAATGACAGCAAATATCGTGGTATATACCAGGGAAGTAAATCACGCTTTGCTGATCAGTTCGAAAGCGCTCAACTTTCACCCTGATTCCACTTTAAGCAAGCAATTTAAATTCATACCGGTTACATCGCCCAAGCCCTCCGATAAGCTAAGTACAAATTCAGCGGATACCTCCGGCAGGGTTAAGGTAAAAACCGGTTACGTGTGGGTGAAGAAGGGGTCTGACCTGGTTCAGACCCCTGTGAAGATTGGCCTTGATGACAATACCCACGCGGAAATCTTAGATGGTCTGAGTACGACCGACGAGGTGGTGTCATCACTGCCTGTTCCAGCTACAGTTGCACCATCAGGATCAATTCTTCCTCCTCCCCCGGGAACTAAAAAGAAATCATGAAAAAGATCCTGGAATTAAATGAAATAAAAAAACAGTTCCAAATGGGCACCGAGATTGTCAGGGCCTTGAAAGGCGTTTCCTTTGATGTAAGCTCCGGTGAATTTGTCACCATCATGGGGAGCAGCGGTTCAGGTAAAACTACGTTATTGAACACGCTGGGCTGCCTGGATAAACCCACTGAGGGAACTTACTTGCTGGACGGTGTAAATATTGGCAAACTGAACAGGAATGAACTTGCCAAACTCCGTAATGAGAAAATTGGTTTCGTCTTCCAGGCCTATAACCTTCTTGCAAGAACTACCGCATTAGAAAATGTGGAGCTGCCTTTATTTTATAACAGTGCAATCAGCCCCACGGTCAGAAAAGAACGGGCGATAGCCGCATTGGAAGCAGTTAAACTCGCAGACAGGATGCATCATATGCCGAATGAGCTTTCCGGCGGGCAGCAGCAGCGGGTCGCTATCGCCAGGGCATTGGTGAATGAACCAGTGATGATCCTGGCTGACGAAGCAACAGGAAACCTGGATTCACGGACGTCCTATGAGATCATGGCCCTGATGCAGGAGCTTAACCAGGTACAGGGAAAAACGATCGTGTTTGTCACCCATGAACCAGATATCGCGGCATTTAGCAGCAGGACGATCATATTAAAAGACGGAAGAGTGGTTAAGGATAGCTATAACGAAAACAGGCGTTCGGCCAGGGATATGCTGGCCGCATTACCTGTAACAGAAGATTATTGATACAAACCATGAATATATTAAACCTGATAAGACTGGCTTTAAGGGCGATACAGCGTAATAAACTGCGTGCCGTACTCACGATGCTCGGAATCATTATTGGCGTCGCTTCGGTGATCACCATAGGAGCTATCGGGCAAGGCTCGAAGATCAGCATCCACAATTCGCTTGCCGGGCTTGGTTCAAATCTTATAACTGTTATGCCAAGTAGCAACGTTCCTGGCGGTGCCCGTTTGCAGGGAGCAAATGTGGAGACACTAACAATTAAGGATATTAACGCAATAGAAAAACAGGCCTCCTACATCAACGGGGTATCCCCTTCCTCGCAATCGAAGGGCCAGGCCATTAATGGGTCACTCAATTGGCCAACAACAATCGAAGGGGTAAACGAACAGTATCTCAATATTAAAAATATGTCCATAAAAGACGGAATCCCTTTTTCCACAAGGGACGTTAGGACCTATGCAAAGGTTTGCCTGATTGGCCAGACCGTAGTCAGTAATATCTTCCCAAAAGGAACGAACCCGGTCGGAAAAACAATACGATTTAACAAGATACCTTTCCAGGTGATCGGGGTGCTTGCGGTCAAAGGACAAAACACATTTGGGCAGGACCAGGACGATATTATCCTGGCACCCTATACAACTGTTCAAAAGCGCGTAATTGCTTCTATTTATTTCGGAAGCATATACGCATCTGCTAAGTCGGAGCCGCTATCCGAAGCTGCCTCCGACGAGATCAGTAAGATATTAAGGGTAACCCATCGCCTACGCCCAACAGAAGACGACGATTTTGTGATCCGTACGCAGGCTGAACTCATTAAGACCTTGGGTACGGTTACCGGGTTGCTTACCGGGTTGCTTACCGCGATCGCCGGTATTTCCTTAGTCATCGGGGGCATTGGTATTATGAATATCATGTATGTGTCAGTAACCGAAAGAACAAAGGAAATTGGCTTACGAATGTCGATAGGCGCGAGGGGTATCGATATTTTGAGCCAGTTCCTTACGGAAGCGGTAATGCTGAGTGTAACCGGCGGTGTGATCGGGATATTATTAGGAGAAGGGTTGGGCCTTTTGATAGCCCATGCGCTTTCCTGGCCACCGGTTGTGGACGAATCATCGATCTTGGTATCATTCAGTGTATGTACAGTGATCGGTGTGTTTTTTGGTTACTACCCTGCCTTAAAAGCGTCACGGCTCGATCCTATTGAGGCATTGAGATATGAATAATTAACTGAACATAAAACAAGCAACCCAATTATTAACACTTATTAAATTCAAAATCATCATGATGAAAAAAGCATTAACCACCGCATTTTTAGTAATGGCATTTATCACATTTTCCTATGCTCAGGATATTACTGGTAATTGGAAAGGATTGGCCAACGGACAATTTGAAATCAATTACACGTTCAAAGTGGACGGTGAAAAATTAACCGGATCATCAAAAGGTCCCGACGGATCGGATTCGCCAATCAAGGACGGCGTCATTAAAGGCAATGACCTTTCCTTCACCATTGATATTATGGGTGGCCCCACAAAGGTGACCGGCAAGATCAATGGAGATGTTATTACACTTTCGTTTAAGGTACAGGACAATGATGTTTCTCTTGATCTCAAAAAAGTGAAATAAACAAACATACAAATTGACGTTTATTTGGGTTAGGGTGTGCTATAAGGCCACTCTAACTTTACTGATTTTACGAATAGCAAATTTCAACGCGACATAAAAGCGCTCATTTTATTGATTCCTAATTGAGTATTTAAAACATTGCGGATAGTTATCTCATTGGGTTTACCCCGTCAAACCTTGCGTTATTTCAACCCTGGTTAATGGTTCCATGATCTGCTTTAGCGACTCTTGTTTGTTGATATAAATACTTCCATGGTAAGGACCCAAGTGAGCAACTTTCTTATTAAAATGAAGCCAATTTTGTCTTATTAATTCGTCATCATAACTTAGTCTGGCCGGTACGCGAATTAACCGTTCTATCCCTTTTCTGGTTTGTTCATCTGTAGGCCCCATAGCCGCATCGCCCGCAAGCAACAGTCCGCCGTTCGCGGAATTATATAGCATGATATGACCTGGCGTATGCCCTGGAAAGTGTATGATTTCAATATTGAAATCATTTATAACCGGGTGATTTACGGGGTTGATAAATTCAAACCCTTTGAAGTAAGCCTGGTCTAATGGGTGCAGAAAGAAAGGAGCCTCAAATTCTCTTTTAAAAGCTGGAATATAATTGCCATTGGCAACTACATGACTGTGGGAATAAATGAACCCAGCTACTTCTAATTCAGATCCTATAACTTCTTTGATAGGGTCAGATAAATAATCACTGGAGGCATCCATGACCAATGCTTTTCCATTATTTATGATTACAAACGTATTTGTTGCCATTCCTGCTTTTACAGCACCCGGATCGGTATGTTTAATGTGATAAAGATTGGGTAGGACAAGTTCTGCCTTTATATTTTTTGTATTCATGGCTTTATAGTTAAATAGTTAATCATATTTTACAATAAGCATTCCGGATCTCACACCGGAACGTCCGGCTACCCAGCGGCAATCAACTAAACTGACCCATCTCATGCTGATCGTTTACTGTCTGAACTGCTTTTGTTTACGTATTGCTTTACCAGGCTGTTATGATATTTATTTTAACAGCCCTTTCCATTTGCTATTTTATAGTAAGTAATATGAGGCGTGCTACCTCTTCAGGCTTCTCTTCCGGCAGAAAATGACCCGCATTTTCAATGATTTCAGTGCTTACATTTTCGGCAACCATTTTTACCATTTCACCAACACCGGCTCCTAATGACTGTGCACCCCCTATGGCAATAACAGGTACCTGCACTTTGTTTTGCATTAAAGGTGTGGTCTGTTCAATGGAGTCAAATACCCCGCGGTAAATTCCGAATGCGCCCTGAATGCCATCATTTCCAGAAAATGTACGAAGAATTTCATCAATATGTTCATTACTGATGGCCTCATTGTTCACCGTCATCCAGTCA
>Ga0097621_100001446_pt1 | contig 16275 bp, 10 predicted proteins | sample KBSMisM72_FD_73165 | JGI IMG/M metagenome (GOLD analysis project Ga0097621, IMG submission 73165) | Miscanthus rhizosphere microbial communities from Kellogg Biological Station, Michigan, USA - KBS Miscanthus M7-2 (version 2) (version 2) | ecosystem: Host-associated > Plants > Roots >... | reverse complement strand
ATTTGATGACCGAGACCCTGACCCATTTCATCGGCGGCAAGCAGATTTCCGCCCCCGGCGCGCTCGAAAGCACCAATCCTTCCAACACGGCGGAAATCATCGCCAAGTTCCCCGATGGCGGCGCCGAAGACGTGAACAAGGCGGTGGAAGCCGCGCGCTCGGCTTTCCCGGGCTGGTCCGGCGCTTCGCCGGAAGTCCGCGCCGATCTCTTGGACAAGGTTGGCAGCATGATCATCGAGCGCAAGGACGCGCTGGGCAAACTGCTCGCCAGCGAAGAGGGCAAGACCCTTCCGGAAGCCACCGGCGAGACCGTGCGTGCCGGCCGTATCTTCAAATATTTTGCCGGGGAAGCGCTGCGCCGTCATGGCCAGAATCTGGAGTCGGTACGTCCGGGTGTCGAAATCCAGACCTATCGCGAAGCGGTCGGCGTTTATGGCCTGATTACGCCGTGGAATTTCCCTATCGCGATTCCGGCCTGGAAAATGGCCCCGGCCCTGGCGTTCGGAAATACCGTCGTCCTCAAGCCCGCCAATCCCACGCCCGCCACCGCCCATGCGCTGGTTTCCATTCTGCATGAAGCCGGTGCGCCTGCCGGTATCGTGAACCTGGTGCTGGGCCGCGGTGTGGTGGGCGATGCGCTCTCCAAGCATCCCGACGTCAACGCCATCTCCTTCACCGGTTCGCAGACCGTGGGCTCCAAGGTCGCGTTGGCGGCGGTATCGCATCAGGCCCGCGTGCAGTTGGAAATGGGCGGCAAGAATCCGCTCCTGGTGATGGACGATGCCGAGTTCGACCGCGCCGTGCAGATCGCGGTGGATGGCGGCTATTTCGCCACCGGCCAGCGCTGCACTGCCTCCAGCCGCGTGTTCGTGCAGGAAGGCATTTACGACAAGTTCATCGCCGCCGTGGCCGAGCGCGCCAAGGCGCTGAAGGTCGGCAATGCGCTGGATCCCTCCACGCAGATGGGCCCGGCCGTCACCGACACCCAGTTGGCCGGCAACCTGAAATATGTCGACATCGCGCTGAAGGAAGGCGGCCGCCTTCTGGCCGGCGGCGGCGAAGCGCTGAAGCTGGCGACCCCGGGCCATTACATGTCGCCTACCCTGATCGTGGACACCAAGCCCGGCGACACCATCAACCAGGAAGAAGTGTTCGGCCCGGTCGTGTCCGTGGTGAAGGTGAAGAATTACGAAGAGGGCCTGGCGCTATGCAACGCCGGCAACTTTGGACTCTCCGCCGGCATCGTCACCACCAGCCTCAAGTATGCGCGTCACTTCCAGCGCAACGTCAAGGCGGGCATGGTGATGATCAATCTGCCGACCGCGGGCGTGGATTATCACGTGCCGTTCGGCGGTTCGCGTGGCTCCTCCTATGGCAACCGCGAGCAGGGCTTTGCCGCGGTGGAGTTCTTCACCCAGATTAAAACGGCTTATTCCTTCTCGTAAGAAATTGTTGCATCGCGTCGGAAAAGAGCGGCTTTTGCCGCTCTTTTCTTTTTGGATGATGCGAACGCGGGCTAGTGGCCAGATTTCTCTTGATTGCCGCGCCCTGGCCCAGCACATAGCGGACCATGAAGCCGCTGTTGCATCTCAAGGATATCGTCGTTTCTTTTGGCGGCCAGCGCCTGCTGGACGGCGCGGAATTGAGCCTCGGCGTACTTGACCGGCTCTGCCTGGTCGGTCGCAATGGCTCGGGCAAGTCCACCTTGCTCAAGATCGCGGCGGATTTGATGGAAAGTGATGGCGGCACGCGTTTCGCCCAGCCGGGCGCTACCATCCGCTACCTGCCGCAGGAGCCCGACCTTGGCGGCTATGCCACAACCCGCGACTATGTCGAGGCCGGGCTTAATCCGCACGAGGATCCCAATCGCGCCTTTTACCTTCTGGGCAATCTGGGCCTGTCGGGGACGGAGAATCCCGCGACCCTGTCGGGCGGCGAAGCACGCCGCGCCGCGCTGGCCCGGGTGCTGGCGCCGCGCCCCGATATTCTTCTGTTGGATGAGCCCACCAACCATCTGGATGTGCGCGCCATCGAATGGCTGGAAAGCGAAATCAAGGCCAGCAAAAGCGCGCTGGTCCTGATCAGCCATGACCGCCGCTTCCTGGAAAATCTCTCCCGCGCCACGGTGTGGCTGGACCGCGGCAAGACTCACCGGCTGGAGAAAAGCTTCGCCTCCTTCGAAAGCTGGCGGGATGAGATGCTGGAAAAAGAAGATGTCGAACGCCACAAGCTGGAGCGGCGCATTGCCGCCGAGGAGGATTGGGTCCGTTACGGCGTATCGGGCCGGCGCAAGCGCAATGTCGGGCGGCTGGAACGGCTGCGTGGGCTGCGCACCGAACGGCGCGAGCAGATTCGCGCCTTGGGTTCCGTCAAGATGGATGCTGCCGAAGGCGCCGGCAGCGGCACCAAGGTGATCGACGCCAAGGGCGTGGCATTTTCCTATGGCGAGCAGGAAATCGTGCGGGACTTCACCCAGCGCATCCATCGCGGCGACCGCATCGCCATTGTCGGCCCCAATGGTGCGGGCAAGACGACCTTGCTCAAGCTGCTGACCGGAGAGCTCGCGCCCCAAAAGGGCAATGTGAAGCTGGGTCAGGGCCTGTTGATGGTGAAACTGGACCAAAGCCGCAGCAAACTGCATCCCGAACAGTCGCTGGCGGCAGCGGTGACGGACGGCAGCGGCGATACGGTGATGGTGGCGGGCAAGCCGCGTCATGTGATGAATTACTTGCAGGATTTTCTGTTCACGCCGCAGCAGGCGCGCACCCCGGTCAAGGTTCTGTCGGGCGGCGAGCGGGCGCGGCTGCTCCTGGCCAAGCTGTTTGCCACGCCGTCGAATTTCCTGGTGCTGGACGAACCCACCAACGACCTGGACCTGGAAACCCTGGACCTGCTGGAAGAGGTGATCGCCGATTATCCCGGCACCGCCCTGCTGGTCAGCCATGACCGCGATTTCCTGGACCGGGTCGCGACCGGCATTGTGCTGGCGGAAGGCGATGGCCGGTTCACCGAATATGCCGGGGGCTATGCCGACATGCTGGTCCAGCGGGGCGAGGCGGCGCCTGTGCGCCCGGAAGTCCGCAAAGCCGCCAAGGCGCCCCAGGAAAAGCGCGCCCGCGTCAGCCCGCCCAAGATGAATTTTGCCGATGCCCATGCCCTCAAAACCCTTCCGGGGCAGATCGCGGCGGCGGAACTCAAGATGGCCGAGTTGGAACAACAACTTTCCGATGCCGGGCTGTATGCCCGCGATCCGGCCCGGTTCGCGAAATTGTCCGCGGAATTGGCGGATATCAGAGCCGCAAAAGACGGTGACGAAGAACGCTGGCTGGCCCTGGAAATGGAGCGGGAGGCCCTGGAAAGACAGGAGTAGCCGGAACGGAGTCGCGCGCTTCGGCGTTGAATCCCTGAAGGTTCAGGGGTGAGTTCCATGAAACATGCAGCTCTCTTCGGATTTGCCGCCGGCGCCGCGATGATGGTGGGAGGTGCGCTGGGCGCGGTGTCGCCGTACGATCCCAAGCCATCCGCCGACAACAATACCGAAATGATGAATCCCATGATCGACGGCCAAGCCATGCTGCCCGATCGCGACATCATGGAAAATATCGCCGCTTCGCCAATGCACGCCACGCTTACGGCGGCCTTGAAGGACACCGGGGTCGCGGCGGCACTGAAGTCCAATGGACAGTTCACGGTCTTTGCGCCCACCGATGCCGCTCTCGCGGCGCTGGGCACACAATCCAAATCGTCGCTGGCGCGGCGGATGAGCTATCTGATCGTGCCGGGCAAGTATGACTCCCAGGCGCTGCTCCGCGTCATCAACGAATCGGGCGGCCAAGCCAGGCTGCGCACCGCCGAAGGCGGTGTGTTGCTGGCGCGGATGAACGGGCCGACCAACATCGTGATCCTAGATGCCAGGGGTAATATAGCCAATATCGCGATCTATGACGTGCGCGACAAGAATGGCATCGTTCATGTGGTGGATCGTGCGCTGGAGCCCGGCGGGCTGACACGGCAAGTCGCGGCCAACTAATCCGCGTATTTCGCAAAATACGCGGCAATCGCTTGCGGCGTCATGCTGTGGGCATCCGCGGTGGCGAAGACATTGTCGCCATTGACCAGCCTGCCGTCCGGCGTCGCGATCAACAAAGCGGGCACGCCCTCCAATTTCTTGGTGATGCCGAAACGCGCCGGTATCTGTAGATTGCGGTTGAAACGGCCCACATCCACCAGCACTTCTTCATAATGCGCTTCCATGAAGCGGCGCATTTCCGGCAGCCGGACGAAATTGGCCAGGACAATGCAATCGACGCACCAGTTGCCGCCCAGGTCTATCAGGACTCGTTTGTGGGATTTTCGGGCGCGGGCGAAAGCGGCGGCAACCTGCGCCTCGGCATTGGCGGTTTCGTCATAGGGCTGCACCGTCGCCACCGCCAATTGCGCCCAATCGGTTATGGAGGGTTTCGGGGCGGTCGCGGCCTGTGCCGGTATCACAGCCATCAGCAAGAGCGAGGCAAGAAATTTCTTCATGCCGCCGGCGCGAGCAGGCCGCGCCCCTCCAGCAAGGCTTCGATGCGGGGATCCCGGCCGCGAAAGGCGCGATAGGCGGCAGCGAAGTCGCGCGTGCCGCCCGCCGAATAGATGTACTGGTGCAGGCGTTCCGCCGTGGCGGGATCGAAGGGGTCCTTGGCTTCTTCGAACGCCTTGAAGCCGTCGGCGTCCAGCACCTCCGACCACAGATAGGCATAATAACCGGCGGCATAACCGTCACCGCCGAACACATGGGTAAAATGGGGCGCGCCGTGGCGCGGGACGATTTCCTCCGGCATGCCAATGCGCGCCAGGGTTTCGGCCTGCGCTTTTTTGGGATCGCTGCCCGGCGGCAAAGTGTGGAAGTCCATATCGATCAAGGCCGAGGCGAGAAATTCCACAGTGGCAAAGCCCTGGCCGTAATTGCGGGCCGCGAGCAACTTCTCCAGCAGCATGTTTGGGATCGGCTCGCCGGTCTGATAGTGCCGGGCGAAGCGTTCCAGCACGGCCGGTTCTTCCAGCCAATGCTCGAAAAGTTGCGACGGCAATTCCACGAAATCGCGCGCCACATTGGTGCCGGACAGGCGCGGGAAGCGGACCTTGCTCAACAGGCCGTGCAGGGCATGGCCCATTTCATGGAACAAGGTCACCGCATCGTCGAACGACAACAGGCAGGGCTGGCTTTTGCTGAAGTTGGAATTGTTGACGATGATGGGAAGGATATCGCCATCGAGTTTGTGCTGGTCGCGAAAGCTGGACATCCAGGCGCCGCCTTGTTTGCCCGCCCTGGCGAAATAGTCGCCGTAAAACAGCCCGATCGCCCGGTCTTTGTCCCGGACTTCCCACACAAGGACGTCGGGATGATAGACCGGAATATCGTGGCGCTGATGGAACGACAGGCCGAACAATCTCTGGGCGGTAAAGAAGGCGGCTTCGATCAGGTTGGAAAGCTGGAAATAGGGCTGCAACTGCTCGGCGTCGAAGTCGTATTTTTCCTGCCGCAGCTTTTCGGCATAATAGCGCCAGTCCCAGGGCGCCAGGCGGAAGTTCAAACCCTGGCGCACGATCTGGGCCTGAAGCGCGTCGCGTTCCTCCATGGCGCGCTTGCGCGCCGGTTCCCAAACTTCCTCCAGCAAAGCGCGGGCTTTCTGCGGCGTGCCGGCCATGGAATCCGCGAGCTTGAAACCGGCGAAATTTTCATAGCCCAGCAAGGCGGCCCGCTCCGCCCGTAGCGCCAGCATCTCGGTGATGATGGCGGTGTTGTCGCGGGCATTGGCATTGTCGCCGCGCGCCGTCCAGGCGCGCCACAGCTGTTCACGCAAGCCGCGGTCATCGGCATATTGCAGAAAGGGCTCGGCGCTGGATCGCGATAAAGTGATGGCGAACGGCGTCTTCAGGTTCAGCGCCACGGCCTTGGCGGCGGCGGCATCGCGCACCGCCTGGGGAACGCCCGCCATTTGCGCTTCGGTCAGCGGCAAGGTCCAGTCTTCCTCCTCGCCCAGAACATTCTGGTTGAACTGCGTGCCCAATATCGCCAGGCGCTGGGCGATAGCGGCCAACCGCTCGCGGCCGTCCGCTTTCAACTGGGCGCCGGACCGCACGAAATCCAGGTGATAGCGTTCCAGGACACGGAGGCTTTCACTGTCCAAACCCAGGCTGTCGCGTTTGCGGTAGAGGGTGTCCAGCCGGCCGAACAGCACCGGGTGCATGGTGATGGCGCTCCAATGCGCCGACAGGCGCGGCGCCATTTCCAGTTCGACGGCCTGCAGGGCGTCATTGGTGGCCGCCGATGCCAGATTGCCGAACACGCCATCGACCTGGGTGAGCAGCTTGCCGCTTTTCTCCAGCGCCAGAACGACATTGTCGAAACTGGGGGGGGCTTGATTTTCCGCGATGGCCGCGACCTCGGCACTATGCTCCGCCAGGGCACGATCATAGGCGGGCAAAAAATGCTCGGGCCGAATCCTGTCCAGCGGGGGCGCGCCGAAGGCGGCGGTCCAGTCTTCGAAAAAGGGATTTGTCATGGCAACAATATAAGACGGCTCAGTGGATTTCCCATACCAGGGAGACGTCGGCGGTGACGCTTTGCTCGCCCGCCGCAACCGGTACGCTGCGGTCGGCGGCCATGGCCATGACCCGGTACATGGGCCGGGGCGGTTCGGCGCCGCCGCCTTCGCTGATGCTCTGCACGGGTCCCAGGCTGACGCCGGCCGCCTTGGCATAGGTTTCCGCGCGGGTGCGTGCATCGGTCACGGCCGCGGCCCGCGCCTTTTCCAGCAGCGGAGCCGGTTCGCGGATGGAGAAATTGATGCCGTTCATCTGGTTGGCGCCGGCGGTCACCAGGGCATCCAGCGCCGCACCCAGTTTGGAGACATCGTCCAGCCGTACCGAGACTTCATTGTTGACCTGATAGCCGGTGAGGCGGGGGCGCTCATTGTTGGCGCCGCCGGTATATTGCGGCGACACCGAGAAATTGACGGTCTGGATGGCGTGCTCCGGCACGCCCATCTTCCGGAGGGCGTCGAAAACGCTTTTCATGCGGGCGGTGTTGGCGCTCAGCGCGGCGGCGGCGGTGGTGGCACTGCTGGTGACGCCGGCATTGACCTGAACCTGGTCGGGCGCGGCTTTCATCTCGCCATGGCCGGTCATGGAGATGATGCGCGCGGTTTGGGCTAAGGCCGGGGCCGCGGCCAAAAGTCCGGTCAGGGCCAGGACGAGAAAAACAGTATTTTTCATGGGTTTTGCTTTCAGAATAGGGCATCCGTCCGGTGGCGATCCTGGCGGAAAACCGGGGCGAAATCAGGGCGTGGCGCCGTACCAGATGGCTGGTTGGCGGAGCGGAAAATCCTGATATACCCCCTTTTGGCAAGGGCCTGTAGCTCAGTTGGTTAGAGCTGACCGCTCATAACGGTTAGGTCGCAGGTTCGAGTCCTGCCGGGCCCACCAACACCAGTTCGTCGCAGTTCGCGAACCCCAGCTAAAGACTGATGTACCAATCTTCGCATATAGCGCGTTCCACTCCGCGTTCTTTGCAATAGTGGATCAAATCGTCCACCTCATCGATAAAACCCTTCCGGCTGAAATTGAGGGATGTATTGCAAAGCACCGGGACGCCCGTTCTTTCCCCAAAGGAGCGGACCAACTCCCAAACGAAGGGATTGTCGCTCTCGCTGACGACTTGCACACGCGCCGAGTTATCAACGTGAGTGACAGCCGGAATGCGCTTATCCCGCACAATAGAGAAATACAGCATGTATTTGTCGCGCTGGGGCATCTCAAAAAACGCGTTCGCCGCCTCTGCCGTGCAGATTGGGGCAATCGGCCTGTAATCTTCGCGCTCCTTGATGGCATTGAGGCGCGTGTGCATGGCCTTGTCCCTTGGGTCGGCAAGCAAGGAGCGCGCGCCTAGCGCTCTTGGCCCTATCTCACATGGTCCACGCATGATTGCGACCACATGGCCATTGCAAAGATCGGTCACTACGTCGTCAATCTTAACTTCGCTGAACGCTACTTTGCTACGGAGGAGTTCTTCGCGACGGTCCTTTGGAGCGGAACCGCAATAGACGCTCCAACGGATCGCGGCGCTGCCGGTTAAGAACTGCTGAGCTTCGATGGCCGTCCCGATAGCAGAGCCTGTATCATTGGCACAGGGTGGGACGAAGACGTCCGAAAACAGCCCCGATTGTTTCCAAGCCGTATTCCAGTTGCAATTGAGGCCGCACCCTCCCGCGACAACCAAAGGCAGGCCACGGTCTAAATTTTTCTCAGCCCATCTGGCAAATCGATCAAAGATCGCATTCGAAAAGGCCCGCGCAAGATTCTTGAAAGGCGCGCTGGTGACGCCGATGTTATAAAATGGCGATGAAGCTAAGGCAGTTTTCTTGCCGCGTCCGATATTATCCAGAGCAAGAATCGTATCGATCAGGGTGCGCTCTTCGTTAGTCGGCTCGCGTTCTTCACCAAATGAAACCAAGGCCATCAATTTGCCAGCGTAGTCGAGCGAAAAAGGCGTCGAACTGTCTATGTAGTCAGGATTACCCAGCATGAATAGGAAGGCATACTTGGATCCGGCAGCGTGCATAATCTGCGAGTATGCCGTAACCACGCCGCCCGCATCGAGCCTGTAGAAGCGGCCGATCAATCCTTCCCAACTCAGTACATAACAAGGGAAGGTGTCCGCGAAGGGGGACATGCCGTAAGCACCCCACACATGTGAACTCTCGTGTGTACCCTCGAACAGTTGCGCGCGCTTGCCGAAAAACGAAAAGTCTCTGATGCGCCGGTTCTGAGGCCCGACACCCCAATAGCCAACACCGATGGTGTTGCTTGGAGGCTTATACCATCCGCTCAACGCGATACAATCCGGCAGCCCCCCATCACACAGCGCGGCTGCTTCGAGAAGACTCGACGGCGTGATGGGTGAGAAGCGCGGAAATGAGTTCTTCTCTCCCTCCAATGAGTATTTGAGAACACCATCCTCGATCAGAGCTAGTGCGCCATCGTGGCCCGGATTAATACCCAAAATCCGCATGCGCGCTCCGTACGGCTGAGCCGGTTACCGGGTCCAAACGCTAGATCGTATCATAAGGGGCTTTAGCGCCGTGTTAGAAGCCGTTGCGATAATGTCGCCGGTGCAAAGAAGCCGCCTAACCTGTTCGATACGAGTAAGACCATCCCTGAGCCGATTCGGTACCCAGCTCAAGCATAAAGGTCGTACGAATTATCAATTTCAGAGCGGATTCGTGTTGGCAATCGCGCCTTGCGTTCCACGCGCCCACTAGGGCTTTTCGAGTGACTAAAATCCTGATTTCCCAGCGCCCAGTTTGCCCCCGGTCGGTCCACCAATTCCTTAAATGATTTGTGGGATTTTCGAGGTCGAATCTTTTCTCTTGCGACGCGCACGCGGTCCGCTGGGGCTGAGGAAGAGCTATCCCCTTCCACTCATGCTTGCCGTCCTGCGATGACACGGATCATCGCGAATATTCCGGCGCGGGCGGCCCGAACGCTGCTGGAGGGGCGTTCACGCAGATGAAACTGCTTGGATCGTCGACGTCGCCGCTCATTGACGCGCTTTGCCCGCAATGAGCCGCGTTGCGACCGCGGGCGCCCTCACTTGCGGGGGCCGGCCACGCTGATAGGCTTGTATGCCGGATCCATAAAGGATGCTCCGGCGATCCGGCGAACCAGAAGAGTTTCGTCTGCAACAATGAAGGGGAGAGCCCGGTGAAGGCCATCATCGCCATGACGCTGGGTGCCGCAGCCCTGATGCTGGCGCCGTTGCCGGAATCGGCGTCGTCCGCGGCCGGCGGTTCGGTTGTCCCAGCCCGGCGCTGCGCCGATCTGACGGAGCTCACCCTGCCGGGCTCGGACCTGCAGATATCCAAGGCTGAAGAGATTTCGCCCGCTGCGCCGGGGACGGCGCGCATCTCAGCCTCTGCGCCGCCGTTAAGCGTCGCCATGCCGGCTTACTGCCGGATCGAGGGCTCGTTCGAGCGTCGGACGGGCGTGGGCGGCAAGCCCTACGCGCTTAATTTCGCTTTAGCACTTCCCGACGACTGGAACGGGCGTTTCCTGTTCCAGGGCGGCGGCGGCTTGAACGGGACTGTCAACCCGCCCTTCGGCTCCCAGGCGGCGGGGGACACGCCCGCCTTGGCTCGCGGCTTTGCGGTGGTGTCGACCGACAGCGGCCACAAGGGCGCTGGTTTCGACGCGACATTCATGGAGGACCAGCTGGCGGTGCTTAACTTCGCCCAGGGGTCGGTGGGCAAAGTGACTCATCTCGCCAAGCAAATCATCGTCGCCTATTACGGTCGGCCGCCGCGTTATTCTTACTTCGACGGCTGCTCGACCGGCGGACGCGAGGCCATGCTGGGGGCGCAGCGCTATCCGGAGGACTTCGACGGCATTATCGCCGGCGCCCCGGCGATGGAAACAGGGCGCTCCAACATCGCGCTGAAATGGGCCGCGGCGGCATACAACCGTGCGGCCCCGATGGACGCGTCCGGCAAACCGCTGCCGGCGCAGCTGCTGTCGAAGTCTGACAAGAATCTCTTGACCTCGCGCCTGCTCTCCGACTGTGACGCGCTGGACGGCCAGAAGGACGGCCTGATCTTCAACTTCGGTGCGTGCCGCTTCGATCCGGCGGAGTTGAAGTGTAACGGACCGAAGACCGAAATCTGCCTCAGTCCTGCCCAGGTCGACGCGGTGCGGACAGCCTTCGCGGGACCGCATACAGGGGGTGGCGTTCAGGTTTATCCTCCATTTCCCTATGACGCCGGAATCGGTGCGGAGGGTGGCGGGATTCCAGGTCTGTTGAACGGTCCGACGGTCCCCGTTGGTGGCCCCAATATCGCCAAGACCATGGATGTCGACGCCGCCGTCGCAGCGGACCGTGCGAACGGGGTCCAGGATCTCGTCGACACGGCTGACTGGACCAACCTGTCCGCCTTCTTCGGTCACGGCGGCAAGATTCTATTCTACCACGGGCTCAGCGATCCTTGGTTCTCCGCGCTCCAAACCCTGAAGTACTATCAGAGCATGACCGCGGCGAACGGAGGCGCGGAAGCGGTGCGGGCGTCCAGCCGGATATTCATGGTGCCGGGCATGGGGCACTGCCAGGGTGGTCCCGTAACCCTGGACCGGTTTGATCTACTGGGCGCGGTGGTTGACTGGACTGAGTCTGGCAAGGCGCCGGACCGAGTGGTGGCCACCGGCTCCAGTCTGTCCGGACAGAGCCGTCCCTTATGCGCGTGGCCGGCCCATGCTCAGTATGCCGGCCCGGGCGACCCAAGCCGGGCGGCGAGCTATGTATGCCACGAGTAAGGAAGGCGCGGCGCGGACACCGGCGCTTCGACTCTGTCTTTGTGCAGTAGGATTGTTTGCCTGATATCCCTCGGGCGGCACCTGATAAGAAGGTCAACGACTTGTCCGGCTCCGATGGGGTTCCGCGCAATAGATCATGAAAGTTGCGGCCCAATAGCCGTCGAAACTCCGCTTTGCACCAACAGCGGCGGCTGCCGGAAAAAGCATATTGTCTGACAAGAGGACTCGCGTAGGATGCCGCCGGCCGTGCCACGGCAGCGCTCTGTATACAGCGGGTAGCCTGCCTGTTTTGCCGCGGCGACTGCGCAGATACGAAGATAATTGGGGGGAACCATCATGAATCGCGCCAAAACTGTCTTGCTCGGGTTTCTGGTCGCAGTGCCCTTCAACGCCTTGGCGCAGCCGGGCACCCTGCCGGCGGTGCCGCTGAATCCCCCGCCGAACGCGCCCTGGTTCAACACCAGCCTGCCTGTCGAGCAGCGCGCCGAGGCGCTGGTTTCCCAAATGAATTTGGAAGAGAAGGGCAAGCAGCTCGTCAACCGGGCCAGCGCCATCCCGCGCCTGGGCGTGCCGGCCTATAATTGGTGGAGCGAAGCGCTGCATGGCGTGGCCATTCCGGGCGCAACCACTGTCTTTCCGGAGCCGGTGGGCCTGGCGGCCAGCTTCGATCCGGCCTTGGTGCATGAGATGGCGGTTGCGATCTCGACCGAAGCACGCGTCCGGTACAACCGCGAACGGCGCGAAGGACTTTACGCTGGGCTCGATTTCTGGTCGCCCAATATCAACATCTTCCGCGACCCGCGTTGGGGTCGCGGCCAGGAAACTTATGGCGAAGACCCTTTTCTGACGGCGCAATTCGGTGTCGCCTTCATCACCGGGCTGCAAGGCAACGATCCCGAACATCCCCGCACCATCGCCACGCCGAAACATTTCGCGGTGCATTCCGGGCCGGAGCCGACCCGCCACGCGATGGATGTGACGGTCAGCAAGCACGATCAGATCGACACGTATACGCCGGCCTTCCGCGCCGCCATTGTCGAGGGCAAGGCCGGGTCGCTGATGTGCGCCTATAACCGGGTCAATGGCCAGCCTGCCTGCGCCAATGATTTCCTGCTCACCGATCTGCTGCGCAACGCCTGGAATTTCAAAGGCTATGTCACGTCGGATTGCGCCGCCATCCGCGATATCTATGAGGGCCATCATTTCGTCAAAAGCCTGCCCGAGGCGGCTGCGGTGTCGCTGAAGCATGGCGTGGATACTGACTGCGCGGACTTCGGCGAGGGGCCGGCAGGCGCCGCCAAAGCCTATTCCGATTCCGTATCGCAGGGGCTGGTGCCGCAATCGGTCATGGACCAATCGCTCACGCGGTTGTTCACCGCCCGTATCCGGATGGGCATGTTCGACCCGCCGGAAGCTTCGCCTTATGCCACGATCCCCGACAGCGAAATGGATTCGCCCACGCATCGGGCGCTGGCACTGCGCGCCGCACGCGAAAGCATGGTGCTACTGAAGAACAATGGGCTGCTGCCGCTGAAAAAGTCCGTGAAGCGCATCTTGGTCGTCGGTCCGTTGGCCGATCAAGTGCCGGTGCTGCTTGGCAACTATAACGGCCAGCCCAGCCACGCGGTGACCGCGCTGGACGGCATCAAGGCCGCCTTTCCCGGCAGCCAGGTGACGTACCAGCCGGGCACGAATTTCTTGCGCCTGGCGGATGCCGTGCCGGCGTCGGCGCTGAAGACTCCCGATGGTCAGCCGGGGGTGAAAGCGGAATATTTCGCCTCCGGCGATTTGTCGGGCACGCCGCTGCTCACCAAGGTTTATGCCCGGCTGGACTTCGCCATACGAGGATCGGGCCTGGCGCGAGCCATCGAAGCGCAAGGTGCCAAGTCGTCCCGCTTCAGCGGCACCCTGACGCCGGACCAGGACGGCACCTTTGAGATCGGAATGGGCACGCCCAACACCAAATTGTGGCTGGACGACAAGTTAATCGTGGACGATACGGTCAACCTGGACACCCAGCGCGGCCCCAAGACCATCGAGATGCCGCTGCAGAAGGGTCACACCTATGTTTTGCGCATCGAGCAGACACCCAGCATTGGCACGCCGGTGCGGCTGATCTGGCGGCATGTCGTCGTCGACCCGCAGGGCGACGCGGTGAAAGCAGCAAAAGACGCCGATGTCGTGATCGCGGTGGTCGGCATCACCTCTCAGCTGGAAGGCGAAGAGATGAACGTCAACCTGCCGGGGTTCAAGGGCGGCGACCGCACCAGCCTGGACTTGCCCAAGGATGAGGAAGACCTGCTCAAGGCGGTGAAAACCACGGGCAAGAAGCTGGCGGTGGTGCTGATGAACGGCTCGGCGCTCAGCGTGAACTGGGCGGCGAAAAATGCCGATGCCATCCTTGATGCCTGGTATTCGGGCGAGGAAGGCGGCAACGCCATCGGGCAGACCCTGACCGGCGGCAATAATCCGTCGGGACATTTGCCCGTTACTTTTTATACCGGCGTGGACCAGCTTCCGGCGTTTGACGATTATTCCATGGCCAAGCGGACCTATCGCTATTTCACCGGCAAGCCGCTCTATCCTTTCGGTCATGGCTTGAGCTACACCCGGTTCGCTTACAGTGGCCTGAAGGCGGCGCCGTCGCTCAAGGCCGGAGACCGGCTTGGCGTGGATGTGACCGTGAAGAATGCCGGTTCCCGCTATGGCGAAGCCGTACCGCAACTCTATCTCGGCTTTCCGGGCGCGGACGGCCAACCCGTGCGCGCCTTGCGCGGAATGAGCCGCGTCGTTCTTCAGGCGGGCGAAAGCCGCAAGATTCATTTTGACTTGAGCCCCAGTGATCTGTCGAGCGTCACAGCGGCAGGGGATCGTGTGGTCGCGCCAGGTGTTTATCGGATCACCATAGGCGAGGGCCAGCCGGGCACCGGGGCAGTGATCGTGGGAGGAAAGTTCACGGTGACGGGGACCGCGGCGCTGCCGCAATAACCTGCCAGTCTGGTTGGGAATCTATACCAGGACGCGCGAAAGGGAAGAACGAAATGAGAAAATTCGGGATTGCAGCGCTGGTCTTTGGCCTTGCGGTGAGCCTCGGGGGCCCGGCCTTCGCGCAGGCCAAGAACAATGTCCCCGATGTCGTACCAGGCGCCAAGCCGGTGACGGTGGAGCGGATCAAGGTTCATGGCGAGGCGCTAAAAGACAATCTGGAAGGCGATGCGGCGGACCGCGACGTGCTGGTGTTCCTGCCGCCGTCCTACACCAAGGAAAAGTCGCGGCGCTATCCGGTGGTCTATGCGCTGCATGGCTTTTCGATCGGCGCGGAGCAATGGAGCCAGGAGATCCATGTGCCCCAGACCATCGAGGGCGCCTTCGCCAAGGGTGCAAAGGAAATGATCGTCGTGCTGCCCGATTCCAAGACAGTGCATAACGGCTCGATGTATTCCAGTTCCGTTACCACCGGCGATTTCGAGAATTTCATCGCCCATGATTTGGTCGCCTATATCGATGCGCATTACCGCACCATCGCGACCCGCGAAAGCCGGGGTTTGGCGGGCCACTCGATGGGTGGGTATGGCGCCAGCCGTATCGGCATGAAACATGCCGACGTCTTCGGCGGCCTTTACATCATGAGCCCCTGTTGTCTGGCGCCGCGCGCTGCCGGATCGCTGAAGCCGGAAGACGAGGCGGCATTGGCCGCGGCGAAGACGCCGGCCGACTCCGCCACCTTGCCATTTGGCCTGCGTGCGCAGTTGGCATCGGCAGCTGCCTGGTCGCCCAACCCCAAAAGCCCCCCGCTCTATCTCGACCTGCCGATCGGCGAAAAACAACAGGCGGTGCTGGGCAAGTGGGCTGCCAATTCGCCGCTGGCTTTCCTGGATCAGTATGTCGGCGGGCTGCGTCAATACCGCGCCATTGCGCTGGATGTCGGCGACCAGGACGGCTTGCGCTTCGATACCATCAAGTTGCACGAGGCGCTCGACAGCTACGGCATCGTCAATAGCTTTGAGATTTATCCGGGCACACATGTGAGTAATGTGGCATTCCGTTTTCAGGACTTTGTACTGCCGTTTTTCAGCAAGACTCTGTCCTTCCAGCCGCGATAGGATATCGGGATGAGCAAACTGCTGCGCCTAGTTGTTGTTGTGATGCTGAGTTCGACCGGTGCCCAGGCCGCGGACCTGCCGATCGAGATTAATGCCACGCAAATGGCGGCTCGTTCCGCTTCGCGCAATGTTTTCCGTATCGAGGACATTCATCAGCGCATGCAGGGCGCCATCAATTGCCTGGTCGGCCCGAAGGGCGAAGGGTTCGACCCCAGCGCCCCCAATCCTTGCGCCGCCAGCGGTAACGGCTTGATTCCAGACACCGCGGACGCCCAAAAGAAGGCCCAGTATCTGGAGGTTGTCACCAAGCTGAAATCCGGACTTGCCGCAACCGAGCGTCCCGCCGCAATGCAGATAGCGCTGGAAGCGGCCGACGAGATTGTTTCGATCTCCGGGAACTAGAGCTCCGGCGCCCGTGCCGCAACTGCTGTCGCCAGAAACATTATTGCGCGGCGGGGTGTGCAATTGCCACAAAGTCCTTAGCCCTGTAAAATAAATCAGACAAATAAGAACGGGTTTTGAGCCCGGTACAGCGCAATTGCGGGGCGGCAGCGTGAAGGGAAAAACTGGCCTATTTTTGCTGGGGTTGGCGTTTGCCCCAGGCACCCTTGTGTACGCTTTGGCTGCAACCGAAGGCGCTGCGCCGCAACTTCCAGTCTCCGGCGCGGCAAACGCGCCCCACGCCCGGGTGCAATTCGATTCCGACATCGCGCCGGTGTTCAACAAATATTGCGTCGGTTGCCATTCGGGCGCTCAGCCCAAGGCCGACATCATGCTCAAATTCAAGGATGAGGATGATGCCCGAAGCCGGATGGCGACCAAT
>Ga0097621_100001444_pt1 | contig 16315 bp, 16 predicted proteins | sample KBSMisM72_FD_73165 | JGI IMG/M metagenome (GOLD analysis project Ga0097621, IMG submission 73165) | Miscanthus rhizosphere microbial communities from Kellogg Biological Station, Michigan, USA - KBS Miscanthus M7-2 (version 2) (version 2) | ecosystem: Host-associated > Plants > Roots >... | reverse complement strand
GTTGACGGCTGGCGTAGCCGTCAAATGCAGCCGTCAAATGCCATGAATTGGACGTTTCAAGCTCGGAATAACAGTGGTGGAGCTACAGGGACTCGAACCCTGGACCTCTTCCATGCCATGTCGCCAAGTACAGCAATATCAGACCGTCTTACAGATGTAAGTCGGGCCGTCGATGTGCGTCGGAGACAGTGGATGTTGGGTGTCGTTGCCGTCATACGTAGCCGTCAGGGAACGCTGTGTCGAGCGTCTTCTCCGCGGCCCGCGGTCGTTGCAGCTTCAAGGCTGCATCACTCTCGCTGTGCTCCAGCTGTAACGCAAGTGCGGAGGCAGATATGAACGGCAGTTCGGACATAAGTCGGTTCCGCAATTGCGGGACACTAGGTGCATGTCGTGCACCACCACGCCTTACCCAAGTGCCACATGGTCATTGTAAGCAAGGAGCCTTATATATGCAATACCCTCACAACCAGCGAGGTCGGTTCAGTTCGCCCAAACGGCAAGGATCAGCGGCACGTGGAGGACGCACCACCTTCAAGCAGCGCAAGCTCCTCCGAGTCGGTTCGCTCTGCACCGGCTACGGCGGCCTCGACATGGCGGTCATGCGGGTCTTCGGAGCGAAGGCTCCAGCACTGAGTTGGGTCGCCGACAACAGTAAGCATGCCAGCACCCTTCTTAAGCAGCGCTTCGGCGAGGTTCGGAACCTTGGTGACCTACTGCGCATCGACTGGCGCCTGGTCGATCCAGTCGACATGGTGTGCGCTGGCTTCCCCTGCCAAGACATCAGCTTCGCTGGCCATGGGGCCGGCATTGCACATTGCATAGGAGACTAGAAGTGGGCTCTGGCTCACGATTGCTGCTGGCCTTCGCCAGCTACGACCGAAACTCGTCTTCGTGGAGAACGTCGCCGCCATCCGGCGGCGAGGCCTCGACCGAGTACTCGGCGACTTGGCCGAGCTCGGGTATGACGCTGCATGGATCAGCCTTCGAGCTTCAGCTGTGGGAGCACCACATCGTCGGGAGCGCGTGTTCATCCTGGCGTACCTGCCCGCGGCGTTGCCGCTACTTGAACAGTTCCACTCAGCGCAGCAGTCGGCATCTGCTCAGGACGCCTCTGGTGAGCGACGCGCACGGTGCACAGCTCGTCGACGATCGTCTGAACCGCGGCCGGCAGATCGGCCTGAACGACCAGGCCATCACGTACTTCTCACTGGCAGCCCGCCAGTAGCACCTTCACAAGTCGACTGGGGCGAGTACGAGCCTGCCATCCGGCGCTGGGAGTCTGTTCTTGGTCGAGCCGCGCCGTATCCGACTGAGGTCGGAACACGTGGTCAGGCTCGGTTGGCGCCACGCTTCTCTGAATGGCTGATGGGACTACCTGCGGGCTTCGTCACCGACGTCGGGCTGCCGTACGGCGCACAGCTGCATCTCTTGGGCAATGGCGTTGTTCCCGAGCAGGCCGTGGCAGCGCTCCGAATACTCATCGGGATCGTGCTTGAGGAGAACGAGGGAGCGGCGTCATGACTGGGGCCAGCAAAACGAGCAGTGCTTGCGACGGCCGGGTGCCGTTTGCGGTCTACGACAGGTTGAGCATGGCGTGGGGTCAGGTCAACCGCGGTGATGTCTCCAACGGAGGCCCGCCGCTCGGCACGTTGTGCTGGCCGGCCGCCGGAATCGTGCAGTGGGGGAAGGTTTGCGCACTTATCAACGAGACAGCCCGTTGCTTTGGCAGCGGGCTGTCGCCCGTTCGTGTGGGCCAACCGGTGCTTCTGCCAACGCCTATCGCCAGCAACAGCCATGGCTGCCGACCGGTGAGGGAGTCTTCCGAAAGACGTCGGGCGAACTTGAACGACGTGGCGGTGAGTCGATTCGAGTGTCCCTAGAATCCGCGGAATCGCAGGTCGGAGTGCCTCATGATCGATAACTGAATAAGGAGAAATCCATGGAACGAATCCCCAGCAACGAAGGAGGTGATCTCTCCGCAGCTCAAGCTACGAGACACGTCGAAGCGCCAGCCACGGACGCACAGCTCATCCACCTGCACATCACCGAAGCCTTGCGGGAAGGCCGGCCGATCGACCACGCCACTGCGCGGGCCATCGCCGCCGGACTGCACGGTGGCCAGGCGACTGCGTTGTACGCTCTCGCCTCGTCAGGTGCGCTCGTCGATGGTCTGGCGGAAGAGCTTGAACGCACTCGAACCGACGCGACACTGGGCGTTGAGGTCGAGCCCTGGTTCGAGGCGCTCGACGAATACATCGAGCACCGCGAAGAGTCTGAACCGGTCGAGGGTTGGGCGGACCTATGGCCGGCCCAACTCTCGGCCGCGGTTGCTGACGACGATGCCGAAGCCCGTGCCGACCTCATGGCACGTATTACTGCGGCCAGCGTCACGACAATCGGCGAGGTGGCAAGAGTGGTCGAGCCGGAAGCGACCCCGGAGGCGGAAGTCGACGACTTCCCTTGGTACGACGCCGCCCGTTGGCAATCCGACGCGGGTGAGGAGGAGGATCGCGCCCTACAGCCCGACTTCACCGATGCTGAGCTCGATGCCATATTCGGCGACAGCGCAGACGAGGAGGTTGGCGCCGTCGACGAGCTGGGCTGGTTCGGTTGCGTCCGATGGCCGGATCGACCCGGTGGCGTGATCCTCCGTCGTGAACAGAGCGGTCACTCCCACACCTGGGTACTCACGACCGACTTCACACTCGAAGCACGTTGGCGGCAAATTGAGGGGGAGTACGCAGCCTTCTACGAACAGCGAGAAGCTTACGAGCAAGCCATCCGGGAGCCAGAGGCTTCGACGAGTGGCCTCATGCCGCGGGTGTGGGTGGGCTCGCTCGCTGACTACAACGCCGGCCATCTCCATGGTGCGTGGTTCGATGCGACGCGTGAGCCGGGTGAGTTAGAGCTGGCGTCGCGGTACCTGCTCAGGACAGGCCAAGAGCAGCATGCCGAAGAGTGGGCGGTCATGGACTATGACGACTTCCCTGGCGTGCGGCTCGGCGAGCATCCATCGTTCGAGGCGGTAAGTCGGATCGCACAGGGCATCGCTGAACACGGCGAGGCCTTCGGGCACTGGGCTGCACATATCGGAGCTGAGGACCAGGACCAGCTTGCAGAGTTCGAGGATCACTACCGTGGGGAGTGGGAGTCATTCGAGGCCTACATCGACGACTACCTAGAGGACACCGGCTTCTACGCGTTTATGGAATCGGTCCCCGAGGAGATGCGCGGGTACGTCGAGGTCGACGTGCAGGCGATCGCGCGGGACTGGGGCGGCGACTACTTGGTGGTGGAGCTGCGGAACGGGCGGGTCGCGGTGATCGACACGAGCGGTTAACTCGCTGTGAGACATGTCGAGGCCGTGGGGCTTCTGTGCCGGCTACGCGACACGGTGTTCAAGACGCATAAGACGCCGTTCATGGTCTTCGAGCTCTTTGGTCACATCGAGTTCGTCGGCAGCCTTGGTCAAGGTCTCGGCGACACCGGCTATTTGCTCATCGATATGTTTCGTCATGCGTTGCTCAAGGTCGGCAAGATCCGCCTTGCTGGCAAGTTGTGCGGTCTGTTGCGAAATGGTCGCAGCGATGAACTGTTTGAGATCGGCAAGTTGTTCTTCGTTCGTCATAGCTGACCTTCATTATGAACGGTCATACACGCAAGTCAAGGCACAAATGGGTTGGCCGCTAACGAGAGGCGAACTACAACGGCGCAACCTTCTCGTTGGCGGTCACCTTCACGTTGTGGACTGCGAAGCTGGCTACCTGGAGAGCGGACGCAAGGTGGTAAACCTTTGCACAGAACTCGAAGTACGGCAGGCGGAACCCGGCATCATCGACGATGTCGCCGCTGTGCAAATCGTGACGGATCGAGTTGTGGCCCAGGGCGTTTCGCAACTTGTTATCGAGGATGGTAGATAAGCGGGGAGTGAGGGACTGCCAGTCTTCGAGGTAGCAGAGCTTGTCGTGGTTGGTGAGCTTCTCAAACTGACGCCGTGTAGTCGGTGGCCGCTTCCCCGTGCCCTGGAGCGCAGCTGGGAGCTGCGTCGAGAAGGCATCCGGACGTCCGCGGGCTACCGTGTTCTGGAGCTCAACGAGGTAGATGAGGGTCTTGCAGCAGGCCTCGAAGCAGCTGATGTACATGTCGCGAAGCTGGTGGAACTCATCTCGACACAGGTGAAGATCCTGCGGGTCTACGCGTGGGTTGTCGGAGACGAGATCGAAAATCAGGCCCGGCAGCCACGAGTCGCTCAGGCGCATGAACAGGCGAATGCAATCCCACAGTCGCTTCTGCTCTTGGTCGATGTCGACGTCGGAGGTGACGGCACCGGCATACGCTTGGTACTCCTCGATCTCCAGTGCCACGTCTAGCTTGTCAGCGAGCTCGCCAAAGAAGTTCGCGTCGCTAGCGTCGCCGGCGGTCGTACATTCCGCCAGACCGAGTGACAGGACTCGGTAGGCGTACGAGTCTCGATCCCCCTGGCTGCGTGGCTGCGACCAGTTCACGCCGTATTCCTCGCGCGTCACGCGGTCGAAATGATCCCACTGCTGGTGCAAGTAGAACTCGTACCACCTTTGATGCTTGGGCCACGCGTGCTCGCGAAAGCCCCGGAACCGGCCGCTGGTCACCATGAAGCGCGGCAGATTATCCGGGCCGAGCAAGCCGGCGAGCGTGGCGCCAGGTGCCCCGCCCTTCTCCCCAAGGCGCATACTGTCACGCCGCAGTGGCAGGTTGGGATCGATCGTCACCACGCCGTCAGGATCGGCTCCCCCAGGCAGCTCCTCGGAATTGCAAAAGATGACCTCATGCGTACCGGGGCGACGACCGCGCATCTCTCCCGTGACGATCGTCTGGCACAGGGGGCAAGGGAAGTAGAACGGCGTCCCGTCGCTCGGAGAGATCGAGATGCGTACACGCACAGGCCTTGAACAGCCTGGACATCTGATTCCGGTCCGGAAGATCATGTGTGCGCTCCGAGGTGTGCCACTAGCCGCTGGCGGTGCGGGTGGTGCCAGACCAGACTTCCACCGATCGCGACGCTTCTGCACTGGTTATACGGCGGTCGCAGCCTGCTGCGGTGTGTCCCGCGGTTACGACCAGTCAGCCCGCGAACCGTAGCAGCAGAGGCACCGGGCGAGCGCGCCCCGGGTTTACGGGTTTTTGGGTTTTACGGGTTTTTGAGCGGCGCGATCGGTTGCCCAGCAGCTGTCGCGTGGCTCTGACGACCACATACACGTGCCTGGACAACACCGCTCGCCGATGCTCAGGTTCGTAGGTAGCTGGACTCAGCTGGCTCGAATTCGCCGCCACAGGAACCTCTTTCGTGAACCAACGCCGCGGGTCGTTCGTCATCCAGCAAGGTGAGCAGCGGCAACGACGATCAAGGCAACTCGCCGGATGTGACCAACACGAGCCGAACTGGCCGGCAGGTTGCTGATGGATCTAGTTGGGTAGTTTGCTGCGGTTTGCGTAGATCTTGTAACTACAGAATCCCAAGATCCTCCCGCAGCAGCGAGAGGTCCACAGCGAGCTCTGCTCCGACACCGTTGATGCTCATAGTCGTATGACCCGCATCGCCAGCAGGTCCGTTGCGCCACTGCTCACCAAGGACTGTTCCTTGCTCCGACAGGTGCTTGATTGGCGCCACGATATATCCGCCTCTCCGAAAGTCCCGGAGCTCTCGGCGAATGCGCATCACTTCGATTCCGAACCGCAGATCGAGGAGCAGCTCTGAGCCCACAACCCGAACGCCACCACGAGTTCGTTCAGGAAATAGAACCTCCGCGGCAACAGGTATCGACCAGTCCTTCGGCAATGCTTTCCACAATACTTGATCTGCGGAGTCTTGCGCCGCTGGAACTGTCGATCTGGCAGCAGAACAGACTCTGAAGTAGTCGTAGATATGACAGTCCATATCGCACACTGTGGGGTTGACCATGAACTGTGGCAGCTCTGCGGCCACTTGAGAAGAGATCCCAACTACGTCGCCAACCGACAGCTCTGTTGGGCCATACACGTCCCGCAGAGCGCGATGCGCCACTGCTTCTCGGATTCCCGAGCACTCGCTCGTTGAGAGATTGTAGTGGTTGAGCAATGCTGTCCAGCCACTATCAGACCACCTCAAAATCGTCCGGCGGTCACGGTAGCCCAAGGCCACGGCCGTCCTCGGGCTGCACGGGATGACCATGGCATGACCACCATTGGTGAGCGGTACAACACCATACCCTCGGTCGTTCGTGATGAGGTCCATGCCTACCGGAGCATGCAGCACGATCCAATCGGCGGCCATCACTGGGGCGAGTAGCTCTTGAAACTCGATAATCCGTGCGTCGCTGTTGCTGCCATCGTTAGCGTCGGGCCCGCGTACCAATTGTCCAGCCACAAATGGAACGAGGGCCGCCAACCAAGACTCAGCACTTAACGGCTCATCGTGTCGTTCGAGCTGGGTTAGTGCTCCTGGGAGCCGGTGTTCATAGTCCCAGACGTCAATGTGTTCGCCGAGCCAGCCGTCGGTTTCAGGTAGGTTGTAGAGCCCAATTTGGAACGCTAGCTTACTCGGGCTCTCGATGAAGGTTCGCGCTACGCCGTTGCGGCGCACCCAGACAGGCCGATCGCGGCTCTTTGCTTGTTCGCCGTACGAAAACCGGCCGATGTAAGCAGCTGGCAGGTAGTGATGTCGTTGGTCTCGCTTGGCCTTGATCACGAAGCTTTCCCACAACCCTGCCGAAAGTAGACGGCTTCGATATTATCCAACTTGGCGGCGTAGTAGAGTCTCGGACAACGGGAAATTGTCGCGCACACTACGGCTTGTCAACGAGACCGTTCGGCACCGGATCTGTGGAGCACCGCTTATGGCAACGCAACATAAGCGCAGCTCAGGCCAGGCTTGGCCGTAGAACCGGTTGCACACACATCGTAGGGGAACGATGCAGGCCTGCCCTCGGTCTCGACGTCCGCCCAGACCCGGACGACCCGCAACGTCTGCTGGGCGTTCGCAACCAGCGAGAATTTGTAGGCGATGTTCCCCTTGGCGTCGGGGCCGGCGTACGCCACATAGAACGGCTGGGTATGTCCCTCCGTGCTCGATCCCTGGATCTCGCTAGTAAAGTCTGCTTCGATCCGATACCGCTCGTCATGCGTTAAACCTGCTCCGCTGACCGTGACTGCGATGTCGAATCTATCTGGATCGCTCTGTGTGAGGCCCAACGCGATCGTCGGCCTAGTCGCCGTTCTCAGATCCTGAGCATGCAAATAGACCAAGTACACGGCAGATGCGATTAGGCCCAGAAAGCTAATGGTCACAGCTATCCCTCGCAGCAGACGCGGCCAGGCGGTGACGAAGCCTGCCACCATACCGAGTGTTACCGTTATTGCTAGTACAGCAAGCACGGCTAGCGTTGCTGTTGGCGAGTTTCGCAGGATGGTCTCTACTGCGCCTCCAGTGATGCCCACTGTTCCCAGTACTGCGGTGAGTACCGTAACCGTTGCACCAATAAGGGCGATGAGCGATTCTGCCGTCAGAGATCGAGCCTTTCGCTCTGGAGGCTCAGACGTCCCCTGATCGACTGTGCTGCCACTCATTTCTTCCCCTCCCCATTGCCTGCGACCAGGCACAGATGGGGGCATTGTGAGGGATACTCGCAATTCTCACCTGCACTGCAGCTGATTCGCCAGGCCTCGCCATAGGAGGGCTTTCGTTGCAGGGTCAGGTGGCGGGCTCGCGGGGGACCACGCGAACGCGCTGCGGCTTTGCGGTATTGCGGTGTTCTGGCATCCGACCTGCCAGGCTGAAGCTTGTCGCAGGGTTCTGTCAAGATGGTTGCTTCCGCCCGTACTACCTCGCCAAACTGGGGGCCTTGTGGCTCGATGGCTCGTCACTGCAAGTGTCGATGAAGGCAGCGGGACGCTGAGTTCGAAGCAACGTACCGCCGCCATTCCTCGCTTCCGGCTTCGAGCGGCTGGTCCGCAGGTTGGAGACCAAGTCGCGCTTTGGCGACTGCGCAGCGGTGGCGGTCTTGTCGCCTTCGGCACGGTCGTCGCAGCCGAACCACTCGACACACCGACGGTCACCGATCCGTACGTGGTGAGGCTTGGCACACCAAGCGCTGCGGAACGCCGACGTAGTTTGGATGCAGCTATGCCGCAGCTTGCCGTTCAATTCAACGATCTGTTCCTCGACCGTCCAGTGGCGCTGGCCCAGCTCGAAGGGCTTGTGCCAGTTGTGATACGAAACCTGCTGACCCCGGCCAGCCTTACCGCGCAGCAGTGGCGCGAGATGGTCCGGGTTCGCAAGGTGTCCTGCGAGCCGGAATGGCCAGCAGCTTGGAACATCGCCCCGGGGTCCGTAGTGAAGCGGAAAGAGCTGCACACCACCTATGGCGGCAACCCACGGGCAGTAGCGACACGAAGTAGCCATACGCCAAATACGTTCTTGTTCACCAGGTACGGAGGTGCAGATGACGTTGCGGCTGCCCAGTGGGCCGAAGACGACTTGCTGATCGCCCCCGGCCACCCTCAGTGGGGGCCTGGCGTGTCTGAATACAACATCGCAGTGCTTACGCATCTACGCCAAGGTCGGCCTCTTCGTGTATTCGAAAGCGGGCAACGCTGCTGTCGATACGTTGGTGAGTTCGCCATCGACCAAGAGCGCCCCTTTGAGGGATGGGCCCTAACAGGGAACGATCACACATTCACTCACCCTTGGGAGCAGCAAGAGATCAGGAATCAACTCGAAGTACCGCTGTTTAGACTTCGGCCCTTGGAACAGCGTGCACTGACTCGCGATCAGCACCGCGTAGCCCCCTGGGGCAAACCGCAACGGCTTCGGCTGGAGCTAGCCAGCAACAGCCAATTCATGTCGTCGACTCGCGCTCACGATACCGCGGCGCCGACAGCCGACTCCGAGCGTGGAAGTAGCAGTGAGCTTGTACATCGGCTGGTGTCGATGCTGGAGAACGATCCTGAGGCGAGACGGCTACTCAGCAGGCTCGACGAAGCCGAGCTGCTGTCGACGCTGCTCCAGCAGAGTCGGCGCCGCGAAGACCTGGAGCAGCTGCGCGCTGTGATCGAGGATCCAGCCAGCAAGGAGTGTGAACTCCAGAAGGTCCTTGAACGCATGATCTGGATCTTCGGAGCCGAGTTCCTTGCAACTCCTGCAAGGAGATCACTAACGACGCGTGATCAGCTCGATCTGTCGCTCATCCGGCCAGATGGGACGTTGCATGGCGTCGAGCTAAAGCTGGCGAGAGTCCCGCGACTCGTTCGGAAACATCGCAACCATTACATCGTCGGGCACGAGATCAACGAGGCACAGGGACAGGCTGAGAACTATCTCTGCCAGCTCGACGGGCAGCGTGATCACATCCTTGCTGAGCTCGGCATTGACTGCCGGCGGGCGTCCATGACGATCGTCATCGGGCACAGCGCACACGTGCCCGGTATCGATCCGAACGACGTTGCCGAAGCGATCCGCATCCGCAACAGCGGCATCACGCGGATTCGGATCGTCACGTACGACGCCGTGCTCAGTGAGGCAGAACGGTCGCTGGTCTTGTCGAAGGGCTAGGTGAGGAGTCGACCTCGGGGACCTCACCACGACTAGGTAATACGACGAACACTCGGTGGAAACCCTGATATCGCAGGTGGCGCCGGTCCATTTAGCTGGAGAATGCGTACGCTGCGTGGCAGTACGTGCGCTGAGTCAAGTGAGCTTGTGCGGTCTGGGGGTACCAGTGTCCGAGGCATTGGACGACTTGAATAGTTTGACCGAGGCCGGAGCCGAAACGCTTATCCGGCTGCTCGCTACGGATACCTGGGAGGGCGTGAAGCAGCTCGCTGGGCGCTTACTGAACGGTCGAGACAAACAACTCGCATCGTCAAAGGACGCCCTCGCACAGAATCCTGATGATGGAAACACAGTCAGTCGTGAGGTTGCACGGTGGCAGACGCGTCTGCAGGACGCGATCGACAACGACGAGAGCTTGCATGAGGATCTGCGACGGTTCGTCGACGAGCACAAGGAGCTTGCATCTCCGATCTCCCAGCGCCAGCGAACTGGCAATCGGAGTGTTGCCATGCAGGCGTCAGCTACTGGCACCTCTAAGGTTAACCAGGTACAAGCGGACGGCGCGAAGAAGGTCGTCGTTGACAGCCCCCGTCACTACGCCCTGTCGGTACCGGTCATCGGTCCAGTCTTTGGGCAAGCGATCCAACATAAGGTGATCGCCACTATAGTCGCCGTGGCGCTCAGCGGAGGGTTGGCGTTTGGCGTCAAGACCGCAGCGTCGGAGCACGGGACCAGCCCGAAGTCAACCGCCCGGTCCGTGCAACCAACAGCATCATCGGCAACGGCAGCGTCCAGCCCTTCCACAGCAAGAGCCGCCACTCCTACTGCCGCGGCAAACAATCTGCTCGCCGCCCTGAAGGTGCGACCCACGAAGTTTCGGCCCTCGGAATCCGCGTTCAAGACTAGTGATCTGCAGGCAATTTCCGAACTCATCCTTACATCAGATGATGTTCGGGTGCTGTTCGGTGAGAACCTGGCCCCAATAGCTCCGAGCACATCGCCTGATGAGCAGGATCCCACCTACGACGTGCTCCAGGATCTAGACGCACCCGACTGCGTGGCTGCATCATTGACAGAGCACCAGGCAGCCGAAGCTCAGGTTGACGGCGCAAATCCGGCCGCAGGGGACGCGGCTGCGTTTATTAACGAAGGAAAGGGAACGATAAGCCCGCCAGCGAAGTATTACCAAGAATCGATCACGGTCACCCCCAGCGCTGAAGACGCTCACACCGAAGTCAGCTTCTTTCGAGCGTTGGTTGAATGCCAGTTCAACTTCAAGTTCACCGCCTCGACAGACCAGTGGACACCTTTTGCCGATTCCCAGATCGTCGACGACGACTCCGTAGGCAACGAGTTCGTCGAAGGGTACGAGATGACCTCCGGGTCTACTAACAACCCGTACATATTGCAGGCATCGGTCGGCCGATACATCGTGACGATCTACTTCTACGGAGCCGACCCGGATAGTGTTTTTCACCTCGTCCAGGGCCATCTGAACCAAACAGCAGCGAAGCTTGAGGGCTAACTGCCCTCGCCGAAGCTGTCACGACGAGTCTCCCGACCGCAGCTTAAGGCCAAGGACGAGGGGTTTACTCGCCTAGCACCGCGACCCTCGTCGGCAGTCAGTTACCGGCCTAACGGCACAGAGTTGTTCTACCCGGTCCAGGGGAGCAACTGGCCGCAACAGGAGGTGTAGTCCCTTGATTAGATGCCCGATCTGTCTCAGCAGCACCGTCCAGGTTGTTTCACCTGGACAGTTCCTATGCGCCGGCAAGGTCCTGCGAGACGAAGTGCCACCAGGCCAGGGCGGGAACATCGGCACTGCGCCCATCCCCCTCTATGGGTGGTGCGGGCATGTCTTTGACGAGGAGGCAGGTCGCATCGCCGCTGTCAAAGCTGCGGAGAGAGAAGAAGCTGCCAGGCGAGAGCAGCAGGCCAAGAACGAGGCACACGCGTTGCGAGTCGCTGAGCAGAAGGAGCTGGAGCACCGCAAGGTAGTGCTGCTCGCAGCTCTGAAGACAGCTGGCAACCCAGGGCTGGAACCGCGCCGCGTTCCCGGGCACTACCATCTGTCACTGTCTGCCCGAGTACTCGGGAAAGTAGGCGTAGTCCGACCGGTCGACGTCGAGCCAGCGTGGCCGATCGACGGTAGATTCACGTGGCGCCATTCCGGGTCACACGGCATGGACATCTTCGAGGCGTTGAAGACGGGCTACACGCCGACCGGACGGTTTGTCCCGATGGAGCATGGCACCGAGGGAGACAAAAACGTCGAGATCCTTTACATGCGGCGGCGAATGTGGCGTTCCGTCGACGTCGGCTATCACGGGCGAACGCCCTCAGTGGCTGACGTTGTGCATGCCTTGGAGCGCTGCCTGCCCGGCCACAAGATCGATTGATCAACCTCGTTAGGCCGCTCTTAGTCGTCCTCGCCGAACCCGTCGAGAATGTTCTCTTCGCCGCAGGCGGGACACTTGATGTAGGCGCGCGGGTTGTCGCCGTCCTCCCAGGGAAGAGTCCTTTCCCCATCTGACAAGTCCCCTTGGCACGCAATGCACTGTCTCAAGTTCAGCCTCTCTCCTTGAGCCCACAGTACTGGACAGCCGCCTCCGGGTCGGCGGTGAATTCATCATCACCGATGGCACGGTCGTCCAGTCGATCGCTGACCACGTCCGTTCGGACCCCAGGAGCAGGTGGTGTTTGCCCATGAGACGGCTCTTCCGCACCGTTCGCCATCGTTGGCGCGCGCTCCTCATCACGACAACCGGGCTCGCCTCCATCGTGTCCTTCGGGATCGTCTCAGTGGTTATCAACGGACAGCCCTCAACACGCCCCTTCAACGGGTGGCTTGCGGTACTCCAACCGACATACTCAGCCCGTGATGATCAAGTTGGCCTGGTGGTCACTCCTGCAGTTCCAGGAGCTCCAGGGCAGCACCCTGTCTTAGTTTATACCGTTTTTGCCTGCGGGACTCACCCCTTTCAGGGTGTTCTCCTTATCGGAGCCGACGCTCGCCTTAGCAACATGCGTCCAGTCTTTCCGGCCATTTCAGATCAGTCAGATGCTTCGCCCAGCTACATCCCTGATCTGGTCATGAGCAACGACGGCACCGGGCAGTCCCTCGACGTCGGTCCCGTACAGGTACTTAGGATCAATCTCACCCACGTGTCTGCGTGTCCTCCGGCCACGACTTCAGCCGACCTGCTGGGAGGGGAGGCCGTGTCGTTCACGGGCTCAGCACGCGCGAGTATTCAACGTAATTGGAGCCTTGGATGGTGGGAGGCGCCGCGAGATAGTCAGTCCTGGCCGCTGGTTGGCAGCTTGCCGGGCGTCAGCCCTAATCTCTCTGGCTCCTTTGAGGCAAGCGCGGCGCTTCCGGGGTCTTGGAGCCGTCCGCCGGCAGAGCGCTTCGAAGTCAATGTCGGAGGCCTAACGGCTAAGGCATCCATCGATGCAGCCTTTCCGGCATCGACGGACCCGGCAGGCTTGGGCTGGGCACTGTCGACACCGTTTCAGGCGACAGCTCGAGTGACGAACAGCGAGTCCATGAGCAGGTGGCAGCAGGCACTCGTGGCGGCCGGGATCTTCTTGGGCCTAGGAGGCGGCCTCCTGGCAAGCCAACTCTTCGAGTGGAGCCGTTCACAAGGAGGCGACGAAACACCACCCGGTCCGCCCCCCGATGTGCCAGCTCACCCGAGCCTGGACCTGTCTATCAGCGAGCCTGAAACGCCAGCTCCTCCACCTTCACCAAAGCTACCAAGTCGTTCTCGCTTCCTTCCAGGTGTCGCTATCGGGCTTGCTGCAGCGTTGTTGGTCACAAAGTCTCGGGCGAACAGATCTAAGTAGCAAATGGACTGGAGCTGGCAGTCGGGGTCAGCCGCCTGCTCGCGCACTGATGCACTCCTGACCAATATCGCTCGCCAGCGCTCAGACTTAGGTTCGTAGGTAGCTGAGCTTAGCGGTGTTGGATTCGTCACCAAAGATCGTTGCGAGAGACCGAAGGATCTTTGCACCCGAAGCTTGGTGTCACGGATCATTTGGGCCACAAGCTCGAAAGGCCAGTAGCGAGCGCACTGGTTGCTGCTCCTTCGACAATCGATCGAAGCGTGCTGCCCAGAGCGCGCAGCTTTGGGTGGTCGGGCTCGGGCTCATCAGCAAGCTGGTCTATCTCGGCTGCGATAGCCTCAGCGGCTTGTTCCTGCTCCGGAGTTAGCCCAAGAACGGGAAGCGCCGGAAGCACTGCCTTGCTGAACCTCTGCAAGGCGGCGATGTCCACGTGTTGGTCGCCGACGGTGCCAGCCGACTGGACGACATATGCCGAACCGATTGCCACATTGCCGGTAGGCCCGCTGATGGTGACCCGCTGATCGGGTCCTGGTGTCGCGTGCAACGGTGTCTCCAAGGGGTCGCAGTCGTATCGGTCCACACAGACGTAGCCGCGCTCGGTGAGTCCTCCAACTGTGGTACCTGGCACGGACCCTCCGCCTTTGCTGATGAATCCTGCACGGAAGAGCCAGAGGGCCGCTTCGTTCGCGTCAAGGATCGAAGAAGCTACACCGGCGATGATGGATGCTGGCGAGCCGAGGAAGTCAGCCATGGTGACGGGTTCAGTCCGCCGTTCAGAGAGCTCGTGTTCTCCGATCCAGCGCATCAGTGCCACCCGTCGTAGGCGGCTGCGGTGCTCGTCTCGATACACCTCTCGTATGCCTTCCAAGGCTGATCTTCCTCTATCGGTGAGTACGAACGCCCAAGGGCTCCGGGGGAGCGAACTACCCACCAGCTGACACTGACCGTCCAGTCGTAGCGGAATCCACCACGCATACCCGTCATCCATCAGTTCCTGAACGGTCGAGGCGAGTTCTGCACCTTCGACGGGCCCACCGGGGAGTAGGGGTGGGACGCAGTCAGCTGTGGGCCGGCCTAGTCCTAGTCGCACTTGCAGATCGCGCTGGATGCGCAGCTGAACCATCGGAATCTTGCCAGTGAGGAAAGCCTCGGGCCAGGGGACAAACGGAGTGGAGCGGTCGAACGGTGCACCGTACTCGCTTGGCCCACCGACTTGGTACAACCAGGCCATGAAGAGATGGCGGAGCTGGGTGTCCCTGGAAAACAGCATGTCGGACTGATGTTGAGGCGGGCTGTCCGCAGTGTCGTCGCACGGTGGTCTCGTGGAGAACGACCGCGCCAGGCATTTCACCATCGGGTCGGGCGGCAGTTCGAGTATCGACGGATCAAGACGCTGCTGCCGGACGAGTTGGCTAAATGCCGAGTCGACGTTCGCGAGGATGAACTCGTAGGCGGCTTCGACGTAATGCCGCGAGAGCGCTCTGGGGCCCTGGGGGATGATAGATCGCAACGGAACCGTCTCACCTCTACTCGTGTGATACCACACGCTCCCATCGAGAGTCAGGACAATGTTTTCCCAGTATGGGATCTGCGATGCAGCGTCGACGGACTCGCGCTTGTGGATCCGCAGGCCGATGGCCGTCCCGATCCTCGTATCCATCGGGATGTGGCGCCGGGTCAGGTCGTCCCCTAGGTTCTTTGCCACTGCAAGGATCCGGATGATGCGGCCTGCCTGCACTAGCCCAATCCTCTCGAACTAAGCACCACGGGGGTAAGTACCTTTGCGACTAGTCCTCGCCGTACGTGAGATGGCCAATGCAGCTTCCAAGCGAGAGTTGTCTAACCGATGGAAGTTCTGCTGCACGAAACGCTACTGCGAGACCGCTTGGCGGATTGCCGACCTCAGGACTGTCTTACGCCCAGTCCTTGCCTTCGTCAACGTCGTAGGGCCATGGATGACCACTGAGATCCTCGAGTGTGAGCAGCTCCCTCACTGACTGGGCCCAGGTGCGAATATCCAGGAGTTCAAGGAGAAGGCGCTGCATGTCAGATGCCTTGATCTCGACACCGCGGATGTCGTTGTGGGCGCGCAGAACAACCTGCCCTGACTTAAGCTTCTCCTGGCTCGGGGGAAGCACCCAGTCAGCGTGCAGGCCCACCGACTGGAGTGCCCTGAGCAGAGAGTCGCTCGACACCGTGACTACATAGACCGATGCGTCGGTGATCAGATTGGCACACGCGACCGGGTTCAGCGGGTAGATGGCCCATGGCGGATGGATCGGAGACCGTGCGGCCATGTCATCACTGCCGAAGAACAGATACTGGCCGACATCGAGGATGCCGGCGCGCCGTAGGGCACTTTCATAGGCGCGGCCGGTCTGTTCGAGGAACTCTTCTTCTGACCAGCATTCATAACCGCGGCGCAGGTCAGCGGCGAACATGACCCTGCCGCCGGGAACTTTCATGCCGACGACGCCGCGGTCCGTCGCCATCGTGAACGCGTCGCGCAGCATCGACAGATGCGTCTTATACGGCACGTTGAGTGCGACGAAGTGGCCTTCGGGATCGTCAGGCAGTGGTCCGCCGTCCCTGAGCGCTTCTTCGGCGAGCTTGTTTCGTCGCAGCTGTTTTGACCGTCGCCGGTTGACGTCGGTCTTGATCTCGTAGAGGTACGCCTCGTACTCCTTGCTAAGCGACTTGAACAGCGTCGCATCGCCGATGCGGAGGCAGGTAGTCAGATCATGCATGAGGACAAAGTGGTCTTCGTCGTCGGCCCACTGAGCGATGAAGTCGCGCTCTGCTTGGAGCCCCGCCTTGCCGGCCATCTGACCAGACGGATCGTTACGGGAGGGAGCTACGATTACGCGCCGGTCATAGCTGAAAATGCGCCATGCCAGCGCATCG
>Ga0097621_100001441_pt1 | contig 16326 bp, 13 predicted proteins | sample KBSMisM72_FD_73165 | JGI IMG/M metagenome (GOLD analysis project Ga0097621, IMG submission 73165) | Miscanthus rhizosphere microbial communities from Kellogg Biological Station, Michigan, USA - KBS Miscanthus M7-2 (version 2) (version 2) | ecosystem: Host-associated > Plants > Roots >... | reverse complement strand
AGATCCTTCGTCGCCTGCGGGAAAGTCGGGCTGTTGTAGTTAGCCAGCGAGACGAAGCCCGGATCGGCGCCGATCCCTTCCTTCGCCGGACCCGCGGAGTTGAGGTAGACGAAGCTGAAATTGTTGCCGCCGCGCAAGACGAACTCGTAGAAGATCTCGATCGTGCCCGCCGTGCCGCCGAATCCCGTCGTCTGCGTGTTGAGCTGGCCCGCAACCCTGCTCGCAACATTGGTCGGCGGGATGAAGGTCGTGAGCCCCGACGGGTACATTGCCGGATAGGTGACTGCAGGCGTCGGTGTGTCGATCACGCGTCCCGCATAGCGCGGGTCGGCAAGATCGCTCAGCGTGGCATGCGGAAACGACGGGTCGGTGGGGGCCGTTCCCGAATGGACAAACTTGAACGCGAGAACACAAACCAGCGAATCGAGCGGCGTGGCAATCTTGGTGGCGCTGCTCTTCAGCAACCCCGCGTTGGGGCCCTCGTTGTATTGACCGGGCCTCGAGCCGGTCGGCACGACCCCGACACAGTTGACGGGAGCGGAATTCGGAAGGTACGGCGCGCCACCGTTCTGAGGGTTCGGGTCGGTGGCCATCCTGGTGACGTCCTGCTGCATGACAAGGCAGGTTTCGGGCGACGCGTAGATCGTCGCATTGGTCCACTTCGCGATATACGCCGCGTTGTCCGCATGGTCGCCGTGTCCGTGCCCGAGAAAAATGGCTTCGGGGCGCACATCGATGAAGTCCTGCGGCAGCACCTGGGCGTAACGCCTGTCGATGGGCGTGCTGGGTAGCTGTGGCGTGGTGATGTAGCTGTCGAGCAGGACCACCCGTCCCATGATCGACACGACATAGGTCGTGTTCGTCGCCCAGGAGGCAATGACCTTGTCCGGCTTGACGGCTGCCGTATTGACGTCCACGTTGTCCACTCCGAAAAACTTCTGCCGCGCCTTGAGCAGCGCAGGATCGGCTGCCGCCATTGCGGCTGAAGTGCATAACCCCATCACAATCGGCAAGCTTGCGACCATCCAACTCCTGCGCTTCATGGCTCCTCCAATTGGCAAATTAGATGACCCGGAACGCGACTGGCGGCAGCGGCTACGCTGGCCCGTCGTTGCGTGCGCGTCCCGGGATCAGAATGTTCTAGTTACAAAACTGCGCCACGCGCGCAGCTTTTTCCGGGTTGGCCCAGCGCTGGTCGAAAATCGAATACACCTGCGGTACTGCGAAGTCGATTGGGTCGAGCAGCAACCGGAACTCCGGCCACTCGCTTTGCGGGAAGCCCATGTTGAGCGCGGTTTCACGCCACGCGATCATGTGATAAATCCCCGAACCCTTCTGCGCGACGTCCGTAATGTGGCCCGGAATGTAGACCTTGGGCTTCAGATGCTGGATCACGCTGATGATGTCGCGCGCCTGGTTGTTGCTTGCGCCAAGACTGACGATCGAGCCGTTGAGCACATCCACGTTTGGCAGCGTGTCCATCAACGCCCATTGACCCTGGCCGATGTTGCGGGCAAGGTCGAGCGTCGCGGCGGGGGTGGCCGGATTGGTGTATTGCGCTAGCGAAACCAGGCCCGGATCGGTGCCGATGCCCTCTTTGGCCGGGCCCGACGAGTTGACCCAGGCAAGGGTGAAGTAAGGGCCGTACTTCACGATGAATTCATAGAAGATCACGATCGCACCGCCGTTATTGCCGCCTGGGGGCGTGGCGCCGCCGGTGTTCGTGTTGATCTGTCCCGGCACGGGAGTCGCACCGGGAGTAAACGACGTCAGGGTGGGGTACATCGCCGGATACGTGACCGCCGGTGTGGGCGTGGTGATTGTCCGACCCGAGTAACGCGGATCGCCGAGGTCGCTGAGCGTTGCATGCGGAAAGGACGGATCCACAGGCGCTGTTCCGGAATGGATGTGCTTGAACGCGAGAACGCAGACCGAGAAATCCAGTGGAGTGGAAATCTTGGTAGCGCTGCTCTTGAACAACCCCGCGTTGGGGCCCTCGTTCCACTGGCCGGGCCTCGATCCGGCGGGCACCACGCCAACGCAGTTGACCGGATCGCCATTCGGAACGATCTTCGCACCGCCGTTGATCAAGTTGGGGTCGTTGAACATCCTCGTGACGTCGGCTTGCATCGAAAAGCAGGTCTCCGGCGACGCGTAAATCGTGGCACCGGTCCATTTCGCGATATAGGCCCCGTTATGCGCATGGTCGCCGTGTCCATGCCCAAGAAAAATCGCCACCGGTTTGGCGTCGACGAGGTCCTGCGGCAGGAACGGCGCGTAGCGCTGGTCGATGGGTGCGGTCGGCAGCTCCGGCCGCGAAATGTAGCTGTCCAGCAGGATGACGTTTCCCATGATCGACACGAGATAGGTCGTGTTCGTCAGCCAGGAGGTGATGACCTTGTCCTTCTTGACGGCGCCGGTATTGACATCGACGTTCTCGATTCCGAAAAACTTCTGCCGTGCCTTGAGCATGGCGGGATCGACTGCTGCCAATGCGGCCGAAGTGCACAAACACATCGCCACCGACACGCCGGCGAACGCCATTCGTCTGCCATTCATGACATGACCTCCTCTGTTAGCTTCGATGATCGCGCTTAGTCGAAGAACTAAACCGATCGTTCTTTTGTTCCTGCCTCATCCCGAATTCGATGCTTCTACTGGCACCGCTCGACGGGGAACCGGCTGCGTTCACATTTGTGCGTCACCATTGGTGTCCCACATGATGTTCGCCGCGGATCGTCATCATAGTTTCAGCGTTCGCAATCGACAACGGAAATCTGGAAGAGATTTCCACGCCGCGATTTGCTGCACTGCAATGAGCAGCAGGGCGCATCTGCGTGCGGCAGCGACGTGCCGGCTTCGTAGCAACGACATGCCTTGACGAAAACGCCGGTCGGAATCGGCACCCCATCGCTTCGGGCGACTAGCGCTTGTCGCCATTTCTTACATTTTTCTTTCGGCCAGCCGGACTACTTCTCACAGGCATTTGAAAAAGTGTAGAAAACATGAAATGGCGTGAAATTTGCGTACCTACCTTTCGGACTATTCAACCGCAGGTTTCTTGGGGAGACGGTCATGAACGTGAAGCAGACGCTCGGCGTCGGGCTCGTTTCAGCATGCATCGCGACGTTGGGTTCAACGGCAGTCGCCGGACCTGTGGCGCACGAAGCAGGCCCCAATATCGTCACGAACGGCAGTTTCGAGAACACGGCGACTGTCGCCGGTTCCGGATGGACGCCGTCCGGCTTCATTTCCGAGGGCTTCGACTACTTCATCGACAGCAATGCCGCCGATGCGCAGAGCGGCACGCGTTCGTTTGCAGGCGGTGGAATAGGAGCGCCGGGCTTCATTTCGCAGACCCTCTCGACCGTCGTTGGGGCGTCCTACAACATCCACCTTTGGCTCGCCAATCTGAGCGGCTTCGCCGACGGAACGGCGATTGAGGTTCGCTGGGGCGGTAATCTGGTCTATTCGGCTACCGACATTCTCGGGTTTGGCTACCAGCAAATCGTCATCGATCCTGTCGCAACTTCCGCAAACACCGTGTTGTCGATCGGGCTCCAGGACGACGCCTTCTTCCTGAACGTGGACAATATCTCGGTGCGCCAAGTCCCCGAACCGGCGAGTCTTGCGCTGTTGCTTGGCGGGTTAGTCGTTGCGGGTCTGTCGAGTCGGCGCCGTTCAACGACCTGACGGACTCTGCAAGAAGGCCCGCCGTCCGCTGGCCCATTCGCAGTGGCGTTGATTGGCGGGCGGGATTCGACGCACATAATCCCCTTGCCGTTGATGCGGCAAGGGGAGTTTCAATTTGATGGATCCTACTCCTGGTAGGGTTCCACGACGCTCGCCCGGAGCGAATACCCAACGTCGATATCGGCCGATCCGTCGACGATTTGCACCGATTTCTTGGTCCCAGTCGCGGCGATCCGGCCGGTGACCCACACGGCGTCGAACGCACGCCGGATGTCGAAGGGCTTGTCGGCCTTGACGTAGACGATCTGATTGGCCTCGGGGGGCGGGGTATGGATGCATGCTCCGACCCACGGCACCAGCAGGAATTCGGTGACCTTGCTGCCGGAAAACTCGAGCGGCAGCACGTAGCCGGGCATGCGGATCGTTTTCCCGTCGAGGGCCGGATTCACGGCGCTGGTGGCGGCACGCTTTTTTTCGGCGATCGAGTCGCGTTTGGCGAGCAGTCCATCGACATCGACGCCATCCTGGCGCAGCTGGGTCAATGCCTTCTTCTCTATTGCGACTTCCTCCGGCGTCAGGGTTACGCCACGCGCTTTTCGCCCTCGCACGCCCGCGACGTCGCTCAACGCCATGAGCTGGTCGGTGGACAGCGTCACGAAGGGATTGTCCGCAGCGGACACTTTGACGGCAAGGTCTTCCCAGCTCAATGTGCGCGGCTCCTCGGCGCAAGCGCTTGCCATCCATAATGCGCAGACTGGAATCAGCGCAAAGCCAAGGAATTTTTTCGTCAGCATGAAGAGAGCCTCGTCAAATTCGAATCGTCATGCCGTCGGCTAGCGACAGGCGGTAGATTCTGTACGCGGGAATTAGACCAATCAGCACCCCGGACGCTGCAACCAGCATCATAAGTCCAAACTCGGCGGTCGAGGGAGAGCGGGGCGCGATGAAGAGCCCCAGACCCTGCTCGAGCCAGGGCTTTCCGGCGGCCAGCGCGACATAGAGCCCGGCAACACCGAGCGCGATTCCGGCGAGCGTCAGAAACGCGGCCTCGCCGACGAGCAGCGCGAAGACATGCCAGGGTCGCGCGCCCAGTGCACGCAACACCGCCATTTCCCGGCGACGCTCGCCGAGGCTGGTCAGAAGCGCGATCAGCATCCCCGCGAGCCCCATGATGACCACCAGCGCGGAGATCGCGATCAGGGTTTTCTCGGCCCCGGCCACGATCTCCCAGACATCCAGCAAGGTGGCACCGGGCAGGATCGCGGTCAGAGGCTCATCTCGCGACTCGTTCACCTGTCGCTGCAGGAACGGCGCCTTGTTGCGCGATTTGAGCCCGACGAGGACTGCGGTGATCGTACGCGCCGACTTCCCGTTCTCGCCAATGCCGAGCTGCCCATGATCATGGTCATTCCGGCTGGCGCCCTGCATGTCGCGCTGCTTCGCGTTGCGCATTGCGGCCGCCAGCGGATCGGCGCCGTCTTCCGCCGATTCCGTCGCGTGCACCGCGTCCAGCCCTTCCAGCGAGACGTGAATCGCGCGATCGACAGGAGTACCGGTCCGCGCGAGTATCCCGACCACGCGAAAAGGATGATCCTTGTGCAGTGCGAAGGCCACATCGCCGGAGCCATGCGCGATGACGATCTGCTGGCCGAGGCGATAACCCAGCGCGGTCGCGACATCCGCGCCAAGGACCATAGTGTTCGCATCGGCGAAGCGCTCGCCCTCGACCAGCTCGAGCTTGCGGTCCTGCCCAAACCGGAAATGATCGAAATAGTCCTGCGTCGTGCCGAGCACATGGAATCCGCGGTGCGAATCACCCAGCGAAAGGGGAATCGCCCAGGCGACTTCCGGAGCGGCAGCGATCCTTCGGTAGCTCTCCCAGCGCATGTTGTTGGTGGCATTGCCGATCCTGAATACGGATGACAGCAGCAGATTCACGGGGCTGGTGCGCGCACCGACGATGAGATCGGTTCCGGAGACCGAATTCGCGAACGTCTCCCGGGATTCGTGGCGAATGCGCTCGACGCCAAGCAGGAGCGCGACCGCAAGCGCGATCGACAGCACCGTCAGGCCGGCGGTCAACCGGCGATTGCGCAAGCTCTTTATCGCCAGGGGAAGGATCATCGGTCGTCCCCGCTGGTCTCTGTAACGGGCGATCCGTCGGCGATCCGATTGAGGTCTGCAAATTCCACGGTGCGGTCGAACAGCGGAGCAAGGGTTGCATCATGCGTGACGAAAATCAACGTCGTGCGTTGGAGCTCGCATTCACGAAACAGCAGCTCCAGGAACGCCGCGCGGCGATTGCCGTCGAGCGACGATGTGGGCTCGTCTGCGAGCACGAGCTCCGGTGCCCCCATCAGCGAGCGGGCCGCGGCCACGCGCTGCTGCTGGCCGACGCTCAACTCCGTCACCTGGCGCCCCTGCAGCTCGCGGTCCCCCATGTCGAGATGATCCAGAAGGCGCGTCGCGACGTCCCGGACACTGTTTCCGGATTGCTCGCAGCGGTTGCGGCGCCGGTGCGAGAAGGCGCAGGGCAGGCACACGTTTTCGAGCACCGACAGATACGGGATGAGGTTGAACAGCTGAAAAATGACGCCGATGTGGTCGGCACGGAAGCGGTCGCGCGCGGACCCCGCGAGCGCACCCAATTCATGCCCGAGCACGCGCACCGATCCACCCTGCGCTGTGAGAACTCCCGCCAGCAGGCTCAACAGAGTCGATTTGCCGCTGCCGCTCGGGCCGCGCAGCATCAGCCGCTCTCCGCGGCGAACGCGCAGCGAGTCGATAGCGACGACGGGTCGGGAGGCCGCGCGCCACGAGAAATGTGCACCCGACAGCAGGACGACATTGTCAGTCGCGTCAGTCACGGTTGACGCCTCCTCCGCAATTCGAACCTTCGACGTCTGCCATCCATCGTGATCTCATCGCTACCGTTGCGCGAGAAAGCCGGTCACGCCGGTCCAGAATTCGGAAGTCGCCCCCAGCGAATTGTGGTCGGAGTCCGGCACGACTTGCCAGTGCTTCGGTCCCGCCCATGCGTCGTGGAGTGCGTGCGAGCTTGGAACGGGAATGATGGAGTCGTCGCTCGCCACGATCGTGAGCATCGGCGCGGGGCTGCGACGCGCGTCGGTCTGCGCCTCGAAGCGGTGCTTGAGCAGCAGCGAAACCGGAAGCCACGGGTAATGATGGCGGCCGACGGCGGCGAGGCTGTCGTACGGCGACACCAGGATAACGCCCGCGACAGGCCTCTGCGCGGCCACGTGCGCCGCCAGCGCCGTCCCCAGGCTGCGGCCGAAGACGACGATGCGCTTGCCATCGATACCATCTCGCGCCGCGACGGCGTCGTAGATCAGCAGCGCATCGGTGGTGAGCTCGCGCTCGCCCGGCTTGCCCTCGCTGCGGCCGTAACCACGGTAGTTGACGGCAACGATCGACCATTCGCGCGGCCAATGCGGGTCGGCGAGCGTATGCGAAACCTCCTCGGCGTTGCCGCCGAAGTAGATGACAGTGGGCGAGGGCAGGGTGCTGCCTCGAACGATCCAGCCCTGAAGGCGGATGCCGTCCGCGGCCGTGAGCGTGAGCGCAGTTGCGTGCGCAGGGAGTTGCGCCATTCCGCCGGCGGGCTGGGGAAAGAAGATGAGGCTGTCCTGCATCAGCCACGCCGTTGCCGGAACGCCGAGGGCGATTGCAATCACGGCGATCAGCCATTCCATGGGTCTACGCTACTCGCGCGGTCGATGTCTGGTGCGGCCTGATTATAAGCGTCGCGACTTGCCTTGCCGGCGTAAAATCCGGGCTTCGCGCCGCCGCAGGACTCGGCGGCTCGCTCGAGGTCTTTGCAAGCGGACAAACGCCATGCCGGACGCCATCGACTATCTCAATCCCGATCTGCCGGCGAACCTGGCACGCGTCACCATGCGCGTGATCGACGCGACCGCGGCGACGCTCGAGGGCTACGGTTTTCTGGTCGACGATCCGGCCGGCTGCAAGATCGAGATCGTGCGCTGGCCGGCGCAAGGCACACGGCCTGTCGATGCCGACACCGGCGATCAGGGCGGCACGACCGAGGGCACGTTCATCAGCGAATGGAAAGGGGACATCCTCTACGGTCGCAATGCCGCCGTGGGCGGCCACTATATCCTCGCGTATGGTGAAGATCCCGAGCGTGCGGATTCCGACCACGCGCGAGATCCGCGCCGGATCTTGCTGTGGCATGCCAACTACCATCCGGACGGCGGACAGCTCTTCTTCCCGCTCGACCGCAAGCCGTTCCTCGTCCCGCTCGCCTTGCCCGGCGACGACATCGAGCCTGCCAAATTCGTGTGTTTCCGCTTCGACGGGCGCCAGGGCCTCTACATTCATCCGAACATCTGGCACGAAGGAGTGTTCGCCACCGCGGGGACGCAGCGCTTCTTCGACCAGCAGGGTGCCGTGCACGCACGCGTTTCGGTCGACTTCGCGCGCGAGTTCGGATGCCTCCTCGAAGCGCCGATCGGATAACGCGAAGCGTTGACCGCCTGCACCGCAACCTCAACGATTTCTGACTCCGGACTCACCATGGCCACCACGATTGCCGCGATTCGCGCCACGCCCGTCACGGTTCCGCTCGAGGCGCCGCTCCTACACAGCAATGGCGCCCATTGGGGGCGCTTCGTGCGGACGATCGTCGAAGTGGAGACCGCCGACGGCTTCGTCGGCCTGGGAGAGATGGGCGGTGGCGGCGAGGACGCGACGCGCGCGTTCGCCGGTCTCCTCGACTATCTTCGCGGCCACGACGTTTTCGCGCTCGAGGCGCTGCGCCTCAAGATCTGCAATCCCACCGCGAGCCTCTACAACAATCGCACCCAGCTCCACGCCGCGATCGAGTTCGCCTGCCTCGACATCATGGGCCAGAAGCTAGGCGTTCCCGTGCATGCCCTCCTGGGCGGCAAGCTGCGCGATGCCGTCGATTTCGCGAGCTACCTCTTCTTTCGCTACGCTGATCCGGCGACAGGTGAGGGCGAAGTGCGCACCGCGGATCAACTCGTCGCGCAGGCTGCGGCGCTCAAAACCGCGCACGGATTCACCTCGCACAAGCTGAAGGGCGGTGTCTATCCGCCCGCGCACGAGCTTGCGTGCTATCGCGCGCTGGCGGCGTCGCTGCCCGGCGAACGCTTCCGTTACGACCCGAATTCCGCGCTCTCGCTCGCGGACGCCATCGAGTTCGGCCGCGGCATCCTGGATCTACGCAACGACTATTTCGAGGACCCGGTCTGGGGTATGCCGCAGTTGAAGCGCCTGAAGGAATTCGTGCCGCTGCCGATCGCGACCAATACCGTGGTCGTCAACTTCGAGCAACTCGCGGCCAACATCCAGTCCGGCGCCGTCGACGTGATTCTGCTCGACACCACGTTCTGGGGCGGCATCCGTCCCTGCATCAAGGCGGCCGGCGTGTGCGAGACCATGGGCCTTGGCGTCGCGGTGCACAGCTCGGGAGAGCTCGGCATCCAGCTCGCGACGATGCTGCACATGGGGGCGGTCGTGCCCAATCTCGGGTACGCCGCCGACGCCCATTACCACCATCTGACCGACGACGTGATCGTCGGCGGACGGATGCGTTACGAGAAAGGAGCGATCAGGGTGCCCGACGCTCCGGGGCTTGGGATCAAGGTCGACCGCGAGAAGCTCGCGCAGTATCACGAGCTTTACCGCGAGCTCGGCGGCTATCCTTACGATCGCGATCCGGGCCGACCGGGCTGGTTCGCCCACGTGCCCAACAGCAACTGGGCCGATCCGGCGGTCTCGCTGCGCCCGGCGCTCAAGTAGCGCGAACGCTTAAGGCTAGCGCTTGCGCCAGGCCTGCGTGGTGCGATCGAACCGGCGCGTCAGCAGGACATGGGTGATCTTCACCGCGGCCGAGGTGGCCACGATGGTCACGGCCATCGCCGCCGCGGCGGCGGTGGATCCGGCTTCGTCCATGTGGATGATCGAGATCGCCGCGAGCTTGGTGTCCGTCGAATAGAGGAAGATCACGGCGGACACGGTGGTCATCGCATTGACGAAGAGGTAGATGCTGATGTCGAGAATCGAGGGCAGGCAGATCGGGACCGTCACCCTTGCCATCGTGCGCAGCAGCGACGCCTTGAGCGATGCGGACACCGCTTCGAATTCCGGGTCGAGCTGCTTCAGTGACGTCGTGGCGGTCAGGTGGCTGACCGTGTAGAAGTGGGTCACCGAATTGACGACGAGGATGATCATCGTCGCGTAGATGAAGCCCAGCGGGTTGCCCCTGGCATTGAAGAAGAAGATATAGGCGAGGCCGAGCACCAGCCCAGGCACCGCCATCGGCAGCATCGCCATCAGTTGCGCGATCCCCCGGCCCCACTCGAAGCCGCGAGTTTTCTCGAGGAGGTACGCGCCGAGAAAGACGACCGCCGTTCCGATCACCGCCGTCCACGATGCGAGGACCAGCGAGTTCCAGTACGCGCCCCAGCCGTTGCTGTCGAAATCGCCGAACGCGTAGTTCTTGAGCGTGAGCGCGAGATTGTAGGGCCAGCGCGTGACGAGCGACGCCCAGATCGCCATCAGCAGCACGCCCAGGATCAGGCCGCCGACGATTGCGCAGAATACAAACAAGCTCCAGTCGCGGCGCGGCACGGCTTTCGGAATGAGCGGCACGGAGCGCGCCGACAGGAGTGCCACCTGTCGCCGCTGGATGATGCGGTCGGCGGCAAACGCGAACACCGCCGGAATGAGCAGCACGAACCCGACCACCGCGCCCATCCCGAAGTTCTGCTGGCCGATCACCTGCTTGTAGATGTCGGTCGCGAGCACGTTGAATTGCCCGCCGATCACCTTGGCGATGCCGAAGTCGGTGATCACGAGCGTGAAGATGACGAAGCCCGCGCTGATCACGCCGTATTTGGCGCCGGGCAACGTGACCGTGAAGAACACGCGCATCTTGGAGGCGCCGAGCGCATCCGCCGCCTCGTAAAGCCGGGCGTCGGCCATCGACAGCGCGGCGACGAGGATCATCAGCGCATGCGGAAAGCAGTAGAAGACCTGCGAGATGACGATGCCGGCGAACCCATAGATTTCGCGGCCAAACATGAGGCCCTTGAGAAACCCCTGGTTTCCGAAGAGGTAGATGAAGGAGATTGCCGGCAGCAGGGAGGGCGCGAGGATGGGGATGAGCGCCAGTGCCTGGAACAGGCCTTTCCAGCGCATGTGAGTGCGTTGCAACGCGTAGGCGTAGGTGAACGCCAGCGGCAGCACGATCCCGGTGGAAACGATGGAGACGAGGAGGCTGTTCCACACCGACTGGAACAGTGCGGGAGTCGAAAAGTAGTGGATGTAGTTGGCGAGCCCGACGAAGGCGCCCTTGTCGTCCTCGAAGCTCTTGGACAAGAGCCACCACAGCGGCAACACGAGGGTGATGAGCAGCCAGCCGATCAGGAGGCAGATGCCCCCGCGCATCAGCAGGTCGTCGCGATCGAGCCTGCGGCGTGTCGCGGGGAAGGAGGCGGTGGCGGCGGCCGCCGCCGATGCGCTCATGGCGTCTGCGGCGCGCGCGGAAATACGCGCAGGCGCTCCGGCGGCAACGCGATCAGCAGCTCCTTCCCCTCCTCGATCAGGAGATCGCGCACGACGTTGATCGAGAAGTCGGCCAGGAGGGCGGGATCGCCGCCATTCAGGGCGAGTCCCACGCGGCAGAACGAGCCCAGGAACTCGACGTCGGCGACGCGCGCCATGAAGGTGTTCGGATTGGTGGCCGCGGTGTTGCGCACCACGACGTCCTCGGGCCGGATCGCGAGCGTGACGTCACTGCCGGGCCCGGGCTTGATGTCGAGGTCGCAAGCGAGGTCGATCGCACCGAAGCGCACGACACCGGGACCGACCACGACGCCTGGCAGGAAATTGGTGGTGCCGACGAAATCGGCAACGAATGCGCTTGCCGGCCTCCGGTAGACCTCGGTCGGCGAGCCCACCTGCTCGATGATGCCGTCGTTCATCACGACGATGCGATCGGCCATCGTCAGCGCCTCTTCCTGGTCGTGCGTGACCATGATCGTCGTCACCCCGATGCGCTCGTGCAGACGCCGAATCTCGGTGCGCAGATAGGCACGCACGCGGGCATCGAGCGCCGACAGCGGCTCATCCAGCAACAAGAGGCCCGGCGAAAGGGCGAGCGCGCGCGCCAATGCCACGCGCTGCTGCTGACCGCCGGAGAGTTGCGCGGGGTATTTGCGGCCAGAGTCGGGCAAGCCGACGAGCTGCAGCAAATCCGTCACCCGGGTCGCGATCTCGACCTTGGGAAGTCGCCGGCTGACGAGGCCGTAGCCGACGTTCGCCGCGACCGTCAGGTTCGGGAACAGTGCATAGGACTGGAACACGATGCCGAAATCGCGGTGCGACGCCGGCAGATTGGAAATCTCCTTGTCGGCCTGGAAGATCCGGCCGGACGTCTGGATGTCGAGACCGGCGATGGCCCGCAGCAGCGTGGTCTTGCCGCAGCCGGAGGGCCCCAGGAAACAGACAAACTCCTTCGGAAATATTTCGAGGGAGATGTCCTTCAGGGCGGCGAACGCGCCGAACTGCTTGCGCAGCCGCTCGATGCGCAGATACGGCGCACCGGCGGTCGAGGGGTGGCTTACGGGCATGGGAACGAAAGCGGCCCGCACCTCGCCGCCGGCGAAGGCCGCATCGCGTTAGCGCAAGAGAGCGCGGTAACGGACGTTATTTCGGCGCCGACTTGGAATCGTAGCGCTTCGTCCACTCCGCGAGGATCTTCGCGCGATCCTCGCCCATCTTGGCGAGGTCGATCTTGACCATCGCGGCATCTGCGCTCGGCGGGTAGTTCGGCGGCGCCGGGTTCATCCCCGGATAGCCGACGATCGCGTAGTACTTGCCGTAAAGCTCGTAAGCCTGCTTGCTTACGGCGAAGTCTGCGACTTTCTGCGCGGCCGCCAGATTCTTCGTGCCCTTCAGGATCGCCGTGGCTTCCATGTCCCAACCCGCGCCTTCCTTGGCGAGGATGATGTCGATCGGTGCGCCGCCCGTCTTCTCCTTTGCGCCGCGCATGTCGAAGCCGATGCCGATCACGCGCTCGCCCTTGGCTGCCTGCACGCAGGGCGCCGAACCCGAGTGCGTGTACACGGCGACGTTCTGGTGCAGCTTGTCCATGAACTCCCACGCCGCCTTTTCGCCCATGAGCTGGATCCACGCGTAGACCGCCTGGTAGCCGGTTCCCGATGACGCCGGGTTGGGCATCACAATCGCGTCCTTGTAGACGGGATTGCCGAGGTCGGTCCACGAAACGGGCTTCGGCATGTTCTTCTTGCCGCCTTCGACCGTGTTGTAGCACATGACCGCAAGCCACGCGTCCATGCCAGTCCACGTCGGCGGATTCTTGCTGCTCTTGAACACCGGCTTCACTTCCGCGATGCCTTTGGGCGAGTACGGCTCCAGCAGGCCCATCGAATCGAACAGCGCTACGCTGGATGCGCCCAGACCCCAGATGATGTCGGCGCGCGGGTTATCCTTTTCGGCCAGGACGCGGGCGGTCATCACACCCGTCGAGTCGCGAACGAAGTTGATTTCGACGTCGGGATTCGCAGCTTCGAATGCCTGCTTGTACGGCCCGACCTGGTCCGCCTCGAGCGCCGAGTAGACGGTGAGCCTGGTCTTTTGTGCGTGCGCAGCACCCGCGATCAGCGCCGATGCGGCGACCGCCGCGACGCATACGATCACGCTCCGGAATTTCGATTTGGACATTGCGAGAACTCCTCTCCAGTGAAAACAATCCATCCCGCCCTCGGCATTTCCATGCCGGGAGTCGGCATCCCCGACCGCCATTGCACCCGAAACGCGTCGGACAGTAAAGGGAATTGATGACGGTATCGCTACGCTCCGGCTGCCCTATTGCGGTGCACCATCCCGTTGCCGCAGCGGTGAAGGTCGAGCCGCCGCGCTTGTAGCCCACTGCGGTGCTCAACGCCGACTGGCGACGTAGTCCCACCGGGGGCGGCGTCCCCCGATCCGTCGCGTCGGCGCGCTCACGTCCACTTCGGGCATTTCGCTCCGGACGAGCGCCACGACTTCGCGCACCAGAAGCTCGAGCGAGGCTGCGGCGCCGGAAGGGGACTGGCGGAACACATCCTCCAGACGATCGGCGAGGCGCTCCGGCTTGATCGGCATCTGGTCGAGGAAGCGCCGCATCTTCTTGAACTGAAACGTCGTGAAGTACTGCCGATTCAATCCCGCCAGGATGCCGATCAGGTTGTACGCGGTCTCCGCGCGGATCTGAAAATGCCACACGGTCGCGTCGCGCAAGTCCAGCGCGTCCTGCACGTACCACACCGGAAAGAACTTGAGCCACCGCTCCACCATGGCGCGGGCCAAGCCGTCGGGGTAGTCACGGATCTTTGCTTTCCAGCGCGCGATGTACTCGTCGCCGTGCACCGCAACGCAGTCGAGCGTGCCCGACATCGCCTTGTGCAGCGGCGTGTCCGGGTTGAACCGCTCGAGCACTTCGGCGATGTCGTTTTCCCATGCTTCGACCGTCGCATGCCCGATTTGCGCCTGCACCCCATCGAGCTCGTACGCCTCGGCGATGTTGCCGTCCGCGCGGTCGCCCATGAACCATGCACGCTCCGGCGCGCCGTTGGCTTCCCTGATCTGCGCGAGCGTTTCCTCGCTCGGCAGCGCGCCGTCGTAGTACACAGTCATGTCGAGGTCGGAATAGTGGTCCGATATCCCTTCCGCCGCCGAACCCGTGATCATCGCGGCGCGCGTGGCCGGCAATCTCGTGTACGGCGCCAGGATCTGCCGTCCCATCCGCAGTAGATATTCGCTCTGCGCCGTTCGCTCGCCGTGCATCTTCGACCTCCCGTTTCTGGCGGCACGTCCTCGTCGTGTGAGGGTGGCAGGCACCGCCGGGCGCCAGGGCTACGAAGCCCGGTGGTGCGTGCCGGCACTTCCGTGTCGTGCGACGGTGGGAGGCGCTGCCGGGCGCCTGGAGTATGAAGCCCGGCAGTGCCTGCCACCGTCACACGACGGCTGCCAGGACCCCAAGTATAATTTGAGGCATGCTCGGCCGTTCGTATCTCCAAGCCACACAAATGATCGTCGCCGCGGCGATCTTCGTCACCGCATCCCATGCCTGGGGCCAGGTGTACAAGTGCACGGATGCCACCGGCAAGACGACCTACGCCGATGCGCCGTGCGATGCCGCGGCCCAACCCCACAAGCTTCCGGAAGACCCCGTCAGGAGCAACACGACGACGAATCCGCACATGTGCGCCCAGCTGCTGGATGAAACCCGCCGGCTCGATGCGGAAACCGAGCGCGACGCCCAACGGGGTCGCCCCGAAACGGCGGAGCATGCGAAACAGCGGCAAACGATGGCCAAGCGCTACAGCGAGCGCTGCGTCGGCATCGCGCGCTCCGCGCCAGCGCCAAAGTAGCTGCACGCCGCAGGTCTGCGGCCCGAAGAAGGTGTGTGACGGTGGCAGGCACTCCCGGGCGCCTGCGGTGCGAAGCCCGGGAGTGCCTGCCACCGTCACAGGACTCCCACAGGCGCTCAGGCGGTTCGCCTCTCGGCGCGCCGGGCGCGTCTTGCGAGATCCCCCTTGCCGGCGCGGACCTCGGGCAGCGTCACCACTTTGCGCAGCTCCGGATACGGCGCGGTCAGATGCGGAATCGCCATGGCCTCGACGAAGAATTCCTGGAATCGCGGGGCTACGGCGGTTTCGATCTTTTCGATCCGGCGGACGAGCCCCTCGACCGCCGCGCGCGTGCGTTGGTCGAGGAGGGCGATGCGGGCGCCGGTGCCCGCGGCGTTGCCGGCCGAGCTCACTTTGTCGAGCGCGCAATCCGGGATCATTCCCAGCACCATCGCGTACTTGACGTCGATGTGGCTGCCGAAGGCGCCGGCGAGCCGGATGCGATCGACATGCTCGACATCGAGGCGCTCCATCAGAAGCCGCACGCCCGCGTAGAGCGCCGCCTTCGCAAGCTGGATCGCGCGCACGTCGTTTTGCGTGATGCGCAGAGGCGCGCCGCCGTTGGCGCCGGGTTGGAGACGATAGGCGAAAGTGCGGCCGTCGCTTTCGATGCGCTGTGATCGCGCCGCGAGCGCGCCGTCGATCGTGCCGTCGTGCCTGATCACGCCGGCGAGATAGAGCTCGGCGACGACCTCGATGATCCCCGAGCCGCAGATGCCCGTGACGCCGGTAGCGGAGGTGGCCGCCGCGAAGCCGGGCTCATCGGACCACAGGTCGCAGCCGATGACTTTCACGCGCGGCTCGAGCGTTGCGGCATCGATGCGCACGCGCTCGATGGCGCCCGGGGCGGCCCGCTGGCCGCAGCTGATCTGCGCGCCTTCGAAAGCGGGACCGGTCGGACTCGAGCACGCGAGAAGGCGGCTGCGGTTGCCGAGGACGATTTCAGCATTGGTGCCGATGTCCACCAGCAAGGTCATCGCATCCGACAGATCGGGCCGCTCGGCAAGCACCACGCCCGCCGCATCCGCGCCGACGTGCCCCGCGATGCACGGCAGCACGTAGATGCGTGCGTTCCTATGAATGGCGAAGTCGATCTCGGTCGCCCAGAGCGTCAGCGCGGAATCGGTCGCGAGCGCGAACGGCGCGCCGC
>Ga0097621_100001440_pt1 | contig 16328 bp, 16 predicted proteins | sample KBSMisM72_FD_73165 | JGI IMG/M metagenome (GOLD analysis project Ga0097621, IMG submission 73165) | Miscanthus rhizosphere microbial communities from Kellogg Biological Station, Michigan, USA - KBS Miscanthus M7-2 (version 2) (version 2) | ecosystem: Host-associated > Plants > Roots >... | reverse complement strand
TTCGCGGTGACCTCGGTCAAGCGCTCGGCGGTCGCACCGGAGCTCCCGACCATGGCGGAATCGGGCTATCCCGGCTTCGAGGCGGTGCCGTGGTTCGGCCTGATGGCGCCAGCGGGAACGCCGGGCGCGATCATCGAGCGGCTGCATCGCGATACAGTGAGGGTCTTCGCCCAGCCGGACGTGCGCGCCAAGATGAAAGACCTCGGTCTCGACGTGATCGGCGGCTCGCCCTCGGAATTCGCGTCGGTGATCGAGCGTGAGATCCCGCAGTGGGGCCGGGTGATCAGGCAGGCCGGTATCAAAGTAAGCGAGTAGTCAAGAGGAGGAACACACCATGAATCGAGTTGCACACGCTCTGACAGCCCTTGCGCTGGCCTGCATTGCCCTTGGAACGGCCGCGCAGGACTTCCCGAACAAGCCGATCGTCATCATCGTGCCGGCCGCCGCCGGCGGGCCGACCGACACGCTGACGCGCGTGCTCGCGGCGGCGATGAGCGAGCCGCTCAAGCAGCAGATGCTGATCGAGAACATGGGCGGCGCCGGCGGCACGATCGCGATCAACAAGGCCGCGAAGTCCCGGCCCGATGGCTACACGCTGCTTCTGTACCACGTGGGCATGGCGACTTCGCCCGCGCTGTACCGCAAGCTGCCCTACGACACGCTGAACGACTTCGACTATATCGGGCAGGTGGCGGACATCCCGATGACGCTGATCGCGAAGAAGACGACGCCCGCGGCCGGCTTCGCCGAGTTCCTCGCCTACGCCAAGGCGAACAAGGACAAGGTCACTTACGCCAATGCCGGCCTGGGCTCCGCGTCGTTCCTGTGCGGGCTGCTCTTCATGAGCGCGATCCAGACGGACTTCACGATGGTGCCGTACAAGGGGACGGGCCCCGCGATGAACGATCTCGTCGGCGGCCAGGTCGACTTCATGTGCGACCAGACCGCCAACACGGTGCCGCAGATCAAGTCGGGCAACGTGAAGGTCTACGCCGCCACCACCAAGACGCGCCTGGCCTCGCTGCCGGACGTGCCCACGCTCGACGAGCTCGGCCTGAAGGATTTCGAGCTGGTGGTGTGGAACGGCCTGTATGCGCCGAAGGGCTTGCCCAAGCCGGTGCAGGACAAGCTGGTGGCCGCGCTGCAGACGGCGGTGCAGGCGCCGGCATTTCGCTCGAGGCTCGCCGATCTCGGCGCCGAGCCGGTGACGCCGGCGAAAGCCACGCCCCAGTCGCTGGGGGCGCTGCTCAAGGCGGAAGTGGAGAAATGGACGCCGGTGATCCGCAAGGCGGGCGTCCACGCCGACTGAATCGCGCGTCCGTCTCCCCGCAGCAACCGCTCGTCGGCTGAAGGCCGCGGGCGGTACAACGTCACAGACTCGCTGCAGGACCTGGCGCACACTGCGCGCCGTGTCTCTCCTCCTCCTCCTCTGAGACACCTGGCCCGGGCGCAAGAAAAGCAACAACGCACCGGGCCTTTCTTTTTCTACGACGGGATCGCTACGGCGGGCAGATGTAGCCGGCGCCGCCCGGGTTCGGGAAGCAGCCGACCGACTGCGGCAGGAAATGCTTGGGAAGCCAGAGCACCACATCCGGGAAGTAGATGCAGAACAGGATGGTGGCGAGGAACACCACGTAGATCGGAAACGAGTCGAGCATGGCGCGCCCGAAGCGCACGCCGGTGAACTTGGCCGCCATCAGCAAGGCGAGGCCGTAGGGCGGCGTGATCAGGCCGAAGGCGAGAGTCACGATGATCACCACGCCCATGTGCACCGGCTTGATGTCGGCGTTCTGCGTGAGGTCGCTGATGATCGGCATGAAGATGATGATCGCCGGGATCGCGTCGATGAAGTCGCCGACGATGATGAACAGCGCCACCAGGAGCAGCATGATGAGCTGCGGGTCGCCGCCGGCCACGCTCGCCATCCAGCCCGAGACCACCGCCGGCCCGCGCAGGTAGGCGAGCATCCAGCCGAAGGCTGACGACGCCGCAATCGTGATCAACGGGATCGAGTAGAGCAGGCCGGTGTGGGCGAGATCGCGGGGCAGCTGGCGGAAGTAGCCGCGGTTGAGCGCAGGAATCACCACCGCCAGGATGTAGAGCACGGCGACGACGCCGGCTTCGGTCGGGGTGAAGAAGCCGCTGAGGATGCCGCCCATGATGATCACGGGAATGACCAGCGGCAGCGAGGCGCCCTTCGCCGCCGCGGCGAACTCGGGGAACGTGGCGCGCCGGTGCTGCACGCCGACCGGGCCGAAGAAATAGCTGTAGATCATCAGGCCAATGCCGACCATGACGCCGGGCACTACCCCGGCGAGAAACAACCCGCCGATGGAAACGTTGCCGGTCGCGCCGTAGACGATGGCCATGATGCTGGGCGGGATCAGGTTCGCCATCGTCGAGGCCGAGGCGATGAGCGCGGCGATGAAGCCGCCGCTGTAGCCCTCGCGCTTCATCTCGGGCCCGAGCGTGCGGGAGAGCACCGCCACGTCGGCCGCCGAGGAGCCCGAGATGCCGGCGAAAAACATGCTGAAGAGCGTCACCACCTGCGCGAGCCCGCCGCGCAGGTGGCCGATCATCGCCTGCGACAGCGTGATCATCCGGCTGGTCACGTTGGCCGCGGTCATCAGCTCGCCCACCATCAGGAAGAAGGGCACCGCGAGCAGCGCCTCGACGTCGATGCCGTTGAAGAGCTGGCCCATGATCGAGGGCAGGCTGACCGGCGTGAAGGCGGCTACCGCCATCACCCCGGCGATCAGCGCGAAGGCCACGGGAACGCCGAGGTAGCCGAGGAACAGGAACAGGAACGCCATCAGGAAGATCAGCAGGCCGTTGCTCATGGCGCCGGCTTTTCCGGAAACCCGTTCTTCCAGCCGTTGACGAGCTGCTCGACGGTGAAGAGCGCGACCAGCACCCCGCAGAGCGGGATCGCTGCGTAGAGGCTGGCGAGCGGAGTCATCGACGGCATGCGCAGGCTCTTGAAGCCGTCGAGGAAATTCAGGTAGCCGTACCAGCTCATGCAGAACGCGACCACCAGCACCACCGCCCGGTTGAAGATCTCGAAGGCGAGCCGCTTGCGGCCGCTCATCGATTCGGCCAGCACCGCAAGGTAGAGATGGTCGTTGCGGCGCGTCGCCGCCGCCGTGCCCGCGAACACGCCGTAGATGAAGAAGGTCATGGTGGCCTCCTGCAGCCACAGCCAGGGCCGGCCGAGCGTGCGCGTGGCGATGTCGCAGACCACCGTCACGGTAAAGCCCGCGATCGCAATCCCGCACAGGATCATCAGCACCTGCTCGAGCGGGTCGAGCGCGCGCCACTTCAGGTGGCGCTGGGCCTCCGAGACGAGCGAAATGGCGGCGCTTTTACTTGATGTTGCGGATCAGCCCGAGGACCTTGACCGCATGCGGTCCGAGGTCCTTCGCGATCCTGTCCTGCATCGGCGCGGCGATCTTCTCGAAGCCGGACTTGTCGACCTTGGCTACGATCTTCACGCCCATCTTCTCGAGCTTGGCGCGCGACTCGCGCTCGAGCTCGAATGCGCGCGCGGGCTCGACCGCGTTCATGGCGTCGGCCGCGCCCTGCACCCACTTCTTCTGCTCGGCGGGCAGGCTCGACCAGAGCTTGTCGCTGACGAACAGCACCGAGTGGTTCGCCTCGTGCTCGGTGACGGACATGACCGGCGCCACCTCGTAGTGCTTGTTGAGCATGTACACCGTGTAGCCGTTCTCCGCGCAATCGACCACGCCGGTCTGCAGGGAGGTGTAGACCTCGCCGAACGGCATGTGCACGACCTGCGCGCCGTAGGCCGGGAACAGCGCGTCCTCGGTCGGCGTGGCCTGCACGCGCACCTTGAGGTTCTTGATGGCGGCAACCGACGGAACTTCTTTCTTGCAGTAGAGGTTGCGCAGGCCCTGGCTGCCGAGCGTCAGCATGTGCGCGCCCTTCACCTTGGCCGCGTAGAGCTCGCGCATCGCCGAGATCACGCCGGGGTTGGTCAGCACTTTCACCGCGTGCTCCGGCCCGCGGAAGATGAAGTGGACCGAGAACACGCCGGCCTCGGGCTGGATGGTGGCGGAGTTGGCGATCGCCACGAGGGTAAAGTCGATGTCGCCGGTCTGCACCTTCTGCAGTGCTTGCGGCTCCTGGCCGAGCTGCGCGCCGGGGTACTGGTTGACCTTCATCGCGCCCTTGGAGAGCTCCTCGAGCTTCTTCGCGAATGCGTCTGCGCCGTAGCCGTAGGCGCTGGTATGCGGCTGGTCGTAGGCGAGCGAGAATTCGCGCTTCTGCGCGGCGGCGGCGCCGGCGAGCGCGAGCCCCGCGCACAGGGCGATGGCGTGCGTGATCCGAGACATGGTGTTCCTCCTCTTACGCGTAGTACATCAGGTTTTGCGGCCCTCGTACAGGTCGCGGCCCGCGACCAGGGCGCGCATCTTGCCGTCGGCCATGTTGCGCTGGAGCATCCAGAAGCCGCAGTCGGGGTGGATGTACTTCACCCTGCCTTTGCCGAGGACCTTGTCGGCGCGCTCGATCGAGCGCGCGATCTGATCGGCGCTCTCGATCTCGGTCTTCTTGATGTCGACTACGCCGAGGCCGAAGCCGATGTCCTTGCGCAGCTCCTTGAACACCGCCAGCTCTTCGGGCGGCCGGTGCGCGGTCTCCATCACGATGTGATCGACCTTGAGGGCGTTGAGGTAGTCCATCAGCTTGCCCCAGGTGCCCTTCTGGATCGACTGCCCGCCGTAGTTGCCGAAGCACAGGTGCACGGCCGCCTTCGCCTTCTTGGGGACCGCCTTGAGCACCTTGTTGATCGCCGCCGCCGCCCACTTCCACTCGTCCGGGCTGCCCGGGAGATTCGCCTCGTCCACCTGCACGACGTCGGCGTCGAGGCGCCTGACCTGATCGGCGAGCACATCGGCGATGGCATGCGCCAGCTTCTCCGGATCCTTGTAGTGGCGGTCGTGCAGCATCTTCGCCAGCATGTGCGGCCCGGTGAGCGTGAACTTGAAGGGCTTGGCGGCGAGGGAGCGCCCGCGCGCGCAGGCGAGCGGCAGGTTGAGGCTGCCCGCGCCGATCGGCCCGTCGACCACCCCCGGCGGCTTGCTGCGGAAGCGCGTCGCCGCGCCCTTGGAGTACTCGATCCATTCGCCGAAGCCGATGTCCGGGCGCACGCCGGACAGCGGCCGCACGAAGTACTCGATCATGCCGTTGGTCTGCGGGTGGTTGACGTCGAAGCGGTAGAGCTCGCCGTCGCACACCAGGTCGAGCCCGGCCTGCTCCTGCGTATGGATGACGACGCGCATCGCGTCGGCGAGCGACTGCTCGGAGGGCGCCGCGGCGAGCCAGTCGGGCAGGGGGTAGGAACCGACGACGGTGGTCTTTATACTCATGCAAACAATTATATTCACCAAAAGGTTAATTCAGAGGCGGGGCATGGCGGGCAATTCGCGCGACCCGGAGCGCACGCGCCAGAAGATCCTCGAGGCGGCGCTGGAGGAGTTCGCCCGCTTCGGGCTGGGCGGCGCGCGCGTGGACCGCATCGCGGCGCGCGCCGGCGCGAACAAGCGCATGCTCTATTACTACTACCGCGACAAGGACAACCTGTTCCTCGCCGCGCTCGAGCGCTGCTACGCCCACATCCGCGCCGCCGAGCGCAGCCTCGACCTCGAGCACATGGAGCCGCGCGCCGCCCTGCGGCGCCTGGTGGAGTTCACCTGGGGCTACTTCCTCGAGCACCCGGAGTTCCTGACCCTGCTCAACAGCGAGAACCTGCACAAGGGCCGTCACGTGCGGCGCTCGCGCAACGTGCCGCGCATGCACACGCCGCTCGTGGAGTCGCTGCGCGGCCTGCTGCAGCGCGGCGAGCGCCTGCGGGTATTCCGCAGGGGAATCGACCCGGTGCAGCTCTACATCTCGATCGCCGGGGAAGGCTATTTCTACCTGAGCAACCGCTACACGCTGTCGCAGATCTTCGGGCGCGACCTGATGACGCGCCAGGCGCTCGCCGAGCGCGCGCGCCACATGGCGCAGATGATCCTGCACGCGGTGGGAGCCTCGACACCCCCGCGACGTAACCGTATAGTTAAAAGTTGATGCCGACCGTCCGCAGCATAGAGCTCGCGCGCCTCGACTACGCCCTGGTCGGCGACTTCAAGTTCTTCAAGTCCGGGCGCCGGCCGACGCTGCTGGTTCGCCTGACCGACTCCGACGGCACGCAGGGCTGCGGCCAGGCGGTGCCGGTCGAGACCTGGACCTACGAGACGGCCGAGACCGTCGAGTCGACCCTCGAGCGCTACCTCGCGCCCGCCGTGCTCGGCGCCGACCCGGCGGACCTCGCCGACGTGCATGCCCGCATGGAGCGCGCCATCCGGCCGTCGTTCTCGGTCGGGCAGCCGCTCGCGAAAGCGGCGATCGACCTCGCCTGTCACGACCTGTGGGGCAGGCGCGCGGGCCGTCCGGTATCGCAGCTCCTTTCCGCTCACTCGATCGAGGAAATCAAGCTGAGCTGGACCGTGAACGCGCCGACGCTGGACGCGGCGCGCCAGCAGATGGAGCAGGGCAGCGCCGCGGGCTACGACAGCTTCAATGTGAAGATCGGGCCGCCGCAGACGCCGGACTATGACCGCTCGCTCGTGCGCGCGGTGCGGGACTTCGCGCCGCGCGGCTTCCACTGGGCCGACGCGAATACGGGATACGGCCTCGCCGATGCGCTGCGCATGGCGCGCGAGCTGGCCGAGGCGGGCTTTCGCGCGCTCGAGTCGCCGCTGCCGCCGAACCGGATCCGCGACTACCAGGCGTTAAAGCAGCAGGGCGCGCTCCCCATCCTGATGGACGAGGGCATCGTCTCTCCGGTCGAGGCGGAGGAATTCGCCGCGCTCGGCATGATGGACGGCATCGCCATGAAGGTCGCGCGGTGCGGCGGCCTGTGGCACGCCGCGCGCATCGTCGAAGTGCTGCGCGAGCACAGCCTCGAGCTCTTCGCCTCCGGCCTCACCGATCCCGACCTGTCGCTCGCCGCGTCGGTACACCTCTTCGCTTCGGCGGGGCTCGCGCGGCCCGCCGCGCTGAACGGGCCGCAGTTCCTCGATGGCCGCGGCGTCGGCGACGCGCGCCTGCGCTCCGTCGGCGATCACCTGAAGGTGCCGACCGGTCCCGGCCTCGGCATCGACGCGCCGCCCGCGGCATGGCGCGTGGTCGCCGGAGCGAGGCAGGAAGCGGGGCGCCGCTATGGCTAAGTTCATTACGCGCCTGACGCCATTCGTCGGCATCCTGGTCTTCCTCGCCGTCTGGGAGGTGGGCGTGAAGCTCACCAAGGCGCCGGCCTACCTGCTGCCCGCGCCGAGCGTCATCTTCCATACCTTCGTCGCCGAGTTTTCCCGCCTCGCGTTCCATGGCTGGGTCACGCTCTACGAGATGCTGCTGGGCTACGGACTGGCCGTGGTCGTCGCCATTCCGCTGGCGATCGCCATCACCTCCTCGGAGCGCTTCGACCGCTTCAGCATGCCGACGCTGCTCTTCTTCCAGGTGGTGCCGAAGGTGGCGATCGCGCCGCTCTTCCTGGTGTGGTTCGGCGTCGGCGCGCTGCCGAAGATCCTGGTCGCCTTCCTCATCTCCTTCTTCCCGATCGTCATCGACGCCGCGGTCGGCCTGCGCTCCATGTCCTCCGAGATGCGCGATCTCGCGCGCTCGATGGGCGCGACGCGCATGCAGGTGTTCGCGCGCTTTCGCCTGCCGACCAGCCTGCCGTACCTTTTCAGCGGCCTGAAGGTGGCGGCGACGCTCGCCGTGGCCGGCGCCGTGGTGGGCGAGTTCGTCGGCGCCGACAAGGGCCTGGGCTACCTGCTGCTGGTCACCAATTCCAACCTCGAGACCGCGCTGATGTTCGCCACGCTGTTCGCGCTGACGATCATCGGCCTCGCGTTTTTCTACGCAGTCGAACTACTGGAGACGTTGCTCATCCCGTGGCACGTGACGCACCGCGTGCGCGAGGACGCCGCGACGTTGTAACCTTGAACAGGAGAGGAGGAGGCAGATGAAATTCAGAATCGTCATCGGGGCGATGCTCGCCCTTGCGGCGGCCATTCCGGCGCACGCGCAGACCAAGTTCCCGTTCCGGCTCAACTGGACGCTCTACGGGGAACACGCGCCGTTCTTCGTTGCGCGCGACAAGGGCTTCTACAAGGAAGAGGGCCTCGACGTCGAGATCCAGGAAGGCAGCGGCTCGACCACCGTGGCGCAGCTCGTCGCCAACGCGTCGAGCCCCGTCGCGTACGTCGACGCGGCCACCATGATGCGCGGCGTCGGCGCGGGCATGCCGATCAAGGCGGTCGGCGTCACGCTGCAGCAGAGCCCGATGTCGTTCATCTACCGCGCCGACGCGGCGCGGCCGACCAAGATCTCCGAGATCAAGGGCAGCCGCATCGCCATCACCGCGGGCGACGCGAGCCTCGCCATCTTCACCGCCTTCATGGGCAAGCTCGGCATGAAGGTGGAGGACGTGCAGATGATCACCGTCGCCAACCCGGCGGCGAAAGAGCAGGCCGTGCTCAACAAGCAGGCCGACGCGCTGCTCGGCTACTTCATGGACCAGGGTCCGCGCATGCAGCTGCAGACCGGCGTGAAGATGGGCTGGACGCGGCTCTACGACATGGCCGGCGTGACCACATTGTCGAGCGCGATCATCGCCAACAACGACTGGATGAAGGACGCGAAGAACCAGGACGCGCTGCGCCGCTTCCTGCGCGCCTCGCAGCGCGGCTGGCAGTACAGCTTCGACCACCGCGACGAAGCGGCGGAGATCTTCCGCAAGAGCGCGCCGGTGTTCACGCAGGAGATCGCCAAGCTGGAAGTCGACGGCACGATGACGATCATCCGCACCAAGCGCACCGAGGGCAAGCCGATCGCCTGGTCCGACGCCGGCGACTGGGCCGACAGCCAGGACCTGCTCGAGAAGTTCGCCAAACTCAAGGCGCAGCCCGACGTGAACGTCTATTTCACGAACGCGTACTTGTCCGAGGCGCCGTACCTCCCCCGGAAATAATGGGGGGCGAGCCTTACATCCGGCTGCGGGGCGTAGGCAAGAGCTACGAGACCAAGGACGGCGCGGTCGAAGCCTGCGCGGGCGTCGACCTCGACATCCGCCGCTCCGAGTTCGTCGCCATCGTCGGGCCGAGCGGCTGCGGCAAGACCACCATCCTCAAGATGGTGGCGGGCCTCGTGCCGCACACCGCGGGCTCCATCACGGTCGGCGGCAGCCCGGTCGAGCGGCCGCTCACCGATGTGGGCATCGTGTTCCAGGAGGCGATCCTGCTCGACTGGCGCGACGTGCTGTCCAACGTCATGCTGCAGGTCGACATCCGCGGTCGCGACGCGGCGGCGGGCGAGCGCGAGGCGCGCCACCTCCTCGAGATCACCGGGCTTGCGGGGTTCGAGCGCAAGAAGCCCTATGAGCTCTCGGGCGGCATGCGCCAGCGCGTGTCGATCTGCCGCGCGCTGGTGCACGATCCGACGCTGCTGCTCATGGACGAGCCCTTCGGCGCGCTCGACGCCCTGACGCGCGAGCAGATCTCGATGGATATCCAGCGCATCTGGATGGAAAAGAGGAAGACCGCGATCCACATCACGCACAGCATTCCGGAGGCGGTGCTGCTCGCCGACCGCGTGGTGGTCATGGGCCCGCGCCCGGGGCGCATCGTCGAGATCCTGGAGATCGACCTGCCGCGCCCGCGGCGCCTGGACAAGCTGCCCGCGCGCTTCAACGAGTACGCCGGACGGATCCGCGAGATCTTCAAGTCCAAGGGCGTGCTGGCGATGGACTGATGCGCTTTTCCGTAAAGGAGATCCGCTTCTTTGAACGGCAGGTGCGGTTGCGCCTGCCGTTTCGCTTCGGCGTGGTCACGCTGACCGAGGCGCCGCAGGCGTTCGCGCGCGCGCGCATTGCGCTCGCCAACGGCAAGGAAAGCGAGGGCGCGGCGGCCGAGATGCTGGCGCCGAAGTGGTTCGACAAGAACCCGGCGCAATCGAACGAGGCCGACATCGAGCAGCTGCGCGCCTCGCTGCGACTCGCGCGCGACGCCTACCTCGCCGACGGAGAGAACACCGCCTTCGGCCACTCGATCGAGATCTACGGCCCGCAGCTCGCGCTCGGCGCGGTGAGCGGGCTCAACAACCTCACCGCTTCGTTTGGACCGGCGCTCATCGATCGAGCGCTGCTCGACGCCCTGTGCCGCGCGCTCGGCGTTCCCTTCTACGACGCGATCCGGAAAAACGTGCCCGGGATCACCGCGCCAGGCTGGCAGCAGGACCTGATGGCATTCGACATGGATGAATTCCTGTTCGACCTGAAGCCCGCGAGCAGCATCGCCGCGCGCCATACCGTGGGCATGCTCGATCCGATCACCGCGGCCGATGTGAAGGAGAAGCTGAACGACGGCCTGCCGCAAACCCTCGAGGAGGTGGTGGCAGGCTATGGACACCGCTGGTTCAAGCTCAAGGTGAGCGGCGACGTAAAGGCGGACGTCGAGCGCCTCGCCGCGATTTCCTCGGTGCTGAACGAAATCAAGGACCCCTACCACGCCACGCTGGACGGCAACGAGCAGTTCGGCGACGCGGGCGCGGTGCTCGGCCTCATGAAGCAGATCCGCGGCGACCCGCGGCTGAAGCGCCTCGACTCCAGCATCGCGTTCATCGAGCAGCCGATCAAGCGCAGCCAGGCGCTCTCCGGCGACGTCTCGGAGCTGGCCGAGGAGAAGCCGGTCATCATCGACGAGTCCGACGATTCGCTCGAAGCATTCCCGCGCGCCCGGCGCCTGGGCTACACCGGCGTGTCGTCGAAGACCTGCAAGGGCCTGTACAAGTCGATCCTCAATGCGGCGCGCTGCCGGCTGTGGAACCGCGAGGAGGGAACCGACCGCTATTTCATGTCGGGCGAGGACCTCACCCTCCAGGCCGGCATCGCCCTGCAGCAGGACCTCGCGCTGGTCTCGCTCCTCGGCCTGAAGCACGTCGAGCGCAACGGCCACCATTACGTGAACGGCATGGCCGGCCTTCCCCAGGGCGAGCAGGAGGCGTTTCTCGCCAGACACCCCGACCTCTACGAGCGGAGCCACGGCGCGGTGCGCCTGAAGATCACACAAGGAATGATTGCGATGAAAAGCCTCGAATGCCCCGGCTACGCGAGCGGCGCGATGCCCGACTGGAGCGCGATGAAGGAAATGGCATGAAGCGCGTCGGCATCATCATGCACGGCGTCACCGGGCGCATGGGGATGAACCAGCACCTCATCCGCTCCATACTCGAAATTCGAAAGCAGGGCGGCGTAGCGCTGAAAAGCGGCGAGCGCCTGATGCCCGACCCGATCCTCGTCGGCCGCAACGCGGCCAAGGTGGAGGAGCTGGCGAAGAAGCACGGCGTGGCGCGCTGGACCACGGACCTGGAAAGTTGTCTCAGAAACAGGAACGATGAAATCTTCTTCGATGCGGCCTCGACCCAATTGCGGCCGAAGCTGCTGAAGAAAGCCATCGCCGCCGGCAAGCACGTCTATTGCGAAAAGCCGGTGTCTACCACGCTCGCGGAGGCAAAGGAGCTGTACGCCGCCGCCAGGAAGGCCCGCATCAAGCACGGCGTGGTGCAGGACAAGCTCTGGCTGCCCGGGCTCCTGAAGCTGAAGAAGCTGCGCGACGAGGGCTTCTTCGGACGGTTGCTGTCGGTGCGAGGCGAGTTCGGCTATTGGGTGTTCGAGGGCGACCGCAAGCCCGCGCAGCGGCCGTCGTGGAACTACCGCAAGCAGGACGGCGGCGGGATCATTCTCGACATGCTGTGCCACTGGCGCTATGTGCTCGACAACCTGTTCGGCGAGGTGAAAGCCGTCTCGTGCCGCGGCGCGACGCACATCCCCTTTCGGTGGGATGAGAACGGCAAGAAATACAAAGCCACCGCCGACGACGCCGCGTACGCCACCTTCGAGCTCGCGGGTGGCGTGATCGCGCACTTCAATTCGTCGTGGACCACCCGCGTGCGGCGCGACGATCTGCTCACGCTGCACGTCGACGGCACGGAAGGCAGCGCGGTCGCCGGCCTGCGCGGGTGCCGCATCCAGTCGTATGCCGATACGCCCAAGCCGGTCTGGAACCCGGACATCCCGCAGCCGATCAACTTCCTCGACGGCTGGCAGGAAGTGCCGGACGAGAACTACGACAACGCGTTCAAGGCGCAGTGGGAGCTCTTCCTGCGCCACGTCGCCGGCGAGACGAAGAAGTTCCAGTGGGGCCTGCTCGAGGGCGCGAAGGGCGTCCAGCTCGCCGAGCTCGGCCTGAAGAGCTGGAAGCAGAGGAAGTGGCTGGACGTGCCGAAGCTGAAGCCATGAAACGAGACACGATTCTCACTATCCGCCTGCCGACCGGGAAGGGCCCGCAGGACTACGCGGTACGCGAGCCGAGGCAATTCGAAAGGCCGAAGAAGCCATTCACGAGAAAGGCGCTCGCTGCGGCGCACGTGGTCGCTGACCCGCTGTCGACGAAGGAGCCCTGGCTCGAGCAGGCGATCGACTGGGACGCGACGCTTGCTTACCGCCGTCACCTGTGGTCATGGGGCTTTGGCGTCGCCGAGGCCATGGACACGGCGCAGCGCGGCATGGGCCTGGACTGGGCTTCGTCGCTTCTTCTTGTAGAAAAATCTGTGAAAGAAGCGAAAACCATCGAGGGCGCCGTCGTGGCGAGCGGGGCCGGGACGGATCATCTTCCCGGCAATGAAAAGCATTCCTTGGAAAAAATACTGTCGGCCTACGAGGAGCAATGCGGCGCGATCGAGAAGCTCGGCGGCCGCATCATCCTGATGGCGAGCCGCGCGCTCGCGGTGTCGGCGAAATCGCCCGACGACTACGGCAAGGTCTACGACCGCATCCTCTCGCAGGTGAAGGAGCCGGTGATCATCCACTGGCTGGGCGAGATGTTCGATCCCGCGCTCGAGGGCTACTGGGGAAAGAAGGATCACCTCGCGGCGATGGATGTGTGCCTTTCGGTCTTAAGCAGAAATTCCTCCAAAGTGGATGGCATCAAGGTCTCCTTGCTCGACAAGGACAAGGAGATCGTCATGCGCCGCAAGCTGCCCAAAGGCGTGCGCATGTACACCGGCGACGACTTCAACTTCGCCGAGCTGATCGAGGGCGATGCGCAGGGCTACTCGGATGCGCTGCTCGGCATTTTCGACTCGATCGCGCCCGCTGCTTCGCAAGCACTGTCTTTTCTTTCTGAAAAGAACCTAACCGGATATCACGAAATACTCGCTCCGACTGTCCCGCTGTCGCGCCACATCTTCAAGGCGCCGACGCGCTTCTACAAGACCGGCGTGGTGTTCATGGCGTGGCTGAACGGCCACCAGGAGCACTTCGTGATGGTCGGCGGCCAGCAGTCGGCGCGCAACATCCTGCACTTGAGCGAGCTCTTCCGCCTCGCCGACGCCGCCGGGCTGCTCGCCGATCCCGAGCTCGCCTGCCGCCGCATGCAGCAACTCTTATCGGTGCATGGAGCATAGGAAGCTAAGCGCGGGTTTCGGCGCGGAGGCCGACCGCATCCCGGATGATTTCCGCGCGGTGTGGGATCTGTTCTTCGCCTCGCAGGTGCTGGTGTTCCGCAAGCAGAAGCTCGACGCGGCGGGCTTCCTGCGCTTCGCGCGGCAGTTCGGCCAGGCCGAGCCGCACGTCATCGACCAGTTCCACCATCCCGAGCACGCCGACATCCTCATCCTGTCGAACGTGCAGAAGAACGGGCAGCCGACCGGCCTCGCCGACGCCGGCACGTACTTCCACACGGATTACTCCTACCTGGACGTGCCGGCGCGCGCCACCACGCTCTACTCGATCCAGGTGCCGAAGGTCGGCGGCGACACCCTGTTCGCGAATCAGTACGCGGCCTACGACGGCCTGAGCTCTGCCCTGAAGAAACAGATCGACGGTCGTGTGGCACTGCATCATTACGGCAATCGCGACGATCTCGACAAAGGCTCGCGCACCGTCGCCTCCGTGCTCACCGAGGAGCAGGAGCAGAAGATGGCGTGGGTGCGCCATCCGATCGCGAGGAAGCATCCGATCACCGGCCGCACGGCGCTGTACGCGGTATCGGGCAGCTCGTTCCGCATCGAGGGCATGCCGGACGACGAGGCGGTCGATCTGCTCGATGAGCTGAAGGCGCATGCGACGCAGGAGAAGTACCGGTACCGGCTCAAATACGGCGTGGGCGACGTGGTTATCTGGGACAATGCCTCGCTGCTGCATTCGGCGACGCTGATCGATCCAAACGATCCGCGCACGCTATGGCGCATCACCATCAAAGAGGAGAGGAAACCGTCATGAATAAGCTAGGTCTCGCATTCCTTGGTTTGATCCTGTGCGGAAATGCCAACGCACAGCTGACGATGCACGGCGCGGTGCAGTTTCCCGACGAGCACGTCTTCACTCGCGCACTGGTGAGGTTCCAGGAGCTGACCGACAAGTACTCCGGCAAGAAGACCAACTGGGTGCTGCACAAGAACAGCGAGCTCGGCCTCGAGAAGCAGTACTTCGAGTACATGGCGCAGGGCAAGGCGGTCGACTACGGCATCGTCTCGCCGGCGCACATGTCGACCTTCTCCAAGGCGGCGCCGTTCATCGACGCGCCGTTCCTGTTCCGCGACCTCAACCACTGGAACAAGGTGCTCGACGCCGACCTGCTCAAGCCGGTGGCCGACGAGATCAACCAGAAGGCCGAGGTGATGCTGATCGGCTACGCCGGCGGCGGCACGCGCAACATCTTCGTCAACAAGCCGGTGCGCAACCTGAAGGACATGAAGGGCCTGAAAGTCCGCGTGCAGGGCGCGCCGATCTGGTCCAAGACCTTCGCCGCCATCGGCATGGCGCCGACGGTGATCGCGTACAACGAGATCTATAACGCGATCCAGAACAACGTCATCTCCGCCGGCGAGAACGAGGCGGCGGGCGTCGAGCAGATGAAGTTCTACGAGGTGGCGCCGCAGCTCTCCATGACGCAGCACGCGATCACCATCCGGCCGATCTGCTTCTCGACCAAGACCTTCAACAAGCTCGACAAGAACATGCAGCAGGCGATCCTCAAGGCGGGCAAGGAAGCCGGCGCCTACGGCCGCAAGCTGGAGTCGAGCGAGGACGAGCAGAAGCTGGTGGCGCTGGAGAAGGCCGGCAAGCTCACGCGCGTCAAGTTCACCGACCGCGCGCAGATGAAGAAGCTGGCCGATCCCGTGATGGAGGCCTACGCCAAGGAAATCGGCGCCGACCAGATCTACGCCAAGATCAACGCCATCAAGTAGCGGCGTTCCGATGTTCAGAGCCTTTACGCACGGGTACGCGCGGGTGCTGTCGTGGCTGCTCGCGTTCTCGGTCGCGGTGCTGATCATCCCGGTCAGCCTGCAGATCTTCTCGCGCTATACGCAGCTCATCCCGGCCTACATCTGGACGGAGGAGATGGCGCGCTTCCTCTTCATCTGGATGGTGATGATCGGGGCGATGATCGGCGTGCGCGAGGGCTCGCATTTCGAGGTCGACGTCTGGCCCGACCTCGGCCCGAAGGCCACCGCGGCGCTGCAGCTCGCCGCGGGCGCCTTCGTCCTGCTGTTCGCCTTTGTCTTCCTCTGGGCGGGCTGGGAGTTCACCCGGTTTGCCTGGAACCGGGTGTCGGAGCTCGCCGACCTGCCGCTGTGGATGATCCACATCGCCTGGCCGGCGACGGGCCTCACCTGGTTCGTTTTCCAGAGCGAGCGCATGTGGGACGCGGCGCTGGTCCTCGCCGGCCGCGCGCCGCCCAAGGTCGAGGAGAAGAGCCTGGAGGCCGCTTCGTGACCGGCGGCCTGCTCTCGCCCGGGACGGCGGCGCTGATCCTGTTCGGTACCTTCTTCGGCCTCCTCGTGCTGCGCGTGCCGGTGGCGTTCGCGCTCGGCCTCGCCTGCCTGCCGGCGATGCTGTTCGAGGAGCGGCTCTCGATGCAGAGCCTGGTGCAGGAAACCTTCAACGCCTACAACTCCTTCATCCTGCTCGCGGTGCCGTTCTTCCTGCTGACCGCGAACCTGATGAACATCGGCGGCATCACCGACCGCCTGGTGAAGCTGTCGCGCACCATGGTGGGACACTTTCCGGGCGCGCTGGCGCAGATCAACGTGCTGCTGTCGGTGTTCTTCGCCGGCATCTCGGGCTCCTCCACCGCGGATGCGGCCAGCCAGTCGAAGATCTTCATCGAGGCGCAGGTGAAGGAAGGCTACGGCCTGTCTTTCTCCATCGCCATTACCGCGGTGTCGGCGGTGCTCGCGGTGATCATCCCGCCTTCGATCCT
>Ga0097621_100001439_pt1 | contig 16329 bp, 15 predicted proteins | sample KBSMisM72_FD_73165 | JGI IMG/M metagenome (GOLD analysis project Ga0097621, IMG submission 73165) | Miscanthus rhizosphere microbial communities from Kellogg Biological Station, Michigan, USA - KBS Miscanthus M7-2 (version 2) (version 2) | ecosystem: Host-associated > Plants > Roots >... | reverse complement strand
CCCCAAAAAAGGGCTAAAGAGCGTCAAAAGGGATCGACATTTCGCTGATCCCGAACGGTTTTGTCCCGCCGTCCTTAAAATAGCGGCGGGGGTAGGATGAAGGACGCAGCAGAAACCAAGGAGCGGGACTCGCTGTCGGTGGTCGGGCTGGCGTTGCGCCGCCCGTACACCTTCATCGTCATGGCGATGCTGATCGTGCTCGCCACGCCGTTCGTGCTGGCGCGCATGGCGATGGACATCTTCCCGGAAATCGACATTCCGGTGATCAGCGTGATCTGGAACTACAACGGCCTGCCCGCGCAGGAGATGGGGCAGCGCATCGCCGCCTCGAGCGAGCGGGGCCTGACCACCACCGTGAGCGACATCGAGCACATCGAGTCGACCTCGCTGGTGGGCAGCACGGTGATCAAGATCTACTTCCAGCAGACCGCCAACATCCAGACCGCCATCGCGCAGGTGGTGGCGGCGATGCAGCCCCAGGTGCGCCAGCTGCCGCCGGGCATCACCCCGCCGCTCATCATCAAGTACTCGGCCTCGTCGATCCCGGTGATCCAGCTCGCGCTCTCCAGCCCGACGCTGCCCGAGCAGACGGTGTTCGACAACGCGGTGAACCAGCTGCGCCCGCAGCTGGTCACCATCCCCGGCGTCGCCATCCCCTTCCCCTACGGCGGCAAGATCCGCGTCATCTCGGTCGACCTCGACATGCAGGCGCTGCAGGCGCGCGGCCTCGCCCCGGCCGACGTGGTGAACGCGGTCAACACGCAGAACCTGATCCTGCCCTCGGGCACCACCAAGCTGGGCGAGATCGAGTACACGGTGCGCATGAACGCCTCGCCCGACGCCATCGCCGGGCTGAACGAGCTGCCGGTGCGCACCATCAACGGCGCCACCACCTACCTGCGCGACGTGGCCCAGGTGCGCGACGGCTTCAACCCGCAGACCAACATCGTGCGCCGCGACGGCGAGCGCGGCGTGCTGATCTCGGTGATGAAGAACAGCGGCGCCTCGACGCTCGACATCGTGCAGAACCTGCGCGACAAGCTGCCGAGCGCCACCGCGCTCCTGCCGCAGGACATCAAGGTGCAGACGCTCTTCGACCAGTCGATCTTCGTCAAGGCGGCGATCGAGGGCGTGGTGCTCGAGGCGCTGATCGCCGCGCTGCTCACCGCCGCGATGGTGCTGCTGTTCCTCGGCAACTGGCGGAGCACGCTGATCATCGCGCTCACCATCCCGCTCTCCATCCTCGCCTCGATCCTGGCGCTCTACGCGCTGGGCCAGACGCTCAACATCATGACGCTGGGCGGCCTCGCGCTCTCGGTCGGCATCCTGGTCGACCAGGCCATCGTCACCATTGAGAATATCGAGCGCCACCTGCATTCGGGTGAAGAGTTAAATCGCGCCATCCTGGTCGGCGCGGGCGAGATCGGCGTCCCGGCCTTCGTCTCGACGCTGTGCATCTGCATCGTGTTCGTGCCGATGTTCTTCCTCACCGGCGTGGCCAAGTTCCTGTTCGTGCCGATGGCCGAGGCGGTGTGCTTCGCCATGATCGCCTCCTACATCCTGTCGCGCACCCTGGTGCCGACGCTGGTGATGCTGATGATGCGCACGCCGACGAAAGGCTTCGCGCTGTATCGCCTCTTCAACGCGCAGTTCGAGCGCATGCGCGAGGCCTACTCGACGGTGCTCGCCGCGGTGCTCGCCAGGCGCGGCGCCTTCGCCGCGGTGTTCTTCGCCTTCTGCGCCCTCTCCTGCCTGCTCTACCCGGTGCTCGGGCGCGACTTCTTCCCGAGCGTCGACGCCGGCCAGGTGCGCCTGCACTTCCGCGCCCCGACCGGCACGCGCATCGAGGAGACCGCGCGCATCGCCGACCGCATCGAGTCGGAGATCCGCCAGCTGGTGCCCGCCGCCGAGCTCGAGACCATCCTCGACAACCTCGGCGTGCCCAACTCCAGCATCAACCTCTCCTACAGCAACGCCGGGGTCATCGGCACGCTCGACGGCGAGATCCTGATGTCGCTCAAGCACGGCCACCGCCCGACCGAGGAGCTGGTGACCCTGCTGCGCGCCGAGCTGCCCAGGCGCTTCCCCGGCGTCGAGTTCTTCTTCCACCCGGCCGACATCGTCACGCAGATCCTCAACTTCGGCCTGCCGGCGGCGATCGACGTGCAGTTCAGCGGCCCCAACCTCGCCGCCAACTACGCGCTCGCCGCCGAGCTCACCAAGAAGATCCAGAAGATCCCCGGCGCGGTCGACGCGCACGTGCACCAGCGCATGGACGGCCCGGCGATCGACCTGCAGATGGACCGCACGCGGCTGCAGCAGATGGGCCTGTCGGCGTTCAACGTCGGGCAGAACGTGCTGCTCTCGCTCTCGGGCAGCTCGCAGACCGCGCCCGCCTTCTGGCTCAATCCGCAGAACGGCGTGGTCTACAGCATCGCGGTGCAGGCGCCGCAGCACAGCCTCGACTCGCTCGACTCGCTGCTCAACATGCCGGTGGCGGCGACCGGCGCGGGCTCGGTGAACACGCCGACGCAGCTCCTCGGCAACCTGGTCGAGGCGAAGACCGGCAAGCAGCTGCCGGTGGTGACGCGCTACAACATCACGCCGGCGATCGACGTCTTCGTCAGCGTGCACGGCACCGACCTTGCCGCGGTGGCGAAGGAGGTGAAGGCGCTGGTCGACGAGGTGAAGCCGAAGCTGCCGCGCGGCAGCCAGCTGGTGATGCGCGGCCAGGTCGAGACGATGCAGAACTCGTTCGTCGGCCTGGGCCTGGGCCTGCTGATGGCGATCGTGCTCGTCTACCTGCTGATCGTGGTCAACTTCCAGTCCTGGATCGATTCCGCGATCGTCATCAGCGCGCTGCCGGCGGCGCTCGGCGGCATCGCCTGGATGCTGTTCATCACGGGCACCACCCTGTCGGTGCCGAGCCTGACCGGCGCCATCATGACCATGGGCGTGGCGACCGCCAACTCGATCCTGCTGATCTCCTTCGCCCGCCAGCAGCGCGACGCGGGCAGCGAACCGCTTGCCGCGGCCCTGGAGGCGGGTTCCACCAGGATTCGCCCCGTGCTCATGACGGCGCTCGCCATGATCATCGGCATGATCCCGATGGCGCTCGGCCTGGGCGAAGGCGGCGAGCAGAACGCGCCGCTCGGCCGCTCGGTGATCGGCGGCCTGGTATTCGCCACCGTGTCCACCCTGCTCTTCGTACCGGCGGTCTACGCCGCCGTCCATCTGTGGCTGTTGAAACGGAAATCGCAATGGCAGACAACGCAAGAACCCTCCGCCGCGCCAAGATCCTGACCGTCGCGGCCCTCGCGCTGCTGGTGCTCCTCGGCGGGCGCACGGTGTTCAGCCGCATCTCGAACGCCAGGGTGCTCGAGGCCGGCGCGCAGGAGCGCAACAAGGTCTACGTGCGCGTCGGCCAGCCCAACGCCGACGGCGCGGGCCTCAACCTCGCGCTGCCCGGCACGCTGCAGGGCTTCGTGCAGGCGCCGATCTCGGCGCGCGCCAGCGGCTACCTGAAGAAGTGGTACCGCGACATCGGCGCCCGCGTGAAGCAGGGCGAGCTGCTCGCCGAGATCGAGACGCCGGAGATCGACCAGCAGCTCTCGCAGGCGATGGCGGCGCGCCAGCAGGCGGCGTCGAGCGCGGACCTCGCGCGCAGCACCCTCGAGCGCTGGGAGGCGCTGAAGAAGAAGGACGTGGTCTCGCAGCAGGAGCTCGACGAGAAGCGCAGCGCGGACGCGCAGGCGCGCGCCAACCTCGCCGCCGCCGACGCCAACGTCGAGCGCCTGAAGCAGCTCGAGAACTTCAAGCGCGTGCTGGCGCCCTTCGCCGGCGTGATCACCAAGCGCAACGTCGACGTCGGCGACCTGATCGACGCGGGCGGGGGCGCGGGCCGCGCGCTCTTCGTGCTGGCGCAGACCGATCCGCTGCGCGTCTACGTCAACGTGCCGCAGTCCTACGCCCAGCTCGTCAAGGTCGGCCAGCAGGTCGTGGTGACGCAGACCGAGCTGCGCGGCGCGGGATTCAAGGGCGAGATCTCGCGCACCGCGGCATCGATCGACGCCGCCACGCGCACCATGCAGGTCGAGATCACGCTGCCCAACAAGGACGGCACGCTGCTGCCCGGAGCGTTCGTGCAGGTCGCGCTGCCGCTGCAGCCGAGCGGCGTGACCACCATTCCCACCAACGCGCTGATGATCCGCGCCGAGGGCCCGCGCGTCGCGGCGGTGGACGCCGAAGGCATGGTGCACCTGCGCGCGGTGCGCATCGGGCGCAACTACGGCCAGGCGATCGAGGTGCTCGACGGCGTCACGCCGGCCGACCGGCTGGTGCTCAACCCGCCCGACTCGCTGAACGACGGCGACGCCGTGTCGATCATCGCGGACGCGCCGAAGAAGGAATCGAAGAAGTGAAGTTTCGGTCCATGATCGCGGCGCTGCGCGCCGGCTGCATAGCGTCGCTCGCCGCCGCTTGCGGCGGCGTCCCGACCTACGATCCGCCCAGGCCCGGCATGCCGGTCGCGTGGCAGGTCGAGGCGCCCTTTCGCGTGGTCGCGCCGGGCGACGCCGCGCCGAAGGGCCGCTGGTGGGAGCGCTTCGGCGACGCGAAGCTGAACCAGCTCGTCGAGCAGTCGCTCGCCGCGAACCCGACGCTCGAGGGCGCCTTCCAGCGCCTCGCGCAGTCGCGCGCCACCCTCGCGTCGGTCTCGGGGCAGGCATACCCGCAGGTCTCGGCCAACGTGCGCGCGCAGCGCTTGCGCATCACCGAGAACCGGCCGCTCAACAACTACGCGGCGCCGCAGTTCTCCACCACGCAGAACGATTTCGGCGTCGGCCTCTCGGCGAGCTACGAGATCGACCTGTCGGGGCGCGTGTCGAGCACCATCGCCGGCGCGCGCGCCTCGCTCGAGCAGACGGCGGCCGACCTCGAGAACGTGAAGCTGCTGCTCACCGCCGACCTCGCCACCGCCTACTTCAACCTGCGCCAGACCGACATCGAGCTCGACGTGCTGGCGCAGGCGATCGACCTGCAGCGCCGCTCGCTCGCCTACGCGCGCACGCGCCACGACCTCGGCGCGGGGTCGGGGCTGGACGTCGCGCAGCAGCAGGCGCTGATCGATACCAACCTCACGCAGGTCGACATCCTGAAGCGCCAGCGCGCCCAGTTCGAGCACGCGATCGCGACGCTCACCGGAACGCCCGCGCCGCTCTTCTCGCTCGCCCCGGACCTGAGCGAGATGACGCCGCCGGCGGTGCCGATCGGCGTGCCCTCCGACATCCTCGAGCGCCGTCCCGACGTCGCCGCGGCGGAGCGCGCGATGGCGGTGGCCAACGCGCAGGTCGGCATCGCCAACGCCGCCTTCTATCCGAGCATCACCCTGGGCGCGACGGTCGGCCAGCAGAGCCGCGACATCCAGACCCTGTTCGAGAAGCCGAGCCTGGTCTGGTCGCTCGGCATCAACGTGCTGCAGCCGCTCATCGACGGCGGGCGCATCCGCGCCAACTTCGACTTCGCGCAGGCGGGCTACGCCATCACCGTCGCCAACTACCGCCGCGTGGTGCTCGGCGCCATGCAGGAGGCCGAGGACGGCATCATCGGGCTCGCCGCGCTAGAGCGCGCCCATGACCAGTCGCGCCGCTCGATCGACAGCGCGCAGAAGGTGCTCGACCTCGTCAACACGCGCTACGAGGGCGGCGTGGCGAGCCCGCTCGAGGTGATCGTCGCCCAGCAGCAGCTGCTCAACAACCAGCGCCTCGCCTCGCAGCTCGTCGGCCAGCGCCTGCTCACCTCGGTGTTCCTGGTGAAGGCGCTGGGCGGCGACTGGCAGGGGCCGCAGAAGCTCTCGGCGAACTGACCGGGCTTACCTGCGAATCGTCGGCGTCTCCGGGCCCACGGCGACGCCGTACTCGTAGACGAGCTTGCCGCCGAGCCATCCCGAGACGACGAGCATCGCGATGCACAGCAGCGAGAGCCACACCAGGCCGCCCGGATTTTCCGGCGAGCGCACGCGCATCCAGAAATTCACGACGTACAGCGTGACGATCACGAGGTTGATGCTCATGTGCGCGATGGCGGTCTTGCGCGGCTGCTCGGGAAGCGACAGCAGGTCGATCAGGCCCGGCACCGCGGCGAGCAGCGCGCCGACGATGCCGCCGCCCATCGTATAGAGCGCGACGGTCGACCACACCGGATCGGCGCCCTGCCGCAGGTGGATCAGGTCGCAGACGAAGGAAAAGATCCACAAGCCGATGGCGAGCGGAACGAGCATGGGGTGGATCGGATGTCCTGCAATGCTTGCCGGCGTTTTCATGACTGCTTCCTCGTGAAGGTTGTCGAACGCCTTTTACGCCTCGCAACAAGACTTGCCCATCGGCCGTCTGGCCCGTCGCTATCGGCTTACACTGCCTCCTCGAGCCCACTACTTTCCTATGCCCAGCCAACCGCTCTGCGTCCTCAGCACCCTCGCTCTCAAGGGCGTGCTCGAGAAGCTGCGTCCAAAAGCCGAGCTGCGCTTCGACGCGACCCAGGCGATCCTCAAGCGCATCGCCGACGGGGAGCGCGCGGACATCCTGATCCTCACCGATGAAGCGATGGCGGACCTGCAGAAGAAAGGGCGCGTGCGCGACGTGCGACCCATGGGCAGCTCCGGCGTCGGCATCGCGGTGCGCGCCGGCGCGCCGCGGCCCGACATCGGCTCGGTGGATGCCTTCTGGCACGCCCTCGTTTCGGCGCGCTCGGTCGCGCACTCCCGGGTGGGCGCGAGCGGGCTTTACTTCGCGAAGCTGCTGGAACAGTCCGGGAAAGAATTGAAAAAGCGAATCGTGGTGGAAAAAGGGCCGGTCGCGCTCGTCGTCGCCTCGGGCGAGGCTGAGATCGGCATCCAGCAGCTTTGCGAGCTCGCGCCGGTACCGGGCATCGACATCGTCGGCCCGCTGCCCGGGCCGCTGCAGGCGCTCACGCACTTCGCGGCCGGCGTCACCGCGGACGCGGCAGAACCAGCGCGCGCCGCGGCGCTGATCGCGCAGATCCGCTCGGCCATCGGGCCCGCCGACCATATTCTGCCGCGCGACGCGGCGTAGACTTCCGGGCATGGAACCCAAGCCGCCGCTGCCGCCGTTTACGCCGGAGACCGCCGCCAAGAAGGTGCGCATGGCGGAAGACGCGTGGAACACCCGCGACCCGGACCGCGTGGTGCTCGTCTATACCGAGGACACCCGCTGGCGCAACCGCTCCGAATTCCCGACAGGCCGCGAGGAGGTGCGCCGCTTCCTGCAGCGCAAATGGGCGAAGGAGCTCGACTACCGGCTGATCAAGGAGCTGTGGGCCTGCGCCGGCAACCGCATCGCCGTGCGCTTCGCGTACGAGTGGCACGACGATTCGGGCAACTGGTTCCGCTCCTACGGCAACGAGAACTGGGAGTTCAGCGAGCAGGGCTATATGCAGCGGCGCTTCGCCAGCATCAACGACCTGCCGATCCCGGAGTCGGAGCGCAAATTCCGCTGGCCCCTCGGCCGGCGCCCGGACGACCATCCGGGGCTCAGCGATCTCGGCCTCTAGGGAGGAAACGAATGAGGAAGGCATCGTGAAGAAAGAGCTGCGGGTTTCCGGCCTCGCCGAGCCGATCAGCCACTACTGCGACGCGACGCAGTTCGGCGACCTGCTGTTCATCTCGGGCGTGCCGCCGACCGACGCCTCGGGCAAGCTGGTCGGCGGCGAGGACCCGGCGGCGCAGACGCGGCAGATATTCAGGAACATGAAGCTCGTGCTCGACGCCGCGGGCGCGAGCTTCGCCGACATCCTCAAGGTGACGGTGTTTCTCCTCGACGTGAACGACCGCTCGAAAATCAACCCGGTGCGCAAGGAATTCTTCGGCGCCGCGCGCCCGGCGAGCACGCTGATCGGCGTGAAGGAGCTCGCGATTCCCGGGATGAAAGTGGAGATCGAGGCGGTAGTCGGCATCCCGAGGCGCTAGCCCCTGTAGGAAATCGGCTACAGCAAGTCGGGCGGCCCCCGACATCTATTGTCGCGACCCTCGCGTAGACTCACCCGCGGGCACGCGCTCCGCGATGCCATTCCATCATGGGCAGCGCGATGAGCACCACACTTTCGAAGTGCAGCAGCGGCGTTCCCGGGCTGGACGAGATCCTCGGCGGCGGGCTGCCGCGCGACTCGCTCTACCTCGTCGAAGGCAATCCCGGCGTCGGCAAGACGACGCTCGCCATGCAGTTCCTGCTCGACGGCCAGCGCCGCGGCGAGAAGGGCCTCTACGTCACGCTGTCCGAGACCAAGCGCGAGCTCGAGACCGTGGCCCAGTCGCACGGCTGGAACCTCGAGGGCCTCACCATCATCGAGCTCTCCGCCATCGAGCGCACCATCGGCAAGGGCACCACCCTCTTCCAGTCGGCCGAGGTGGAGCTCACGCAGCTCACCAAGATGCTGATGGACGAGATCCATCGCGGCAAGCCGCAGCGCGTGGTGCTCGACTCGCTTTCCGAGATGCGCATGCTCGCGCAGAGCCCGCTGCGCTACCGGCGCGAGGTGCTGCGGCTGAAGCAGCAGATCGCCGAGCTCGGCTGCACCGTCCTGCTCCTCGACGACCGCGCCTCCGAGGGCACCGACGTGCAGGTGCACAGCATCGTGCACGGCGCGCTGTCGCTCAACTCGGCGCCGCTGCGCTACGGCATCTTCCGCCGCAGCCTGGCCGTCACCAAGCTGCGCGGCGTGCGCTTCCGCGAAGGGAACCACGACTACATCATCGAAAAAGGCGGCCTGCACGTCTTCGCGCGGCTGATCGCCGCCGAGCACCAAAGCGAATTCCGCAGGGCGGTGGCTGCAAGCGGCAACCGCGCGCTCGACATCCTCTTCGGCGAGGGCCTGCACTACGGCACGAGCAACCTGATCATCGGGCCCGCCGGCAGCGGCAAGTCGACCCTCTCGGCGCTGTACGCGCATTCGGCCGCGGCGCGCGGCGAGCGCGTGAACTACTACGTCTTCGACGAGACGATCGGAACGCTCTGCCAGCGCGCGCACGACATGAAGATCGACCTGGCGCCGCACCTGCGCTCGGGGAAGCTGCAGATCACGCAAGTCGAGCCGGCCGAGATCTCGCCCGGCGAGCTCGCCTACCGCATCCGCTCCGCGGTCGAGCGCGACAAGGTGCGCGTGGTGGTGCTCGACAGCCTGAACGGCTACATCACCGCCATGCCGCACGAGGAATCGCTCCACCTGCACCTGCACGAGCTGCTCACCTACCTCAACCACCAGGGCGTGCTGACCATCATGATCCTGGCGCAGCACGGCCTGGTCGGCCCGATGGGGGCGCCGATCGACGTCAGCTACCTCGCCGACAGCGTCGTCCTCACGCGCTACTTCGAGGCGCTGGGCAACATCCGCAAGGCGATCTCCATCATCAAGAAGCGCAGCGGCCCGCACGAGGCGGCGGTGCGCGAGATGACCCTCACCGCCGAGGGCATCGTGATCGGGCCGCCGCTCTCCGACTTCCAGGGCGTGCTGACCGGCGTGCCCTCCTATCTCGGCGGCGGCAAGGGCGGGGCGGTTCCCAAGTCTTGAGCGCAGCGATCCCGTCCTCGAGCTCGCCGGCGAGCATCGTGTCGCCGAACGCGGCGGATGCCGCGCTCGCCGTCGAACTGCTGGCGCAGAACGGCATCCAGGCGCGCGCCTTCGCCAGCCTGGCGGAGCTGGCGCAGGGGCTCGACGACCGCACCGGCTGCCTGATCCTGGTGGAAGAGGCGCTGCTCGAGGACGAGCTGCCGCTCCTGCGCGCGGCGCTCGAGCGCCTGCCCGCGTGGTGCGACCTGCCGCTGATCCTGGTCTCGCGCGACGTCGAGGCGCTCGGCCTGCTCACCGCCACCGCGTTTCCGCGCTCGGGCAACGTCACCCTGCTCGAGCGGCCGCTCAATCCGCACACCCTCGCCTCCGCCGTCCTGATGGGGCTGCGCGCGACGGCCCGCCAGCGCGAGGTCGGCGAGCTGCTCGAGCAGCGCGATCAGGCCGTGAGCGCGCGCGACGAGTTCCTCGCCATGCTGGCGCACGAGCTGCGCAACCCGCTCGCGCCAATGCGCAACGCCCTCTACATCATGCGCGCGCAGAAGATCGACAACCCGCCGGTGGTGAAGAGCGTCGAGATCCTCGAGCGCCAGGTGAACCACGTGGTACGCATCGTCGACGACCTGATGGACGTGGCGCGCCTGGAGCGCGGCAAGGTGGCGCTCAAGCCGCAGCGCCTGGACCTGAACCGGGTGGCCGGCGCCGCGGTCGACAGCTGCCTGCCGGCGGCGCAGGCCAAGGGACACCGCGTCAGCCTGCGCTTCGGCGCCGACGCGCTGCCGGTGGAAGGCGACCCGGTGCGCCTCGAGCAGGTGATCTGCAACCTGCTGAACAACGCGGTCAAGTTCTCCGCGCGCGCGGACGAGATCCGCGTCGAGACGGCGATCGACGGCGGCGCGGCCGTGGTGTCGGTGACGGACAACGGCATCGGCTTCGAGCCCTCCGCGAAGGAGCACCTCTTCGATCCGTTCCTGCAGGTCAACCCGACGCTCGAGCGCACGGCCGGGGGCCTGGGCATCGGCCTCACCATCGTGCGCCGCCTGGTCACGCTGCACGGCGGCGCGGTCAGCGCGCAGAGCGCCGGGCCGGGCAAGGGCGCGCGCTTCGAAGTGCGCCTGCCGATCGCGAGAGGCGCGCCGGAGGCGCAAGCCGAGCCGGTGCGCAAGGCCCCGGCCCGCCGGCGCTGCCGCGTGGTGGTGATCGAGGACAACCCGGACATCCGCGAGACGCTGCGCATGCTGGTGACCATGTGGGGCCACGAGGTCGCGCTCGCCGGCGACGGCCGCTCCGGGATGGAGCTCGTGCTGCACGAGCACCCGGACGTGGCGCTGATCGACGTCGGCCTGCCGGGAATGAGCGGCTACGACGTGGCGCGCGAGATCCGGCGCTCGATCCCGAACGGCGAGATCCGCCTGGTTGCGGTCACCGGCTACGGCCAGCCCTCGGACCGCGAGCGCGCGCTGCAGGCCGGCTTCGACTCGCACCTGCTCAAGCCGATCGCGCCCGAGGCGCTCGAGCGCCTGCTCGCCGAGTAGGGCCGCTAGGACATCGGGCTTGCCGGCGGCGGCGGGTCGCCCGGCAGCGGAATGAACTCGCCGCGGTCGAGGTCGGGCAGCTTCATGCGCCCGGCGCGCCAGTCCGCCTTGGCCTGCTCGATGCGCTCCTTCGACGAGGAGACGAAGTTCCATTCGATGAAGCGCCTGCCGAGCGGCTCGCCGCCGAGGGCGAGCACGATCGAAGGCTGCACGGCATGGACCGCGGCCGCGCTGCCCGCCTTGAAAACCGCCATCTCGCCGGCGCGCACCGGCCGGCCGTCGACTTCGATCTCGCCCAGCGCGACGTAGGCCGCCCGCTCCGGATATTGCCGCGGCAGCTCGACCCGCGCGCCGTGCGCGAGATCCCAGTGCGCATAGAAGAGCGGCGAGCGCGCCTCGACCTTCGCCCGCGCGCCGAACGCCTCGCCGGCGATGAGGCGGCCCGAGGCGCCCGCGTCGCGCAGCAGCGGCAGGTCGCCCGCGTCGTGGTGGAAGAACGCCGGGGCCATTTCCTCGTCCTTTTCGGGCAGCGCCACCCAGGCCTGGATGCCGTGCACGCGGTCGCCTTCGCGGCGCGCCTTCTCGAAGCGCTCGGAGTGCGTGATGCCGCGGCCCGCGGTCATCCAGTTCACCTCGCCGGGGCGGATCGCCTGCGCGGAGCCGACGCTGTCGCGGTGCATGATCTCGCCTTCGAAGAGGTACGTCACGGTCGACAAGCCGATGTGCGGATGCGGGCGCACGTCCACGCTGCGCGGGATGCCGGCCGGGAAGTCGGCGGGCCCCATGTGGTCGAAGAAGATGAACGGCCCGACCATGCGGCCGCCGGCATGGGGCAGCACGCGGCCGACCTCGAAGCCGCCGAGGTCGCGGCGCCGTTGCGGGATGAGCTGCTCGATCACCCGCGCATTGTCGCGCGAGCGCGGCTCAGGCGGCGAGCGAGCGCCGGTCGTCGAAGCCGCGGCGCTCGACCGTCACCTTGCGCGGGACATGGCGCCGCTCGAAGCCGCGGCGCCGCTCGCTCGTGCGCAGGGCGAGGTAGGCGCCGGCGGCGGCAAGCCCGAACACGGCGTGCAGCGCCGGCGTCATCGGCGCGGCGCGCATCGGCACGAACCAGGGGAAGGCGGACGGCGCGACGACGAAATAGTTGAGCACCCAAACCGCGAGGCCGAAGGCGATGCCGATGGCGATGCCCTCTCCCGCGCTGCGCTGGCGGATGAGGGCGGCGATGACCAGGCCGTAGACGAGGGAAAGGGCGAAGTGCACGACGAAGGCGGCCGCGAGGATGCTGCCGCCGCGCTCGGGCCCTTCCAGCACGCCCGGCCCGAGGAGGATCGCGGCGGTGGCGCGCGACGCGATCCAGGGCGACGCGCCCTGCGCGAGCATCAGCAGGATGAGCAGGCCCTGGTCGATCAGGCCTGCGATCAGGCCGGCGCACAGGCCGGCCTTCCAATCGGCAAAACGGGTAGCGGGGCTCATGCGCCCCGCCGCGTGCAACCGCCGTGCCTAGACCTTCACGCCCTCCTGCTCGATGATCTTGCGCACCGCGGGCCGCTGCATCATCCGGTCCTTGGCCGCGGTGTAGCTCTTCATCTGGGCGACGGGAAACTCGCGCTTCACGCCCCACGAGTAGAACACCAGGGCATAGGGGTCGAGCACCGAGTACTTGTCCGCCAGCCATTCCTTCTTCGCGTACATGGCGTCGATCTGCGACAGGTATTCGCCGAACGACTTGCGGCCGGCTTCCTGGATGCCGGGGAATGCCGCCTTGTCGGTGGTATAGCGCTCGGGCCGGCCGATATGGCCGTGCGCCGGGTGGACCGAGGCGGCGAAGAAGCCGATCAGGCTCAACGCCTGGGCCTCGGCGACCGGGTCGCCGGGCCAGAGCTTGAAGCGCTTGCCCAGGTACGGAAGGATCGCCGTGTTCTCGGTGAGGGGCTGGCCGCTGTCGAGCTGCAGCGCGGGCACGCGGCCGAGCGGGTGGATCTTCATGTACTCGGGCGTGCGCTGCTCGCCCTTGGACAGGTCCATCTTCTTCGCTTCGTACTTCTCGCCGCCTTCCTCGAGGACGATGTGGGCGGCGAGCGAGCAGGCGCCGGGGGCGTAGTAAAGAGTCAGCATGGGGTCTCCTTGGGAAGCCGCTATGCTACTTCGACGACGGCGATGCGATCCATTGGCGCAGCTCGATGTGGTTGCCGTCCGGATCGCGGATCTCCGCGCGGGCGTAGGCCGGGCGGCGCACGGGCCCCCAGACAGCCTCGACGCCCCTCGTCTTGAGCAGGGCGAGCGCCGTATCCATGTCGTCGACCTCGAGCGCCATCAGGCGGTAGCCCAGGCGTACCTCGGGCTGCGCCGCGGGCACCTTCGCTTCCGGGTAGCACATCACTTCCACGGTCGTGCCGCCGAGCTCCAGGTAGGCGAGGTCGAGCGGTCCGAGGGGCGTGCCCGGCACGCGGTCGCGCGAGCGGACCTTGAAGCCGAGCACTGCGGTGTAGAAGGCGATCGTGCGCTCGGGTTGCGCGGTCAGGAGCTCGATGTGGTCGATGCGCTTGAACATTTCAGGCCTGCGCGAGGCTGGCGTTCTCGAGATCGGTAACGAGCATATGGCCCGGCGCGTGCGTGATGCAAAGCGACGGCCTGGCATCCATCACCACCGATTGCGGCGTGACGCCGCAGGCCCAGAAGAGCGGCAGCTCGCCTTCGCGCACTTCGGTGGGATCGCCCACCCACGGCCTGGTCAAATCTGAAATCCCGATCTGTTCCGGAAAGCCCGCGTGCACCGGCGCGCCATGGACCCGCGGGTAGCGCGAAGTGATCTCGATGGCGCGGATGGCGTCGGCGGGCTTGAAGGGGCGCATCGAGACGACGAGCTTGCCGCGGAAGCGGCCGGCGGGGACCGTATCGACGCTCGTGCGGTACATCGGCACGTTGCGGCCCTGCTCGACGTAGCGCAGCGGCAGGCCGGCGTCGATCAGCGCCTCCTCGAACGAGAACGAGCAGCCGAGGATGAAGGCGACGAGATCGTCGCGCCACAAGTCTTTTATGTTCGAAACCTCGCCGGACAACGTCCCCTCGCGAAACACCCGGTAGCGGCCCACGTCGGTCCGGATGTCGAGGTCCTCGCCGAGCGAGGGCAGGCGCGGGTCGCCCGGCTGCGACATCGCGAGCAGCGGGCACGGCTTGGGGTTGGCCTCGCAGAAGGCGCGGAACTCCGCGGCGTACTCCGCGGGCAGGATGCAGACGTTGCCCTGGACGTAGCCGCGGGCGAGCCCGGCGGTGTGGCCGCGATGGCGGCCCTCGCGGATCGAGCGGCGGGCTTCCCTGCCTTCGTTCATCGCCGTTAAGATACGGCATCCTTTGAGGAGGGGATATTCATGTCTCGCATCGTTTTTGCATTGTCCGCGGCCCTGGCTTTCGCGCCGGCGGCCCACGCGCAGGGCGTCAAGATCGGCTTCGTCACGTTCCTGTCCGGCCCGGCGGCGGCGCCGTTCGGCCTGCCGGCCAAGAACGCGGTCGAATTGGCCGTCGCCGACCTGAACGCCGGCAAGCTGCCCGCGCCGTACAACAAGAAGGGCTTCGGCGGCTCGCCGATCGAGATGGTGATCATCGACGAGGCGGGCAGCACCACCACGCAGGTCACCGAGTTCCGCAACCTGGTGCAGCGCGCGAACGTCGACCTGGTGATCGGCTACGTGTCGAGCGGCAACTGCCTGGCGGTCGCGCCGGTGGCCGAGGAGCTGAAGAAGCTCACCACCTTCTTCGACTGCGGCACGCCGCGCATCTTCGAGGACAACGACTACCAGTACGTCTATCGCACCTCGTCGCACGCGACCATGGACAACGTCGCCGCGGCGCTCTACGTGAAGGACGTGAAGCCGGGCGTGAAGTCGATCGCCGGCATCAACCAGAACTACGCCTGGGGCCAGGACTCCTGGGCGGACTTCGAGGCCTCGATGAAGCAGCTCATCCCCGGCCTGGAAGTGAAGACCTCGCAGATGCCCAAGCTCTTCGCCGGCCAGTACAACGCCGAGATCTCGGCGCTGCTCGGCGCCGCGCCCGACGTGCTGCACTCGAGCTTCTTCGACGGCGACCTCGAGGCGCTGCTCCTGCAGGGCCAGCCGCGCGAGCTGATGAAGAAGAGCCTGACGGTGCTCACCACCGGCGAGACCGCGATGTACAAGCTGCCGCAGCAGATCCCCGACGGCACCATCCTCGGCGCGCGCGGGCCCTTCGGCGTCTACGCGCCGGACAACGCGTACAACAAGTGGTACGCGCAGGGCTACCGGGCGAAGTACAAGGAGGAGCCGAACTACGCCTCCTACCAGATGGTGCAGGCGATCCTCGGCGTGAAGGCCGCCTGGGAGAAGGCGATGGCGGCCAACGGCGGCAAGCGCCCGACGAACGAGCAGGTCGGCGCGGCGCTCAAGGGCTCGACCTTCGAGGGCCCGGGCGGCACGGTGCGCATGGCGATCGGCAAGGGCCACCAGGCGATCACCGAGACGGCCTACGGGCAGACCAAGCTGGTGAACGGCAAGATCACCATGGTCAACGTCAAGCGCTACCCGGCGGAGCAGGTGAACCCGCCCGAGGGCGTGAAGAGCGCCGACTGGATCAAAGCCGGATTTAAAAAATAAACCAGGTTCTCGCCGTCGCGGCAGACGGCCTGATTTATTCGGGCTGGCTGTTCATCGCGGCGATCGGCCTGACGCTGGTCTACGGCGTCATGAAGATCGTCAACGTGGCGCACGGCAGCTTCTACGCGCTCGGCGCCTATGCCGGCGCGTCGCTGACGGGGGCGTGGCTCGCGCGGGGCTACCCGCCCTACCTTTCCTACGCGGTGCTGCTCGGCGCCGCGTTCCTCGTCTCGTTCATCGTCGCGCCGCTCATCGAGCGCGGGCTGCTGCGCTTCATGTACGCGCGCGACGAGGTGGTGATCCTGCTCATCACCTACGCGCTCTTCCTGATCCTGGAAGACGTGATCAAGCTGGTATGGGGCGTGAATCCGTATTTCGTCGCCGAGCCGTACGCGCTGATGGGCAGCCTGCAGGTCGCCGGCATGGCCTACCCGATCTACAACTTCTTCGTCGTCGGGCTCGCCGCGGCGCTGGGCTGCGGCCTCGCCTGGATGCTGCACGCCACGCGCGTGGGCAAGCTCCTCCTCGCGGTGATCCACGACACCGAGGTGAGCCGCGCGATGGGCATCAACGTCGGCCGCTACTAC